>Ga0066679_10000965_pt1 | contig 10910 bp, 10 predicted proteins | sample GraSoiAngelo_128_FD_62298 | JGI IMG/M metagenome (GOLD analysis project Ga0066679, IMG submission 62298) | Grasslands soil microbial communities from the Angelo Coastal Reserve, California, USA - 14_0927_12_20cm | ecosystem: Environmental > Terrestrial > Soil > Grasslands | place: USA... | reverse complement strand
TCAGGCGCCTCGTCGGCGGGGCCGAGCATGCAGATGGCGACTCCGCCGGGGAGCACGTAGTGCTCCGCCAGCGCCAGCCATTCATCCGGCGCGGCGGTTGCGCGCGCCACGGCGGCGTGGACACGGGGAAGATCCTCGCGCGAAGGATTGCCCTCCAGCCGGACCGCCACCGCTTTCACCCGCGGCAGCCGCAGCTCGGCGAGAGCGTTCTTGAGAAAAGCCACCTTCTTCTGCACCGAGTCGACGAGGACCACCTCGAGATCCGGCCGCGCGATGGCCACGGGAATCCCCGGGAATCCTCCTCCGCTGCCGGCATCCAGCAAGCTCCCTTGCGGCAAGACCGGCGCCAGCGCGAGCGAGTCGAGCACGTGCTTCTCGGCGATCTCGGCGGGATCGGTGATGGCGGTCAGGTTGATCGACTTGTTCCATTTCAAGAGCAGATCGACGTGGCGACCGAGCAGCTTGAGCTGTTCGGCGCTGAGGCGGAGTCCCATGACGGCCGCGCCCTGCTCGATGGCTTTGAGAGCCGCCACGTCCACGGTCAGTCCGCGAAGACGCCGAAATGGCCGAAGTCGAGGACGAGCCGATGCGGCCGGCCGGCGCTGATCCCGACCACCTGCACGCGCACGAAGGCGCCTCCTTTCGCCTGGGCGACGCAGGCGTCGAGCAGCTCCTGCAGCGTCCGGAACTCGATCGCCTCCTCCCGATACCCGCCTTCCTCCTGCGGCTGCGAACGGGCCACGAACAGGGTTCCCTCGATGGCCTCGCCCATCAATCCCCCCGGCGGCCGTGGCTGCGGATGGCCTGTTCGACGTCGTCCTCGTGCTCGGCCAGGTACGCTTCCACCTCCTCGTCGGTGACTCCGAGATCGCGGAGGATCCCCTGGTAGAGGGTAGAGGTCGCGGATGCCTCCGCGCTGCGCTTGCGCAAGACCGCCTTGACCACGGCGGCGCCGAAGAGCGGGTTCCTCCTCGCTTTGCGCCCCGACGCGGCCATGGTCAGACCGGCAGCTTGGCTCGCGCCGCGTCGCGCGGTCCTTCGCCCTTCTTCTTCATCTCGATCGTCTGCCCGCCCGCCGGCGGGGGGCGGATGGCGCGGCGCAGATACATCTGCTGGGCGATGGAGAGGATGTTGTTGGTGAAGATGTAGAGGGTCAGCCCCGAAGGCAGAGTGAGCATGAGCAGCGAGAAGAAGCCGCTCATCACGTAGCCCATCGTCTTCTGGCTGGGGTTCGACATCGGCGCCGGGGTGAGGACCTGGGTGAGGATCATGGTGATGCCCATCGCCACCGGCAGGATGTAATAGGGATCAGGAGCCGTCAGATCGTCGAGCCAGCCGCGGATGAAGGGGGCGTTGTACAGCTCCACCGAGACTTGAAGGGTGGTGTAGAGCGCGAACCAGATGGGCATCTGGATGAGCATCGGCAGGCAGGACCCCATCGGGTTCACGCCGTGCTCCTTGAAGAGCTTCATCTGCTCGAGGTTCTGGCGCTGGGTATCGCCGGCGTACTTCTTCTTCATCTCCTCCAGCTGGGGCTGGATGCGCTGCATCTCCTGCATCGACTTCATCGACTTGTGTTGCAGCGGGAAGGTGAGGACCTTCATCGCCACCGTCAGCAGGATGATGGAGATGCCCCAGTTGTGGGGCGGCACGACCTTGTGGAAGAACTTCATGATCCCGAGGAGGATGTCGGCGATCACGGCCCAGAAGCCGAGGTCGACGGCCTGGCGGAGCGACTTCGAGACGGCGGCGAGCTCGTCGGTGTCCTTGGGACCTGCGTAGCCGACGAAGGGGAGCTGGACGGAGCTCCCCGCGGCGACCGAGACCGGCACTGACAGCCTCGCCAGAAGCGATCCCGCCTTCTGGCCCTGCGCCTCGATGTGGCAGCCGGCAGTCACGCCGGGCGGGGGCGTGACCGCGATGAGGAAATACTGCTGGTCGATGCCGGCGAAGGCTGCCCCTGCGCCGTCCCAGGCCGGATTCTTCTGCCCGACCGCGGTCCGCTCCACCTTGTTGCCGGCCATGCAGATGGTGCGGGCCGGTGTGGTGGAGCGCGGGCTGAAGAAGCTGCCGCCCACTTCCTCGGACTGGGCGCCAAAGTCCACCAGGAACGTTCCGGCCAGCGGCGCGGCAGCGCGGACGTCGACCTGCAGATCGATGCGATAGGTCTGCTCATCGACGGAAAACGTCTTGGACACCGTGAGGCCGCCCGCGGCGGCGCGGAACGTCGCTCTCCGCGCCTCCTCCTGCACGAGCTGGTAGGGGGCGTCCCGCGGCAGGATCGCTGCGCCGTTGGCGGCGCGCAACTCGGTTGAAAAGGGCAGCGGCTCGCCGGCATGCGCGCCGGCGAGATCGACCTGGCTCTCCTCCTTGGTGCCGCGGTGGCGGGTGAACTTCTCGCCGAGAAGCTGCACGCTCTGCAGAGCCGCCCCCTCGCTGGTAACCACGATCCGTGCCCGCGGCGTCTCGAACGTCGCGGTGCGGATCGGCGGGCGAGGCGATGTTTCACGTGGAACCTGGGCTTGCGGCGGACCGGCAGGTGGCGAGGGCGTAGCGGCGGAGGGGGAGGCGGGAGCAGCCGGCGGGGAGCCCTCTGCGGAGGTGGGCTGTGCCGGGTGAGGCGGCGCCTTCTTCCCGCCGAAGAGGTCGGGAAAAATCGTGGAGAGCGCGAGGAAGCATGCCAGCCAGATGGCGATGGCGAGAAACAGCCGCTGGTTGGGACTTTCTTTCATCCGACCATCCCCTCGAACCGGCGCGGAGGCACCGGATCGGGCCCGCCCGCCGCATACGGGTGGCAGCGCAACAGGCGCCGCACCGCCAACCACGAACCCCGCAACGGCCCATGCAGGCGAAGCGCCTCCTCGGCATACTGCGCGCAACTCGGATGGTAGCGGCAAGCTGCTGGAAGGACTGGAGAAATCAGCCAGCGGTAGGTCCGGACCAAAAGCAGCAGAGGCCAGGAAAAGACGCGGCTCATCGCCTCGCCCCTTCCCTGTCGATCCGCTTGGCCGCCTGGCGCAGCCACTTGCGAAACTGCCTCACGCCCGCCTGCCTGGACGAGGCGCGCGCCACGATGACCAGATCGATGGCAGGAAGCGAGGACAACTCAAGCCGGACCGCTTCGCGAAGGCGCCGCCGGATGCGATTGCGCACTGCCGATCCTCCCACCTGCGAGGATACGGTGAGACCGACCCTCGCGCTCGCCGCAGGCATCCCCCCGCTCGCGGGCCGCGTGGGCGGCCGATCGGCCTGACAGGGAAGCCAGCTGGCCGCGAGCGGACCCTCGGCAAAGCCACGGCCGCCCTGACGGACGGCGAGAAACTCGCGGCGTCGGAGCAGGCGGGCGCTCTTGGGAAACGCCTCGGTGGGCGACTGCGGGGTTGCGCCCATGCGCAAGCCGCGCTACTTCCTCGGCGCGCTGACGACGAGCCGCTTGCGGCCCTTCGCGCGGCGGCGCCGGAGGACGTTGCGGCCCGCCTTGGTGGCATTGCGCTTGCGGAAACCGTGCTCGCGGTTGCGGCGGACCTTGCTGGGCTGGTACGTGCGCTTCACGACTGCGACCTCCTCCAGCCGGAACGCCGGCGAGCGGAAAAGCGCGGCAATCAAGCACGCTGCCATGGCTCTGTCAACGGCGCGCCGTGAGCCGCGGCCGAAAGAATTCGAGGCCGATCGGGCTCGCCCGGGCGCCGGAGCAGCGCCTGGAAGGCAGCGCAAGGGACTGGTGCAAATAGTTTGAGCGCAAACGATCGCGCTGCGCAGAGAAGCCGAGGAAAGAAGTCTCGCTCCACTCTGCGCGTTCTCCTCGCTTCAGAGCGGAATCGTTGGGCCCCAAACGAATTTCCTCCGCGCTGGCGCTGATCCGGCCTTGATCCGGCCACTTCGCGAATCCCCCTTGATCGTCTTTCGGACCCTTTGCTAGGGTCCGCCCGCCGTCACCAAGTTGTTGCACGGTGGACATTCCAGAGAAGGGACTCCCAGGGCCCCGAGCCACGACGGCTCGAAGGCCTCCTTTTTTCTAAACAATCTTCCGGGGGACTTCCGATGTCTGGCTCCTTGTCCACAGCTGTGAACAAGCCTGTGGATCGTCCCGCAACAGAATTCTCAGTGGAATCCGAGCGCGCCGCCCTCGATCTGTGGACTCGAGCCATCGATCGGCTGAAGGGTCGCCTGAGCCGCCACACCTTCCAGACCTACTTCGAGCCGATCAAACCAGTCAGCCTCATCGACGACGAGCTCACCCTGGCCCACTCGAGCAAGTTCATGATCGACTGGGTGCGCGACAACCTGCTCGACGTCCTCCTCACCGACCTCGAGGTGCAGCACGGCGCCCGCTGCGAGGTGAAGTTCGTCGTGCGTGAGCGGCCCGGCACCGAGACCGACACCGGCGAGCCCGCCCCGGCGTCGCGCGAGAGCCGCCCGCCCGTCACGACTCCGAGCGAGCCGCCTCCCTCGCGGCAGCTGCAGATCAACCCGAAGTACAGCTTCGACTCCTTCGTGGTGGGCCCCTCGAATCAGTTCGCCGTCGCGGCCTGCACCGCCGTCGCCAACGCGCCCGGCAAGGCCTACAACCCGCTCTTCCTCTACGGCGGCGTGGGTCTGGGCAAGACGCACCTGGTGCACGCGGTCGGCAACCATGCTCTCAAGCAGAACCCCGATTGCCATGTCGTCTATCTCTCGAGCGAGACGTTCACCAACGATCTCATCCACGCGCTCGAGCAGCACCGCATGCCGGAGTTTCGCGCTCGCTACCGCGAGAAGTGCGACATCCTCCTGCTCGATGACATCCAGTTCCTCAGCAACAAGAAGCAGACGATGGAGGAGTTCTTCCACACCTTCAACGCCCTCCACGAAGCAGGCAAACAGATCTTCGTCACCAGCGACAAGCTGCCCACCGAGATCGACGGCTTCGAGGAGCGCCTCCGCAGCCGGTTCCAGTGGGGGCTCATCGCCGACATCCAGCCGCCTGAAGTGGAGACGCGGGTCGCCATCCTCAAGAAGAAAGCAGCCACCGACAAAATCGCCCTCCCCGACGACGTGGCGCTCTTCCTCGGCACGCACATCCGCAGCAACGTGCGCGAACTCGAGGGCTCGCTCATCCGCCTCGCAGCTTTCGCCAGCCTGACCGGAGCTGCGCTGACCGTCGAGCTCGCGCAGGACGTGCTCAAGAACATCCTCGTCGTGCGCGGCGACAAGCCCGACGTCGAGACGATCATCAAGGTCGTCGCCGAGCAGATGCAGGTGAAGCCACAGGACATCAAGGGGGACCGGCGTCAGCAGAACGTCGCCCGCGCTCGACAGGTGGCGATGTACTTGACCCGCAAGATCACGCAGCTCAGCTACCCGGTGATCGGAGAGCGATTCGGCGGCAAGGATCACTCCACCGTCATCAACGCCGAGCAGCGCATCGAACAATTGATGGGCGAGGAGCCGGAGCTGCGAGCTACCGTCGAGTCCCTGCAGCGAAGGTTGAACAGCTAGTCGCGGCCGCCGAAGGCGGCTTAGCGACTACGCATGTGGGATTGCACTTCGAGGTTGAGAGATGCGCTCTATCCACGACCGCAAGGCGTCTTGATGAAGGATGTGTTCTCCGCTGTGGACTGCGTGTTGACCGCCTCGGCCGCGGTTGCTACACAGGCCGCGCACAGACCCCGGCGTCGGTTGTCCCCAAGCCTTAGATCAACGATTCTGCGGGCGCAGCCGAACGGCCCACAGATCCACAGGCTCTATCATCACGTCGAGTTTCTTTTCTCCTGATCAAGAAAGGCATCCCAGATGGAGCTGCAGATCGGGACCGACGAATTCGGACGCGCTCTCTACCGCGCCCAGGGGATCGTCGAGAAGAAAAGCACCATGCCGATTCTCGCCTCGGTGCTCCTGGAAGCGAGCGAGGAGGGCAAGCTCAAGGCGAGCGCTTTCGACCTGGAGATCGGAGTACAGACCGTTCATCCCGCCGAGGTGCGCAAAGGCGGCTCGGTCGCGCTCAAGCACAAGGAGCTCTACGACATCGTCCGCGCTCTGCCCGAGAAGGTCCTGGTGCTCAAGCGCGAGGCGAACAACCGCGTCAAGCTGACCAGCGGAGCGGCAGAGTTCAACATCGTCGGCCAGCCGGCGGAGGACTACCCGCCCTTCCCTCGCTCCGAGAAGGTGAGCTTCACCGCCGTCGATCCGGCGCAACTGCTCGAGATGATCGAGAAGACCCAGTTCGCCATTTCCGCCGACGAGACCCGCCACAACCTCAACGGCGTCTTCTTCGAGAACAGCGAAGGCAACGTCCGCATGGTCGCGACCGACGGCCATCGGCTGAGCCTCGTGCAGCGCAAGGTAGAGCAGGAATTCAATCTCAAGCGCGGCGTGATCGTTCCGCGCAAGGGCCTCTTCGAGCTGCGCAGGCTGCTCTCCGAGGAGGCCACCGGCGTCTGTGAGCTGGGCTTCACCGAGACGAGCGGCGTCTTCCGCCGCGGCGACGTCACCATGGTGATGCGGCTCATCGACGGTATCTTCCCCGACTACATGCAAGTCATTCCCAAAGAGGCCGATCGGACGGTGACCGTCGATCGCCCTCGCCTGCTCGACACACTGAAGCGCATGAGCCTGCTCTCCAGCGACCGCTCCACCAACGCAGTGCGGTTCGAATTGCAGGAGGGGACGTTGCGGGTGACGTCGCAGAATCCCGACCTCGGGGATGCCCGCGAGGAGATCCCGGTCGCCTACAAAGGGACGCCGCTGCAGATCGGCTTCAACGCCCGGTACCTGATGGATGTGCTCCAGGTAGTCGACACGCCGCAGATGAATGTCGAGCTCTGCGACGAGCTTTCCCCCGGCGTGCTCAAGCCGGCGGGCGATCCCGGCGCCGGCGCGCGCTACACCGCCGTGATCATGCCGATGCGCATCTGATGGCAGTTCTCGTCTCCCTGCTCCTGCTCGCCTCGCCGGCGAAAAAGCTCTCGCGCGAACCGCGCACCGCCGGACTCGGCCACAGCTGCCAGAAGAGCAGCGAGTGCAAGCACAAGGCGCAGCGCTGCCTGCGCCAATCGGACGCGAACGGCAAGCCCGTCCCGCGCGGCCTCTGTGTTCTGCCTTGCCAGTCGTTCGAGTCGGGCACGACGCCGGCGAGACCGGGATTCCCGGCCGTCGACGCGAAGACCACGGCGAAGATGCTCAAGACGCCGCCCCCTCCGCGCTGCCCGCCCAAGTTTCTCTGCCGCTCCGCCGGGGCGGGAGTGCCCATCGACATTTGCGTGAAGCAGTAGTGCTGCTGAAGAAGGTCGAGACGCGCGCCTTCCGCAACCTCGCGGACCAGCAGGTCGAGCTCGCGCCTCACACGACCGTCCTCTTCGGGCCGAACGGACAGGGCAAGACGAATTTTCTCGAGGCCTGCTACCTGCTCTCCACGCTGCGGCCGTTGCGAGCGCAGAAGCTCGTCGAGCTGGTGCGCAGCGGAGAGGAGGCGGCGCGCGTCAGCGGGCAATTTCAATTTCCCGGCGGGCCGCGCGAGGTGGAGATCGACTTGCGGCCGGGCGGCCGTAGCGCGCGGCTCGACGGCAAGAGCGTGCGCGATCCGGACGAGCTCTTCGGCGGCCTCGCCACCGTCTCCTTCACGCCCGACGATCTCGCCGTCGTCAAGGCCGGGCCGGAAGGGCGGAGGAAGCTCCTCGACCGCGCCGTGCAGAACCGCCATCCCGATCATTTCGCCGACGCGCGCGATTATCTGCGCGCGCTGCGCTCTCGCAATCACCTCCTCCGCGAGCGGGAGACGGGCGAGGTCCTCGCTTCTTTCGACGAGCCGGTGGCGCGCCTCGGCGAGAGGCTGCGAGCGAGGAGGATCGAGGTCCTCGAGGAATTGCGGCCCCATGCCGCGCGCGCCTTCGCCGAGGTGGCCCGCGGCGAAGCAGAGTTGCGCCTCGAGTACGCCCCGGCCGCGGCCGAGTGGCCACTCGCCGAGGCGCTCCAGCGGCGCCTCGCGCGCGATCTCGAGCGCGGCTACACGAGCGCCGGCCCGCATGCCGACGATCTGGCGATCTCGCTCGGCGACAAGAGCGCTCGAGCTTATGCGAGCCAAGGCCAGGCGCGCGCTGCCGTGCTGGCGTTCAAGATCGGCGAAATCGAGAACCTGCGCGGCAAGCAGGGGAGGGCCCCCTTGCTCCTTCTCGACGATGTCTCGAGCGAGCTCGATCCGGAGCGCAACGCCTTCCTCATGTCGTACCTCGCGCAATTGCGGGGGCAGGTGGTGCTCACCACCACCGACCCGCGGCTGCTCTCCAAAAGCGCCGCTGCACAGGCGCGATTCCACAGCGTTTCCAAGGGCTGGATCGCGGCCGCCGATCCGCCCTGAATCCAATCTATTTTCAGGCAGATAGACGCGGCCGTTCGCCTTGACCGCGACGGATTTGGCGTGATACTTCGACGACCCGATCGAGAGGTGAGCGTTGGAGATTTCGCAGGAGAAGCGGCCCGTTTCGGAGGCCGCCGGCGGCGAGTACTCTGCCGACAGCATCAAGGTGCTGGAAGGGCTGGAAGCGGTCCGCATGCGGCCGCACATGTACATCCGCGGCGTCGGCTCCGAGGGTTTGCATCACCTGGTCTACGAGGTGGTCGACAACTCGGTGGACGAGGCGCTCGCGGGCTACGCCAAGGTCATCGAGCTGACCATCCACGCCAACGGATCCTTGAGCGTGCAGGACGACGGTCGCGGCATTCCCGTCGGGCCGCACCCGACCGAGCCGATGGACACGCTCGATGTGGTGATGACCAAGCTGCACGCCGGCGGCAAGTTCGACCAGGGCAGCTACAAGGTCTCCGGCGGACTGCACGGCGTCGGCGTTTCCTGCGTCAATGCGCTCTCGGAATGGCTGGAGGTCGAGGTCTATCGCGACGGCCACATCTACAAGCAGCGCTACGAGAAGGGCGTGCCGGTCGGCCCGGTGGGCAAGCTCGGCTCGACCAGCCTGCGCGGCACGCGGGTGATCTTCAAGCCCGACACGAGCGTGCTCGAGGCCACCGACTTCAACTTCGACGTGCTCTCCAACCGGATGCGCGAGCTGGCTTTCCTCAACCCCGGCCTGCGCATCCTCATGCGCGACGAGCGCAACGACAAGTCGCACGACTTCAAGTACGAGGGCGGCATCGTCGCGTACGTCGAGCTGCTCAACAAGAACAAGACGCTGATTTTCGAGCCGCCCATCTCCATCAAGGGCGAGTCGAACGGCTCGGAGATCTACGTCGCGCTGCAGTGGAACGACGGCTTCGACGAGAAGGTCTTCTCCTTCGCCAACAACATCAACACCGTCGACGGCGGACCGCACCTGATCGGCTTCAAGAGCGCGCTCACCCGCTCGGTGGTGAAGTATGGCGAGGAGAACGGCTCGTGGAAGGAGATCAAGGAGTCGCCCAGCGGCGAGGACATCCGCGAAGGCCTCACGGCCGTGGTCTCGGTGAAGATCCCCGGAGCGCAGTTCGAGGGAAACCTGAAGGGCAAGCTGGTCAACACCGAGGCGAAGGGATTGGTCGAGGAGCTGGTCGCGCGCAAGCTCACCGCCTTCTGGGAGCAGAACCCCGCCATCGCCAAGCGGGTGATGGCCAAGGTCACCGATGCAGCCCGGGCGCGCATCGCCGCCCGCAAGGCGCGCGAGACGGTGCGGCGAAAAGGGGCGCTCGACAGCGCCTCGTTGCCCGGCAAGCTCGCCGACTGCCAGGAGCGGGATCCGAAGCAATGCGAGCTCTACATCGTCGAGGGAGATTCGGCAGGCGGCTCGGCCAAGCAGGGCCGCGACCGCCGCTACCAGGCGATCCTTCCTCTGCGCGGCAAGATCCTCAACGTCGAGAAGGCGCGCTTCGACAAGATGCTCAGCTCGCAGGAGATCGCCACCATGATCACGGCGATCGGCACCGGCATCCACGACGAGTTCGACATCGGGAAATTGCGCTACCACAAGATCATCTTGATGACCGACGCTGACGTCGACGGCAGCCACATCCGCACGCTGCTCTTGACCTTCTTCTATCGGCAGATGCACGACGTGGTGGCGCGGCAGAGCGAGGACGGCGGTACGCGGCACCATCTCTACATCGCCCAGCCGCCGCTCTTCCGCGTGAAGAAGGGCAAGCACGAGATCTATCTCAAGGACGAAGCCGCGATGGACGCGCACCTGCTCAACATCGGCACCGAAGGAGCGACGCTGCGCGGGCAGGGAGGGTCGTCGGTGGTTTCGGGCGAGCCGCTCAAGGCTCTACTCGACAAGGTGCTGCAGTACCGGCGCCTCTTGGGAAAGATCGACAAGCGGCGCGATGGGCGGGTGGTGGACGCAGTGCTCTCGGCCACGCAGCTCGATGGGCAATCGCTGCGCATGCCCGAGTTCCTCGCCCTGCAGGCCATCTCCTTGAAGGAGGCGCTCTTGCGGGCGCATCCCAACGAGACGGTGTCGCTGGACGTGATTGACGACCCCGAGCACGGCACGCAGAAGATCATCGTGCGCCTCGGCCACAACGGATCCCTGCGCGAGACGGCGGTGGACCATCTGCTCTTGACCAGCCCGGATTTCGCCGAGCTGATGCGGCTGCGCAAGGAGTTCGCACAGCTGGGGCAGGCGCCCTATGAGCTGAGCGCCGCGGGCACGACGCAGACGGCGCTCTCGCCGCTCGATCTGGTCGACATGGTCAAGCGCGCCGCCTCGAAGGGAATCGAGATCCAGCGCTACAAGGGCCTGGGCGAGATGAATCCGGAGCAGCTCTGGTCGACGACGATGGATCCGGCGCGGCGCACGCTCCTCGAGGTGCACGCCGACGACGTGGCCGAGGCCGAGCAGATGTTCACCACGCTGATGGGCGATGCGGTCGAGCCGCGGCGGGAGTTCATCGAGAAGCACGCGCTCGACGCGACCAATCTCGACATCTAGGAAGCGGCGCTCTATCGG
>Ga0066679_10000964_pt1 | contig 10912 bp, 11 predicted proteins | sample GraSoiAngelo_128_FD_62298 | JGI IMG/M metagenome (GOLD analysis project Ga0066679, IMG submission 62298) | Grasslands soil microbial communities from the Angelo Coastal Reserve, California, USA - 14_0927_12_20cm | ecosystem: Environmental > Terrestrial > Soil > Grasslands | place: USA... | reverse complement strand
GCCCCGCCTGCTGCTCGTCGCCCGGGACGCCGAGCACTGGCAAGCCCTCCTCCCGGGCGTCGAGGTCGCCGCGGTCGACGAGCGGTTCCTCGGGCGCCTCGGCGAGCAGTCTCCGCGCTACGCCCCCGCGACGCGCGCCGACGACCTCGCGGTCTTCCAGTACACCTCGGGGACCACGCGCGGCCTGCCGGAGGCCGTGCGCCACACGCACCGCGCCGTCGTGACGCTGATGGTCGCCGCGCTCTACGGCGTGGGCCTGGCGCCGGGCGACAGCTACTTCTGCCCGTCGTCGCCTGCGTGGGGCCACGGCCTCTGGCACGGCACCATCGCGCCGCTCGCCCTCGGCATCGCGGCTGGCGCCTACGCCGGCAAGTTCCACGCGGCGCGCATGCTCGAAGCGCTCGACGCGTTCGGCGTCACCAATCTGGCGGCGGCGCCCACGGTCTTCCGCATGCTACGAAGCTCCGGGCTCGCCGAGGGCCGCCGCGGAGCGCTCGAGAAGCTCTCGTTCACCGGCGAGCCCATGGACTCGCGGACATGGGAGTGGGTGCGAGCGACCTTCGGCGCCACGCCGTGCAGCATGTACGGGTCGACCGAGGTCGGCGTGATCCTCGTGGACTATCCGGGCTTCCGCGACTACGTCGTGCGACCCGGCGCGCTCGGCAAGCCCGCGCCCGGCTGGGAGGTCGCGATCGTGGACGAGTGCGGGGAGCCGCTGCCGTCCGACCGCACGGGCGAGATCGCGGTCCGCCGGAGGGACGGCTGGTTCCGCGTGAAGGACCGCGGCTGGATGGACGCGGACGGGTACTTCCACCACGAGGGCCGCTCCGACGACGTGATCATCTCGGCGGGCTGGACGATGAGCGCCGTCGAGATCGAGGACGCGCTGCTGAGCCATCCCGACGTCCGCGAGGCCGCGGTGGTCGGCGCGCCCGACGAGTTGCGGGGCCAGATTCCGAAGGCCTACGTCGTCTCCGAGCGAACCGAGGCAGCGTTCGCTCGCGAGCTCCAGGAGTGGGTCGGCCGGCGCCTGAGCCAGCACGAGTACCCGCGCGCGATCGCGTTCGTCGACGAGCTCCCCAAGACTCCCGCGGGGAAGATCGACCGGCGGTCGCTGCGGGGCCGTGCCCGGGAGACGGCGTGACGCGGTTCCCGACCATCACGGACGAAGCGCTCGCCGGGCTCCGGGCGCTGATCGGGAAGGAGATCCGGCGGCCCGAGCCGTACCTGGAGGTCGCCTCGCGCGACGCGATTCGCCACTGGGCCCACGGGATCGGCGACCGCAATCCGTTCTGGGCGCGGGCGCGGCTGGCGCCGCCGACGATCCTCTTCGCCATGGACCGCATCGTCTCCGGTTATGTGACCGGGCTCCCCGGCATCCACGCCATGTACGCGGGCACCGACTTCCGCTGGCGGGGCGCGATCCGCGAGGGCGACCGCCTCGTCGGCAAGAGCGTGCTGCGGGACCTCGAGGAGAAGGCGTCGAGCTTCGCGCGGCGCGCGCTCAAGCAGACCTACCGCACGACGTTCGTCGACGACACGGGCGCGGTCGTCTGCGAGGCCGATTCCTGGTGCTTCCGTACCGAGCGCGACACCGCGCGCGAGGTCAAGAAGTACAGCGCGATCGAGCCGCATTGCTACGCCGCAGACGAGATCGAGCGGATCCGGCTCGCGTACGCGGCGGAAGAGATCCGCGGCGCCGTGACGCGCTTCTGGGAGGACGTCGAGGTCGGCGCGCCGCTGCCCGAGATCGTGAAGGGACCGCTCACGGTCACGTCGATCATCGCGTTCGTGCAGGGCTGGGGTAGCCTCTACGTGCGCGCCCACGGTCTCGCGTTCGACCTCTTCGAGCGCCATCCCGCGCTCTCCATCCCCAACGAGTTCGGCGTGCCCGAGCCGCCCGAGCGAGTCCACTGGGACGCGCCCCTCGCCCGGGCCGTGGGCGTCCCGGCGCCCTACGACTACGGTCCCGAGCGCGTGGCGTGGCTCGGCCACCTGGTGACCAACTGGATGGGGGACGCGGGTATCCTCACCCGTCTCTCCGTGGAGGTCCGTCGCCACAACCTGCTCGGCGACACGACGTGGTGCCGGGGCCGCGTGGCCCGGACGGCGCTCGTCGACGGGCGCGGCGAGGTGACGCTCGAGCTCCACGCCGTGAATCAGCGGAGCGAGACGATCGCCCGGGGCTTGGCGGTCGTGGTCCTCCCGCGCCGGCGGACGACCGCGTAGACCGGCGCCTCGGTGGGCCTCACCCTGCTGCTTGGTTTGCCGAGTCCTGCCACTTCTGCCACTCGAACAAGCTCCGGAGCTCGTCAGGATGATGAGTCGTCACGTCCCCCTCCAGGGTTAGTCGCACGATCCACTTGATGCTGACGAGCTCGCCGGCGCTCTTGACGTCTACGACGACGCCTCGCGTGCTCGATGCCGACTCTCTGGTCGACGGCGACTCCCTGAGCTGGACGACGTCGCCGAGGTTGAACGCTGCCATACCGTGCGCCTCTCCCACCGGGACCGCTGGTGCATCGCACGGACGTTGGGGACGAGCCGAAGGGAACCGGCGGGGAGTTGCCTACTCACCAGAACGGTGCAGTCTCGGTGCACCTCGCGACGCTCGCGATGCTCAGACGCGCGTCCCGCCTGGACGACGCGCCATCAAGGTGCGAACGCCCGTACTGTGGCCCCTCCGCATGAGGAAGTCAACGGTTTTCCGTGTGTCCTGAGGGTGCTGAGCCTCAGGCGAGGGCGCCCTCGCGGCGAAGCCGCTCGAGCGAGCGGTCGAATGCCTCCACCAGCCGATCGACGTCGGCGTCGGTCATCGCGGCGTTGAGCCAGCCGTGCCCGCCGCCCCGGCTGTAGTCCACGCCGTGCAACAGCATCGCCAGGTGGAGCGCGGCGCCGAGCGGGCCCATGCCGCGGTCGAGGCGCGCCGCGTCCATTTGTAGCGAGGTCCGCGAGGCCGGCGTGTCCCGTGGGTGGCCTGAGACCGGCGCGCGTCGCTCATCCGTCCAGTTGTCGAGACCGAGCTCGTGGGCATCGGCGCCCACGTGGATGCGGAAGATGGACGAGGCGCCGTACACGCAGCCGCGCACGCCGCGCGTCTTGAGGGTCTGGTTCATCCCGTTGCGCAGGCGGTCGCCGAGGCGGTTCAGCTCACGCTGGACCTCGCCCGTCTTCAAGAGCTCGAGCGCGGCGACGCCCGCGGCGGCGACGAGCGGCGTCGCACTGTAGGTGCCCTGGTCGGCGACGCGGCGCGTGCGGTCGCGCTTCGGGTCGCCCACGAACGCGATCGTGTCGAGGAGGTCGGCGCGCCCGGCGAGCGCCGCGCCCGGCAGGCCGCCGGCGACGGCCTTGGCGAGGCAGACGAGATCGGCCGTCACGCCGTAGTACTCCTGGGCGCCGCCCGGCGCCATGCGGAAGCCCGTGACGACCTCGTCGAAGATCAGGACGACGCCGCGCGCGCGCGTGAGCTCGCGGAGTGCGCGGAGGAACGCGGGGTTCGTCGGCACCGTCATGGAGCGCGCGCCCGCGGGCTCCAGGATGACCGCGGCGACCTCGTGCTCGTCGAGGAGCTCCCGGACGTGGGCCAGGTCGTTGGGCCGCGCGACCAGCGTCGTCGCGAGCGTCTCCGGCGGCACGCCGGCCGACATCGGGATCTCGAACGGGTCCTTCACCGCGGCCACGAGGGCGTCGTGCACCCCGTGGAAGTGGCCCTGGAACTTGACGAGCTTGCTCCGGCCGGTGAACGCGCGGGCGACGCGGACCGCGAGGGCGGTGGTCTCGGTGCCCGTCAGCGTGAAGCGGACCTGGTCGGCGCCCGGTACGCACTCGCGGATCAGCTCGGCCCAGCGGACTTCGAGCTCGCTGCACGCGCTGTAGTGGAGGCCCCTGGGCACCTGGTCGGTGATCGCGCGGAGGATCGCCGGGTGATTGTGCCCGAGGATCAGGGCGCCGTGGCCGCTCCAGCAGTCGAGGTAGGCGTGGCCGTCCACGTCCCACTTGCGGGCGCCGTCGGCGCGCTCGACGTAGAAGGGGAAGGGCGAGATCGCGCGGCCGTCGTGGGCGACGCCGCTCGGCATGCTCCGGAGGGCGCGCTCGTGGAGCGCCTTCGACTTCGGGCGGGCCGCCGCGTATTCCTGCTCGAGCGTCGGGGTCGAGGTCACGTCGCCTCCGGGGCTCTCGTGAGGGCCGTACCCAGTATACCGGCCGCGCGGGATCTTCTCGAGGCTCGCCGTCAGCGGGCGAGCGCGATCACGCAGAGGCCGGCGAAGATCACGACGGCCCCCGCGATGCGGACGGCCGAGTGACGCTCGCGCAGGACGACGGCGCCGAGCACCGCCGCCACGACGATGCTCGTCTCGCGCGCCGCGACGACGTAGCTCACGGGCGCCCGCGCCATGGCGCCGAGGACCGCGAGGTACGCGGTCATCATGAGAACGCCGACGACCACGATGCGGCCCCAGGGCGCGTCGCGCCTGATGGGCGGCGCCCCACCGCCGCGCACCCACCGGACGAGATGGATCAGCGCGGCGTCGATCAGGAACACGAGAAAGGCGTAGAGCGGCACCGGCACCAGCCCCACGCCGAGCTTGTTCACGAGCGAGTAGCCGCAGATAAAAACGCCCGTGAGGATCGCGAGCCCGAGGCCGCGGCGATCGGCGCACGCCGCCGGCCAGCCCTGGCCGAGCGCCCCGTGGCTGGCGAAGATCCCGACCACGACGAGGAGGATGCCGACGAGCCCCTGCGTCGACAGGTGCTCGCCGAGGAACGCGACCGCGAGCGGGGCCACGAGGACCGGCGCGACGCCGCGGGCCACCGGATAGACCAGCGACAGATCGCCCGCGCCGTAGGCCGCGCTGAGCGCGAACACGTAGGAGGTCTCGAGCACGCCGGAGACGAGGATCACGGGCCACGCCACGGCCGGCACCTCGCCGAGGGAGTAGACGAACAGCACGGGCGCGCAGAGCAGCGTGCCGACGATGAGGGCGCCGGACTGGATCTCGAGCCGTCGCGGCTCGGTCTTGACGAGCAGGTTCCAGGTGCTGTGACACACCGCCGCGCCCAGGACGAGCAGGAGGGCGGCGGGGGGCATGGCACGAGTCTGCTATGCTTGTGCGGGAGACGCAACATGAGTGACCACCACGACCACGCGGAGGAGGGCTCGCCCCTCACCGAGACCGAGCTGCGGGTGCGGGCGCTCGAGTCGCTGCTCGTCGAGAAGGGCCTGGTCGACCCGGCCGCACTCGACGCTCTCATCGACACGTACGAGACGAAGGTGGGGCCGCGCAACGGCGCCCACGTCGTCGCGCGCGCCTGGGCGGACCCCGCCTACAAGGTGCGGCTGCTGGAGGACGGCTCGAAGGCGATCGCCGAGCTCGGCTACATGGGCCGGCAGGGCGAGGACATGGTGGTCCTCGAGAACACGCCGAAGGTCCACAACATGATCGTCTGCACGCTCTGCTCCTGTTATCCGTGGCCGGTGCTCGGGCTCCCGCCGGTGTGGTACAAGTCGGCGCCCTATCGCTCGCGCGCCGTCCTCGATCCGCGCGGCGTCCTGCGCGAGCTCGGAGTCGAGGTGCCGGAGGACGTCGAGGTGCGCGTCTGGGACTCGACCTCCGAGGTGCGCTACCTGGTCCTCCCCGAGCGGCCCAGGGGCACCGAGGGCTGGAGCGAGGCGGAGCTGGCCGGCATCGTCACGCGTGACAGCATGATCGGCGTCGCCAAGGTGCCGGCGCCCGCGCGGGGCGGGCGGCGATGAACGGCATCCACGACATGGGCGGGATGCACGGCCTGGGGCCGATCGACCGCGAGGAGAACGAGCCCGTCTTCCACCACGCGTGGGAGCGGCGCGCCTTCGCCCTCAATATGGCCGCGGGCTTTCTGGGCGAGTGGAACATCGACATGTCCCGTTACGCGCGCGAGCAGATGCCGCCCGCCGAGTACCTCGCCACGAGCTACTACGAGCACTGGCTCTGGGGTCTCGAGCGGCTCCTGGTGGAGAAGGGCCTGCTCACGCGGGCGGAGATCGAGGCCCGCGTGGCCGAGCTCCGGAGACTGGCGCCGAGGTGAGACGCCTGCTGCGGGCCGCCGACGTCGGTCAGGTGCTCCTGAAGGGTGGCCCTGCGCGGCTGCCGGACGACGTGGTGCCGCGCTTCAAACCCGGGGATCGCGTCGTCGCCCGCAACATCAACTCGACGGGCCACACGCGGCTGCCGCGCTACGCGCGCGGAAAGCGCGGCGTCGTGGACCGCGACTACGGGGTCTTCGTCTTCGCCGACGCGAGCGCGATGGGCCGGGGCAAGCAGCCCCAGCACCTCTACAGCGTGCGCTTCGCCGCGCGCGAGCTCTGGGGCCCGGAGGCGAGCGCTCGCGACGTCGTCTTCATCGACCTCTGGGACGACCACCTGGACCCGGCATGACGACGCCCGATCTCGAGGCGCTGCCGGCGATCCCGAAGGATGCACAGGGGCCCGTCTTCCGGGCGCCGTGGGAGGCGCAGGCCTTCGGCATGGCGCTGGCGCTGCACGCGCGCGGCTGCTTCACCTGGAAGGAGTGGGCGGCGCGGCTCGCGGAGGAGATCGCGACCGCGACGGCGCGCGGCGAGGTCGACGACGGCAGCCGCTACTATGACTACTGGCTGGCCACGCTCGAGAAGCTCGTCGCGGAGAAGCGGCTCGTCCTGACGGACGAGCTCCTCACGCGGAAGGACGAGTTGGACCGCGCCGCGCGCGCGACGCCGCACGGCCAGCCGATCGTGCTCCCCCCGTCCCGCTAGCCCGCCGGCGCTCCTCTAGCGCCTCGAGCGTCCGCGGCCAGTCCGCGTGCAGGAGCCGCGAGAGCGAGCGGTCGGCGAGAAGCCGGTCGCCCGTCTGGCAACGCGCGCAGTAGTTGGTCTCGTTCTCCGCGTAGACGATCCGCTGCACCGGCGCCCCGCACTGAGGGCACGGCTGCCCGTAGCGCCCGTGGACCGCCATGCCCTCGCGGAACGCCGTCACGCCCTCGGGGAACCCAGGGCCCGCCTCGCGGCGCAGGCGCTCACACCAGTGGAGGAGCGTGTCGCGCGTCGCCGCGAAGAGCCGTATCCGCTCCGCGTCGGTGAGCTGGCGCGTCTGCCTGACGGGCGAGAGCCGCGCGCGGTGGAGGATCTCGTCCGAGTAGGCGTTGCCGATCCCGCTGAGGATGCCGGGATCGGTGAGCGCGCGCTTGAGCGTATGGTTCCGGCACTCGAGCGCCCGGCGGAACGAGGCGGCGTCGGCCGCCAGGACGTCGAGGCCTCCGGGGTCGTGCTCGCGGAGCGCCGCCTCGCCCCGGACGAGGTGGAGCGCCGCGCGCCGCTTCGTGCCCGCCTCGGTCATGGTGAGCGTCCCCGCCGAGAAGTCGAACGCCGCGAGGCCGATCTTGCCCGGGGGCGTGGCGCCGGCGGGCTTCCAGTGCAGGCGCCCCGCGATCATGAGATGCAGCACGAGGAAGAGGTCGTCCGCGAGCTCGAGCACGATGCGCTTGCCGAGACGGCGAAGCCCGCGGACCTCCCGGCCCGCCGCGGCGGCGAGCGGCGGATCCACCGAGCGCAGGACGAAGGGGCTGAGGACGCGCACGCGCTCGAGCGTCGCGCCGCGGACGCGCGCCTCGAGCGCCTCCATGTAGACGACGACGTCGGGTAGCTCAGGCACGGTGGGACGATAGCACGGCCGGGCTTGGTACACTTTACGCAGCATGCTCACGCCCCCCATCGCGCCTCGGAGACCGAAGGTGGACGTCCTTCACGGCGAGCGCCGGCAGGACGACTACGACTGGCTCAGGCAGAAGGACGACCCCGAGGTCCTCGCCCACCTTCGCGCGGAGAACACGTACACGGACCTCGTCATGAAACCGACGGAGACGTTCCAGGCGGCGCTCTACGCGGAGATGCTCGCGCGGATCAAGGAGGACGACACGACGGTGCCGTTCCAGCGCGGGCGGCACTTCTACTACTCACGCACCGAGAAGGGACGGCAGTACCCGATCTATTGCCGCCGGGAGGGGAGCGTCGAGGCCCCCGAGGCGGTGACGCTCGACCTGAACGCGCTCGCCGCAGGCCACGCGTTCCTCTCGGTTGGCGCCCACACGGTGAGCGACGACGGTCGGCTCCTGGCCTACTCGGTGGACGTCACCGGCTCCCGCGAGTACACGCTCCACGTCAAGGACCTCGCGACCGGCGAGCTCCTCCCCGAGCGCATCGAGAAGGTCGCGGCGGTCGCCTGGACCGCGGACCGCGCGACGTTCTTCTACGTCACCGAGGATCCCGCGAAGCGCCCCTACCGGCTCTGGCGCCATCGGCTCGGCGCCACCGCCGACGACCTCCTCTACGAGGAGACGGACACCCTCTTCCGTCTCTACGTCGAGCGCTCGCGGAGCCTCGCCTACGTCTTCGCGGTGGCGGCCAGCCACACCTCGAGCGAGGTGCGCTTCCTGCCGGCGGCCGCCCCCGCGGGCGCCTGGACCCTCATCGCGGCGCGCGAGAAGGACCACGAGTACGACGTGGACCACGGCGTCTGGCGGGGCGACGACGTCTTCTACGTGAGGACGAACGGGGGCGGGCGGCGCAACTTCCGTCTCGTCACGGCGCCCGTGAACGATCCCGGGCCGGACCGGTGGACTGAGCTCGCGCCGCACCGCGAGACGGTGATGCTCGAGGGCGTCGACGTCTTCGCGACCCACTACGTCGTGCAGGAACGGGAGGACGGGCTCACGCGCCTGCGCGTGACCGACCTCGCCACGCGCGCCGCGCACGACGTCCTGTTCCCCGAGCCGGCGTACGAGGCGACGCCCGAGTCGAACCACGAGTTCACGGCGCGGCGGTACCGCTTCCGCTACCAGTCGCTCGTTACGCCGCCGTCGGTCTTCGACTACGACGTGACGACGCGCGAGCGGACGCTCCTGAAGCAGACGGAGGTGCTCGGCGGCTACGACCCCGGGCGCTACCGGTCGGAGCGCCTCCACGCGATCGCCGGCGACGGCACGCGGATCCCGATCTCGCTCGTGCGCCGCGCCGATGCGCCGCGCGACGGCTCGTGCCCCATGCTGCTCGCCGGCTACGGCGCCTACGGGTTCCCGTACCCCGTGGCCTTCTCGTCGAACCGGCTGAGCCTGCTCGACCGGGGCGTCACCGTCGCCATCGCCCACGTGCGCGGGGGCGGGGAGCTCGGCAAGCGCTGGCACGACGCCGGCCGCATGCTGCAGAAGCGCAACACCTTCACGGACTTCATCGCGTCGGCGGAGTTCCTTGTGAAGGAGGGCCACACGGCGCACGAGCGGCTCGTCATCGAGGGCGGGAGCGCGGGCGGCCTCCTGGTCGGCGCCGTGCTGAACATGAAGGCCGACCTCTGCGCGGCCGCGGTGCTCCGCGTGCCGTTCGTGGACGTGATCAACACGATGCTCGACGAGTCCCTGCCGCTCACCGTCGGCGAGTTCGAGGAGTGGGGCAACCCGAAGATCCGCGAGCACTACGAGTACATGAAGACCTACTGCCCATACACGAACCTCGGGCCCCGGCGCTACCCCCCGATGCTCGTCCGTGCGGGGCTCAACGACAGTCAGGTCATGTACTGGGAGCCCGCGAAGTACGTGGCGAAGCTCCGCGCGCTCGGGACGGGCGAAGCCCCGCTCCTGTTCAAGATCAACCTCGAGGTGGGACACGGCGGCGCCTCGGGCCGCTACGACGCGCTCCGCGAGCTCGCCTTCGACTACGCGTTCGTCCTGACGCGCCTCCACGGCATGCTGGCGGCGGAGAGGGCCGCATGATCGACGCCGTGAGCACCTGGATCGCCGCGTCCCAGCGCATCGTCGTGCTCACGGGCGCGGGGATCTCGACCGACTCGGGCATCCCCGACTTCCGCGGGCCGCAGGGCGTCTGGACGAAGGACCCCCAGGCAGAGAAGCAGGCGACGCTCCAGCACTACGTGGCCGACCCGGAGGTGCGGCGGCGCGCCTGGCGGGCCCGGCTCGAGTCGCCCGCGTGGGAGGCGAAGCCGAACGACGGCCACAAGGCCCTCGTGACGCTCGAGCGGCGGGGCAGGCTCGACACGCTGATCACGCAGAACGTGGACGGCCTTCACCAGCTCGCGGGCTCGTCGCCCGAGAAGGTCATCGAGATCCACGGCACGCTGCGCGCGGTCGTCTGCCTCGAGTGCGGCGAGCGGGCGCCGATGGAGCGGGCGCTCGCGCGCGTGCGGGCGGGGGAGGACGATCCGCCGTGCCTTTCCTGTCATGGCATCCTCAAGTCGGCGACGATCTCGTTCGGCCAGGGCCTCGTGGCCGACGATCTCGCGCGCGCCGCCGCGGCGGCGCGGCGCGCGGACCTGATGCTCGCCGTGGGAACGAAGCTCTCGGTGTGGCCCGTCGCCGGCGTCGTCCCCGCGGCCAAGGAGGCGGGCGCGCGCGTCGTGATCGTCAACGCCGAGCCCACGGAGATGGACACGCTGGCCGACGCGGTCCTGCGCGGCTCGATCGGGGAGCTGCTCCCGCGGCTCGTGGGAGGCCTCTGATGCGCGTCCTCCTCGTCCATCCGAGCCCGTTGATGTACTCCGAGATCTACCTACGGCTCGAGCCGCTCGGACTCGAGCGGGTGGCGACCGCCCTCGCCGCCGCCGGCCACGACGTTCGGCTCCTCGATCTGCAGATCTTCCGTCACCGCGACTACGTCCACGAGCTCGACGCCTTCCGGCCGGAGGCGGTCGGCTTCTCGCTCAACTACCTCGCCAACGTGCCCGAGGTGCTCGACCTCGCGCGGGAGACGAAGCGGCGGCTCCCGCGCTGCTTCGTATTCGCCGGGGGGCACTCGGGCTCCTTCATCGCCCCCGAGATCCTCGAGCACGCGCGCGGCGCGGTGGACTGCGTCGTCCGCGGCGAGGGCGAGGCGATCGCGCCGCTAGTCCTC
>Ga0066679_10000962_pt1 | contig 10916 bp, 7 predicted proteins | sample GraSoiAngelo_128_FD_62298 | JGI IMG/M metagenome (GOLD analysis project Ga0066679, IMG submission 62298) | Grasslands soil microbial communities from the Angelo Coastal Reserve, California, USA - 14_0927_12_20cm | ecosystem: Environmental > Terrestrial > Soil > Grasslands | place: USA... | reverse complement strand
ATCAGTTTCTTCAATCCCTACTTCGGGATATTGATGTGGACCTGGATCACCTTCTTCAACCCGCATCGCTATACATGGGGCTTCATGTATAACTTTCCGGTGGCGGCGGTTATCGCTGTCCCCACTCTCATTGGCTGTTTGCTTACATCCGACACCAATCGCCGGATCTTGAAGCGCGAGACTTTTCTGCTGGCTGGCCTGTGGGCGTGGTTCTCCTTGACGTTCCTCTACGCGTTGCAAGTCCCGCTCTTTCAGGGACATCTTGCAGATGCGAAGTTGGAGTTGGTGAGAGTCAGTAAAGTGTTGCTTATTACGTTTGTGATGATTTTTCTGGTGACCTCGCACAAGAAACTCAAATCCTTGGTCATGGTTACGGCCATGAGTTTTGGGATACTGGCCATCAAGGGCGCCGTATTCGGATTTCGTACCGGAGGAGCCGCCCGCGTGTGGGGACCGCCTGATTCGTTCATCGCCGACAATAATTCGTTTGCGTTGGCTGTGAACATGTCTCTTCCCATGTTGCTTTTTCTCGCCCGAGACGAGAAGAGGCGCACTTACCGCTGGTTGCTCTATTTTGCGTTCGTGTGTGGCGTTCTCTCAGTGGTCCTGACCTATTCGCGCGGGGGTCTTCTCGGATTGGCCGCTGTTCTCCTCGCCATTACTTTCAAGTCTCGCTACAAAGTCATCAGCATTTTTCTAGTGGTTTTGTGTTCTGTCGCCGTCATCACGTTTGCCACGCCCCGTTGGATGGAGCGTATGGGAGGACTTGTCCACGGGGATGTGGACATGTCTGGACACCAACGGCTCGTTTCCTGGAGAACTTCCTGGAATTTCGCGTTGGACTATCCCATCACCGGTGGCTCCTTTAATGCTCTTCCAAATGTGGAGTTGTTCCAGCGTTACCAGCCCGAACCGCTGCCAGGCGGGTTCCAGTCCTCCGGTCCCCATAGTATTTATTTCCAGACTCTGGAGGAGCAGGGTTTTGTAGGGTTCGCACTTTACGTGTTTCTAGTCGGGAGCTGCTGGGTAAGCCTGTTCAATCTCCGCCGCAAAGCCGGCCGGTCACCGGCTTCACAATGGATCGTTCCTTATACGCACATGATCGAGGTTTCTCTTTTTGGTTTCTTGGTTAGCGGTGCCTTCTTGGGTCTTGCCAATTTCGATCTTTTCTATCAACTGGTTGCCATGGTCGTCATTTTGAAGGTTCTCTATCGAGACAAGATCGCGGCAGCCGCGCCGGTCCACGTTGGCGAATCCGAGCCCATTGAATTAACAGGCAAGGAGCTCGTTACAGAAATAGGATGATCCAAGGATTAGCGGCAAAGATGTCCAGTCGAATTTGGAGGGAAGCGAGAAAGATGCCAGAACTTTCTAATCGAATTGTGCAGTGTCTTCGCTTAAACAGTGGCCGCGTAGGGATAGCCCTGTTTTTCCTTCTGCTGACCTCCGTCTCAGCTGCGGCGCAATCATGGTCCTGGACTTACGAAACCATCGACCAACCGGCCACGTTTCCCTCCCTCGCCGTGGACGCGAGTTCCAATCTGCATGTCAGTTATGCGGACAGTTCTGGCGCTCTGAAGTACGGATTCCGGCCGGCCGGATCCTCCCGCTGGTTCACTATGGTACTTGATAAGCAGCTTGGCGGATTTACGACACATCTGACGCTCGATTCAGAGAATAATCCGCACATCTGCTACACGCCCGGAATGATCAAGTACGCGCTCTGGGATGGCAAACAATGGCGAATTCAGCAGATTGCCAAGGGCACCGGGGAAATCGGCTACACCTGCTCGATCGTCATCGCGAAAGACGGCACACCGCATTTGACGTGGTACCAACTGACAGGTCCGTTATTGTTGCGGATCCGCTATGCTGTGCTGAAAGACGCTGCTTGGCTAGTCCGCACACTGGATTTCGATCATGAGACGGGCAAGTGGAATTCTATGGTCCTGGATGCCCACGATGATCCACTTCTTTCCTACAGTGCGTGGGTCGACGGCGAGTTGCGACTGGCGCATTGGAACGGCAAAGAATGGAATTTTACTACCGTGGATTCGCGTACCCGGAGTGGTGGCGAGTACAACATAGGACAGGGAAACTCGCTCATCCTCGGCCCAGACGGCAAAGCCCATATCAGTTTCTACAGCGAGAAAGCCCTGAAGTATGCGCACCAGGTTGATGATGTCTGGAAAGTTGAGACCATCGATCAAATCAACTGGCTGGGAAGCTGGACAAATTTCCGGAGTTCCGTCGTGCTGGACAAACAAAGCTTTCCCCATATTTGCTACGAGGATGCCGGTGTGCTCAAGCACGCCTATTGGGATGGCAAGAAATGGCAGAAACAAGTGCTAGCGCATAGCGGTTTCGACACATTTCGGTACAGCTCTATGGCCATCGATCAGGAAGGCAACCTGTATATTGCTTTCCGCGACGCTGAAGACAACATGTTGAAACTGGCGACGGGTCGTTTCGCGTCCGCGCAGTTGAATACAGCATCGAAGAATGAACAAAAGCCGGAAGCACCGCCGAAACAGAATTAGGATGCTCCTGACTATCTCGACAGAAAAGCCGAACCAAATGATCTTATCCCTACCTATAGGCCGCGTTGAATTGGTTGCGTATTGCTCCATCTTTTCAGCGCATTTCCAGAAAAACGCTGGCGATGACGAGATTTGTCCTCAGACAGCAATCCCGTGGCCCGTGCATTTGCTTGAGAGGCCGTAAGCTTGGAAATATTGAATATCTTCGAGTTTATCTTTTGGGCTTGTTTTGTGCTCTTGGTCTACGCATATTTCGGGTATCCATTTCTGCTGACGCTGTTCGCTGGTTTGTCCAAGAATGTGCGCGACTCGGTGGATCTTCCCGGCCCCTCAGTCACTCTTCTCATTTCGGCCTACAACGAAAGTCAGGTGATCGCTGCGAAAATAGATAACGCACTAGCGCTGGAGTATCTGCGCGAACGGCTTGAGATCCTCGTGATTTCGGATGCCTCGGACGATGGGACTGATGAAATTGTCCAGCGATACTCTCAATCAGGTGTTCGGCTCGTACGCCAGCAGCCACGCATGGGAAAGACTGCCGGGCTCAACCTTGGAGTTGCCCAGGCAAGCGGTCAGATTCTCGTTTTTTCTGACGCTAATGCATTGTACCAGCCGGATGCTATTCGCCAACTCGTACGCCATTTTGCAAATCCAAAAGTCGGTTATGTAGTCGGGAATGCCCGTTATTACGACAGAAGTACGGAAACCCCCTCTGCGGAATCCGAAGGGCTCTATTGGAAGCTTGAGACCTACTTGAAGAAAAAGGAGTCTCTCTTTGGCTCGGTTGTTGGCGGTGACGGTGCGATCTATGCTATCCGTAAAGAGTTGTTCACGCCGCTCCTGCCAACTGACATCAACGACTTTCTGAATCCGCTGCAAATTATTGCGCGCGGCTACAGAGGCGTCTTTGAGCCCGCGGCAATTTGTTACGAAGAGGCAGCCGAACAGTTCAGTCAGGAGTTTCGCCGCAAGGTGCGGATCATCAGCAGAAGCTTGAACGCGCTCCGGCGCATACCGGCAGTGCTGAATCCTCTGAAGAATCCGCGTCACTGGTTTCTTTTGGTATCGCACAAGTTGCTGCGCTGGCTTGCGCCCTTTTTCATGATTCTGTTGTTCATTTCGAGTCTCGCGCTTTGGCGTTTCCCCTTTTATCGAACTGCTGCGCTCCTGCAGGTTATTTTCTACGCAATGGCACTTCTCGGCTGGATCTGGGAACCGAAGAATAAGGCGGGCAAGGTGTTTTCTCTGGCCTTTTACTTTTGCATGGTCAATCTGGCGTCACTAGTCGGTTGCGTGAAATGTCTGCGTGGTGACCTTTCTGGAAAATGGGCGCCACCGCGGCAAAAGCTTCAGAACCAAACCTAAGTTGCCGCTGGACTCGGGAGATCGAGAATTGAATTGGACATATCAGAATCGCAGCAGCATCCCTTCCCCCAATATTGGGAAATAGATGAATACGCAGACGTTTCGAGAGCCGGCACACGATAAGGATGTTCGCCCCCTCAGGGTGATGCATGTGCTGGACCACTCCTGGCCTGTTCATACCGGCTACAGTATCCGGAGCCTTCATCTGGTTGCGGCGCAGTACCGTCTTGGGCTGCGGCCACGGGTGCTGAGCGGCCCTCTCCAGTTGCTGGACGATCCTCAAGCAAAAGACTGCACCGTGGAGGGAGTTTCTTACTTCCGCACTCCGTATGACGGGAGTCTGTCAGAGTGGGCCATTGCCCGCCGCCGTCCGATCCTGCGCGAAATCGCAGTCGTGCGACTTATTCGGAATCGAATTCTACAGCTGCTCGAGCGCGAGCCGGTTGATATTATCCACGCGCATTCTCCGGCGTTATGCGGATTGGGAACGCTGCAGGCGGCACGGTCGAGAAACCTTCCGTTCGTGTACGAGCTCCGTGCCTTTTGGGAAGACGCCGCCGTAGATCAAAACAAGACCCACACGCGCTCCCTGCGATACGCGCTGAGCCGCAAGCTGGAAGATTATGTGGTACAGAGAGCCCAGGCCGTCGTCGGGATTTCTCAATCCATCTTGGATGAACTAAGAGTGAGAGGAGCAAATCCGGCTAGGCTGTTCCACCTTCCGAATGGCGTGGACACCGAAAAGTTCTCCCCAATGCCGCGGGACGACCGTCTTGCTGTGGAACTCAATTTGGGAAGAGAACCGCTGCTCGGCTTCATTGGTTCGCTCTATCGTTGGGAAGGTGTTGCCTGGCTGGTTGGGGCCGTGGCGGAGCTTCGTCGCCGAGGCACTCCCTGCAAACTGCTGGTGATCGGCGACGGAGAAGAGATGCCTGCAGTTCGTGCTGCTGTGCACGAAATGAAAGCATCCAATTTCATCCACATTGTGGGAAGAGTCCCCCACGACGATATCCAGCGTTACTACAGCGTGGTGGATGTGCTCGTCTATCCCAGGCACAGCGTGCGGTTGACGGAACTCGTCACGCCACTAAAGCCTCTCGAAGGGATGGCCTTGGGAAAGGCCATCTTAGCTAGCGACGTCGGTGGGATACGCGAATTGATTAAGTCGGAACAAACCGGCTTGCTGTTTCGCGCGGACAATGTTGATGATTTCTGCAAGCAGGCCCAACGGCTGATCGGACAAGAGACGCTCTGCCGCGAACTTGGGCTGCGGGCTCGCGAGGTCATTCTGCGCGAGAAGGATTGGAAGATTCTTGCCCAGCGATATATCGGCATCTATGATGCCGCGACTCGAAATATCGGTTAGATCGGACTCCAAGCAACGATGCTAGCCGATGGGCTGCCGATCGTTTTTCCTCCATCAATCGCGGGGCGAGTCCTTAGTCGCAGGATCATGGTGTGGATTTTTGCTGGACACACGAAGTCAGAAAGTTCTCAATCTCCTCTGCGACGTTAACCCAGCTGCGCGACGCGCCAGATCGTATTATCGCTTCATAGTCCCATGCTCTGGTCAAGGACGTCTCCAGCCCGACAGCGATCGAATGGATGTTGCGATCAACAAGTGTACCCACGTCTGGCGACCTGATGATCTCTGGGATCCCACCTGCTCGAGTTGCCAGAACCGGTGTGCCACACGCAAGAGACTCTGTTACAACATTGGGCCAACCCTCGCGCGAACTCATTAGGCAACTCACGTTGGCTGCGCTAAACCAGGAACTCAGCTCTTCATTCGGCCGGTTGCCCAGGAGAAAAACGCGGTCCTGCAGCCTTTGTTCACGCACTAGTTCTTCAAGCCTGGCTCGGTACACGCCTTCCCCAATGACATAGAGGTGTAGCTTCGGGAATTGGGGGGTGAGTTCCTGGACCGCCGAAATTAGCAGATGATGACCCTTCGATTCGATCAATGAACCGACGGTAACCGCGATCGGGACGTCCTCAGGAAGACCGAGATTCCTGCGCGATTCCTTCGCATCCAGCCGCCGGAAACGTTCCACATCAACTCCGTTGGAGATCAGTCGGACGTTTGACTCGGGCGTACCGAGATCGATCATCTTTTTCTTCAAGTCGGCGGAGACGGCGATGGCGCCGGCGGCGTGCGTCAGCGTCCAGCGCAGCAGCGGGCGTATCAGGAAAAGAGAAGGATAAACATTGATATCGGTGCCGCGGGCGGAGACAATCACGGGCAAGCCCAATGCTTTGCCGAGAAGGACGGCGGCGAATCCATCGGGATAAACGAAGTGAGCATCGATGCAACAAAAGTGTTGCGTGCTGTGCAGGCGCCGCGCAAGAGGCAGAGATGCCATGTACATCAACATCCCATGCGCGGGCATGCTTATTCCCGGCAGGAGTGGATAGCGAGGATGGTAGCCGCGGACACCATCGATTACTTCTTCGTGCGGAATCTGACTGAATTGGCGCCACCGCGGGACTGGCAGCCAGGACGGAAAGTAAGGAACTGGCGCGATCACCTCTACGGAATTGCCGGAGCGACGTGCGAGATGCTTTACACGCTGATGAATAAAAATTCCCTGAAGGGGACTGACCTTGTTGGGATAAAGAGCTGTGAACGTCAGAACTCGCAAGCGCAATCCATTGAAACCAGATTTCCCACGCGGTAGCACATCAGAGAATCGCTTCAAAGCCCAAAGCGGTGAAACGAGATTTTGTTTTCGTGCCGCTCTGGCGAGACTAGCATATTCAGGGCATCGTTGAGGATGTTCTCAGTAGTTTGCAGAGTTTTCTCGGAAGCGCCACGAATCTCAATTCGCAAAACTTTGTGTGTACAATTGAGAGTAGGATTGCGTCACGTTCCCATTGAGCAGGTGAATGAACAACGCCCTTACGGTTGACCTTGAGGACTACTTTCACGTCAGCGCCTACGAGGGCAAGGTGCGTCTGGAAGAGTGGGATTCGTATCCGAGCCGTGTTGCGGAGAATACCGACCGGCTCCTGGCGCTGCTTGCGGAGCACAACTGCCTGGCGACGTTTTTCGTTCTGGGCTGGGTCGCAGAGAAAAAGCCAGAAGTTGTGGCGCGGGTTGCCGCCGCGGGGCATGAAATCGCCTGCCATAGCATGCTGCACCGGCGCATTTTCGATCTGACGCCACAGGAATTTCGCGAGGACACGCGGCGGGCCAAAGCCGTTATTGAGGACACAACGGGAAAACAGGTCGCTGGATACCGCGCTCCGAGTTTTTCCGTCATTAAAAAATCATTGTGGGCGATGGAAATTCTTGCCGAAGAGGGATTTCAGTACGATTCGAGTATTTTCCCGGTGGAACATCCTTCCTATGGAATTCCTGACGCGTCGCGCAGCCCTTACTGGATCAATACGACCAGCGGACGCATCTTGGAGTTTCCCTTGCCGACGCTTACGCTCGGATCGAGGAGGTCTCCGATTGGCGGAGGGGCTTACCTGCGGCTGCTACCCTATACCTACACGCGATGGGCGATCCGGCATTTGAACAAACACGAGAATTTTCCGGTTTGCGTTTACATCCATCCGTGGGAGCTGGATCCTCAGCAGCCTCGGATGGGCGGGAGCATTTCGATGCGGGCTAGGCACTATTTTGGTCTGCATAGCACGGAAAACAAGCTCAGGAAACTGGTCCGGGACGTGGAGTTTTGCCCGCTGGCCTCTGTAATCAGCCAGCTTAGCCTGATTTGAAACTGTGGTGTCTGTTTAGGGTTGTCAACGCGCTTCCTTCTAAGCCGGATAGTGCTTAGTGGAGAGTCTAGTTAACCATAATTGCTGCCGCCTCCCCCTGTTTTTCATAAGTGTCGCCTAGGGCCTGCGGCCCGCGAAAGCTCATGAAAATCCCTCCACGTCAGCTGGAGGAGACGGGCGGGGCACGGGCTATCCCTGGACGGGAAGGCGAGCAAGTGAAAATGGGTACCGCTAACGGGAAAGAGGGTGGACCCCGACTTTTGGACTCTTACAGAGCCTCTGCAGAATTTGCGCAAGCCTTTATTTTACAATAGCTTAGAGTGGAACCGCCAGGTGCGCCCTGGCATGCTGCATGCATACTTGACAAGCCTGAGGGTGCCAGTCTGCCTATAGCTCATGGTCCGGGACGGACGAGCCTAGTATGCTGCCGATGGCACCCAAATGACGGACTCAGGCTGCTCGTAAGATTTGGGATGTGCCGAGGTGAAGATACCTCGAGAAACCAGGAATGGTGCAATGCGGGTTTTGATCACAGGGCATAAAGGCTACATCGGGACGGTGATGGCGCCGCTATTGGCGGATGCCGGGCATGAAGTGGCCGGACTGGACAGTGATCTCTTCGAGCAGTGCACATTTGGAGAGGAGCCTCGAGAGTTTCCCTCGATTCGGAAGGATTTGCGGGACGTGGAGACCGCGGACCTGAAGGGCTACGACGCGGTAATTCACCTGGCGGGGCTCTCTAATGATCCGCTGGGGAACCTCAATCCGAGCCTGACGTACGACATCAATCACCACGCTTCGGTGCGACTCGCGCGACTGGCCAAAGAAGCCGGAGTGAAGCGCTATCTATTTTCGTCCTCTTGCAGCACCTACGGGGCGGCAGGCGACAAGATCCTGGACGAGACGGCGGAGTTCAATCCGGTAACGCCTTACGGACGGTCGAAGGTACTGGTCGAACAGGAAGTGTCGCAACTGGCGAGCCCGGAATTCAGCCCGGTGTTTCTGAGGAACGCTACGGCGTACGGAGTCTCTCCGCGGTTGCGGTTTGACCTGGTGCTGAACAACCTGACGGCGTGGGCGCTGACGACTGGCCGCGTGTTCATCAAGAGCGATGGGACGCCTTGGCGGCCGATCGTGCACATCGAAGATATTTCCCGCGCATTCCTGGCGGCGCTCGAAGCGCCGCGCGAGTTGATTCACAACCAGGCGTTCAACGTGGGCCGGAGCGAAGAGAATTACCAGATCCGCGACCTGGCGGAAATCGTGAAGGAAACGGTTCCGGGCTGCACGATTGAGTTTGCGGCGGATGCGGGTCCGGACAAGCGCTGCTACCGCGCCGATTTTTCCCGTATCGCCAAGACGCTCCCTGTATTTCAGCCGAAGTGGGACGCGCGGCGCGGCGCGCGTGAACTCTATAAGGCGTACCAGAAGGTAGATTTGCGCGTCGAGGATTTCGAAGGCCCGCGCTACAAACGCATCGACCACATCCAGGGGCTACTGGCGTCGGGCCGCCTGAATCCGGACCTGCGCTGGCAGGCCGCGGAATCCGAGCGCGTGCTGCAAGCGAAGAATTCCTGAGCGGCTTAGACGAGTGGCTGGTGGTGAGACTTGATTTTCGCGGAGACTAAGCTGGCCGGCGCGTTCGTGATTGAAATGGAACGACACGAGGACCAGCGTGGTTTTTTTGCACGGACCTTTTGCCAGCAGGAATTCAAGGCGCACGGCCTGAATACGCATGTAGCGCAGTGCAGCGTTTCCTTCAACAAGCGCAAAGGGACGCTGCGAGGAATGCATTACCAGGCGCCGCCATTCGCGGAAGCAAAGCTGGTGCGGTGCACTTCGGGATCGATCTATGACGTCATCATCGACTTGCGGCCTTCCTCGGCCACGTTCAAACAGCATTTCTCCGTGGAGCTCTCCACGGAGAACGGCCGGATGCTGTATATCCCCGAAGAGTTTGCTCACGGATTCCAGACGCTGCAAGACGATACCGGAGTTTTCTACCAGATGGGACAGCGTTATTCGGCGGCGCACGCGCGAGGCGTACGCTGGAACGATCCAGCATTTGGAATTGCATGGCCCGAAGGCGAGCGAATCATCATTGAACGGGACCAGAATTATCCCGACTTTGTTTCATGAGAACGGCTGGAAAGACTTGAACACGCAAGAACCGCAAAACGGTTTCGATCCGCTGGCTGAGGGCCAGGAGATGACGCGTTTGATCGCAGAGCTGTATCCGATCTGCCGCAGCATCACGGGCGATGGGTTGCGGGAGACTCTGCGGCGGCTGCAAAAGCAGATTCCTCTGGAACTCCGGGAAGTTCCCACAGGCACGCAGGTGTTCGATTGGACGGTGCCGAGAGAATGGAACATCCGCGACGCCTATGTGAAGAATGCCAAGGGCGAGCGGATTATCGATTTTCAGAAGTCAAATTTGCATGTGGTGAATTACAGCGTGCCGGTGCAGCGACAGATGCGGCTGGCGGAATTGCAAGAGCACTTGTTCACGCTGCCCGCGCATCCGGATTGGATTCCTTACCGGACGGCCTACTACAAAGAGAGCTGGGGTTTTTGCCTGTCGGAGAAGCAGCGCGCAGGAATGAAGGACGAGGAATACAAGGTTTGCATCGATTCGACGCTGGAAAACGGGCATTTGACGTATGGCGAATATTTCCTGCAGGGCGGGACGCGGGACGAAGTGCTGATTTCATGCCATGCGTGCCATCCGTCGCTGTGCAACGACAACCTTTCCGGAATAGCGCTGGCGGTATCGATGGCGCAACGGGTGCAGTCGGCTCCGCACCGTTACTCATATCGTTTTCTGTTTGTCCCGGGGACGATTGGCTCGATCACCTGGCTGGCGAAGAACGAAGACAAGATCGCAAACATCAAGCACGGGTTGGTGCTGACCGGAGTCGGCGATGCGGGAGCGCTGCACTACAAGAAGAGCAGGAAAGGGACCGCGGAGATCGATCGCGCGGCGGCGCATGTGTTGAAGCATTCCGGGCAACAACACGAAATCCTGGACTTTTCGCCGTATGGCTACGACGAGCGGCAGTATTGCTCGCCGGGTTTCAATCTCCCGGTCGGCTCGCTCACGCGCACGCCGCATGGCGAGTATCCCGAGTATCACACCTCCGCCGACGATCTGGCGCTGGTCAAACCCGAGATGCTGGTCGATTCTCTGCGGCGGTACCTGGAGATCCTCGAGGTACTGGAAGGGAACCGGACCTACGTGAACCTCTCGCCCAAGGGCGAGCCGCAGCTCGGCAAGCGCGGCCTGTA
>Ga0066679_10000961_pt1 | contig 10918 bp, 13 predicted proteins | sample GraSoiAngelo_128_FD_62298 | JGI IMG/M metagenome (GOLD analysis project Ga0066679, IMG submission 62298) | Grasslands soil microbial communities from the Angelo Coastal Reserve, California, USA - 14_0927_12_20cm | ecosystem: Environmental > Terrestrial > Soil > Grasslands | place: USA... | reverse complement strand
CGTGGCGCGAGCGGGTGACGCTGAGCTAAGCGACCGGGCGCTGCGTGAGCGCGGCGGAAAGCAGGACCTCGTCGCCACGACGGTCGCCCACGTCGAGCTTGGCGCGGATTCGCGTGAGGTGCACGCGCAGCGTGTTCGGCGACACGCCGAGGCGCTGCGCGAGTGCGGCCCGGTCGAGTCGCTTTCCTTCGCGAGACAGCAGCTCCATCTCGCGGAGGATGCCGAGCTCGCGCCAGGTCAGTCCGACGGTGCGAAGGTAGAACGTCGCCTCGTCCAGAGCCGACGCGCCCACCGCGGGGACGTTGTCGCTCTTCGCGCGACGCAGCGCCGCGTCCGCGTGCGCGCGGATCTTGCGCGCCAGCTCGCGGGCCGCCGGCTCGCGCTCGGCCGCGCGTCCGAGCCACGCGGCGACCTCCGGCAGGTAGTACGCGAAGCCCTCTCCGCCTCGCGCGCCGATGTCGCGGACGAGCCCCGGTGCGCGCGACGCGCCGCCGCCACGCACGAGCGACTCGCGCCAATACGCGGCGTGGACCGCCGCGCCGAGCGCCCAGTGGCCCATGCCGCGCGCCTCGAACTCTTTCGCGCCCTCGTCGAGCATGCGTACGCCGCCGCGTGGATCGCCGCGCTGCGCGCGCACGATCGCCCGCACGAAGTTCCGGAAGTGCTCGTCCTCGGGGAACCCCTGCGGAGCGCGCGTGAGGATGCGGTCCGCGACCTCGGCCTCGCCGCGCAGCAGCGCGATGTGCCCGTGATCCTCGGCCGCTCCGGTCGCACTCTGTCTGGCGAGCCGATCGCCGACGGCGATCTCGCCGCGCTCCATGCGCGCCCGCGCCAGGCAGAGGCAGGTGTAGCGCCAGACCGAGGATCCGTACGCGCGCAGCCCGGCCTCGGCCCTGGTGAGCTCGTCGACGGCCTGATCGATCCGGCCCGCATACCAGTCCACGAAGCCGGTCGTGTACGTCGCCCAGGCGATCTCCCACGGATCGCCGACGCGGGCCGCGTTTCGAGCGGTCGCCTCCGCCGCGGTCCGCGCGTCGATGTAGTCCCCGGAGTGGGACAGGAGATGCGCGAGCTGACGCGAGACGCGCGTCGCGACGAGGTCCCGCGACCGGCCCTTCGGCGCGCCTTGCAGCGCGTCCTCGCACTTGCGCGCGCGCACGAGAGCTTCGCTGATCTCGTTCTGCGCGGTAAGGACGATCGACGCGCCGAGGTGCATCTCCGCGAGAAGCAGCGGATCCGACGCGGCGCTCTGCTCGGCGATCTCCTCGAGCCTGGGTGAATCAGGACGCCGCACCAGGTAATAGGAGAGGTGGAGCAGATCGACAGCGACGCGAGCCTCGAGCAGCGGGTCGCTGATCTGGGGCAGGACCTCGTTCAGCTCCGCCCAGGCGAGATCGAACGATTCGAAGTACTTGAGGCAGCGGGCGCGGAGCACCCGCCGCTCGAGGGTCTGGCGGCCGCTGGAAAGGCTCGGAAGGAGACGCTCGGCATCCGCGCGCGAGAGCGGGGCCAGCGCCTGCTCACGCAGCGACGACATGCCTATGTATTACGACACAGCTAGGAGTTTCGCTCCGCCGTGCTACCGATCAGGCGGGAAGCGGGACGCAAGATCGCTCGTGTGGCCGTGTGAGTGATCGGCCTGGTAGGCCGCGAAATGGCCGGCGTCGACCTGTCCCCACGCGCTGTGCCGTCCCGGTCGCGCCGCCGCGCCCGCCGCAAGCAGGAGCTGCACGATCCGGGAGTGGGCGGCCGACAGCCGCCTCGAGAGCTCCAGCGGATCGCGCTCGTTGTTCCGGCGCTCCGCCGCGAGCGCGTCCTGGTCGTATGACGCGACCGTCGGATTCTCTTCGTCCACGCAGCGCGCGACCCGCCCGGCGAAGATCTCAGCGGAGTCGGCGACGTGCCCGATGACCTCGAGGGCGGTCCACTGGTCGAGCTTGGTCGCGCGGAGCTTCTCGGCGGGGACGGTCCGGACGATCCGGGCGATCGTCGCGGCGTCGTCGGCGAGAAGGAACGCCTTGTCCTCGTCGTAGCGGAGCCGATCCATCGGCCCTCCTTGTATCACGAGCGAGTGAATAGCAGTCCGAAGCCGACCGCGAGGATCGCCAGCATCACGAAGTGGATACCGATGTCGAACCCGCCGAGCCCGCGAAGCAGGACGATCGCCAGGCCGAAGAGCGTGCCGACCAGGGCGACTGGATAGGCGAGCCGCGGCGACAGCCAGCCGATCGCGGCGGCCGCCAACACCAGGCCGAGGATCGCCTCCACGATCGCGGCTGCGGTGATCGGCCCGGTGACCGTGATCAGGCCGGCGTGCGCCGAGGCTGCGAAGAAGTAGACGAGCGCGGCGATCACGCTCACCCCGCGAAGGCTCGCGCTCACTCGCCATCCTCTTCGAGACGCGAGAGTCGATCGGCTTCGTCCTGCCCCGCGAGCGCGTCGATCATGTCGTCGATCTCGCCGTCCATCCGCCGCTCGATGTTCGAGATGTTGTAGCCGAGCCGCTTATCGGTGATGCGGTCCTGCGGGTAGTTGTAGGTGCGCATCTTTTCGGCGCGCTCACCATGGCCGATCTGAGCCCGTCGGGCGGACGACTCCGCCGCTTCGCGCTCCTCGGTGGCCCGGGCCAGCAGGCGCGCGCGGAGCACGGCCATCGCTTTCGTCTTGTTCTTGAGCTGGCTGCGCTCGTCCTGACAGGTGACCACCTCGCCCGTCGGAAGGTGCGTGATGCGCACCGCCGAGTCGGTCGTGTTGACGCCCTGCCCGCCTTTGCCGCCGGCCCGGTAGACGTCGATCTTCAGATCCTCGTCGTTGATCACGAGGTCGCTCTCCTCCGCCTCGGGGAGGACCGCGACCGTCGCGGTCGACGTGTGGATCCGGCCCTGCGCTTCGGTCGCGGGGACGCGCTGGACACGGTGCACGCCGGACTCGAACTTGAGCTTCGAGTACGCGCCCTTGCCGATGACGCGGAAGACCACCTCTTTGAAGCCACCCTTCTCGGACGGGCTGTCCGAGAGGTGCTCGGTCTTCCAGCGATGCCGCTCGGCATACCGGGTGTACATGCGATAGAGGTCGAGCGCGAAGAGTGCGGCCTCTTCCCCGCCCTCGCCGGCGCGGATCTCGACGATGACGTTCTTCTCGTCGAGCGGATCGCGGGGAACGAGCTGCGTACGAAGCCGGCTCACGAGCTCCTCGGATCTGGCCGTGAGCTCGGCGATCTCCTCGCGGGCGAGATCGCGCAGGTCGGCATCGTCGCCCTCGACGAGCTGGCGTGCCTCGGACAGCCTCGCCTCCGCGTCCCGCAGCGACCGGATCGTCTCCACGATGGGCGTCAGGCTCGAGAGCTCCTGCCCGACCTGGCGAATGCGGTTGCGGTCGGAGGTCGTCGCCGGGTCAGAGACGCGGCGCTCGAGCTCGCGGTAGCGCTCCTCGACGCCCTCCAGACGCCGGCGGACGCCGGGGGTCAGGACGTCGGTCACGCGGCCTCCGCCTCGCGATCCCCCGCCAGGGCCTCCTCCAGCGAGGCGACGGCGACCTCGATCATCCGGGCGTCGGGTCGCCGCGTGGTGACACGCTGGAGCAGAAGTCCGGGCGCGACGAGCAGACGCATGAGCGGCGAGCGCTCGTGCGCGGCGCCGAAGCGGAGGATCTCGTACGAGATCGACGCGACCGGCACGACCAGAAGCAGTCGGACGGCAATGTCCACGATCGGGTTCACCCGCGGCAGCAGCGCGAAGAGCACGATCGAGACGAACACGACGAACAGCAGGAACGCCGTGCCACAGCGGGGATGCGCGGTCGGGTACGGCTCGATCCGCTCGGGTGTGAGCGGATCGCCGTGCTCGAACGCGTGGATCGTCATGTGCTCGGCGCCGTGATACGCGAACACGCGCCGCACGTCAGGCAGGAACGAGATGGCCGCGAGGTACGCGATCAGGAGGACGAGGCGAATGAGACCTTCCACGACGTTCAGCGCGATCGAGCTGCCAAACAGCGGGCGCACCAGCGCGGTCGCCAGATACGGCACCCCGATGAACAGACCGAGCGCCGCGACGACGGCCACCCCCAGCACGACGGTGTTGCCGCGCTTGCCCAGGTGGTCCACTTCTCCTTCGAGCTGCACATCGGCGGAGCGCATGAGCATGCGCAGCCCGTAGTCGAGAGACTCCCAGAGCACGATCACGCCCCGCACGAACGGCGCGCGCGCGATACGCGAGCGTTGCAGCGGCGAGCGGAGCGTTTCGCGGTACCGGTAGATGGCCCCATCGGGCCGCCGGCACGCAAGTCCGATGGTGCGACGCCCTCGGATCATCACGCCCTCGATGACCGCCTGCCCGCCGTAGGTGATCGGAGCGCTCAGGACCGCACCTAGCGGTGCGGCGCGGCCTCCGCGGGAGCGGACGCCGCTTGCTGCTTCGCGTACCGCTTGGTGAATCGCTCGACACGGCCCTGCACGTCGAGGATGTGCTGCGTCCCCGTATAGAACGGATGGCAGCCGGCGCAGACCTCGACGTGGAGCTCCGGTTTGGTGGAGCCCGTCGTGTACGTGCGCCCGCAGGCGCAGACGATCTTCGCTTGCATGTACTTGGGGTGGATCTTTTCCTTCATTGCCCTGTCCTTTGGTCAGCTCGTGACGATGTTGACGCGGCGTCGGTCGTCCCGCGCCGGTCGGAACTCGACGGTGCCGGCGACGAGCGCGAAGAGCGTGTGGTCCTTGCCGACGCCCACGTTGTTCCCAGGAAGCACCTTGGTGCCTCGCTGGCGGACGATGATCGTCCCCGCGTCGACGCGCGCGCCCGCGTATTCCTTCACGCCGAGCCGCTGCCCGGCGCTGTCTCGTCCGTTGCGGGTCGAACCCGCGCCCTTCTTGTGTGCCATTTCTATGCCTCGATCTTCGTGATCTTGAGCGTCGTCTCGTCCTGGCGGTGCCCACGCGTCTTCCGCGAACGCGTCTTGTTCTTGTACTTGAACACCCGGATCTTCGGCCCTCTTCCATGGCCGACGATCTCCGCGGTGACCTTCGCGTCGCTCACGAACGGCGCCCCGGCCCGGACGCGCACCCCGTCGGCCACGAGCAGGACCTGATCGAAGGTGACCGTCTCCCCGGCGTCGCCCTTGCGGCGATCGACGGTGATCTTGGTGCCCTCTTCGACCCGGTAGCTCTTGGAGCCGCTACGGACGACCGCGTACACGGAGGTGATGCTCCCGAACAGAAAAAGTCGCCGCGCCCCGCTGCGCGACGTATTCAAAAGTATAGAGGAGCGGACGGCCGTCTCGTCGACGGCCGTCCGCGGTGTCGCTCGCTACGCGGGTGCGGTCGCGCGGATGGGCGCGGGGGCGCTGCCGAGCCGGAGCTGGTAGGTGACGATCGCGAGGAGGACCGACAGACCCATGATCGGAGCCGTGAACGCGACGGGATGGCTGAACGGTCCGAACCCAGCGCTCGACCCGACGGTGAGCAGCACGGCGATGAACGACGCCGCGCCGATGTTGAGACCCCAGAAGATGACGTGATCGGCCCACGGCCAGATGCGCGAGCTTCCTGCGGCGAGGATCGTCGCAAACAGGATGTTGGTCAGCAGGCCGACGAAATAGGTGTGACTGAGCGCCGTGAAGAGTCCTGGACCCGGTCCTTTGGAAGGATCGTCGCCCGCGGCGATGAACTGTTGCGTCAGGACGAACGTGAGAACGAGCGCGAGAACGAGGAAGGGGATCGCGATCGCGGCGTGCCGGATCCCGGTTGCCTGGGTCCAGGACGCGCCGACGACGCGCGATCCGAGCCGGACGACGACCATGACGACGCCGGCGGCTTGAAAGAGGTTTCCGATCAGCAGCGCCGGCACCACGTTGAACAGCGTTCCGACCGCGAAGAGCAGGCCGGCGGCGAACAGCAGCCACGACTGGATCTCGCCGGCCCGTGTCCGACCGGCGTTCGGTGTCAGGAGCCACTCACTGACACCTGCCGCGATGAGCACGAGATAACCAGCGACCTGCGCGAACGCGTGCGCGCCGATGAGTGTTCCGTTGTCTTCCTTGAAGTTATTCGTCGCGAGGAGAACCTGAACGATGACGCCGAGCGTCGAGCCCACGAGGAGCGTGGTCAGCCCCAGGACGACCGAGAGCTGCGGATTCGTCAGGCGGGAATATCCGATGTTCGCCGCGCGAGTGACGACCCACGCCCACCACCCAAAGATCGTGGCGAGCATGACGACGCCGAAGACGGCACGCGCGACGAAGTTGCCCGACCAGAACGCGAGGACGTAGGCCGCGGTTGCGAGGGCCGTGAGCACAAGGTTCGGTCCGGTCGCCCTGTCCCTCGCGAACAGCGCCAGCGCGATCCCGAAGACACCCATCGTGATCCAACCGAGCGTGCCGGAGTGCAGATGGGTCAGCAGCGTGTTGCGATCGATGTCACCGATGATCTTGGTGGCGTTGAAGAGCCCGATGAGCGCGGTAAGCGCGAGGATCGCCAGTCCATATTGAAAAGCGCGAAGTGTGCTGGCAGGTAACGCCATATCTAGGTAATCCTCCCTCGGCAGCGGGAGGTTAACGCGCCCGGGAGTCCAGGGCTACGACCTGCACGTTCTCTGGCAGTGAGCTCCGGGTGACCGACAGCTTTGGCACCGGAGTGAGCTCCTTGACGCCGAGCTCGTGTAACAGGCGATCGAATGGGCTGTCCTTCTTCTGGGCGTCGGGGTCGTACGACATCGGGACGACGACTTTGGGCTCGAGCTGGTGGATCACCTCGGCGGCCTTCGCCGCCGTGAGGTTCAGGTCCCCGCCCGAGATGGGCACGAGCACGATGTCCACGTCGCCGATCCGCTCGAGCGCGGTGTCGGGCAGCTCGTGACCGAGGTCGCCGAGGTGGCAGATGACGAGGTCATCAAGACGGATCGCGAAGACCGTGTTGCGGCCGCGCGCCGCGCCCTTCTCGTCGTCGTGAAATGTCCCGACGCCGGTCACGAGCACCTCGCGGACCTCGTACTCGCCCGGGCCGCGCAGGACGACCGGCTCTCCGCCGACCGACCTCAGGCTCGAGTGCCCCGGATGCTCGTGGGAGATGGTCACCACCTGCGCTTCGGTCTTGGGGATCGCGTGTCCAGATTTGGGGTCAGGCGGGTCCGTGAGGAGGACGCCTTCGCGTCCGCGCATGCGGAAGCAGGCGTGGCCGAGCCAAGTGAGGTCCATGGAGTGGGCCGAGAATACGCGAAACACCGCGCCGACCCTCGGGGTAAGCCGAATGACCGAGGGGTCTTGGTCGCGTTTGGGAGGCCCCCGGCTGGGCGGAAGTGACCAGGACATCGTGCGGCGATGCATCGCGGGTGAGGCTGATGCGTTCGCGGGCCTGGTCGAGCGCTACGGAGGACGCGTGTACAACATCGCGCTGCGCATAACGAGCGACGCGGACGCCGCCAAGGACTGCGCGCAGGAGGCGTTCATCCGCGCGTATCGGGCGCTCCATCGCTACGACCCGACGCTGCCGTTCGGGCCGTGGCTCTTTCGTATCACTACGAACGCGAGCCTGAACTACGTCCAGCGGTGGCACGCGCACCAAACGACCGTCGACGAGCTGCCTGACGCGCCTGAGGAGGCCGACGAGGGACCCGAGGAGACTGCGGTCCGACACGAGGAGCTCGCCGAGGTCGTCGCGGCGATGGCCGACCTCGCTCCCGCCTACCGGGCAGCGCTCACACTTCGGCACATGCAGCAGCTCTCCTACCAGGAGGTGGCGGACGCCCTCGACATCCCGCTCGGCACCGTGAAGACCCACCTCCATCGCGCGCGCGCCGCGCTCAAAACGCGGCTCGCTGCGCGGCGAGGAGAGGCGCGGTGATCGACCAGCGCAGACCGAGCGATCTCGAAGACGCCGAGCGGCTCGTCCAACGGCTTCTGTCGGCGATCCCGCCGCGGGCGCTGCCGCTCGGCTTCCGCGATGAGGTGATGCGCCAGGTGACCGCGCGGACGACGCTGACCTGGGAGTGGATCGCAGCCGCGGTGCTCGCGGTCCCATCGCTCGCGTTCCTGATCTTCCAGGTCGTCGATCGCGCTGACGAGGTCGGAGCAGCGCTCAACAACATCGTCGCGGCCGCCGCGTCGGACAGCTCGGACGCCTTCTTCTTCGTCGATGGCACGGTGGTACTGGCGCTGGCGATCCTCGGCGTCGCGAGCCTCATCGCCGCGCACGCCGCGCTCGTGAGACCGGTCCGCAGGACCACGGCGCGATGAAGCAGCGCGACGCCATCCTCGTCCTGGGCGCGGTCGTCATCGCGACGTTCGTGTCCGCCATCCTGCTCGCCGGCTCGCTCGCGAACGCGTCGGGCAGCGCGACCCGCAGGCCCGGGATCTTCTTCGATCCGCGAAACTCGCCGCCGCCGGCGCGCACGATCGTCGACGCGCAGCGGAGCGTGCCCGATGCGCTCGCGCCGATCGTGCCGCTGCAGCGCGGCCTCAGCGACACCGCGCGCGACGCGGCCGGATATCTGCTCATCCTTCTTGGGACCTCGGCCGCGCTCGTCCTCGCGCACGAGCAGGTCGTCAGCACGTACCGCGCATCGCTCGGCGGATGGCGCACCCAGCTTCGCGTGCTCGGCACGGGCCTCGCGGTCATCGGCGTCAGCGCGTCGGCCGGAGCACTCGCGTGGATCGTTTTCCTGGGCTCGCTGTCGTCCGTCCGCGGGGGTCCGCTGGGCGTGCCAGCGGCGTTACAAGTCGCGATCGGTGCGTTCAGCGTGGCGCTCGTGATCGCGGGGATCGCGGCGATCGTCGGCTTCGCCGCCGCCGCCTGGCGCCTTGGCGACGCGCTCTTCAGCGTGGCGTGGCTTCGGCGCTTCGCGGGCGTGCCTGCGCCTCTCATCGCCCTCTTAGGCGCGACCCTTATCTATATCGCATGGCAGATCCCGTTCGCTGGGGGAGTGTCCGTGCTCGCCGTGCTGGCGTACGCGCTGGGTGCCGTCGTGACGGCACGTCTGGTCGGTTCGGCGCGAACGGTCGCATCGCAGTAGCGGTCGAGGGAGAAAGGGACTCATGACAGTGCTTCGCGGAATCCTCACCACCTGGCCGGGACGCCTCTTCGCGGTCGCGCTCGTCGCGCTCGTCGCGGGAGGCGCGGTGCTCGCGTCGCGCGTGAACGCACAGCCGGCGAAGGCCGAGCTTCGCACGCAGGCCGTGACCAAGGGGAGCGTCGTGCAGTCGGTCGCGGTGTCCGGCTCGGTGGCCGCGCAGAGCCAGACGAAGATGAGCTTCCGGAGCACCGGCAAGATCGCCGCGGTCTACGTGTCGGTCGGACAGCAGGTGACCGCGGGGCAGCCGCTCGCGAAGCTCGATACGACGGACCTCGAGGCCGCGGTCGCGCAGGCGGAGTCGAACCTCCGCTCGGCACAGACGAGCTACGACCGCACGGTGGCGAGCGCCGGGGATGCCCAGCGTTCGCTCGACCAGGCTCAACAGTCGACTCAGACCGACATCGCGAACGCGCAGCAAGCGGTCACAAAGCTCAAGACGAATTACGCGAACGCGCGTAACACCGCGCTCTCGGTGGGGACCGCGCTGTTCACCGACATCACCGGATATCAATCGGCCCTGGACGCGCTCAAGACGGGGATCGACGTCGAGTCGAACGACCTCGCGAACGCGCTCCGCGACCCCGCGGTCGGTCTCAACCAGCAGAACGACGTGCGGAGCGCGCAGACATCGATCAACGGGATGTACGGACCGCTCGCGACGTCGCAGAACCTGAGCGCGAGCTCCCTCAAGCCCGCGATCGATGATTTCCAGCGCGCTCTCGACGGGATCGGAGCGGCGGTCGCGGAATTCGACGCCGCGCTGGCGGCGGATGCAGATACCTCTCGCAGCGCCACTGACTTTCAGAGCGCGATGTTCTCGTACAACCTCGCGTCTGGGCGCCTCACCACGGCGCTCGACTCGGTCAACGCTCAGCTGAACACGATGTCGACGAGCACCGTGTCCGCGCAGGCAAGCCTCAACACGGTCAACACCCGCACGAATACGGCCCTCGATCGGTCGCGCACCGATCTCTCGTCGCTTCTCTCGGCGGTCACCGGCGACCAGCAGACCGCGACCAGCATCAAGGCGAAGATCACCCAGGGCGGGACGGCCCTCTCGACGATGTCGGATGCCATCGGTGGGTCGATCGCGAACGCGATCGCCAACGTGGACACCGTCAAGCAGCGCTCGGCCCAGACCATCCAGTCCGCGCAGACCTCGGTCGCGCAGCAGCCCTACAACATCGCGGGCGCGAGGAGCTCGGTCGACAACGCGGCCACCGCGCTGCAGAACGCCCAGACGAACCTGGACAACGCGGTGGTGACCGCGCCCTCCGCCGGGGTCGTCGCGTCGATCGTGTCGCAGGTCGGAGAGAGCGCGGCGAGCCCGTTCATGACGCTTGCCAATACGTCCGCGATGGTGCTGCACGGAACGGTCGGCGAGAGCGACGTCGCCAAGCTGAGGCTCGGCCTGGTCGCGAACGTCACGGTCGACGCCGTCGGGGCGACCTCGCGGATGACCGGCAAGGTGACCTCGCTCGATCCTGTGGCGACGATCCAGCAGGGCGTGCCCGTGTACGGGGTCGATGTCACGATCGACCTTCCGCAGCAAGCGGTGAAGCCCGGCATGACCGGGACCGCGAACGTGGTCATCGCGAGCAAGCAGGGCGTCCTCACCGTCCCGAATCTTGCGATCCGCAGTACCGGCGGGCGCCGCTACGTCCAGGTGCTCAAGGACGGCGAAGCGGTCGACACCGATGTGACGTTCGGCATCGCCAACGACACCGTGACCGAGGTCGCAAGCGGGCTCTCCGAAGGCGATCTGGTCGTCCTGCCGGCCGCCCGCGCCACCGGATCCGCGAACACACGCGGCGGCGCCGGCGGCTTCGGTGGTGGTGGCGGACCGGTGATCGTCG
>Ga0066679_10000960_pt1 | contig 10922 bp, 9 predicted proteins | sample GraSoiAngelo_128_FD_62298 | JGI IMG/M metagenome (GOLD analysis project Ga0066679, IMG submission 62298) | Grasslands soil microbial communities from the Angelo Coastal Reserve, California, USA - 14_0927_12_20cm | ecosystem: Environmental > Terrestrial > Soil > Grasslands | place: USA... | reverse complement strand
TCCGTCGCACCGCCGATCATCGCTGCCTCCGCGAGCGTGCGGCCGGTGACCGCCTGGCCGCGCATCACGTCGGCGATCGGCTGGCGCACGACCGTTTGCGCCCGCCGGCGCAAGATCTCCTCTGCCGCTCGGTTGAACGTCACAACCGTGCCCGCGACGTCGGTGGCGATCAGGGCGTCCCCCATGGATTGCAGGATCGCTTCCATGCGCGCGCGCAACGTGGCTTCCGTCGCCGCCGAGCGCTGGAGTTGCCCGGTCTGCCGCTGCAGCTCATCGGCCATCTCGTTGAACGCGTTGCCGAGCGTGCCGACCTCGTCCCCCGACTCCACCCGTGTGCGCGCGGTGAGCTGCCCCGCGCGCAGCTGGCGCGCGGCGGACGTCAGGGATCGGATCGGTTTCGTCACGCGGCCGCCGGACAGCCAGGCGAGCAGCGCGGCGATCAGCACAACGGCAAGCGTGATCAGGAACAGCGTCCGCGTGATGTTCCGCTGCGCGTCGGCGAGCGTCGTGCTCTTGCGCGAAAGCCCGAGCAGCCCGATCACCGTGCCGTCGTTCGCCTTCACCGGGACGACCGCGCTGACGTACTGGCTCCCGCCGATGGTCACGATCCGCTGGAGCGGCGTGCCAATCTCGCGCGCAGACGCGAAATCGATATGGCTGAACGCCTGCGACACCGTCGCCGCCGACCGGAACGTCGTGCTCGAAACTTGATCGCCGACCAGGATCGTCGCGTCCGCGACGGTGTCCTGGCGCACGAGGAGCAAGAACGACCGGTCGATGCGGTACCCGACGACGACGACCCCGATTACGCGCCCCGCCTGCTTCGCGGGAGAGGCCGCCACGACGAGGATCTGCGACTGCACCGGGCTCTTGCCGCTTGCGAACGAAACAGACAGCGCGGTTTGTCCCGGGAACCCTTGGCGTGCCTGCTGAACGACGCCTTGCCCGACGATCCCGATGCTTTCGGAGACCGGGAGGTCGCGCGCGGCCCGCCCCGGCACGTTCTCTTTCGCCGACAGCGTTTTCCCGTTGTGGTCGACGAGCATCACGAAGTCGAGCGGAAGCAGCTTGAAGATGCCGCTGAGATCCAAACGCTGCTCCTTCTGCAACGCATCGACCACGGCGCTGCTGCTCGCCGTGATCTGCGCGGGCACCAGCGCGCCTTCACCGAGGTTCTGGATGGACGCCTCGCGCGCGCTCCCCGCTTCGAGCAGCCGGTTGAGCTCGTTCGTCTGCAGCGTGTTCCCGATGACGACGTTCAGCGCGGCGCTTACGATCAGCACGGCGATCGTCAGCACGGCCACGAAGGCTGCGACGAATCGCAGCCGCACGCTCTGCACGATCGACGTCCACAGCCACCGCGCGAGCAGCAAGGCACCGAGCGCGCGCATGCAGTGCGCGAAGATGAGGAGCGCGCCCGTCCCCGGGGTGCTGAGAGCCGTCGTCGCTTCGGCAATGGCGAACGCGCCGAACGCGGAGGTGAACGCGAGCGTGGTCGGGTTGCGGTAGATACGGTGCGCGTGGAACCCGCGCGTTGCGACCGCGAATGCCGCGACGGCGGGGATCACCGCGATCGATGCGTGCGGGCCGCTGAAGAACAACGCCGGCATCGCAGACGCAGCGATGATCGGTTCGAGCGGCGCGCGCTCGAGCGCAACGGCGGGGCGCGCGGTGAACGCGAGCATCCCGAACGCGACGGCGCGCAGCGCGATCACCGTCGTGTTTGCGTCCGCCTGCCGGATCAGCGCGCCGTGGATGAACTGCGCCGCGGCGAGGGTCAGGAACCCGAGCGCTTGCCCGACGGCCCATCGTCCGGCCCCGTTGCGGCGGGCTCGGAGCGCGTCGAAAGCTCCACCGAGAGCCACGACGAGAACCAGGAACTCAACGGCGAAGTGGAAGGGCGCTCCGTATTGACCCTCCATAGAACCGGGAAGTATATCGTGGCGAAGTGCCCGATTTGACCCCCTGACCAGGGCATTTGACCCTAAATGACTACTCGGATGGTTCCGAATAACTAACCGAGGGCCCGTATCCAGCCCGAAAGCAGTAGCGCTATATTCGGCGAGCGGACGAGGGAGGCATCGCGTGCTGAAAAACATCAAGACACGAGCAGTGTGGATGGCGATCGGGATCGTGCTGGGCGGCGGGGCGCTGTCGTATGCGGGAGTTGCAGCCACCGCGTCCCACTCACCGAACCCGCACGCGAACCCGAAAGCGTCCATCCACGCAAGCGCGGAGCCGACCGAGTCCGAGTCGCCCGAACCCTCGGAGTCGCCGGAACCGAAGAGCACGGACCATCCGTTGAACCACGGCTTCTACGTCTCGCAAGCAGCGGCGTGCCAGAACGTCAACGACACCGTCAACCACATCACGTTCACCGCGCCGGCCGACTGCGCGACGAACGGCCAGGCGCACGGCCAATACGTCAGCTCGGTCGCACGTTCGGACGCCGGAAAGGGTCCGCACGGCAACGGGCACGCCAACAGCAAACCCTGATAGACCACCAGCGGAGCTTCCCTCTCCAGGTGGGACTTCGAGCCGGACGATGAGTCCGGCTCGATGCGTTCCTAGGACGCTTTCGCGAGCGGCGGGAGCGCCTTCAATACCTTGAGCGCTTCCGCGAACGTGCGCACGCCGATCACTTTCATCGATTTCGGTGCGACCTTGCGCGCGGCCGCGGCTTGATCGAACGGCGCGAGGAAGATATCGGCGCCGTGCGCGCTCGCCGTACGGACCTTCTCTTCGATCCCGCCGATGTCGCCGATCACCGCCTGGCCGTTGCTCAGCAGCGTGATCGTGCCGGTCCCCGCGATGATGTGTCCGCCGGTGAGATCCTGCGGCGTGAAGGTGTCGTAGATGGAAAGCGCAATGATCATGCCGCCGGAGGGCCCGACGATGTTCTCTGTGTCGACGTCGAGGGTGCGCGGCAGACGGAACGCCGTCTCGAGGTTGACCCCGACGAGAGCGTGTCGCTTCCCCTTCACGGGAGCCGACGCGGCCGTCTTCAGCCTCACGGTTCTCGTGGACCTGCCCCGCACGAATCCGATCGTTACCGTGCTACCGATCTTGTGCTTCTGCAGGAGCACGATCGCGCCCTCGGGATCCTTCACCTTGACGCCGTCGATCGAGACGATGAGGTCCTGCGCGCGCAGCTTTCCGAACGCGGGCAGCCCCTCAACGACCGACAGGATGCGCGCGCCGGCCACGGGAGTGACGTTCAGCCCGAGCGCTTGGAACGCGGCAACTTCCGCCTGGTACTTGCTGTCGTCCATCTCCAGCTGGTTCTCGATCTCGACCTCGCGGCTCGTCTGGCCCCCCAGAACGGCTTGCTCGGGGATCAAGGTGACGTTGGGATCGACCCACGCCAGCACCGCGTCCCAGACGTTGACGGTGTTGATCGACTCCGACACGGTCGTGAGGAGGAGCCTCCCCTTGGACGGGTACGTCTTCGCGCCCCCGCGCGCCTGGATCAGGTCGAGCACGTCGACCGACGGGCCGGGACCGACGCTGTAGTACGGGAGATGGATGAAATAGCCGGCCGGCGCGATGACCGCCACGACGAAGGCTAGGATCACGAGCCACGCCGGGGCCCACGAGAAGACGCGGCGGAACCCGGATCGGGGGGGCTCAAACGGGCTGCCCGGCCGGCCGGATCGCGTTTGACCCGCGACCGGCGTGGCGAAGAAATCATCTGGCCCGGCGTTGGGCGGCAAGCCGAGATCGGGAGGGTCGCTCGATGGGGTCAAACGAAATCCTTACAGACGCGGGAGGCGGCTCGTGCAAGGATATGACATCACACTGAGCTTCGTTGGCTCGTTGACTGACTGATGCTTGTCGCCATCCTCGCCCTCGTCGTCGTGGCCGCCACCGCCGCGGTCGTGATCCGCGACGCCCATCCCCGGCCGCCGAAGGCGATCCCGGCGGTCCCCGAGGCCGCCGTCGAGACCGCGCCCGAGCCGGAGCTCGCGGACCCTCCGACCCAGGCCGTCGATATGACCCAGCTCACCGCGATGGACGAGTCCGACCTCGACGCGCCGACGCAGTCGATGCCGATGCCGGTTGCGTTCGGCGGGCAAGCCGCCGCCCTGCTCCCCTATCCGGCGGCTCCCCAGCCGATCCCCGCCGTCGAGCCGGCGGCCCCGCCGGCCGCGTTCGTTCCGGCCGGGGTTCCGCATCTGCAACCCGATCCCGACCGGTTCATCCAAACCGAGATCGTGATCGAAGACCCCGCGCGCGAGCACAGCGCGGCGGTCACGAAGCTCGTGCTCGGCGTTGCCGTATCGGGGACGGCCATGGGCTTGCTGATCGTCGGCGCGGGACGCGGGATCGCGTCCCTGTTCCACATCTTCCTGGGCTAGGTCTTCCGAGCGGTTCCCAGCGCGCGCAGCGCGTGCCCGATGATCAAGACCCCGATGAGGCCGGCCGCGAGCGTCACCGCCACGCCGCGTTTCGATCCGGGTATGTCGAGCGGCCCTGCGGCGGTCACCGTCGGAACCTTCGGCGGTCGCGAGGACGATACGTGCGACGGCACCGCGCGCGCCGACCCGGCCACCTTCACGCGGCTCGTGCTCGGTTGCGGACGCGACCCGCGCGTCGTGCTCTTCGGCGCGGGGACGGTGCGGGCACCGACCGCGCGTGCGGCGTTCAGGATCCCGTAGCCGCTGATATCGTCGCGGCCCTTCACGCCGAAGTCGTCGGCGGTTTGCTCGATGCGCGCGACCGCTGCCGCGTTGTCGTAGCCGCGCGCGCCCAGCAGCGCAGCAACGCCCGAGACGAACGCGACCGACATCGACGTCCCGCAGCCGCCGCCGTAGCTCGATCGCTTCGTATTCGGGTTCCACCACGTGCTCACGATGGACTGATCTTGCGTGCACCCGTTCGCCGTCGGGTCTGTGCTGCTGCCGCCGCCCGGCGCGAGCAGGTCGAGCCCGGACCCGTGATCCGAGTACGCCGCGGGCCGGCCGTCCTTCACGGACGCGCCGACGACGATGACCCCGGGCGTCGTCGCGTCGTACGCGGTTTGGCTCGAGCCGCCCGTCGATGAGTTACCGGCTGCCACGACGACGACCGCACCGGCTCTCGCCGCGGCCTTGATCGCAGCGTCCACCGCCGGCGAACGCAACAGCGGTGCGTTGTTCGCTCCGGTCTCTTGCGCGAGCGAAAGGTTCACGACGGTCGCGCCGTGTTGCACGGCCCACGTGATGCCCGCGGACACCGCGGTCGACGAGCCAGACCCGTCCGATCCCAGCACGCGGACCGGCATGATCTTCGCGCGCGGCGCGACCGATGCGACGCCGACCGAGTTCCCGGTGAGCGCCGCGATGATGCCGGCGATCAACGTGCCGTGCCCATTCTCGTCGAACGGCTGGGCGTCGTTGTCGACGAAGTCGTACCCGGGAACGAGTTGTCCTTGTAGGTCTGGGTGCGCGGAGTCGACGCCGGTATCGATCACGGCCACGATCTGGCCGGCGCCGCGGCTGACCGCCCACGCCGTCGGTCCCCCGATCCGCACGAGCCCCCACTGCAGCGGGTAGTACGGATCATTGACAGCGGCGGCGGCAACGGCGGGGACCAGAAGGCAAAGGAGAACCACCCCAACGGCCGCCCGTCGCATCACGCCTACTGTAACGAGCGGGGTTCCCGAAGGTTCGTATCCGTCCGGGTCAGCTGAGCAAGACGCCGTGCTCTTTCAAGGTCTTGATCGAGTCGAGCGCTCGCCCCGCGCCCAGGCACACCGTCTCGAGCGGCCGCTCGGCCAGATGGACGGGGATCGTCGTCTCCGCCGTCAGGCGCGCGCCCATCCCGCGGAGCAAGCCTCCCCCGCCGGTCAGGTGCATCCCGCGCTCGATCACGTCGTGCGCGAGCTCCGGCGGCGTATCGGCAAGCGCGCCCCGGACGGCCTCGGAGACCTGCCCGACGGCTTCCTCGCACACCGCGCGCATCTCGTCGGCCGACACCGTCACGGTCTTCGGGCTCCCGGTGGCGAGGTCCCGCCCGTGGACCTCGGCCTTCGGCTCGTCCTCGGTCGGGTACGCCGAACCGATCTCTTTCTTGATCGCTTCGGCCGTCCGCTCGCCGACGGCCAGCCCGTACTCCCGGCGCAGGAAGCGCTGGACCGCGTCGTCGAGGTCGAACCCTCCGACCCGGACCGCGCGCGACGCGACCACGCCGCCCATCGTGACGACGGCGACCTCGGTCGTCCCGCCGCCGATGTCGATCACGCAGTTCCCGCTCGGCTGGTCGATCGGAAGGCCGGCACCGATCGCAGCCGCCATCGGCTCTTCGATCAGATGCACGGTGCGCGCGCCGGCCGACAGCGTCGCCTCCTCGACCGCGCGCCGCTCCACCGTCGTGATCGCGCTCGAGACGCACACGAGCGCGCGCGGATGGATGAAGCGGCTGAGACCGACCTTGCCGAGCACGAGCTTCATCAGCCGCTCGGTGACGTCGAAATCGGTGATCGCGCCGTGCCGCATCGGTCGCACGGCGACGACGTGACCGGGCGCGCTCCCGATCATTTCCCACGCTTCGTTCCCCATAGCAAGCACGTCACCGGTCCGCTCGTTCATGGCGACGACCGTCGGCTCGTTCAGGACGATGCCGCGCCCGCGGACGAACACGAGCGTGTTCGCGGTGCCGAGGTCGATCGCGATGTCGCGCGCCATCAGAAGGATGGCAGGATAGCGACCAGCCCTCACACCGGCCAGCGGGCCGCGTTGCCGTTCGGTTCTTCCACCGATACGCTGACTTCATGCCTTCCGTGAAAACGCGCGAGCTCGACCAGATCGACAAGGAACTGCTGAACCTGATCCAGGTCGCGTTCCCGCTCGAGCCGCGACCGTTCGCGTTCCTCGGCGACAAGCTTGGGATCGGCGAGGACGACGTCATTGCGCGCCTCGCAGCCTTGAAGCACGACAAGATTATCCGGCAGATCTCGATGATCTTCGACACGCGCGCGCTCGGCTACAAGTCGTCGCTGATCGCGTCGCGCGCGCCCGAGGGACGCGTCGACGAAGTCGCCGACGTGATCAGCGAGCACCCCGGCGTCTCGCACAACTACCGGCGCAACCACGAGTTCAACATCTGGTGGACGATCGCGGTCCCGCCAGAGTCGTCGCTCGAAGACCACGTCCAAGCCGTGCACGACCTCGCCGGCGCGGAGTCCACCCGCATCATGCAGACGATCAAGATGTTCAAGATCGGCGTCGACCTCGACATGACCGGCAAGCGCCCGATGGACGCGAAGACGACGCTCCCCGCCTACTCGGCCCCGAAGCACGCACCGGGCCGCCTCCAGCCGCTCGAGATCGCGGCGCTTCGCGAGCTGCAGGAAGACATCGCGCTCGAGCCGGCGCCGTACGCGGCGATGGCCGCGCGCGTCGGCATCGACGAAGCGCAGATCCTCCAGATGGCGAACGCGTTCATCGACGACGGCCTGGCGCGACGCTTCGCAGCCGTCATGCACCACCGTCAGGCCGGCTTCGTCGCGAACGCGATGAGCGTGTGGCAGGTGCCTGAGGACCGCATCGAAGAGGTCGGCTACCAGATGGCCGGCTTCGCCGCGGTCAGCCACTGCTACCAGCGGCCGACGTATCCGGACTGGCCGTACAACCTCTTCGGGATGCTGCACGCGCGCACCAAGGACGAGTGCGAGGTCGCCGCGCACGCGATCGAAGACCAGACCGGCATCCACGAGCGCCGCATGCTCTACTCAACGAAGGAGTACAAGAAGATCCGGGTTCGCTACTACACCGACGACTTCTTCGAGTGGGAGCGCCGTCACCTGAACGGCAACGCCGGGGGCAACGGGAAGGCTTAAGACCCGGTGCGCTTGCGCGCGCGCCGTACCAGTGCCATCGCACCGACCGCACCGAGCGTCGCCGCCGCGCCTTTCGCGAGTGAGTCCTTCCGCACACGCGCGCGCCCGACGCTGATCCAGTTGCGGTGCGACTCGATCGTCTCCAGCAGCGCCTCGCGGTTCGAGTAGCGCGGCGTCCACCCGGCTGCTCGAAGCTTGGATGAGTCGACCACCCACGGGTGCATCAGATAGTGGAGCTCGCCCGGCGGCGCGGTCGTCAGCCCCGTCTTCCACAACCGCTCTGCCATACTGAAGGCGACGGCTTCGGGAAGCTCGACGCGCTTCTTGCCCGACAGAGCGACCACCTCATCGGACGACAGCCACCCGTCTGCCGCAAGGTTGTAGATCCCGTCGAGATCGCGGCGAACCGCGAGTGCGATCGCCGACGCGACGTCGTCCTCGTGCACGAGCTGTAGCGGCGGCTCGTAGCCGCGCACGGTCGTGATGCGCGGCGCCTCCATCAGCCGCGACACGAAGTTCTCGACGCTGGGGCCGAACACGATCGCCGACCGGAACACGGTGACGACGATGTCGGGATGTGCGGTCCGGAACGTGTCGAGCAGCCGCTCGGTCTCCAGCTTGTGCGCGGCGAACGTGAAGTCCTCGTTCGCGCGCAACGGAGAAGACTCGGTCAGCGGGAAGTCGTTGTCGGCGTGCGCGCCGTAGACGGCCGCGCTCGAGGGATAAACGATCTTGCGAACGCCGGTCGCGGCCGCCGCCTCCAAGACGTTGGCCGTGCCCTCGACGTTGATCGACCGCATCCGTTCTTCGTCCCGGATCGGATCGTGCTGGAACGCAAGGTGAACGACGCAGTCGACGCCGACGAAGATCTTCCCGACGCGCGCGTCGCGGACGTCCAGCAGATGGAACTCGAGCTTCGGCGATCCGGCGATCGGCTCCTCCGAATCGATGCCGATCACGCGTTGCACGCCGTCGTCCGCTTCGAGCAGGTCGAGGACGCGCCGGCCCAGATAGCCTGCAACCCCCGTCACCGCGACGATGCTCACGTTACGAGCATCATAGAACGCCCGAACGCGCATCCGCGGGAGGGAATAAGATAGTTCTCTCGATGGACGATCCATTTGAACTTCCACCCGACGTACTGAAGCGCGTTCCGTTGTTCGCCGAGATCCAGAAGGTCCTCTCGTGGAGCGGCGGCCCGGTCAACTGGGATCTCGCGCGGCAGATCGCCGTGTCGATCGCTGCGGGCGACGCGCCCGGGCAAGCCGTCTCCGAGCAAGACCACGCAGACGTCGCCGAACAAGTGCGCGTCGCGGAGCTGTGGCTCACCGACGCGGTCGCGATGCCGACGCCGACCCATTTGGTGAAAGCGCGCGCGGCGACGCAGGCCGACTGGGCCGAGCACGCGACCTCAGCCTTCGCCGAGCTGGTCGATCCGGTCGCGGCGAAGGTGGTCCGCGCGATGGGCGAGCAAGAAGGCGGACAGCCCACCGAGCTCGGCGGCGCCATCGACGCCGGCATGATCGCGCAGGCGCTCGGGCAGCTCGCGCCGATGTTCATGGCCATCCAAACCGGAACGACCCTGGGATCGCTGGCGCGCGAAGTGACCGGGAATCACGAGACCGGCCTCCCGACCACCGACGACGAGCTGCTCATCGTGGTACCGGCCGTCGACGCCTTCTCCACCGGCTACGGGCTCGACCAGCGCGCGACCCGTCAGTGGATCGCCGCGCGCGCGGCGGCGCACCGTCTGGTGTTCGAGGCGTTCCCCGGCGTGCGCGGCCAGTTCTTCGCGCGCTACCACAACTACGTCGCGTCGCTCGACATCGACCTCGCGCAGGGACTGCAGCGCCTGCAGGAGCTCGACCTGTCCGACCCTTCGCGCCTGCAAGACGCACTCGGCGAGGAAGGCTTGTTCTCGCACCAAGCGTCCCCGCAAACGGCGGAGGCCGCGCGCGCCGTCACCACGTTGCTCGCCGTCGTCGAGGCGTACACGGGCGCGGCCGTCGCAGCGGTTGCCGAGCGCGCCGGCGACCACGGCCGGATCGCCGAGGCGTACGCGCGCCGTGCGGCGGTGGGCGGCTCGGGGCGGCGCATGCTGGCGTCGTTCATCGGCCTCGAGGCGCCGGAGAACCAGCACGCCGCCGACGAGTTCGTGCGTGCGAACGCTGCGCGCGCGGGCTGGCCGGCGATGGCGCGGATGTGGGAAGACGCCGACGCGTTCCCGACCGACGCGGAGCTGTCCGATCCCGAGACCTGGCTCCTCAGGGTGAAGCCGTGATCGCACCCGACGGCATCCAGGTCGGCGTCCCGGTCTCGCTCAAAGGGCCGCCGCCGGGCACGCCGCTGGCGGAGGTCGGCGCGGACTTCGCCGACCTGCCGCAGCCGAAAGAGGTCCGCACCGCGACGGGCAAGACCACCGCCGTGTCGCTCATCGCCTCGCTCGTGCTGACGCACCGTCGCAGCGACCCTCGGTACCGCGCGATGAAGAACCCGCCGCCCGAGCACGCCGCCGTCGGACACTTCGAGCGCTCGCGCTGGACCGATGAAGCCTGGACCGATACCGACGGCCTCGCGCGCGCGCTCGACGCGGGAGCGGTCTTGCTGCAGACCCCGGCGTCGTTCAAAGCCTCGACAGAGCACGCCACGCGCCTCGAGAACTTCGTCGCGCACGCCATGAGGCCGCAGGTCTCGCTGGCGTGGGAGTGGATGAAGGGCTCGTGGCCGGACCGCAAGGCGCTCGACCTGTGCGACCGGATCGGTGCGGTGCCGGTCATCGACCCGCTGGCCGCGCCGATCCCCGACACCGAGTTCGTGTACCTCCGGATCGGACGCCCGTCGTCTCGCAAACCGATCCACGACGACGACCTGAAAGAGGTGGCGCTTCAGATCCGCGACCGGACCGGCTGGGTGGTCTTCTCCAATCCGAGCGGCCCGGCCGACGCGCGCAGGCTGCTCGACATGCTCTAAGTCCTCGGGATCGAGATCGCGAAGACCCAGCTGCCGTTCCCGTCCTTCCACGTGGCGTTGAGCCGGACCACGTAGGTCCCCGCGCGCACCGTCGGCGCGTAGAGCATCATCGAGCCGACGTGCAGCGCGCGCG
>Ga0066679_10000959_pt1 | contig 10926 bp, 10 predicted proteins | sample GraSoiAngelo_128_FD_62298 | JGI IMG/M metagenome (GOLD analysis project Ga0066679, IMG submission 62298) | Grasslands soil microbial communities from the Angelo Coastal Reserve, California, USA - 14_0927_12_20cm | ecosystem: Environmental > Terrestrial > Soil > Grasslands | place: USA... | reverse complement strand
GGAGGACATCGGATGGGTGGCGAAGGTGCTCGGCCATATCTCCACAGAAATGGTCATCAGGCACTATCACAAGTTCATCCCAAACCTCACCAGACAGGACGGCTCGGTGATGGCGGCGATGATCGCGCGGGCCGGACTATGAGTCGTCGTGCGCGCTTTCACATGGGCAGCATCTTGGGCAGTAAGACCAGCGAGGGGTTGCGGATCCCTCCGCAACCCCTCGGAAAATTTGGAGCGGGCGACCGGATTCGAACCGGCGACGTCCAGCTTGGGAAGCTGGCATTCTGCCACTGAATTACGCCCGCCCGACGTCTCCCATAGTACTCCAGCGACCCGAGCGCCGAGGCGACGCGCCGCCTACTTGCCGTCCCTCAGCGCCATGTCGTAGGCGCGGATCAACTCGTCGCTGCGCGCCTTCCAGCTGAGACGCTTGCTGGCGCCATAGAGATCGATCTGCTGATAGAGCGGCACGGCCGGCGTCTCCTCGATCCACAGCTTGTTGATCCGATGGTACAGGGCGAGGCGCTTCTTCTCGTCCATCGTCGTCTGCGCCTCTTCCACCATTCCGTTGAAGTCCTCGTTGTGCCAGTTGACGAAGATGTTGGGGGACTTGAAGAGCGGCACGTAGATCGCCTCGGCGTCCATCGTCGGGTGCCCCCAGCCGATGAGCCACACCGGGCCGGCCTTGTGCACGTAGACCATGCTGTTCAGGTAGTTGACGAATTCGTGCGTGCGCAGCGTCGTGCGGATCCCGGCCTTGGTGAGCTGCCCGGTGACGGCCTCGGCGACCTCCTTGTCGCGCACGTACCGTCCTTGTGGCCCATTGAGGACGATGTCGACGCCGTTGGGAAAGCCCGCATCGGCCAGCAGCTTCTTGGTCTTGGCCAGGTCCTGCTTGATCGGCTTCAGCGAGGGGTCGTAGCCGAAGTGCAGGCTCGTCAACATGGTCGGCACACGCACCGCCTTGCCGTCCATCACGCCCTTCACGATCTCGTCGGCGTCGACGGCGTAGGCGATGGCCTGGCGCACGCGCTTGTCGACGGTGGGTCCGTTGTACGGCCCGATCGGCTTGTGCTGCGCGTCCATCTGGTGTGTGTAGATCATCAGCTGGATCGTCCGGATGGACGGCGCCGTGCTGAGGTAGACCTTCGGGTGCTTCTCGATGATGTTGGCCAGGTGGGGCGGAATGTTGACCGCCACGTCGATCTCGCTGTTCTGCAGCGCCGCCACGCGCACGGCGTCGTCGGGGATGGGCTTGAACACGACGGTCTTGATCTTCGCCGCGCCACCCCAGTAGCCGGGGAACGCCTCCATCACGACCTCTTCGTCCTTCGCCCACCGCACGAACTTGTAGGGGCCGGTCCCGATCGGGTTGCGCGAGACCGCCGCGGTGTCCTTGCCGGCGTACTCCTTGGACGGGATGATCGAGGCCTGGCGCAGGGCGATGTGGGCGAGGAACGTCGGCCACGGTTTCTTGGTGTGGATCTTCACGGTGTACGGATCGACCACCTCCACCCGATCGATGGGCGCGAACGACGAGGAGCCCCGCAGCTTGTTGGCCGGGTTCGCCAGACGCTCGATGCTGAACTTCACGGCGTCGGCGTTGAAGTCCTCGCCGTTGTGGAACTTGACGCCGCGGCGCAGCTTGAACTCCCAGGTGGTCGGCGCCACCAGCTTCGGCATCTCGGCGGCGAGCACGGGCACGAGCTTGAGGCTCTGGTCGCGTTCCAGCAGCGCCTCGAACATCTGCGCGCCGACGTTGGACGCCGGCTGCTCCTGCTGGTTCATCATGTCGAGCGTCGTCGGATCGACGCCCTGAGCGATGACGACCTGCCCGGCCGGCGCCGCGAGCGCCGCCGCGGGTAACGCGACGGCCAGGACGAGCGCGGCCATGATCCGCCAGACACACATAAGAACGCCTCCTCGCGAGAGGGAGATGAGTAGCGTGTGGACGGCGCCTACTCTAGGGTTCGCCCGCGAGAGAGTCAAGATACGCGAGCGCGTCTTCTCGCGTCCGCAGGCGCCCGAGGTCCTGGGCCTCGCGCAGACGCGCGAGCATCCGCCCGATCGCCGGGCCGGGCGGGAGCCCGAGCCGCACCATCACGTCCTGGCCCCGGAGGAGCGGGGGCGCCGCGCGGACGGCATGCACTTCCGGAAATCCGGCGAGAAGCTCGCGGAGCAGATCCGCGCGGCGCCACACGCGGAGAGGCGAGGCGCCCGTCACGGCGGCGGCGTCGACGAGCGCGAGGAGCAGGAGGTCCTGAGCGTCCTCGGCGAGGTCACGGTAGAAGCGGTAGCGCGCCCGGTGGGTCACCGGTCCCGCGGCCGCCAGGTGCATCGGGCGCAGGTGGTGGCGCACGAGCCGCTCGAGGACGTCGATGGCGCGCGCGGGCAGGCGAAGCCGCTCGCCGATCGCGCGCGCGCGCGCGGCGCCGACCACGTCGTGCTCGAAGAAGCGGACGCGCCCGCCGATCACCCGCCGCGTCTCGGGCTTGGCCACGTCGTGGAGCAGCGCGGCAAGCTTCAGCACCTGACCCCGCGTGACGCCGCCGCCAAGCGCCTCGTCCGTGTGGCGGGCGAGCGCCTCGCCCAGAGGCACGAGCTCGACCGTCCGGGCGAGCACCAGGTCGGCGCCCCCCACCGCCCGGAGGGAGTGCTCCAGCACGGCAAAGCGGTGGGGCGCGGGCTGCGCCGTGCGCCGCATCGGCTCCACCTCGGGCACGACCGCGGGCAGGAGGCCGAGCGCGTCCATCCGGCGCAGCGCGCGCGCCGCGGTGGGGAGCGCGAGCACGAGGAGAATCTCGTCCCTCACCCGCTCCGGTGCCACGCCCGCGAGCATGGGCGCCGTGCGGCGGATCGCCGCCGCGGCCCCCGGCGTCAGGCGGAGCCCCAGCGCCGCCTCGAGCCGGGCGCCGCGGAGCCCCCGCAGCGGGTCCTCGGCGAGCACGCGCGGGTCCGGCGGCCGGAGCCGCCGCGCGCGAAGGTCGGCGAGCCCGCCCGTGGGATCGACGACCGGTGCCGCGCCGTCGCGCAGGAGCTCGCGCACCGGGACCGCGAGCGCGTTCACCGTGTAATCGCGCGCGGCGAGATCGGCCTCGAGCGTGGGGGCGCGCCAGTCGGCCACGTCGATCCGGACGCCCGCGGCCACGACGCGCGCGGTGCCGCGCTCGGCGTCGAGCGGGACGAACGCGCCGTCGAGCCGACCGGCGACCTTCCGTGCCAGCTCGAGCGCGCCCGCGGCAACCGCGAGGTCGAGGTCGGCTTGGCCGAAGCGGGGCGCGCGCGCGAGCCAGGCGTCGCGCACCGCGCCGCCGACGAGGACGGGCGCGCTCCGGCGCGGCGCGGCCGCGAGGACCGCACGCAGCGCCGCCTCCTGCGCGCGGCTCAGCCGGTCGAGGCGCAGCGTGGCCATGGTAGAGTCCCGCTACCCATCGCCACGATTTAAACAGGAGGGCGCCGGCGTGGCACTCAAATTGCGCAAGGTCCGCTACGAGAAGAAGGGGCACATCGCGTACGTCACGATCGACAACCCGGAGCACGAGAACTGCCTCGAGGAGGCGGTGGACCGCGACCTGTGGAAGGTCTGGCACGATTTCCGCGACGACCCGAAGCTCTACGTGGCGATCCTCACCGGCGCCGGCGCGAAGTCCTTCTGCGCGGGCTCGGATCTACGGTCCTACGTGAAGACCATCTCGGAGCGGTCGCCAGAGCGGAACCGCCGGCGCGCGCACGAGGGGCCGAACCTCGGCGGCATCACCAAGGGCATCGACGTCTGGAAACCGATCATCGCCGCGATCAACGGCTACTGCCTCGCGGGCGGCATGGAGCTCGCGATGGCGTGCGACATCCGCATCGCCGCCGACCACGCGAAGTTCGGCGTGGTGAACCGCCGCTGGAACGTCGGGGCCGAGTCGGGCCTGACCCAGCGGCTGCCCCACATCGTGGGGCTCGGCGTCGCGCTCGACCTCCTCATCACGGGGCGGTGGTTCGACGCGAAGGAGGCGTACCGCATCAACTTCGTCAGCCGCGTGGTCGGGCGCCGGAAGCTCCGGGACGAGTGCACGGCGCTCGCCGAGGGGATCTGCGCGTACCCCCAGTCTTCGCTCCGGACCGACAAGGAAGCCTGCCTGCGCGGCCTCGGCCGGACGCTCGAGGACGGGCTGCGGCTCGAGAACACCCTCTGGAACACGAACCTCGCCCTTCCCGACACGCTCAACGGCCCGCGCGCCTTCATCGAGCGACGGACGTTCGTGCCGACGCAGGAGACGTAGGACCAGGCGATGAAGCCGTTCCGTTTCGGCGTGAGCGTCCGGAGCGCCGGATCGCGGGCTGAATGGGAGGACAAGGCCCGGACGCTCGAGGCCCTCGGCTCGTCCAGCGGGTGGTCGTGACGGGCGATCGTCAGCAGGCCGCAGAAGAGCTGGCGCGCCGGTGGACGCAGCTCCATCCCGACGACATCCTCCGGAGCCCCTACGCGCTCGTCGGGACCGTGGAGCAGCTGGTGGAAGATCTCCGGGCGCGGCGGCAGCGTTGGGGCATCTCTTACTACATCGTCTTCGAGCCGGACCGAGACGCCTTCGCCCCCGTGGTCGCCCGCCTCGCGGGCCGCTAGAACGTCCCGCCCGTCGGGCGCCGCCCCGCTACATCTCGATGCCGGTCGGCGTGATCTTGTACTCAACGATCCCGTCGCTCATCGCGCTCCCCCGGTGCTTGACGACGCAGAGCAGCCGCGCCAGCCGGCTGCCGACGCGCTCGCTGCCGAGGGCCAGGATGGTGTTCGCGGTGGCGCCGACGTCGCCCGTGGCGACCTTCCGCGCGAGTAGGTCCTCGAGCCGCGTCTCCTCGGTGGTGACCAGCAGGAGCGTCGTGACGCGCGTGTGGTCGTACCGATGGGCATCGATGAACTCGCGGTGCTTCCACACGGGCAGACAGATCTCCATCCCGAGCGTCTCGGCGTCCCGGTGGATCATCGTCCGGTAGAGCTCGTTGAACATGAAGACCTGGATCGAGTCTGCCGGCGCGTCCATCGGCTCGACGCCGTCCACCACCACGCGCCGCGTGCCTGCGGCAAGGTGGAAGTAGACGAACGGGCGCACCGTGTAGAGGGCGTGGCCGTACGTCGCCTTCCAGTTCCAGTCGAACTCGAAGCTGCCGTCGGGTGTCGGAACCTGGAAGTCGCGCACGCGCCCGACCCAGCGGAGGGCGTTCGAGTAGAACGCGTCGAGCTCACCGGCCGGCGGGTACGGCGCGCTCATCGGCGTCACGGTGTGCGTCCACGCCTTGAGCGGCCACCGGAACAGCCTCGCCGCGTACTCGTCGTGCTGCTGGGAGTCGCCGCGACCGTTCATGTCCAGCACGATGCCGCGCGCGCCGTCGGCGACGCGGCCGTGCTCGGCGAAGGTGAGGCCGAGGTGGGTCTTGCCGATGCCGGTGGCGCCGTAGACGCACGTGAGCGTGCCCGGCAGCAGGCCGCCGCCGAGCATCGCGTCGAGCTTCGGGAGGCCGGTCGAGACGCGGTCGATCATAAGGGTGGATTTTACACTACGGCTCCGGCCGGCCCTTCGTGGCGAACTGGCGCTCGTAGAGGAGGCGCAGCGCCGCGAGCGTCGTCGCCTGGTCCGGCCCCTTGTCGTCGCGGATGCGCGTGATCCGGGCGAAGCGGAGGGCGAGGCCCGAGGGGTACGTGGGGCTCTTCTGGATCTCGTTGTAGGCGACCTCAACGACGACCTCCGGGCGCACGCGCACCGTGTAGCCGTCGTCGCCGGTGGCGAGCGCCTGCAGCCGGGCGGTCATCGCGGCGAACTGGACGTCGGTGAGCCCCTTGAAGGTCTTGCCCACGTCGGCGAAGCCGTCGCCGTCACGGACGGCCAGGTGGTAGTTCGAGAGCCAGCCCCGGCGCCGGCCCGAGCCGCGGTCGGCGGCGATGATGACGCAGTCGACCGTCTCCGCGACCTTCAGCTTGAGCCAGCGCTTGCCGCGCCCGCCGGGCTCGTAGGGGCTCCCGAGGTCCTTCGCCATCACGCCCTCGTGGCCCGCGGCGAGCGCCCGCGCGAAGAACGCGCGCGCGGCGTCCGCGACCTCCACGACGAGGCGCTCGGCGAGGTAGGCGCCGTCCGTCACCCGCGCGAGCGCCTCCCAGCGCCGGGCGTACGGCTCGTCGATGAGCGAGCGTCCGTCCACCATGACGCAGTCGAAGAAGTGGATCGTGAGCGGCATCTCGCGCGCGAGCGCCTCGACCTCGTGCGTCCGGCGGAAGCGCCGCATCAGCTCCTGGAACGGGAGCGGGCGGCCCGCAGGGTCGAGCGCCACGACCTCGCCGTCGAGGATGAACGGCGCGCCGTCGAGCCCGCGGGCGAGCCCGACGACGTCGGGGAGGCTCCGCGTCACGTCGGAGAGGCGGCGCGACCAGACCGAGACGCGCGCGCCGTCATGGTGGAGCTGGATGCGCGCGCCGTCGTACTTGTACTCGAGCGCCGTCCGCCCGCCGTGCGCGGCGAGCACCTCGTCGAAGTCGCGCGCGATCTCGGCGAGCATCGGCAGGAGTGGGACGCCCGGCCGCGCGGCCGTCGCGGCGAGCGCGGCGGCGCCGTCGCGGAGCGCCAGGTCCGCAACCGTCGCGAGGTCGCCGACGAGGAGCGCCGCCCGTCGCACCGCCTCGACCGGCGCGGCGGCGGCCCGGGCGATCGCCTCCAGCACCAGCCCGTCGGAGACCCCGGTGCGCATCTCGCCACCGATGATCCGGCGGAGCACGTCGCGCTCGGAGTCGGACGCCCGGGCCGCGAGCGCACGCAGGCGCTCCTCGCGCGCCCGCCGGGCGCCGGGCCCCTGCGCCTCGGCCACGGCGGCGAACGCCGCCGCGACGTCGGCGAGCTCGAGCGGCGGCCCGGCGGCGGGCGCCGCCGCCTCCGGCAGCCCGCGCGCGCCGAGGACGCGCGGGTCGGACGCCGTAAACGCGCGGCCGGTCAGGAACGCGACGGCGGTCGGCACGTCGTCGGGCGGCAGCGCGCGGAGCCACTCGGCGACGAGCCGGAGCTTGTCGAGCCGCGCCGGACGCCCCTCGAGCTCGCCGACCAGCGTCACCAGGTGCCTGAGCTCCGTCACGGCGTGATTGTAGCGGGGTCTGCGAGGCCGGTGCGCACCGTGGGTGGCCTGAGACGAGGCGCGAGCCGGCTCCGTTCCGCATGTCGCCATTCATTCCAAAGGGGGTAAGCGCCTTCTTGACTTCGCGCGAGCGCGAGCCCTAGGCTCGTTCCATGCGTCGGCGTGTCCTCTACGACGCGACCTCGCGCGCCGCGGCGGCGGCCGGCCCTCTGCTCGCCGACCGCTTCGAGACCGCCGTGCTCGCGCCCGAAGCCATCGCGGGCGCCGCCGCGCCGACGGTGGTCCTCGTCGGCGAGGACTCGCGGCTCCCGCCGCCCGAGAGCCGCCACGTGCGTGTCGTCGGTCTGGTGAACGCCACGGCGCCCGGCCCCTGGCCCGGCCACTGGTACGCGCTGGTGCCGGAGGGCTCGGGGCACGCCATCCTCGCGCGCGCGGTGGAAAACGCGTTCGCCGACGCCGAGCGCGCGGCCGAGGTCGCCCGCCTCGACCGGGAGCTGTCGGAGCTGAACGCGATCGGGATCCGGCTCTCCGCCGAGCGAAATCCGCGCCAGCTCCTCGAGACGATCCTGACGAAGGCGCGCGAGATCACGAAGAGCGACGCCGGCTCGGTCTACCTGGTCGACGAGGCGCCCGACGGCACGCGCGAGCTCCGCTTCGCGCTCGCCCAGAACGACAGCGTGCCGGTCTCGTTCCGCGCGACGCGCCTGCCCCTCACGAGCGAGAGCGTCGCCGGCCACGTCGCGCTCACCGGCCAGATCCTGAACCTCGCCGACGCGTACGCGCCGCCGTCCGGCGCGCCGTTCACGATCAACCGCTCGTTCGACGAGGAGGACGGTTACCGCACGAAGTCCATGCTCGTCGTGCCCATGCGGACGCCGCAGGGCGAGACCATCGGCGCGCTCCAGCTCATCAACTGCAAGCCGGATTTCGCGCTGGTCCTCCGCTCGCCGGAGGAGACCGAGCGGATGGTCCGCCCCTTCGACGCCCGGCACGAGAGGCTCGCCGGGTCGCTCGCCTCGCAGGCGGCCGTAGCGCTCGCCAACAGCCGCCTCTACGAGTCGATCCGCCAGCTCTTCGAGGGCTTCGTGCAGGCCTCGGTCACCGCGATCGAGTCGCGCGACCCCAGCACGTCGGGCCATTCGTTCCGCGTCGCGAACCTCACCGTCGGCCTCGCGAGCGTCGTCGACCAGGCGAGCGCGGGGCCATTCGGCGGCACGCGCTTCTCGACGGACGAGATGATGGAGCTCCGTTACGCCGCGCTCCTGCACGACTTCGGCAAGGTCGGCGTGCGGGAGCAGGTGCTGGTCAAGGCCAAGAAGCTCTACCCCGGCGAGCTCGACCGGATCCGCCAGCGCGTCGAGCTCGTCAAGCGCGGCCTCGAGCTGCGGTATGCGGGCAAGAAGATCGAGTACCTGCTGGAGAAGGGACGGCGGCGGTTCCAGGAGCAGGCCGCGGCGTACGACGCCGAGCTGGCCGCGTACCTGGCCGAGCTCGACGCGAGTCTCGACCGCATCGTGATGGCGAACGAGCCAGCCGTCCTGCCACAGGATTTCGTCGCTCAGATCGAGCGCCTCGCGCTGCGGGGCTTCGAGGATCATCTGGGGAACCGTACCGCCATGCTCACGCGGGAGGAGGCCGCAGTCCTCGCGATTCCCAGGGGCAGCCTCACGCCCGACGAGATGCGGCAGATCCAGTCGCACGTGGTCCACACCTACCAGTTCCTGGCCCAGATCCCGTGGACCAAGGAGTTCCGGCGGATCCCGGAGATCGCCCGCGCGCACCACGAGAAGCTGGACGGCTCGGGCTACCCCTACGGAGTGAAGGCGAACGAGATCCCCCTGCAGTCGCGGATCATGACGATCGCCGACATCTACGACGCCCTGACCGCGGGCGACCGGCCCTACAAGGGTGCTCTGCCCGTGGCGGCAGCGCTCGACATCCTGGGCGCCGAGCGCCGCGAAGGACGGCTCGACGGCGCGCTTCTCGACCTCTTCGTCGACGCCCGGGTGTACGAGCGCGCCGACGTCGCGCCTATCCTCCAAGAAGAAGACAGACGCCGCTCCAACCGATGAGCGCCGCCAGCGCGATCAGGGCGCGGGCGACCTCGTGAACGACGCCCCGACTCTCCATGTGTTGAGTGGTCGGCGCCAAAAAAAAGGCGCGGGAGCTCCGGCGATGGAGAAGCGTGTACGTGACCGCGTGGGAATGCATGAAAGCCTCCTGACTCAGAAGCCGCGAAGCAGTCCGATGACCTTCCCGAGGACCTTCACCTGCCGCTCCGCCGGATTCACAACGATGGGCTTCATCGTCGGGTTCTCCGGCTTCAGCACGACGCGCTGGCCGTCACGCAGGTAGCGCTTGACGGTGGCCTCGGCGTCCCCGCCCGCCTCGGACTCGAGCAGGGCGACGACGATGTCGTTCGGCTGGGCCGTGTCCTGACGGCGGACCAGGACGAGGTCGCCCTCCATGATATGGGCGTCGATCATGCTCTGACCCCGGACGCGGAGCGCGAACACGTCCTCGCCGCGATCGGGGAGCGCCGAGGGGGCCACGGGCAACTCGCCCTCACGGTTCTCCTCGGCGAGGAGCGGCGAGCCGGCGGCGATGCGACCGAGGATCGGGACGGGCCGATACGCGGGAGCGGCGCCAGGGTCGACCAGCGTGAGTGCGCGCGAGGTGCGCCCGGCGCTCGCACGCCGCTGGAGCGCGCCCTTGCGCTCGAGCGCCCGGAGATGGTCGAAAGCCGCCCGCGGCGTGACCCTGAACCGGTGGGCGATCTCGCGCACGGTCGGCGGCGCGCCATGCCGCGCCTGAAAGCTCCTCATGAAACCCAGGACGTCCTGCTGCTTCGTCGTCAGCTCGCGCATGGCGGCCTCCCGTGGCTTCAGAGAATACTCAACGGGTGTTGAGCTCGTCAACCAAAAACGTGCTTATCCCCACACGGTAGGTATATAATGCTCCGCGTTTTCGCCGATACGCGAAGAATTGGGGCGACCCGATACTACCTAGCGAGGGAGGAGCACCCGAGCTTGCAGATTCCACCAGAGCTGCGGAGGTGTGTTGCCTTCGTCTACTCGGAGCAGTCCGATGGGAAGCACCCTCAGGGCACCTTATTCTTTGTGGCGATTCCGATGGAGTCAATCCCGGATCGCCACCACGTCTATGCCGTCACGAGTCGTCATGTATTAGAGGGCATCCGCGATGATGGCGCCGACGGCAAGGCATGGCTGCGCATCAACCTGAGGAATGGCCAGGCACGATTTATTGAGACCGATGTTAATGACTGGAGATACCACCCGGATCCATCTGTGGACGTTGCAATCGCCATGATTAGTCTATTCCCTGACGCCGCGCAATCTGCTTGGCACTTGGATTCCCGAGTAACGGACGCGGCGGTGGCTGAGTACGAGGTTGACGTTGGGAATGAGCTACTGATCACTGGCCTATTCGTGCATCACGTGGGATCTACGAGGAACGTGCCAATCGTCCGCGTTGGGAATATTGCTGCAATGCCCCAGCATATCTCCATGTCTGATCAGGGGACTATGGAGGCCTATCTAATCGAATCGCGCTCGCTCGGCGGGCTTAGCGGATCACCGGTATTTCTGAATCTCGGGATGCTTCGGATCTTTGGAGGACGAGCCACGTTAGCTCCGGGCAGGAATAGGCCCGATGCCGGGTTTCTTCTTCTCGGCATGGTATACGGTCACTATAGGGAAAGGGCGCGCCGCATTGATCAAACGGAGGAAATGATTAATGCCGGCATCGCCATCGTCGTTCCAATCAAATACGTGGTCGAGGCAATCACTCAATCGGAGGAAGACG
>Ga0066679_10000958_pt1 | contig 10927 bp, 9 predicted proteins | sample GraSoiAngelo_128_FD_62298 | JGI IMG/M metagenome (GOLD analysis project Ga0066679, IMG submission 62298) | Grasslands soil microbial communities from the Angelo Coastal Reserve, California, USA - 14_0927_12_20cm | ecosystem: Environmental > Terrestrial > Soil > Grasslands | place: USA... | reverse complement strand
GTGCGTCTGGAGTATCGCCAGGAAAAATTACACGAACACGTCCAAGCACAGGAGATTAGCTATCGAAACGTGCGTGGCACCCGTAAAACGGAATTCAAGGTCATTGGCGACGATTACTTTGATGATGGCCGCGTGATTGCGTGGCGGTGCCTGTTAATCGCTAACGGCCAGATCGTGGCCGAAAACCGCTCCTATATGTGGGAGTAGTGTGCGCGGGAGTCAGGCCGGCCGCTTTCTTGGTCTTGGTTGCGGTGGAGCGCGTTGCAAAGGCCACCCTTCGCTCAATGCGGCCCTTGGTGGCCTGCGTTTCGAATCAAATTTTGGGAGCTGCTGACATCCTGTGAGGTTTGACAGCATGCCTTTTGGACTGGTATCCTTTTAAGGAGTAACTGTGGATTCATCTATTCAAGTAGGGGTGAGCGGCCCGACCGTATGGGTGAGAGTGGAGGGGAAAGGTAGTTTCCTCAATAGTGGCAACCTCAAGGAGTTCGCCCGCCAGATGCTGGACCGGGGCTATCGCGAATTTGTGGTGGACCTGGCGGATTGCGCCATGATGGATTCCACGTTCATGGGAACGATGGCCAGCGTGGCGTTGCGGTTGAAGGAGCTCGGCCACGGTCATCTTCACATAGTTCACTGTGGGAATCGCAGCCAGGACCTTCTCTCCGGCCTGGGCCTCGATCAGATATTTGATATTCACGGCAATGGCGCGAGAGCGCCTGAATGTGAAGCGCTCGAGCGAACCCATAAAGGCCAGTCGCCAGCGACCCAAAAAAAGGAGCAGGCAGAAACGATGCTGGAAGCGCACGAGGCGCTTTGCGAGGCAGCGCCGGAAAATCTCTTTCGCTTTAAGGACGTTCTCGATTTCTTAAGACAAGATCTTCATCACGAGACGTCCTCGAAGTAAACTGGCCCTTGGTCATGTGGCCGACTCTTCTCCTCGGACTGCTTGTCGCGTCTATTGCCGGGTGGATTATTACCACCTACCTCCAGGCACGGCGGATTCGCAGGCTCGAGCGTTCTCATGAGGAGATCCAAGTCGAAGAAACGCTCGTTTTCGATTTCCTGCACGGCCTCGGCGAAGCGTTCCGGGAAACCATTCGACCTCAGGAACTCCATCGGCTCATTGTCGAGGGCGCTACGCGCATTCTCGACGCGCACGGCGGAGCGCTTTATGTGACCGATCGCACGGGCGCGAAACTTACGCCGGCTTTTATCTCGAAGGGGTGTCCGCCGCTGGTGGACATTCCGCCGAATATGTTGCAACAAGCGGCCGCCAATCCCACCGCTCTTGAGAGCTTTCTCCGGTTGCACACGGTCGGCCCGGGTGAAGGACTGATCGGGCGCGTCTGGCAAACGGGGCAATCCGTTTGCTTAAACGAGTTCTCGGAAGCACCGGAGTTGGCGAAATTGCGTGGCAGCGCTTTTGGCATCTCGTCGATCATGGCGGCGGCGCTGCGCTATGGAAATCAAGATCTGGGCGTGCTGGTGCTCGCCAACAGTCCAATGGGTGCGCCGTTTTCGCAGGCTGATTTTGTCGTTTTTAAATCGATCGCTGAGCAATCTGCCTTTGCGCTCTACAACGCCATCATTTACTCGATGGCGAACGAAAAGAAGCGGCTGGATCACGATCTTGAGATTGCCCGGGACATTCAACGTATTTTGCTTCCGTCGGAAGCGCCGGCCATTGATGGATTTCAGATCAGCGGCATCAATGTGCCAGCCCGCCAGGTGAGCGGCGATTATTTCGATTATATCCAGGTCGATGAAGAGCGCCTCGGCGTGGCCATTGCAGACGTTTCGGGAAAAGGCGTGCCCGCGTCGCTCATCATGGCGATTTGCCGCAGCGTTTTGCGCGCTGAGGCAGCTCGGAACCCGTCTCCCGCGGATGTTTTACGAAAGGTGAATCGTCAGCTCTATCCCGATATCAAAGAAGACATGTTCATCAGCATGGCCTATCTCATTCTGGACCACCAGCGCAATGGCGTTACCCTCGCGCGCGCCGGACACGATGCGCCGTTACTTTACCGGCGGCAGTCGCAAACTGTTACGCCGGTAAAATCGCCAGGAATGGTCGTGGGAATTGACAGCGGAAGCGTGTTTGATAGGCTGACAGTGGACTTCGCCGTCCCGCTCGAGCGCGATGATTGCCTCGTCCTCTACACTGACGGTGTGACCGAAACGCTAAATACTGAGGGAGACGAGTTCGGTCTCGATCGCATGATGGAATCGGTCCGCGCCAGCGCGAGCGATGGCGCACAGGCAATCGTAAAGAGAATCATCGAGACGGTACGCGATTTTACCGGTTCGGCACCTCAAAACGACGACATCACGTTGATTGCGATCCGAAAAACATGAAAAAAATTCCTATTTCTGAAGAAAACGAACAAATGAAGGCATCGGCGTCGGCAAGAGCGATGCCTTCATCTGCCGCACGTGCGCCTGTAAGGGGCAGCGAGCCAGGGGAGCCAGAAGATCCAATGGCCGGTTTGCAAGCCGATCTCGACCGATTCCGCGATCTGGCATTGCGCAGTCAGGCTGATTTCGAGAATTATAAAAAACGCTCTGCACGCGAAAAGGAGGAGGCGATCAAGTACGCCAACAGCGCGTTGCTCGAGCGGTTAGTGGCAATTATCGACAACTTTGAGCTTGGTCTCGCGGCTGCAAAAGAGCAGGGCGAACAATCGCCCATTTATTCCGGAATGGTTCTCGTCCAAAAGCAACTTAATGATTTGCTGGCCGAAAATCGGCTGGACCCGATCGAGGCCGAAGGCAAAAAGTTTGATCCAAACGTGCATGAAGCAATTGCGCATGAGCCGAGTGATCAAGTTCCCGAAGGGTTTGTGCTGCGCCAGGCACGTCGCGGCTATCGATTTAAAGACCGATTGCTTCGGCCGGCAAAGGTGGTCGTTTCCAGCGGACCGGGAAAATGACGGAGGCTTCTTGCCTCTCAGTCCCATCGATCCCATTAGTCACATAGACTTGTAGCCATATGGCCACCACGAACAAACGCGATTACTACGAGGTGCTGGGCGTTGGACGAAGCGCCACCGAAGAGGAGGTCAAGCGCGCGTATCGCAAACTCGCGGTTAAGTTTCATCCAGATAAAAATCCAGAGGACTCGCACGCCGAGGAAAAGTTCAAGGAACTGGGCGAAGCGTACGATGTCCTCATGGACGCGGACAAACGCGCTGCCTACGATCGGTTCGGCCACGCTGCGTTCGCCCCGGGCGGCGTCGGTTTCGGTCGCGGCGCGTTCCATGATCCATTCGAGATCTTCCGCGAAGTATTCGGCGGAGGCGGTTTTGGCGGCGGAATTTTCGAGACGTTCTTTGGAGGGGGCGGTAGCGCGCGCACAGAAGACCGGCGCCGCGGGTCAGATCTGCGTTACGACATGGAGATTAAACTGGAGGAGGCAGCTTTTGGCGCGGACAAGCAGATTGAGATCGAGAAACTCGACACGTGTGACAAGTGTCAGGGCAGCGGCGCGGAACCCGGTTCGCGCAAGATTAGCTGTCCCACCTGCGGCGGCCGCGGCCAGGTAGTCAGTTCACGTGGATTTTTTCACATTTCACAGACATGTCCCCGCTGTCACGGCGCCGGTGAGATTATTGAAAAACCGTGCCAGAAATGTCGTGGCGAGGGGCGGGTGGAAAAATTAAGCCGGGTTAAGCTGAAGATTCCCGCTGGAATCAGGGAAGGGACCCGGCTGCGTTCGTTAGGCAACGGGGAAGCCGGCATTGGCGGTGGTCCACCAGGCGACCTTTATGTGGTCATCCACATCAATGAACACAAAATCTTTCAGCGCGAAGGCGATGATTTGTATTGTGAGGTGCCCATTCCATTTTCCATTGCGGCCTTGGGCGGCGAGATTGATGTGCCGACACTGGAAGGCAAAGCGCATCTCAAAGTGCCCGCTGGCACGCAAAGCGCGCAGTTGTTCAAACTGCGCAGCAAAGGAATCGTGAACGTCAACAGCCGTGGCCATGGCGATTTGTTCGCGCGTCTAATTGTCGAGGTGCCATCGCGCTTGAATGCCGAGCAACGTCGCAAGCTGGAGGAGTTCGCTGCGCTTTGCGGCGAGGAAAACACTCCAATGCGCAAAAGTTTCTTCGAGCGCGCCAAGGAATTTTTCAAATAAGCGTCGCCGTTTCCGTGGTTCACAATGGTGTCAAGCTGATTGAGTGCCCGCGCGACGCCTGGCAGGGTCTGAAGCGGCAAATCCCCACGGAACTGAAGGCGCGTTACCTGCTCGCGCTCATCGGGGCGGGATTCAAGCACATCGATGCTGTGAGCTTTGTCTCTCCCAAAGCCGTTCCACAAATGGCCGATAGCGAGAAGGTGCTGGAGCAAATCGATGTGCCTGGCGACGTCGAAATCATCGGCATTGTGGTAAACGAAAAAGGCGCGGAGCGCGCGATCACCAACAAAGTAGTTGCCACCTTGGGTTTTCCTTACTCCATCTCTGAAACGTTTTTAAGCAAAAACCAAAACCAAACGCTCGAAGACGGCTACGAAGTGTTGCAATCGGTTAAAGCCAAAGCTGACAAGGCAGGGCTCGGCATGGTCGCTTACATTTCCATGGCGTTCGGAAATCTGTATGGCGATCCGTGGAATGAGGATGAAGTGTGCCAGGCAGTGGGGAAATTGGCGGGCATCGGTATTCGATCCATTTCACTCGCTGACACCGTTGGAGTCGCCGCTCCTGATCTGATTCGCCGCGTGATCGAATCTGTGATGAGCCAGTACCCCGGCTACGACATTGGTGTACACCTTCACAGCGCGCCCGGTGGGGCCGCGGCCAAAGTGCTCGTTGCGTACGACGCGGGTTGCCGGCGCTTTGATTCGGCGATCGGTGGCCTTGGCGGGTGCCCTTTCGCGCAGGACACGCTGGTTGGAAACATTCCCACAGAGAGCGTGATCGCAGCGCTTCAACAGCGAGGTGTGGAGCTGCCGATAAGCAAATCGTTGGCAGAGGTGTTGGCGGTGAACTCGCTTATCGCAGCTAACTATTCATAGGTCGTATTAGTTCCCTGGGTCGCATGCATCGCTTCTACATTTCGCCGGAGAATTGGAACCCCGGCGCGCTGGCGTTGACTGGATCGGAGGCGCATCACGCGCGCGACGTACTGCGAGTCAGGCGCGGCGAGAAGGTTGTTCTGTTCAACGGACAAGGGCGCGAAATCACTGCGGAAATTATCGATTTTACTGGCGAAGAAATCAGACTGCGAAGATTGCATGAAGCAGAAACGCCGCCGCTGCGGTGCCGGATTGTTCTGGGACAGGCGATTCCAAAAGGGAAAAACATGGAGTTGATCGTGCAGAAGGCGGTCGAGATCGGTGCAGCCGAAATCGCGTCAATCATTTCCGACCGCACTATTGTGCAGATCGATTCCGAAAGCGCCGCGCAAAAACAGTCGAAATGGCAGCAAATCGCAATTGAAGCCGCGAAACAATGCGGTCAAAACTGGCTGCCGCGCGTACGCACGCCGAAAAAATTGGCAGAGTTATTTTCTATGTCTGCGGTAGAATCATTCGATCTTCGGCTAATCGGATCCCTCCAGCCTGATGCGCAGCACTTGAAGAAGATCCTCGCAGATTATGCGAGTGAACATCAACATCGTCCTCAGAGCGTATTGATGCTTGTTGGGCCGGAAGGCGATTTCACGCCTGCGGAACTTGCGCTTGCGCGGCGACACGGATGCCACCCGGTCACGCTCGGCCCAATCATCCTGCGAGTGGAAACCGCGGCAATCTATTGCCTGAGTGTTCTCTCCTACGAACTGCTGATTTAGTCAGGCGGTTGAAACCGGGGAGGCTACTCGGCCATCGCCGCTTCGACGGCGGATTCGCTGGGAAGATCAGATGCGGGCACAGTCTGGTCCGGCGGCGCGGGTTGGATTGAAACAATCGTAAATTGAGCGGCGCCGTGCTCGGTCTTTAGGGAGACAGTCTCGTCGATTTTATGACCAAGCAGCGCCTGCCCGATCGCGGTTTGATACGAGATGATGTGGCGATCGGGATCGCCGTCCCACGCGCCTAGGATCGTATAGCTCTCTTCCTTGTTCGTCGTCACCTCGCGCACGGTGACGATTGTGCCGATGGAAACACGCGAGGTGTCGGCATTTTCAAATGAAGTGCCGCGCGCGTTGTGCAGCATTTGTTCCAGTTCGGCTTTGCGCCGCATCAGCACGCTCTGCATTTGCTTGGCTGCTTTAAATTCAAAGTTCTCGCTGAGATCGCCGTATGATCTGGCGAGCGCGATCTCCTTGCTGTTCTCGGGAATTTTCACTTTTACAAGTTCTTCGTATTCGGCCTTACGCTTTTCTAGGCTGCTCCAAGAAACGATTAACGGTGCGGTCTCGCCCTGGGGTTGTGCGCCCGCGATCATGCTTTCAAGTTCCGGATAGACTTTGACCATCCGCGCCAGGAGTGAGCGCTTGGTCAGCTCATCGAACAACGGGTTTAACTGGAGCCGCCGCATCGCATCGCGCGCCAGACCGACATCGGCTTTCTTAAACATCTCCCCAAGCAATTGCCGGTCTTCAACCACGGCCCGCTGCAACTTGCTGGCGCGACCCGCGGCATTGTGTTGTTCCCGCTCGAGCGCGGCGAGAGTCGCCCAGAGCAGATCGGGGGTGATCAGTTCACTCCAATTTTTCCGGTCGCTGCACAACCAGATGAGCATCTCGCTCGTGGCTGAATGTTCGCGAATGCTTTGCTCCAGCATTGTCCGAAGCTCGGCGTGTTGCCCGGCTTCGTTCAGGATGCGCGGAATTTGCGCCACCATGCGGCCGTGGCTCGCTTCCATCAAACGCAAAGCGCGCTCTGTCCAGCCCGGACCGAGCGCGGACGGCAACGCTTCTAAGATCCGTTTCTCTTTCGCCGCTGGCAATTTCGGCAGGATCGATATTAAGCGGTTTTCTTCCTCGAGAATTAATTTCGAAAGAGTCAAACCGATGTGGGTCGTGTGCAGTGGCGGGACGCGCGCGAGCAAATCGTCCCGGACCATGATTAGCTCAAACGCGAGTTCGGGATGTATTCTCTGATTGCGCGCCGCTGTGTTCTCGATGGTCGCAATGATCGGCTGAAGCTGTTTTTCAGGTTCCTTGAATTGCTCGTCAGATTTTAGGATTTGTTCGAGCACTCCGATTTGCTCTTTCGGCTGGCGGGCTTTATTAAACGCGGCGATTAACTCGTCAGCATGCGATATGCCTTTGCCACGGATTTGGATTGGCTCGGTCTTTTTTGCAGGTATCGAAAAAGCGCCGCTCGCCTTCAGCGCCTTCTTCGTTGATTCCCACCAGCGTTTCCATTCCGCCTCCGTGAAAACATCGCCCACCAGCCATTCATTGATCTGCTGCGCGGTGGCTTTTCCGTCCAAACTTTCCAGAATATTTCGCACCAGCCCAGCCGGATTTTCCCTGGCCAAATTTTTGATCGACACGAGGTCGGTGGCCTTGCGCGCAAGAAAATGCTCCGGCGGGAGCGGCGTTAGATTTTCCGCCGCGTACTGGACCTGCATGGGATGGGACTTCTTGCTGGCAAAATCGATTACGATCTGATTGAGCAACAGATTCCATTCGCGCACGCGACCGAATCCCCAACTCTTGTGCAGACAAAATGTGCCCGGCTTTAGTTTTTCCAGTTGCTCGGCGGCTTTGGAGGTGAGCTTTCCTGATTCGACAAGCTTTTGTAGTTCAACGTCCATTTTTTGCAGGGGAGACAATATCACCTCGTAGGAGATACGCCATAAGTCCCATGAGATGAGCGCGCAGTTTGCGATTGCCGTGCGCCTCGCGACATGAAAATCTCCCAGCCGTGAGCACCAGTATCTGGTTTTGGCTCGCGTTCACCGCGGGCGTTTTTATCGCGTTGACGATCGATCTCGCCCAATTCAAGCACCGCGGACGCGAACTGAGCATGCGCGCGGCGACCCAACGCACTGCCATCTGGATCGTGCTCTCGCTCCTTTTCAATTTGCTAGTGTGGAAACTGCGCGGGCCGGACAAAGCCCTCGAATTTCTCACCGGCTACGTGATCGAATACTCGTTGAGCGTCGATAACATCTTCGTTTTCGTGCTCATCTTCGCTTATTTCAAGGTGCCGCCGATGGCGCAGCATCGCGCCCTAGTGTGGGGAATCGTGGGGGCCCTTGTCATGCGGGGCATCATGATCTTGCTCGGCGTGACTTTGGTGTCGCGGTTTCATTTCATTCTTTACATCTTTGGAATCTTCCTAGTGGTGACCGCCATTCGAATGCTTTTTGGAAGGGCCGGCGAACCAGATTTCGGGAAGAGCCTGGTGATGCGTTTTTGCAGGAATTGGATTCCCATCACCCCGGAATTTTACGGCGAAGATTTCAGAGCGCGCGTGAATAACCGCTGGATGCTCACACCACTCGGGGTGGCGTTGATCGTCATCGATGTGATGGACCTGGTTTTCGCAGTCGATTCCATCCCGGCAGTGTTTGCGATCACCCAGGACTCGTTCATCGTTTATACCTCGAACATCTGCGCTATCATGGGTCTGCGATCGCTCTATTTCGTGCTGGCGCGCCTGATGAATCGTTTTGTTTACCTGAAAACAGGCCTCGCCTTCGTGCTGGCTTTTGTTGGGCTCAAGATGCTCGCGGCGAAATATTTTTCGGTGCCGACTCCGATCTCCCTGGGCGTCGTCGTGCTCATTCTTGCAATTACGGTCGTGGTTTCGATCATGACGACGCAGAACCGGGTTGCAACCGAAGACCGAAAATAAGTATTGCCTTTGCTGTTCGGAATCATTTAACTGGTTTGGAACGCCTATGAAAACAATCCTTGCCCTCGCAACGGTGGTTGGCCTTGCCAACGGAGCCTTCGCCGATATTCAAGACCCGCCATCGAATGATTACGGGCCAACACGCAAGCTCGGCCGCGGCCTCTCAAATTTCTTCATCGCTCCGACTGACTTTTTTGTGACGGTTAATCAAGTCAACCAAACCGAAGGTAATTCCGCGGGAGCTGGTTACGGCGTGTGGCGTGGACTGGGGCGCGCTGGCGCACGACACGTAGCGGGTCTTATTGAAATTCTAACGTTTCCGTTTCCAATTTGGCACCAAAGCTATTATCCGATTCTGCCACCGGACATCCCGTACATTCATGCCGGCTATCCGGAATTTCCGCCTGAGGTCGGTAACGAGTCGAAATACCCTTACGTGCGCGATTCGCACCAGGATTTCAACTAGCATTCGGTTTCCGTCTGGGTTGCTTGTTGTTCTGGTGACTTAAGCGGCTCCTCCGCGCTAGCTGGCTTTAGCGTGGTTGCCAACAATTTTCCCTGAGGCGTACCGAGTGAAGTACTCCCGCAACTGCTTCAGCGGTTTCAGCCGAGCGAATGAAAACCGCTCAAGCGGTCAGTAGCGGTTCTTGGCTGCTGCCCACACCGCGCTAAAGCTTGATATTAATGATATGCGCTTTGTCGATTTGAAGATCGAAGACATCGCTTTCGGTGGGAAAGGCGTCGGCCGGGCACAGGGTAAAGCCGTCTTTGTTCCTTACACGATTGAGGGCGAGATCGTTTCCGCCGAGGTCGTGCGCGAGAAAAAGCAATTCGCCGAAGCGGAACTGGCCGATGTAAAGCAGCTTTCGCCGCATCGCGTAGAACCACAGTGTCCTTATTTCGGCCGGTGCGGCGGCTGCGCGTATCAACACATCGATTACGAACATCAGCTCGCGATTAAATGGCGACAGGTACGCGATGCTCTCCAGCGAATCGGCAAGCTCAAGGATGTTCCGATGCGGCCGATCATCCCTTCTCCGAAGCATTACGCGTATCGGAATCGCATCACTGTGCACGCACACGACGGCATCATCGGTTTTTTCCGCCGCGATTCACATCGATTGATCGACATCGAGCGTTGCCCGATTTCGCGCGATCAAGTCAATCACGCTCTCGCGGAGTTACGCGCACAACCAAACGTGCGCGATGGCCATTACACGTTGCGGGCTTTGCCCGGCGCACGCGTTTTTTCCCAAACCAACGACGCGGTCGCAAATGCGTTACGCGATCTGGTCGTCGATCTCGTTCCGCCGAATCAAGAACTGTTGATCGACGCTTATTGCGGTGCCGGATTTTTTGCAAAAGCGTTGCTCGACAAATTCGAGCGCGTCATCGGGATTGATTGGGACCGATTCGCGATTGCGGCGGCGAAAGAAAACGCCACCGAAAAAGAGACTTACATCGCCGGCGATGTGGAAGAGGAATTGCAAAAGGTAGTGGCGGTTCACCTGAACCGCCCGCCGCGCGCAGACGACACGCATGCCGGGCGATTGAGATCAATCGCCGCTACCACCAACATCGTCGATCCTCCGGCGACTGGGCTGAGCGAAGCCGTTCGCAAAGCCATTGTTGATCTTCCACCGACGACGCTCATTTACGTCTCGTGTAACCCGCCGACACTAGCGCGCGATTTGAGAGAATTGCAGGATAAGTTCATCATCGAGTCGGTCACGCCGCTCGACATGTTTCCACAAACCGCCGAGATCGAAGTCGCTGCGAGCCTGCGAGCTGTGCCACCGGCATCCTGAAAATGATCGACGCGCGGGCGTTTTCGAACGTTCCCGCAAAGCAGCAACCACAAAGCCGAGTTTCATTGACGGATCGTACGACGATAAGTCCAATGGCAAGATGATTTGGGTCCTGGGTCTCGTCGCGGCACGCCTGAACTGGCCGATCATGCTGCCGTTTGTGATCTTGCTCGTGGCGATCGCACTCGCTCCACTCATCGCTCAGCACCATTGGGAGCGGCATTACCACAAACTTTGCGTCGCTCTCGCCGGCATAGTTTGTCTGTATCATCTGTTCATTGTTAAACAGTCCGCGCGCGTCGTTCACGCGGGAATCGATTACGCGACTTTCATGGTCGTAGTCGGTTCTTTTTTCGTTGTCG
>Ga0066679_10000956_pt1 | contig 10934 bp, 10 predicted proteins | sample GraSoiAngelo_128_FD_62298 | JGI IMG/M metagenome (GOLD analysis project Ga0066679, IMG submission 62298) | Grasslands soil microbial communities from the Angelo Coastal Reserve, California, USA - 14_0927_12_20cm | ecosystem: Environmental > Terrestrial > Soil > Grasslands | place: USA... | reverse complement strand
TCAAGGGCGTGAAGGACGTCGTGCAGGTCTCGAGCGGTGTGGCCGTGGTCGCCACCAGCACGTGGGCCGCGCTCAAGGGCCGGCGCGCGCTCAAGGTCGTGTGGGACGAGGGACCGCTGGCCGCGCTGACCAGCACGCAGATCAGCCAGGAGTACGCGCAGCTCGCCGGTCAGCCGGGCATGGTGGCCAAGAAGGTCGGCGACGCCGGCCAGGCGCTCGGCAACGACACCGGCAAGTCGCTCGACGCCGTCTACGAGGTGCCGTTCCTCGAGCACGCCTGCATGGAGCCGATGAACGCCACCGCCCAGGTCACCCGTGACGGCGTGACGATCTGGGCGCCGACCCAGAATCCCGGCGGCTCGCAGGCGACCGCCGCCAAGCTGGTCGGTGTGCCGCCCGAGAAGGTCGTCGTCAACACCACCATGCTGGGCGGCGGCTTCGGCCGTCGGGGCGAGGTGGACTTCATCATCGACGCGGTGGAGACCGCCAAGGCGGTCGGCGGCGCGCCGGTGAAGGTCGTGTGGACGCGCGAGGACGACATCCGGCACGGCTTCTACCGGCCGGCCACCTACAACCACTTCCGCGCCCGGCTCGACGCGCAGGGCCAGCCGGTCGCCTGGTGGCACCGCATCGTCGGGCCCGGCATCCTGATCCAGAAGGGCCGGGCCAAGGCCGGCACGATCGATCCGGCCGCCGTCTCCGGCGCCGCCGACATGCCCTACGACGTGCCGAACATCGAGGTCGAGTGGAAGGAGAAGGACTTCGGCGTGCCGGTCGGCTTCTGGCGCTCGGTCGGCTCCTCGCAGAACGCGTTCATCACCGAGAGCTTCGTCGACGAGCTGGCCCACGCGGCCGGCAAGGATCCCTACGAGTACCGCCGCGCGCTGCTCGGCAAGAACAAGCGCCACAAGACCGTGCTGGAGACGGCCGCCCAGAAGGCGAACTGGGGTGCGCCGCTGCCGGCCGGGCAGGCCCGCGGCATCGCCGTCGCGTTCTCCTACGGCAGCTACAGCGCGCACGTGGCCGAGGTCTCGCTGACGCCCGACCGCAAGGTGCGCGTGCATCGCCTCGTCTGCGCGATCGACTGCGGCATCGCGGTCAATCCCGATCAGATCCGGGCCCAGATGGAGGGCGGGGCCGTCTACGCGCTGACGGCCGCGCTCTACGGCCAGATCACCGTCGACAAGGGCCGCGTGGTGCAGGGCAACTTCAACGACTACCCGATGCTGCGGATCGGCGAGGCGCCGGTGGTCGAGACGCACATCGTCGACTCCAGCGAGGCGCCGGGCGGCCTCGGCGAGCCCGGCGTGCCGACGGTGGCGCCGGCGGTCTGCAACGCGCTCTTCCTCCTCACCAGCAAGCGGATTCGCAGCCTGCCGATCCGCGCGGAGGACCTCAAGAGGGCATGAGACGCATGCTCGGTTCGATCGCGGTCGCCGCGCTCGCCCTCGTCATGGGGGCGGGCGCGGCGTGGGCCCATCACGGCTGGAGCGGCTACGACGCGACCAAGGAGCTCACGCTGAGCGGCACCATCCGTGCCTCCGGCTACGAGCATCCCCACGGCGGCGTGCAGCTGGAGACGCCGGACAAGACCTGGAAGGTCGTGCTGGCGCCGCCCTCGCGCATGGAGAACCGGGGGCTCACGCGGCAGATGCTGGCGCCCGGCACCCCGGCCAAGGTGGTCGGCTATCCCAGCCGCGAGCACCCCGACGAGATGCGGGCGGAGCGAATCACGATCGGCGACAAGACCACCGAACTGCGCTGATGCACGCGGCCGCCGGCCCGGCCTGGGCGGTCTGGCTGGAGGCCACCGCGGTCGGCATCGCGATGCGGCAGTGGCTGTGGCTCTATCCCGCCGTCGAGATCGTGCACATCGTGGGCTTCGTGGTGCTCGTCGGCGCCGCGTTCATGTTCGATCTGCGCCTGCTCGGCCTGGCCCGCGCCACCCCGGTGAGCGCGCTGGCCGATCACCTGCTGCGCTGGGCGCGCCTGGCGCTCGTCCTGGTGGTGCCGTCCGGCACGCTCATGTTCGTGGCCCATGCGACCGAGATGTCCTCGAACCCGGCCTTCCGCGTCAAGCTCGTCCTCATCGCCGCCGCCCTGGTCAACGCCGGCCTCTTCCACCGCTGGCCGTTCCGCGCGGTCGGCGACTGGGACACCGAGCTGGCGGCGCCGCTGCCGGCGAGGCTGGCCGGCGCGCTGTCGATCGCGCTGTGGACCGGCGTCATCGCCTGCGGACGACTGCTGGCATACTTTTGAGTTGTTCGATCGATCGCGTAGATTAGACGGGTAGGAACGCCCATGAAAACACTTGCCATCCTGGTCGGCGGAGGTCCCGCTCCCGGCATCAACGCCGTCATCGCGGCCGCCACGATCGAGGCCCGCAACCACGGGCTGCGCGTCCTCGGCTGCTACGACGGCTTCAAGTGGCTCGTGCAGGGCGACACCGAGCACGTCGTCGACCTCGAGATCAACGACACCTCGCGCATCCACTTCGACGGCGGCTCGATCATCCGCACCTCGCGGACGAATCCGACCAAGGCGCCGGAGGGCGTGGCCCACGTGGCCGAGGCCCTCAAGCGGCTCGGCGTCGACCACCTGCTCACGATCGGCGGCGACGACACCGCCTTCGCGGCCTCGCGACTGGCCAAGGCCCTGGAGGGCCTGACGGTCGCCCACGTGCCCAAGACGATCGACAACGATCTCCCGCTGCCGAGCGATATCGTCACCTTCGGCTTCACGACGGCCTGCAATGTCGGCAAGGAGCTCGTCCGCAACCTCATGCAGGACGCCGCCACCACCGAGCGCTGGTTCTTCGTGACGGTGATGGGCCGCCACGCCGGCCACCTCGCGCTCGGTATCGGCGGCTCGGCCGGGGCCACGGTGACGCTGATCGCCGAGGAGTTTCCGCCGGGGCCCATCAGCCTCGATCAGCTCGCCGACACCCTGGAGGGCGCCATCATCAAGCGCCGTGCTCACGGCCGCGAGCAGGGCGTGGCGATCCTCTCCGAGGGGCTGGCCGAGCGGCTCGATCCCAAGACGCTCGGCGCCGTCGAGCGCGACGCGTACGGCAACGTGCGCCTGGCCGAGCTGGACCTCGGCCGCCTGCTCAAGGAGCGCGTGCACGCCAGTCTCAAGGCGCGCGGCGTGGATTGCACGATCGTCGCCAAGGACATGGGCTACGAGCTGCGCTGCGCGCCGCCCGGCGCCCACGACATCCAGTACTGCCGCAGCCTCGGCTACTGGGCGGTGCGCTTCCTGCTCGAGGGCGGCAACAACGCGATGGTGACGATCCAGGCCGGCCGGCTGGTGCCGGTGCCGTTCGGGCTGATGATGGATCCCCGGACCGGCAAGATCCGCGTCCGCTACGCCGACGTCGACTCCGAGATGTACCAGACGCTCGCCGCCTACATGATCCGTCTCAAGCCGGAGGACTTCGACGACCCCAAGAGCGTCGCGACGCTGGCCCGCGTCGGCAACGTCGAGCCCGCCGAGTTCGTCCGCCGCTTCGGTCCGCTGGTCGGTCGCGCGTAGTCGCGCGCCCCTCTGAGCCGGCCGCGCTCGGCCGGGCCTGTCCGCGGGCCCCGGCCGAGCTGGCGCCTGGCGTCGCGCCTCACTTCGTCCCGGACGAGCTCGGTGACGCCGACGGCGCCGGCTCTGCACGGGGCACGATTCAGGTGTCGAGCGACGGCGTCGGCAAGGGCAGCGAGTCCACGGTCCGCCTACCGCTCGACAGGCAACAGCCGTAAGGATCCGGCGATGGCCGAGCGGTGACGCGCTGACCGGCCGCGCGGACGGCTAGGCGACGTCGACGCTACCGCCGCCGATCTCGCGCCCGTACCTCGACACCTCCGCCTCCCAGACGCCGAGACAGCTGCGATGGAGGCGCAACGTCGACCCCGCGACGAGATCGGCCTCGTGCTCGATCTCGGCGGGCGTGATCGGCCGATCGCAGGCGCTGCACTGGCGGCCGGTGCCGAGGCCCACCCACACCTTCTGAATCTCGCCTCGTGGCAGCGTCCCGGTGACGAGCTTGGCGCGCACGATCGACAGGATGCTGTCGCGCTCGCTCGGCATCAGCTTCACGGGCGGCTTGGCGATGCCACGCTTCATCCAGCAGTTGCCGTGCACCAGCTCGTCACCGTCGTGGCGGATCGGCTCCTCGGGAGCCACCGGGCGCGAGCAGACGGGACAGACCACCTCCGGACAGCCGACGTGCGCCACCCGTCCGTCCGTCCGGAACACGACGTTCTGGCCCGGCTGAACGGCCACCCGGCACACCGCACACCGCGGCAACGCAGCCGTCATGAGCGCGCCTCAGAAGTAGCCCGGATCGCCGGGCATCAGGATCGTGCGCCGATCGCCGTCCATGACGATGCGCGGGCGGATCGTCGTCACCGGCCGGTCGCGCAGGCGATCGAGCGCATCCGTCGTGTCGACGACGCCATCGAAGAGCAGCAGGTTCTTCACGGTCGGATTGCGCAGCGAGATCTCGCCGCGCTGCTGGGCGTCGACGGCCTCGCGCGGTGTCAGCCACTTGAGGTCGGTCATCTCGTGGTCGTCGCCGCTGGCCTGCTGGCCGGCCGGGGTCGGCGCCGCGAAGAAGCGCGTGTCGAAGCGCAGCGGCTGCTCCTCCGGCGTGATCCAGTGCGCGAAGTACAGCAGCCGGTCGGTGGCCAGCAGCAGCCGCTCCGCGCGGATCATCGACCAGAACGCGCGGTTGTCGGTCTGACAGGCCCGGCGATACTCGGTGAACCGCGCCGCCGCGACGTCGACCGCGCCGCCGTCGGCGCCAACGGCCAGCAGCAGCCCGGCCTCCTCGAACGTCTCGCGGATCGCGCCGATCCAGAACCCGAGCGCGGTGCGCGGCGCCCCCTCGAGATCGAGGCGGCGCGAGGCGTCCTTCACGTCGAGGCCGCGGCACCAGCGGACGGCGTCGTCGGGGTTGTCGTCGGCCTCGATCTTGCCGCCGGGGAATACGAAGTCACCGGCGGCGAACTTGCTCTTCAGGTGACGGCGCATCAGCAGGCACTCGACGCCGCCGCCCGGACGGTCGCGCAGGAGCACCAGCGTGGCGGCGGGCGACGGAATGGCGGGCGGAGGTTTGACGGCCACGGCGTAGTGTGCCACGATGCCTGCGGCGTTGTCAGCACGATACAGCGTACGGTCGAGGAGCGTCGCGGCTCCGCCGGGACGCTCCGAGCGTTTGGGGGTTTGGGGGCCATCTCGGGGCCTCCATCCGAAGAAGGAGGCGCGATGGGCGCCGAGGCCACGCTCAAGCAGAAGAACCTCACGCTGCCGACGCCTCCCAAGCCGATGGCCAACTACGTCGGCGCCGTTCGCACCGGCAACCTGCTCTATCTCTCGGGCCACGGCCCGATGCTCACCGACGGCAAGCCGTCGCTGACCGGCAAGGTCGGCCGCGAGCTCAGCGTCGAGCAGGGCTACCAGGCGGCGCGCGAGGTCGGCCTCAACCTGCTCGCCACCGCCCGCGCGTCGCTCGGCAGTCTCGACAAGGTCAAGCGCGTGGTGAAAGTGCTCGGCATGGTCAACTCGGCCGACGGCTTCGGCGAGCAGCCGAAGGTGATCAACGGCTTCTCCGACCTGATGGTGGAAGTGTTCGGCGAGACGATCGGCAAGCACGCCCGCTCGGCCGTCGGCATGGCCGGGCTGCCCGTCAACATTCCCGTCGAGATCGAGATGATCCTCGAGGTGGAGTGAGATAAATCTCCACGACCTGACCGAGGCGGTCGGGGTCCTGGCGTTCGGCGTCATCTTCTACTCGGCCACGGTGCGCATGCTCGGCGACGGCCGCCCCTGGCTGCGCACCGTCCGTCGCCTGCTGAACGGCGTCGCCTTCGGCGTCGTCGCGCTCGGCCTCGCCCTCGCCCGCATCCAGGTCGCTCCCGACGTCTACTTCGACGCCCGCAACGTTCCCATCGCGCTCATCGCGCTCTTCGAGGGCTGGCCGGCCGGGCTGGTGGCCGCCCTCCCCGTGGCGATCTATCGCTGGTTCTGGCTCGGCGGCATCGGGACCGTGCCCGGCCTCGTGAGCGTCGCCTGCGCGGCCGCGGCCGGCGGCCTCGTGCACTGGTGGGCCACGCGGAGCGGCCGCGTGCGGACCGCCCACACCTTCGGCCTCGGCGCGCTGACGTTCCTCACCACGCTGCTCGGCTACGCGATGCTCGGGGCCCCCGGGCTCGGCAAGTTCGCCCGCACGTGGCCGCACTTCCTGGTCGCCTACGTCGGGGGCATCGGCGTGCTCGCCACGCTGTTCCAGAACGTGGTCGAGCGCGAGCGGCTCCACGCCGGCGAGCGCCGCTTCCGCGCGCTGCTCGACGAGTCCTCGGAGGCGATCCGCATCGTGGATGCGGCGTCGCGCCGCATTCTCGAGACGAACCGCACCGACTGCGCGCTGTCCGGCCGGCCGCGCCCGGCGCTGCTGGGCCGCGACGCGCGCGAGTTCTGGCCCGAGGACGCCGCCGGGCGTGACCGCTGGGAAGCGCTCGGCGCCGAGGTCGACGCCGCCGGCGCCGCCAGCGCGTTCGGACTGCCGCTGCGCACGGCCGGCGGCGCCGTCCGCTCGATCGATCTCACCTGCCGCCGGGTGGACCGCGACGGGCGGCGCTACGACATCGTGATCTTCCGCGATGCCGGCCCCCGCGAGGCGCTCGACGCCGCCCGGCGCGAGGTGTCGGACCTGCGCGCGATCACGCTGATCGCCAACGCCACCGCCCACGAGATCAACAACCCACTCACGGTCATCGTCGGCTCGCTGGAGCTGCTGCAGCGACGGCTGGACGCCGAGGGTCAGGAGACCCGGTGGATCGACCGGGCCATCGACGCCTCCCAGCGCATTCGCGACATCATCGCCCGCATGACCCACATCACCCGCGTGGAGGCCTCCGGGGCCTTCCCCGGCGTGCCGGCAATGCTCGACATTCACCGCTCCAGCGAAGATAATACGGGGCGACATTGACAGATGGGGGCCCCGACATGGCTCCCAAACCCCCTAAACCCGATAGGAGCGGTATGGATCTGTTGCTCGACGCCGTCATCACCGCCATCTCGCTCGTGTTCCTCGGCATCCTCGGTCTCATCAGCGGTGTGGCGATTCCCGGGCTGTTCATCGCCGCCCTCGCCCCCTGGCTGGACTGGATCGTCCCCGCTCGCAAGAAATCCTAGCCCGCTTCATGGGCGCGAAGTACTTCGGCGCCGCCGTCCGGCGGCGGGAGGATCCACGATTCCTGCGCGGCGAGGGCCGCTTCGTCGACGACGTCACCCTGCCGGGCCTGCTCCACGCCGCGTTCCTCCGCTCGCCGCACGCCCACGCCAGGATCGCCCGGCTCAACGTCAAGGCGGCGCGGACGATGCCAGGCGTGGCCGCGGTCTTCACCTTCGCCGAGCTCGCCCCCTGGCTGAAGCCGCTGCCCCTGTTCGGCGCGCCGCCGCCGGGCCTGGCGGCGGCCATCGCCTTCGATCTCCGCCAGGCCGCGCAGTACGCGCTCTGCCGCGACCGCGCCCGGCACGTCGGCGAGGTCGTGGCCATGGTCGTCGCCGACAGCCCCGCGCGCGCCGAGGACGCGGTGGCCCGCATCGCGGTGGACTGGGAGCCGCTGCCAGCCGTCGTCGACATGGTGGCGGCCGCCGAGCCCGGCGGCCCGCTGGTCCACGAGGAGTGGGGCACCAACGTGGCCGTCGCCTTCCGTCACGCCATCGGCAACGTCGAGCGCGCGTTCGGGGCGGCCGCCACCGTCTTCACCGAGACGTTCCGTATCCAGCGCTACGTCGGCATGCCGCTGGAAGGCCGCGGCGTCGTCGCCCGGTGGGACCGGCGCGACGAGACGCTGACGACCTGGAACAGCACGCAGGTCGCCCACTTCGTGCAGCAGGGCCTGGTGAGCGCCCTCGACCTGGCGCCGCACAAGATCCGCGTGATCGCTCCGGACCTCGGCGGCGGCTTCGGCACCAAGGCGTCCGGCTACGCCGAGGACGTGCTGATTCCGCTGGCGGCCCGGGCGCTCGGGCGCCCGGTGAAGTGGATCGAGACCCGGCAGGAGCACATGATGGCCGCCTGCCACGCCCGCCATCAGACGCATCGCATCAGCCTCGCCGCCCGTCGCGACGGCGTCATCCTCGGCGTGCGCGACCGCATCTGGCTCGACTTCGGCGCCTACAACGCGTGGGGCATCGTGCTGCCCTACAACACGGTCGCCCACCTGCTGGGGCCGCACCGCGTGCGCGACATGGAGGTCGAGGTGCAGGGCGTGGTCACCAACAAGACGCCCAACGCGCCCTACCGCGGGGCCGGCCGGCCGGAGACGGTCTTCGCGATGGACCGCGCCGTCGACGGCCTCGCCCGCGAGCTCGCCATCGACCCGGCCGAGATCCGCCGCCGCAACTACCTGCGCGGCGCCGACCTGCCGTGGGATCTCGGCATGCCGTACCGCGACGGCAATCCCCTCGTCTACGACAGCGGCGATTTTCGCGCGGCGCTCGACGCGGCGCTCGACGCCGCCGACTACGAGGGCTTTCGCAAGGCGCAGCCCACCCTCCGCGCCGAGGGCGTGTGGCGCGGCATCGGCATCTCCGGCTACGTCGAGGGCACCGCGATCGGGCCGTTCGAGGGGGCCCGCGTCACGCTCGATCTGGCCGGTCGCGTGGTGGTGGCGACCGGCGCCGTCAGCTCGGGCCAGGGCCACGAGACGTCGTTCGCCCAGATCTGCGCGGACGTCCTCGGCGTCCCGATCGAGTGGGTCACGGTCACCGGCGGCGACACCGCCACCGTGCCGTTCGGCATCGGCACCTTCGCCAGCCGCAGCGGCGTCACCGCCGGCAACTCGATCGTCGACGCGGCCCGCACCGTGCGCGCGCGGGTCGTGAAGGCGGCCGCCGCCGTGCTGGAGGCCTCCGAGGCCGACATCGAGATCGAGGACGGTCAGGTCTTCGTGCGCGGCGCCCGGATGGGCGCCGTCCCGCTGAGCCACGTGATCCAGGCGGCGATCCCGACGTTCGCCCGGCCGGGGGTGACGGCGCCGGACTTCGACGCCGTGGCCTACCACCACGTGCCGACCGTCACCTTCGCGAGCGCGGTGCACGTGGCGCAGGTCGAGGTCGATCGCGAGAGCGGGGCCGTGCGCCTCCTGCGCTACGTCGTCGCGCACGACTGCGGCACGGTCATCAACCCGCTGATCGTCGAGGGCCAGGTGCACGGCGGCGTCGCCCAGGGCGTGGGCGGCGGCCTCTTCGAGGAGATGGCCTACGACGGGGAGGGCCAGCTGCTCAGCGGCACGCTGATGGACTACGCGATGCCGCGCGCCGACGACCTGCCGTCGATCGACTGCGTCCACCTCGAATATCCCTCGACCCGCAATCCGCTCGGCGCCAAGGGACTGGGCGAGGGCGGCGCGATCTCGCCGCCGGCGGCGATCGCCAACGCGATCGACGACGCGCTGGCCCCGCTCGGCGTCCGGCTCACCGCGACGCCGGCCCTGCCCGCGCGCGTGCGCGAGCTGATCGAGCGCGCGACGACGACGTAGCGCGCCACCCGCGCGACCGCTCAGTCGTCGGTGGTATTGCTCCGCGTCAGGACGATCGTGTCCCGCTGAACGAAGTCGACGGTCTGTCCGGCATCGGAATTCACGTGGATGTCCAGGGTGTCGTACGCGAGCCCGGTCGGCGAGCGCAGAGCGGTAACGGCTGGGGCACCGGCCGTGATGCCGAGGAGGTGGCCGACTGATCCCACGTGCAGGTCTGGTTGTAGTACGTGGTCGTGGTCCGGTACCCGCCGCCCCGCCCCGACCCTGAATGGACCGTGTAGTAACTGCAGTTGCCGACGACGATGGTGCCGCGGACGAGATCGGCGGCGAGGGCATAGCCGGCGACGACCAGTCCGCGGGCTCCGGAGGCCGGGGTGAACTGCAGCGAGTACTCGTTACCGCCGCCGGAGGCTCCGGGGATCGCGACGGTCACGGTGGCGGAGGCCGAGGCCGTCGTGTAATCGGCGATATCGGTCGGCGTGAACGTCGCGGTCAGCGTGTGAGGGCAACCGAACGTCGGCGTCAAGTGGCTTACGGCCGGTCCTCGTCAACGCCGACCGCAAATCCGCGTGACGTCGCTCCACTCGTAGTCGGGCAGGAGCTTCACGGGCGGCCGCGCGGGCGCGGCGGCCAGCGCGGTCAGCGTCTGCAGGCGATCGGCGGAGGCGGGGTGCGTCGACAGGTAGCGGGCGGCCACGCCCGGCGTGCCCTCCAGGCGCTGCATCGCGCGGAAGAACGCCAGCATCCCGGCCGGATCCACCGCCGCCGCTTGCAGCATCCGCAGGCCGTCGACGTCGGCGGCGCGCTCGGCCTCGCGGCCGTGGTGCAGGTCGCCCAGCACCCGCGCGCTCTGCACGCCGAACGCCATGACGCCGGTGACGTCGCCGGCCAGCGCGGCCACCAGCACGCCCGTCGACGCCTGGCGCAGGATCGCCCGCGTCGCGTCGCGATGGAGCACGTGCTGGATCTCGTGGGCGAGCACGCCGGCGAGCTCCTCGGCGTTCTCCGTCCGCTCCAGCAGGCCGCGGAAGAGCACGACGAAGCCGCCGGGGGTGGCGAACGCGTTGACCATCGGGTGATCGATCACCGTCACCCGGAACGGGTACCGCGACGCCGGCGCCGCGCGCAACAGCGTGGCCATGATCTCGTCGATCCGGTGCTGGCGCTCGGCGTCGGCGCACCGTCGCGCGGCCGGGGCCAGATGGGCCATGGCCGCCTCGCCGAGCGCCACCTCCCACGAGACCGGGACGCGGGCGGCGGCGACGTCGGCCAGTCGCGGGATGCCCCAGACGTACAACGCCGCCGCCACGGCGAGCGTGGCGAGCGTCGCCAGCGCGCCGACGGCCAGGACGAAGCGCCGGCGCGACGGGCCGTGAAAGGCGGACGCCGCCTCGG
>Ga0066679_10000955_pt1 | contig 10938 bp, 9 predicted proteins | sample GraSoiAngelo_128_FD_62298 | JGI IMG/M metagenome (GOLD analysis project Ga0066679, IMG submission 62298) | Grasslands soil microbial communities from the Angelo Coastal Reserve, California, USA - 14_0927_12_20cm | ecosystem: Environmental > Terrestrial > Soil > Grasslands | place: USA... | reverse complement strand
GAGGCGGACTGGCATCGCCACAGACCGCTGCGGTGGCCGGAGAGCGGGGCAGCAGCCCTATCTCGAGGGCCACGCCACCCAGTGCGACCATGCTCAGCACGGCGGCGAGGCTGTGACGGCCCAAGAGTCCCTTGCCCTTCCTGCTCATCGCGGTGTGCCCTCCGAGAGGCCGCGCAGACGTGCCGGTCTGCGGCGGCATAGTGTATCCACGTCCCTTGCCCCTGCTTCGTCATGCAGCTGGGGAGCGCGGCGTTCGCAACTGCAGTCTCGGTCGTTCACGTCGGCACGAGGAAGGCCTCGCAGCCCGAGTCGCAGCGGCTGCCCGGCGGCGACGGTGCACGCGGATTGCAGCGGGCGCGCCCGGCTAACTGTGTCGACCCCCAGAACAGCGCCTTCTGAGCCCCTTTTCTGCATCAATTATGGCAAACGCGCCAACAGTAAATCGGTGCGTGTTCGCTTGACGAAAGGCACACTGCTCAATATCATCATCCGCCACGTCGCCACTGTGTCGGTGCGTGCCGGAAGGAGGGCATGAGCATGGTCTATCGGCGGGTCGGAACATTGCTGGTGGGCGCCGCCGGCATTGCCGGGCTCATCGGCTGGGGTCCAGCCATCAATGCCGTCGCCGCGCCGGGCGGCGGGGGGTGCCAGCTCCAGGGCACGGCGAACATCTCGCCAGGGCTGTCGAACACGTCGCAGAACTTCACCTACAACTTCGGGGGCAATCTCAGCAGCTGTCAGTCGAACATGGCCGGCTCGCCCACGAGTGGCACGGTGTCGGCAGGCCAGGTCTACACGCCGGCAGGCTCCACGCTCCACTACCAGGAGCCGGCTTCCACAGGCACCGGAAGCTGCGCCACCAGCACCACCAGCGGCACCGGGATCATCGTGTGGGCCGACGGGACCATCACCGTCGTCTCCTACACCACCAACGGTGCGGCGGCCGCGGTGGCCCTCCAGGGCACGGTGGCGGCCAGCATCACCCTGCCGCCGACCGCCAGTGATCCGCCGGGCACCGCTCCCCTCACCGTGACCACCACGCGGTTTGCGGGCGATAGCGCTCTCGGCACGCTAGCCTTCCAGCCGCCCGATCCCACCGCCTGCAGTGGCGCCGGGGTCACCACGGCGGGCATCAACGGCTTCGTGGGAGTGGGCAGCAGCTCCTAGGTCCCGCCCGACAAGCCTGAAATCGAGGGCCGGCACCAACCGGGTGCCGGCCCTTTTCGCTGGCGGCACCGGGGCGCGCGCCTCACCGTACAGCCCCCGCGGATACGTTTCAAACGAGGCAAACGATCCAGAATGAGACTACCAAATAGTGCAGGGATCGTTCGCGCACTACGTTGCAATGACGCAGGTGGATGCAAGTAGTGCGCTTGGCACGCTATAGTCTCGCGGCCATCCGCCGCGGCGTGCGGCCGCGGGGCCCGGGCAGGAGGGAATGAGCCATGGTCTACCGGCGCGTAGGACGGTTACTGCTGGGGGCCGCCGGCTTTGCCGGCCTCGTCGGATGGGGCCCGGCTACCAGCGTGGTTGCAGCACCCTCTGGCGGCGGCTGCCAGCTACAGGGCACCGCCAGCTTCTCGCCCGGGCTGACGAACACGGCCCAGAACTTCAACTACAACTTCACCGGCGCGCTCAGCGGCTGCCAGTCGAACGTCCCGGGGGCTCCCACCTCGGGAACCGTACAGGCGGGCAAGACGGTCACCGTCCCCTACAACTGGACCTACACAGATTCGACGACCCTCTCGGCCGCTTCCCTCGCCGGGGCCACCACCATCTCCACGGTCGCCAGCGAGTTGGTGGGCGAGGTCATCACGATTGACGCGGGAACCGCGGCTGAGACGCGGACCGTCACCGCCGTGAGCGGGGCCGGACCCTTCACCGAGACGCTCAGCTCGGCCTTGGCCAACGCCCATGCCGCGGGTGCGGCGGTGAGCGACACGCACTCCGGTAGCGCTACCGCCACGTATCAGGAGCCCGTCCCGGCCGGGAACGGGAGCTGCGGGACCAGCACCACCAGCGGCACCGCGGTGGTCACCTGGGCTGACAACACGACGTCCGTCGTGACCTACACGACCACCGGCGCGGCGGCCGCGGTCCACCTCACCGGCACGGTCGCGGTCAACGTCAACGACAGCCTGGCCAGCTTCACCGGACCCACCCAGGCGCCGCCCGCAGCGACGTTCACCGAAACCACCACCCGCTACGCCAACGATGGGGCTCTCGGCGCGCTCACGTTCCAGCCCCCCGACCCCACCGCCTGCGGCGGTGCCGGGGTCACCACCGCCGGCATCAGCGGCTTCGTCGGTCTCGGCGCGGCCAGCTGACCCGCAACTGACATCCGGAAGGGCCGGCACCTCGTGGTGCCGGCCCTTCGTCTGTCATCGTCGCCGCGCGTGAGGTTTGGGTACCCTTCTGCCTGACTGGGTAGAGCCGACACGGGGGATGCGCTTGATCCTCGAGGAGGAAGGGCTCAGCGCCGCGAAGAGGCACGGCGGGAGCGGGAGTCCCGCGCCGCTGCTCTCGGTTCTCGTCCCTGCACTCAATGAGGCCAGGACGCTGCCGACGATCCTCAGCAGCGTGCTGGCTGTCGATCTGCCGCTGGAGATCATCCTCGTCGACGACGGATCGACGGACGACACCTGGTCGATCATGCAGGCGCATGTCGACAACGGACGGGTCTTCGCCTATCGGCACGACCGCAATCGCGGCAAGGGCGCCGCGGTGCGCACCGCGCTGAGCAAGGCCAGAGGTGAGTACGTGATCATCCAGGATGCCGACCTGGAGTACGACCCTCAGCAGTACAGCCTGCTGCTCGAGCCTGTGCTGCAGAAGCGCGCGCAGGTCGTCTACGGGACTCGCGCCTTCTCGAGCCACACGACCTTCTCCTTCTGGTACGTCATCGGGAATAAGGCGGTCACGCTGGCAACCAACATCCTCTACAACTGCTACCTCTCCGACATGGAGACCTGCTACAAGCTCATGCCGAGAGAGGTCGCCCTGTCTCTCAACCTCACCGCGCGCGGCTTCGACCTCGAGCCTGAAGTGACCGCCAAGCTGCTGCGGCATGGCCATCGCATCTACGAGGTTCCCATCAGCTACGTCGCGCGTTCTCGGGCGGAGGGAAAGAAGCTCACCGTCAACGACGGTCTCAAGGCGGTGGTCACCCTTCTGAAGTACCGCTGGAGCCGTCTGTGAGCGGCGGTCCAACCTGAGGATCAGGCCGCCGCAGCTGGGGGGCCCGCAAAGACACCCGCCCACTTGGGCTGGCGGCTTCTCACGGGAACGCATTCCGCTGAGGGAACTTGACCGACTCCGCCGGCCCGCTCTCGGCGATCATGTCCGTCCGTGATCTGGACCCGGCCCGCCACTCTGGCTCGCCGTCACCCCAACATCGCCGTGCTGGCGCTCTTCGTCGTCCTCACGGTCCTGCTCTTCAAAGACGGATGGAGCGATCCGCAGGGCTCGAACATCGGCTGGTATGGCGATCCACCCCACGAGATGTGGTTCCTCGCCTGGACTCCGTACGCCATCGCGCATCACCAGTGGCCATTCTTCACACACCACATCAACTACCCGGCGGGCGTCAACCTGATGTGGAACACTCTGATGTTTCTTCCCGGACTGGTGCTGGCGCCGTTCACTGTCTGGTTGGGACCCGTCTTCGCCTACAACATGATGGTCACAACGTCGGTGGCGCTGACCGGCTGGTGCGGGTATCTGGCCGCCCGACGCTTTGTCGACTCGCACGCGGCCGCAATTCTTGCCGGACTGATCTTCGGCTTCTCACCCTATATATCTGCCCAATCCCGCGACCACCCCAATCTGATCGCCGCGTTTATCCCGCCGCTCATGTTGATCGTCCTGGACGAGACCCTGGTCCGACAACAGCGATCTGCATGGCGAAGTGGCCTATTCCTGGGGCTTCTCGGCGCAGCTCAGTTCTACATCTCTCAGGAGCTACTCGCCAGCGAGGCGCTTGCCATTGTGATCGGCATTGCAATCCTCGCGGCCAGTCATCCGCGCGCGGTGCGCCCGCGAATCGCACACGCTGCCCGCTCGCTGGGCTTGGCGCTCTGGGTCATGTGGATCTTGACTGCCGGTCCGTTGATGCTGCAGTTTCTCGGGGCGCAGCGCCTCTCGGGTGCGGTCCAACCATCTGACTGGTTTGTCAACGACCTGCTCAACTTTGTGCTGCCCACCGGGGCACTCCAGTTCTCGCCCGACTCGGCGACGTCCATCACAACCGGTTTCACCGGGAACATCTCCGAATGGAACGCTTATCTCGGTATCCCTCTTCTGTTGGCGGTAGTCGCGGTGGTGATCAGATGCCGGCGCAACCCTGTAGTGCGTTTCGTGGCGGTCCTTGGCTTCACGATGGCGGTGTTGTCGCTGGGATCCGAACTGCACATCCACGGCCACCATACCGACATACCGTTGCCATGGCGAGCGATCGCAGACCTGCCGGTGTTCGAGAACGTTCTGCCCAACCGGTTGGCCCTCTATACCGATCTCATGCTTGCAGTGCTGCTCGCCATCGGAGCTGTTGAGCTCTTCGGTTGGACGCCTGCTCGACCACGGCTTAGACGATGGGCGGGAGGCCTGGCAGTGACAGGCGCGGCGGCAGTCCCCCTGCTCCCTAGCGTGCCCTATCCGCACGCTCCGATCTCAGTGCCCGCCTTCTTCACCGATGGCGAGGCCGAACGGATCCCCGCCGATGCGGTTGTCCTCGTGGCTCCGATGCAACAGATGTTCCCTGACGAACCGATGCTATGGCAGGCGCAAGCGGCGTTCCGATACCGCATGCCCCAGGGGTATTTCATCGGACCGGATGCCTCTGGCCAGGCAATGTACGGAGCCCAGTACTCATACATGTCGGTGGCCATGGAGGATCTCCAGTATGGCCATGCTCCAGCGGTTACGCCCGTACTGCGAGCCAACATCCTCAGCGACATGCGCATGCGCGACGTGTCCACGGTCTTGGTCGGACCCATGGCCCGGCAGCCGGAGATGCTCCAGTTCCTGACGACAATACTTGGCACACCACCAGAGGCGGATGACGGCGTCTACATCTGGTGGCACGTGTCCCCGTGACGTCGGCGCGATGGCCCCATCGGACGGGGACATGTTGAAACAGCCGGGAGGTACCCTCTACGGCAGCGATGTCCCTCGGCTGCAGCGCCCGATATAAGCATGCAGCGGCCACCACCAGCGGCGCCTCAGCCGAGGCTCGACAATCGGTTGAGGATCGGCCTCCTGCACGGCACGCCGCAACTGCATGACCGCGCTGACGAGGGCGGTCGCGGCGCCCCCGAGAACCGCGAGGATCACCAGCGGGTTGACGCCATTGATCCAGGCGGTCACCCACCAAACATCCAGCGTCGTCATCGTTGGCAGAGCGAGCGACATATCGGTGAAGTGATAGCTCATCGGATAGGAAGCTGACCCGTGAAACAGGCCAAACATCGATACCGCGTGGCGCCAGATGCCAGAATACTGCGGGCTCCACCAGCGAAGGTCGGGGTCGACTCCGGCGTCGAGCTGAAGCTGGGTCTGATGCGCGAAATCAAGACTGACAGCGAGAACTTGTACCAGGACCCCGGCTGCGGCCAGCGCGCAGATCATCCGGCGAGCTCCTGAGGAGAGCTCGCGCCAGCGTTCCAGCACGGGTAACAGCGGGAGGATTAAGAAGGGCGTCATTGGCGCAAGCAAGCGCGGCCCCCAGGCCAGCGCGCCTGACCATTGATGGAAGTAGGCGTAGAAGAGAAGGTTGGCGATCACGAAGCCAAGCGACGCTGCGGTCACTGCCTTATCTCTTTGCCAGAGGCGCCTGACGCCAAAACAGGCTGCCACCAGAATCGGTGAGAACAGGAAGATGCTTCTCCCCGGGCTGAGGAGCAGTCCTGAAAGGCCTTCGAAGAGCGAACCGCCGAAGCCCCGATAGTCGGGTTCGTACGTGTAGCCCGCTTCGAACGGCGACCCGAATCGTATCCAGTTGTACCAGCCGAGGATCAGCAGCAGGGGCGCCGCGGAAACCGCGAACACAAGCGCGCGCCGGACCAACGCTGTCCTTGCGACTCGCCAATTGCCGACGAGCAGATAGGCGGCCAGAATCGGGAGGCAGATCAGGCTCGCGGGTCGCATTAGCACTGAAGAGGAAGCAGCTACACCGGCAGTCGCCAGCCACCTGACCGAATTGCTGGTCACACCGCGGTGGACTGCGAACAGGGCAAGCAGCAGGAACAGTCCGGTTGGACCTACGTCAAACGGGTCATGAACGTAGGCCCACTGGATCGTCGTGAATCCGAAGATCAGCGCCAAGGCGACCGCCGGTCGGATGCCGGCGCGAAGCTCGAGAGCGAAGAGAAACAGCAGCGCCACGGCCGCCGCCGCTGCGATGGCATTGGTGAAGGACGCCGTGAATTCGGCGAGGTGCTGGGCGCTGGGCGGGCAGTTCCCGGGGTCACTCGGACATCCGGCCAGCCGTCCCACCACGGCGGCAGGGATGAGCAGGATTGACTCACCCAGCTCGTGCTGTGAGTAGCGGCCACCGTTGGGAGCTATGACGTAGTAGACGGGTACAAACGGCAGGCTCGGGGATACTGATGAGTTGCCGCGGCCCACGATCGACTGACTGACTGCAAGCTCGGCCCGGACGTCCGCTTGTAAATGACCCGATGCTGTAAGGAAGTAACCGATGGCCGACACGGCAAACAGAGCCGTGGCAATCCTCCGTCTCAATTGCGGAGTGCTCGGCAGATCAGTCGCTCCGCAGCCTTGGGTCATGGTTGAATGGGACGCAACTCGACCGGAATCCGTGACCGCACCCTTGGATCGAGGCCAATGGCAGTCGCGAACTCGCGCCGTGCATCAGCATCGCGGCCAAGGGCATGCAGCACAAAGCCGAGGTTCAGATGTAGAACGGCGTCCCGCGGTTCGATGCTGATGGCTTGCTCGTAGAGCTGAACCGCTTCCTGCGGAGCCTGCGTGGTCCGCAAGATAGCGAGGTTGTACATGGCGGGAACTAGCCTGCCATTGAAGCTGAGCGCCGCGCGATAATAGTCTTCGGCGGCCGAGGATTGACCCTGAGTCTGCGCGATCACTCCGAGGTTGTAGTAGGCGAGAGTGTTGCGCGGATCATGCGCCAGCGCACGACGATAGGCCTCGGCGGCCTCATCGAGATGCCCTCTCTGCTGCGCCTGAACTCCCTCCAGTCCATATGCGGCGGCCTGTGTTGAATCTGGCTTCGATGTGATGGCGGCGTTGATGCCGGCCACGACCAGTCCGCTGGCCCACGCGACTACCAAGACGCGAGCCAAGAATCGACGGCTGAAGAGCGGACGCCAAGAGGCGAGCGACGAAGTCACGTCCTGCGCCTGGTCACGCGCGACCAGGTACTCGACCACCACCGCCCTCCCAGCAGCCTGGCTCCGAAAACTAGTCCTATCAGGGTGACGACGCCGAGTGCAAGGAGCTCCGGATAATAGGGGTAAGCCACATAGCGGAAGACGATGGAGTGGCGACCAGGCCCGATCGTGGTCGCGACGAACGATGGCGCGATCATGCTGGGCTGGACGTCAGCTCCGTCCACGGTCACCTGCCACCGAGGGTCAAAGGTGCTTTTGAGCATGACCACCGCCTCGCGGTTAGCGACGACCACACCGCCGAACATCCCGTCTGCGGGCGAGCTCGCCTGGGAGATCACGGTCCCAGCCGGCGCATCACGTGCCGCGCCCGCGGCGAGGGTTGCCGGAGCGGCGGCGCTGCCGCCGAAGGCAATGGTCGGGAACTGATGCCGTCTGAGCTGATCTGACTCCATGAAGGCCGCCGTCTCGACACCGATGTCGTGGCGATCGGCCACGATGGGGGGTCCGACGGTGTCCACGACCTCGAGGTAGCCGGTCGTGGCTACCTTCCACAGCGTATGTCGACCACTCCGCTCAATCAAGGTGGCTGGAACGGACGGAGATCGATCCTGAGGGAGAAGCAGGTACCGGATGTTGAAGAGATCGTAGTCGGCGGGGTTGCGTTCGTCGAAACGTACCTCTACATCGGACGAAAGCGACTCCGTCTGGAGCCACATGCCGATCGCGGCGGCGTCGGCATTTTCAAGCTCCGAGTACACCGGTACGTAGCCGACCGTGTACTGCTTACCCCAGTTGGTGCGAGTGCCGGCGTACGCACGGCCATCGCCGGCAGCCTTTACATGGTCGATGAGTAACGCGAGGTCGGCCCCATCGGTGGCGTCAGCCTGCTGCTGAGCGGCGATCAGGTCCGCGCCGGTCGAGTCGTAGTCCGCGACCTGGCTCCAGGCGGGATACAGCATCCCCACCGCGACCACGGCGACGGCCGCGACAGCAAGACCACTTGGGACGCGCGACACGACGCGATGGAGCAGTAGGAGCGCCAAGCGTGCGAGCCACACGGCACCGACCGCTGCGAGCATCAGACCGGCCAGATGGACACCGTTGATGTAGCGGTGCAGCTGCCAGTCGTCGCTGCCCGGAAGAATCTTCAATGCGGGACCTAGGGTTGGCCGGCCAAAGTACAGGACGAGGCTCAGGCCCCAAGCTGCCACCAGGGCTCTTGACCGTAGATCGGAGCGCGCATTCGCTAGACAGACCAGAAGCCCCACGCCGGCCAGTACGGTCACGATGGGCAGGCGACCGCTGTCGTAGAGCTGGCCCGTGAACAGCCACTGCAACACCTGAGGAGCGCCATAGGAATCGAGCCAGAAGCCTTGGAAGAACTCGAGATTGCCCTGCCAGGCCCGATCAGCAATGAGCGGGACAAGCGTCCAGGAAGCGACGAGCAGGGCTCCGCCTCCGACAACGGCGGCACGGATGACACGCCGGCGGAACTGCGAGGGATCCACGATCACCCACGGCACGAGGACCAGCAGCGCCAGGGAGCCTGTCATGAAATGGCTTCCGATGGTGAGAGCGATGGCTAGCGCCGCTAGCGCGAACGACCGGCCCTGGTTGACCGCGCGCCAGCTCAACCCCCAGGCCAACGGCAGCAGCCACATGGCCCAGAGCTGCGGCCACATCCCCAATCCGCGCCACGTATAGCTGCTGTGCTCGAAGCCATACCCGGCGACGCTGACGATGAGCGGAGAGAGAAGCGCAGCGGTCGCGGCAACCCAGCTGTCCCACCCTAGAAGTCTGGCGCCCGCATAGACGCTGAACGGCCACAGCGCCAGCAGCAGGTACAGACCCCAGGAGTAGGTGTTGACCACCCCGAGGACCGTCGAGGCATAGGCAGCCACAACGTGAGAAAGGGTCTGATAGTGGTGAAACTGGGGCGAGCCGAGGCTAAGGTAGGGAACCCAGCCGTCGAATGGCAGCTTCCCCTGGTCGATCCTGCTACGCGCCCACCGCGTCAGGGCGAGATGCAACGCGCTGTCGTTCAGGTTCTGAACCTGGGTGGTCTCGGCGCGCATCACCCAGAGGCTGAAGAGCACCGCGGTGGCGAGGAGGCTCGACGGTGCCAGACGACGCCATCTTGCAGCAGCCCAGGGCTGACGGCCTGGCGCCCGCCACGCCGTCCGGAGTTCGCGGACGGCCTGTTGCACCACGACGGCGCAGATCAGGGACGGCTGGTGGGCGTCGCGCTCGACCTGGGTGAGGGCGTGGCAGGCGCCGGCGTGGCCAGAGTGCCCGCAGGGATGCGTTGTGCCGTCGACGGATCGAGCGCGACAGCCTTTCTCAACTCGGCGTTCCCCTCATCGGTCCTTCCGAGCGAGCGCAACAGGAACCCCAGATTCAGATGCGCCGCAGCGCTGTTGGGAGCGAGCGAGATGGCATGGCGATATAACTCTTCGGCTTCCTGGGGGGACGGCCCCGTCCGGATGATGGCCAGGTTGTACAGAGCAGGTCCGAAGTTGGGATCGATCTGGAGGCAGGCGCGGTAGTTCACCTCCGCGGAGGCGTTGTCCCCGGACGTCTGCTGAATGACCCCCAGGTCGTAATAGGCGAATTTATTACGAGGGTCGTGGGCCAGGACGTTCTTGTAGTCGGTGGCCGCTTCGGCGTTCCGCCCTTGCGCCTGGGCACGTAAGCCGGCGTTAAGAGCGTCTGACGCGATCTGTGCATCCGACTTACCCCCGCCGCAAGCGGCCAGCGCCGTCAGGATGATCGCGACTACGGCGGCGCTGCCACAGCGCTGGTGCCCGCCTCGTGCGCCGGAGCGTTTCAAAAGGCCTACGCGAGTCATTCCGCTCATGGGAGGCTAGAGAGTTTCGCACACGTCTGACGTGGTGGGAACGACCTGTACCAGCCGATTACCGTCAAGCGGCTGCCTGGCAGCTCTCCGCAACGTGCGCCGGAGGCCGGGCCGGCCGGACTGATCGCTACATCCCTGAGAACGCCGAGGCCGACGTTCCCTCACCCTCCCAGCGAGTGATTGCCGAGATGCGGCAATGCACCTCCACGGGTGCGCGAGCAAGAAGTCGCAACCTCAATTTGGCACACAAAGTGCGTACGCAGTGTTGGAACCCGTGGCAGCGGAGAACACTACCGTCCAGAACTCTGGGTTGGTCGACAGGTCGGTTGCCGCAGTGCCCGCAGAGTCGGTCGACGGATAACTCTGTATCGCGTCCTTCGAGGCGCTGCTTGCACCACCGCCCGTAGCGTGATTACCGCTCAGGCAGTCGGCAGTGACTGTCGTCGCGTTCGCGTTGTGCAGGTGAACCGTTACTGTCTTTGCCCCCTGAGGACCGCTGGGGCCACTCGGGCCGCTCAGGCCCTGAGGCCCACTCGGTCCGCTGGGCCCACTGGGTCCGCTCAGACCCTGAGGCCCGCTCGGTCCACTCGGCCCGCTCAGGCCCTGAGGCCCACTCGGTCCACTGGGACCACTGGGTCCGCTCGGCCCGCTCAGACCCTGAGGCCCGCTCGGTCCACTCGGCCCGCTCAGGCCCTGAGGCCCACTCGGTCCACT
>Ga0066679_10000951_pt1 | contig 10956 bp, 7 predicted proteins | sample GraSoiAngelo_128_FD_62298 | JGI IMG/M metagenome (GOLD analysis project Ga0066679, IMG submission 62298) | Grasslands soil microbial communities from the Angelo Coastal Reserve, California, USA - 14_0927_12_20cm | ecosystem: Environmental > Terrestrial > Soil > Grasslands | place: USA... | reverse complement strand
GGACGGTCGCCAGTCGCGGTAAACGTCGCAATACCTTTTCCCGACCACACCAAAGTGAAGGCTCGCGCCATTTCAACTTTTCCCTGATAGCCAACCCCCAGCCCGTGGACAAAACCTTCGTACATGCCGCCCACTTCACTTTCTTTCATCCCCGGGCGCATGTGTTCGCGTGTGTGCTCCATTGCCAGGGTAGCCAGTTCGTTGGCTATACGCATGCGCTCGATTTCCTGGGTGGTCTTGATTGAGCGAGCTTCGTTGAGGAGTGGCGTAGCGTCAACCACCTGGCCAGAGACTTTTCGAAAAGCATCAAAGTAGTTCTGAGTGGGCGTCGTTGGCTCGCCAACCATACGGTCGGCACTTTGCGTACCCATGTTGAGTTCCACGGCGATCTTGTCAGTGAGACCGCGGTGCTTGAGCACTTCGAGAGTGACATCGAGGGCACGATATTGCGGTGGACGCGGATCGCGCTCGTCATAACCTTTGAACAGGCGAATATCCCGCGTCCAGGAGTTGCGCTGGGCATCCGCAAGCTGGGGTTCGAGAGCTATGAGAGTGGGATCTCCCTCACGCGGGAAGACGACCGCATCGTATCCCTTCATGCACCAGTAGTTGGTGAGATAGAGAACGTTATCTGGGGCGCGAACGACCACAGCGCTAAGGTCCTGATCCTTCATCAGGGCGCGGACACGGTCGAGTTTTGTATGGTCAACAGGCCAGGGCATAGTTTCATTAAGAGAAGCTTCAGTCTGCTCTCTTTCTAGCCTCGTGCAGCAACCGGATTATTCTCATCTTTGAAGTTCCACGCCGCTTCCCTTCCTTTGATCAAGCGATACACGGCCGTGTGCAATGGAGCAGGTTTACCTAAACGTTGCGCTTCGCGCGCAATGGCGCCGCTCAAGAAATCTACTTCAGTCGGGAGTTGGTGGCGGACGTCGTACAGCATCGATGGCGGATGATTGGTCACCGCGCCGATTTTGTTCATCTGCCACGGATCCTCATGAAGCTTGATTCCCGCTGCTGCGGCCACTGTCTTGCCTTCTTCGATCAAGTCATGAAGTAGATGACCGAGATCAGACAAATCTTTCTCGGCCGCGAAGTGAGGCGAGTGCGGCAGGCCGGTAAGCGCCGAAACACCATTTACCGATGAATTGAAAATGAGCTTGGACCACTGGGCGGGCCGCGCATCTTCAAGGGCTTCGGCTTTCAATCCGCCAGCGATTATGAGTTCCGCAGCTTCTTTGACCACTGCAATCGGGGTGTTGCGAGGTTCGTACGGTCCGAGCCAGGTGGCAGTGTCCAACTCGTACTGCACATGTGTGTCGCTGTGATGCGTCCCGCTCATGAATGTTGTGCCCCGAATAATCAAACCCCGCGTATGCTCCGCGATAATTTCTTCACTGCCCAGTCCGTTTTGAGCCGAGATGACCGCACCCTTATCGAAGTGTTTACCTGCTCCAGCGATGGCTTCTTCTACCTGCGTCGCCTTGGTCGCGACAATGCCAAGGTCGAAATCGGGTAGCTCCTTCGGATTCGTCGTCGCCTTTAGCGACACTGAAAAATTGTGCTTTCCGGAAACGCGCAGGCCCTCGCGATTCAAGACACGAGCATGGTCTGCGCGCCTCACAAACGCCCACACCTCAGTTACACGCGCGAGATGCGCCGCGTACAAGCTGCCGATGGCGCCGCAACCGATAATGCAAACCCGTTTCATCCTATGCCGAGGCGGACGGTATCTTTACAGCCAATGCAAAAGCACCGCGTCACGATGCTCGCCGCTCCAGCTTCACTAACTTATCCGCCTGACAGATTTCTTTCCCCACTAATGCCCGGAACAAACTATCTGCATTATTGAATGAGTCCTCAATGATGATGCCATTTGAGAACAGCGCATCCTGTAAGGCCGCTGAAATTGTATGGATGGGGGCCGCGCCCCCTTCTCCCATACCTTTGGCGCCGCTGTAGCTATGTGGCGAAGGAGTTTGAATATGGCCGTATTTGATTTTTGGCATGTTTACGGCGGTGATGGGCGTGTAGTCACTGAAAGTACTGGTCAGCATGTTGCCGACGGCATCGTAAGCACAGTTCTCCAGCAACGCCGCGCCAATTCCGTGCGCGGTCGCGCCGTACACTTGTCCTTCAACGATGGGTGGATTGATCACCGTGCCGCAGTCATCTACCGCAACGTAGTCGAGAAATGCGGGGATAAAGGTTTCGCGGTCCACTTCAACGACAGCGATGTGTAGTTGCGATGCATACGTCAGTGTCAGGTTGCCATACTTCCTTTGCTTGTCCGGAACTTTGAACGGCGCACGCCAGATGTAGCGGCAGTTCAGCGTGATGTCATACATTGCAGGAGGAAGCACCGCACTGTTCACATTGACGATGTTGGCCAACCCCCAATAGTTGATTGACTTTCCTGTGCTTTTGGCCCGAAGTTCAGGGCCCTGCGCGCCCACGCCGAACTCAATATCGTCGTCCTTGGTTTCAAGCACGAAAGCCGCCAGTCGCTTCATCTCGGCCTTGAGTTTCTGGGCCGCGCCGTGAACCGCAGACAAGCCGGAGACGGCGAACTGGCTGGCATAAGTTCCAGAAAATCCGGTGTGGACGTTGCGCTCAGTATCAAACCCGGTACGCACCGTGATCAGATCTGGCGGGATACTTAATACGTCGGCAACGACCTGCGCCGCCGTGGTCTCATGTCCCTGGCCCTGCGGACAGGAACCAACCGCGACCACAACTTCCCCGTAGATATCCAGCTTGCAGTTGGCGCCTTGCGAATTGCCCGAGAACGGCGCGCCGGGATTAACGATCTGTGATTGTCCAAAATTGTTGGTGCCAGAATCAAGCGTCGTACCAATGCCAATGCCAATTAGCCGGCCTTGCTTTCGGGCTTCAGCCTGCGTTTTCTTCCACTCGTCCCAACCGATGAGTTGCTTGGCCAGTTCGAGCATCCTGGGGTAGTTTCCGGAGTCGTAAACGCAGCCATTCGGCGTAGTGTAGGGAAATTCTTCGGGGCGGATGTAATTGCGCATGCGCATTTCGTCGCCGGGGATGGCAAGTTCGTGCGCGCAAATATCTATGACCCGCTCCAGGAACCACAGATGCTGCATACGGGAATAGCCGCGGTTCGGTCCGACCGGGCACTTATTGGTCACGGTTTGAGTGAAATCAATGCGCGCGTTCTTGAATCGATAAACGCCGGGGAAAACTTGCGACCAGATCACGCAACCGAGAGGCTCGTAACGAGGATAAGCGCCACAGTCATCAATGTGCCGTGAGGTAATGGCGGTGATCACGCCATTCTTATCAAGAGCCACCCGCGTGTCACGGAAGGTGCGCTCATTGCCGTGCGCGCTGGAGGTCATGTGCTCGGAGCGTGTTTCCACCCATTTAATGGGCCTTCCACCAGCTTTCTTTGAAGCTAACGCAACCACCGCCATCTGCGGATAACTTGTGATCTTTATGCCAAAGCTGCCGCCGATGTCGGAAGTCTGCACGCGAATTCGGTCGATATGCACGTTGAGATGTGCGGAGAGAAATTGGATGGCAAACGAAGGAAAGGAATTGTTGCAGGAGTAGTAAATGTGATCGTCTTTCTGATTCCACTCGCCGATCACAACGTTGTTCTCCAGTGGCGTGCTGGAGAAGCGATGAAAATGCAGCCGGTCAATACGGACGACGGAGGCGGCATCCTGAAAAGCTTTTTCCACGTCACCGTATTCGAAAACGCCATTCCAGATCTTGTTGGTGCCAGCCTCCTCATGCAGTATGCTCTTGTCTTGTAGCGCCTGTTCGGCATCCACTACAGGTTCCAGCGCTTCATACTCGACTTGGACGAGTTCAGCGGCGTCGTCTGCGATACTCGCTGATTCGGCAACCACGGCGGCCACCGGTTCGCCTTGATAGCGGACTTTGGAGACGGCAAACGGATAATCCCGGACTTTCGAGTCAGGCCCGATTTCGATGAAGGGCTGCGTCTGCGGAACAATTTCTTTTCCAGTAAGCGTGCAGACGACTCCGGCCAGAGCCTCAGCAGCGGAAGTATCGATGCTGACGATGCGCGCGTGAGCGTACGGGGATCGAACGAAGCGCAGGTAGGCCATATCGCGCAGCTTGATATCATCGGCAAACCTCCCACGGCCGCGGAGTAGGCGATCTTCTTCTTTTCGCGGCAGCGCCTTGCCAACCCACTTTTTCTCTTCGCCGCCAAAGTTGATGGCCATGACCTACGCCCCCGTCTTGTTCTGCGCAGCTAATTGAATCGCCTTGAAGATGTTTTGATAACCGGTGCAGCGGCAGGTATTGCCGGCAATCGCCTTGCGGATTTCTTTCTCGCTCGGCTGTTTGTTGTGTGAGAGCAGTTGGTAGGTTGAGATCAACAGGCCCGGTGTGCAATAGCCGCACTGCAGTCCATAGGAGTCGCCAAAGGCCTTCTGAATGGGATGAAGCTGCCCATCCTTTTCCAAACCTTCCACTGTGAGAATCTCTGCGCCATCGGACTGAACGGCAAACACCGTGCACGATTTCACCGCTGCGGCATTCATCAGCACCGTACAGGCTCCGCAATAAGTCGTATCGCAGCCAACGTGAGTACCGGTGAGGTCTAATTCCTCGCGCAAAAATTCAACCAACAGCATACGCGGCTCGATGTTTCTGGCGTACGCCTTGCCATTCACGTTCAGCTTGACCGGAGTTTTCTCAATCGTCTCAGGCATAGATGTGGCGGACCTCGACTTGCTCACCCCGCGCACGTCGCACTGCAATCTCAATTGCGCGCTTTACCAGCGCGACCACCAGCGCTCGCTTATACCCAGCCGAACCGCGCATGTCCGGCTGCGGATCAGCGGCAGCGCGAGCAGCTTCCGCCGCGGCGGCGATGGATTTATCGGTAAGCTGATGCCCGCGGAGTGCGGCTTCAGCAGCGGTCGCTTTAATGGCAGTAAGGCCGACACAACCGAGCGCGATGGCAGCCTCTTTGCAAACGTCGCCCTCCATCGCAACACTAACCGCAGCACTCGCTGTGGGGTACACGGGAGCAGCACGTTTGAAGGCAAGGTACGCGGCGCCGGTTCTTATTGGAGGAATCTTCACCCTGATTTCGCTTACCAATTCGTCATGCGCAAGTACTGTCGTATAAGCGTCGGTAATGAATTGATCCAGCGGGACTGCGCGTTCCCCTTTGGGTGAGAGGCAGCGAATTTCGGTAGCTTGGGTCAGCAAAACCGTGGCCCAATCCCCACTGGGATCGGCTTCGGCGATAGAACCACCAATAGTGCCACGATTCCGCACCTGCACGTCGGCAATCCCCGCGGCACAATCATGAATGATCGGAAGCTTGGCTGCTATTGCGGAGTTTTCGATTTCGGCATGGCGGGTGAGGGCGCCTAATCGTAATGCGCCGTTTTCTTCTTTGATGTAGGAAATGTCAGGAATGAAATTCAGATCGACGAGGTGCCGCGGATTAGCGAAGCGCAGTTTCATGAGCGGGATAAGACTCTGCCCACCGGCCAGCAGCTTGGCCTCGTCGCCGATTTGCGTGAGCATGGTGGCTGCTTCTTTCAGCGAACTCGCACGGTGGTAATGAAATGGTCTCGGGTACATTCCGGTCTCTTACCCCGCCGCAACCATCACACGTTTGGTTGGGCGATCAGCTTAACAGAGACTGAGCACTACAATTTCGGGCGCATCTGACGCGCAAATCCAATGGCGGCCGCCAAAAGCGCCATAATTACCAGCGCCGACCCGCCCACCGCTAACGCCGACGGAAAAACTCCACCACGGTTGACGGTCCGTAAAATCACTCCCAGTGGAAAACCCACGGAGCCGGCCAGAAACGCGACCGCGATCCAGAAACGTATGCGCTCGCTGAACCTCACCCTGTCGAATGCGACACCCAATACGATCATCAGCATGGCAAGGCCGATCCAGTGTGAGTGCACATCCACTTGGCGAACATAGTCGTATTTGACCGCCGCATAGGTATCGATTGCCTCGTGAGCCTCGGGCAAACGTCCTTCAGCCGCGTGGACAAACGAGGCGTCCAGGGATCCGCCAATGCTGTCTAATGTCTGGTGCTCGACAAACACCGCGTAGTACAAGCCGTAAAGCATTCCGATTGCGGCGAGCGTGACTCCGCCGAAAATGAGCAACTTTCTCGCGCCGCTCATCGAGCATCTCCCGAAGGGGCGTCCAGGGTGCCGCTGTAGCGTAGAACTCCGACCAGCATACCGATGAGAGCGATGATCACCATCAGGCCGCCGAAATCCGCGATTCCGCCGGCAACGAGACCGAATTTCAGCTCAAGCAGGACGAAGAGCGGCAAGATTATCGATCCCATGAGAAGCACCTTGACCCAGCGCCTCCTCCAATTTTCACTGAGAGAGACATAGGGTTGAATAAACGAGAGAAGGATTGCAAGCAGTCCGAATTCGATGATGTGCGAATGCGCCGCGATATTGACGGCTTTCTCGCCGGCAAGATTACCAAGATTCGTGACTTGGTTTGCTATTCCAGGCAAGTTCTTAGCCGCTGCTTCGTCTATCATGACGTGCAAAATAGTGGCCTCTTGCTCTTCATGTCGGTAGAGGTCTGCCGCAGCGTACCAGGCGCCGTGCAGAAATCCGAGCAGCACCAGTACCGTTCCGCCACTCAACAGAATGCGACGCGACCAGGAATTCTCATGTGGAGAATCGATCTCAGCGGTACCGCCTCGGCCGCGCGCGTAATTCCACAGACCCCAAGCCTCGCCCAGCAGTGCGACGACCAGCAGCGCCCCGGCGGAATCGGCGACAATGCTCGCCCAACCGATGACAGAAAAAGGGCTGTAAGCAAGACCAACATAATGAATCAGAAAGATACCGACGGGAAGCAGTACGCCGCCAGTGATGAAAAAGACGGCCAGCAGTTTTTTTCCTGGAGCGGAGAGAGCGACAAACGGCTGCAGCAGTGCGAAAAGCAGCGCGAGGTATCCGGCGTCGATCATATGGACATGAGCGTCCACCTTGGTACCTCGGTCTTCCAGTATCCCCCCGAGATGCGCGAATATATCCTTCATCGCAGTCGGGTTTTGCGCAGCAACAGCCCGCGTGGCGGCAATCAACGCCTCACCTTGCAGTCGGCCATTTTGATGCAGAAAGAACACTGCAAAAATGTCCCCGAGAAACATCCCTCCGGCGACAAGCGCAATCCCACCTAAGATAAGCAAACGCCGCGCGCTCATGCGCCCGAAGGTTGCGACGGCAGTCGATGGAATCTCTCCGCTAGCCATGTTTCATGGATACTTCAGTTGTATGCACAAAAGTACCGAAACCGACGTGAATGCACTTGCAGTCATTCCGTGAAGGTTTCCGGCCTGATCCACCGTGATCCCGATAACGCGGTGGCAAAGCAGCCCCTCGCCTTGCGGAAGTCTGATTGGGTGACCCTAAAAGGCTGGTTTTTCCCTCTCATCGGCGAAAATCTCGAGCGACGGAGACGGGAGCAAAGCGTTTCGGCCCCCACAAAGTTACCACGTCAAACGCAGCGCAAGCTGAATCTGGCGCGGGTTGAATATAGCCCGCGGCGTCCCGTACGAGGGGTTAGGCGAGCCCTCGCGGAAGGAGCCAGGCCCGCAACCTTGCGCCGCTGGATCGCTGGCCAGATTGCAGAAATCCGCTGCCCCGTACGCGGTATTGAAAAAGCGGATATTCAGCGTGTTGAACATGTTGAAAGCCTCGGCCAGAGCTTCAAGGTTTATCTTCTCGGTGAAATGGAAAGTCCGGGACACGCGCATGTCCACACTCTGATAGCTGTCGCCTTTAAAGGTATTCCGAGATTCAATCCCGACGCGATCGTTGTTGCCGAAGATATCGCCGTTGGCGTCAAAGCCTGCAAACTTGGTGAAATAGTGAGGTGATTCCAGGCTCACGATCGTCGCCAGTTTCCAACCGTTGAGGATCGCGTTGAGATGCGTCGGTCCCTCGAGGGTGGCATTGCCCACAAAGCGCTGCGCTGCGTGATCGGCAGAAAGCGCGCGCTCCCGGTTAAAACAGCAACTGTCTTGCGGGATGAGCACAAAGCTGGGATTGGGACCGTTGTCGATGCCCTTCGACCAGGTGTAGCTGAACCCCCACCCCACGTGATGACTCATTCGCTTGTTGAAAGTGATCAGCAAACCATCCCACTGCGAATCCCACTTTGAATCAGCTTCGAAGTCAACCCCGAATGGAGGAGTACGAATTCCCGGGATGACGCCAAAACCTGTTCCCGGCAGGCAATCTGAGCCGGGGAAGAACGGACAGTAGTAATTCTTGGAACCGACATCTCCCTTCGAATCGTGCACCATGTGAGCTGCGTCGAAGAAAACCGGGTTGGGATCAGGTTGGTTCACGTTGTAAAAGCTACCCAAGTGTATGCCGCGCACGTGCAACCCAGTGATGTCCAGGGTGGCGTCCTTGAAAGGCTGCATCTCAATACCCAGACTGGCCTGGGCCCCATAGGGAGGCTTGTGGTTCTTGACGAAGCGGACAATCACTGCATCCAAGGCCGGACTCGGATAGATGGCCGTGGTCGAGGCGGACGGCAACAAAGCGGAGAGCGCGCCCGCCATGGTGAAAGGATCCGATCCGAAAGCGGAAAGTCTCGTTTTCGCGTTCAGATCGTCCTGGATGTTTTCGCGTCCCGGGTACTTCGACAAGCCGCCGCAAGAGGGGATCTGGCACATCAGCAATGGTGAAGGAATCTGGCCGTGGAAAAGTCCCGCGCCGCCACGAACGACAAAATTGCCGTGGCCGCCCGGTGCGTAGGAAAAGCCCAGGCGCGGGTCGAAGTTCTTCAGGGGATTGTTAATGGCGGCGCTGGGCCACGTTTCGCCCTCCCATCGCAGTCCATAGTTGAGGGTCAGCCGATCGGTGGCGCCCCACCGGTCCTGGATGTACAGACCCTCGTAAGTGTGATCCAAGGTTCCTTTCGCCTGGTTGCGTACCGCAGAAGAAATGCTCGTGCCCTGGTAGACGGAAGTGTCAAACGAGGGTTCGTTGAAACCCGACGCTGCATCGAAGCGCTCGAAAAAGATTACAAACGGATGTGGCGCAGTCCGCCCGAGCACCTGGCTCACAAAGTCCGTGCCCAGGAAGGCCGACAAGTTCCCGAAGTCCGCCTCAAAAGGATAGAACAGCGGGAATGACTCGGTCGTACTCACCCGATTGAAGTCTCCGCCGAAACTAAGAGTGTGCTTGCCAAGGGTCTTGGTCACGCTGTCCACCAGCTCAAAGCGACTTTCTCCATAGAAATCAGGATTGCCGCGGTTTACGCCCATCGTGAAGACATTAGAAACTTCCAGGTGGGGCTGAGTGCTGACCGTGGGAAAATCGAAAAAGCGGTGAGCATATTGCACGCGAGCTTCGTTCACCAGGGAGCTGGAGAATACCGAAACCAAGTTTCCTACTAGCGATTGGTCGCGAAAACTGTTGTTCTTAAACCCCGAAGGCAAATCGAAACCATCGTTTAATGGTGAAAGATTGGTAGAGCGCTGGTCATTGAAAAAGTAGCGCACGAAAATAGACTGCTTTTCATTGAACGAGTGGTTGAGCTTGAGCAGGAAGTTGTCGTAATCGATGCCGCGGGTCACGCTAAGGTTCTCGGTTGGCAATCCGAAAACATTTGCCTTCACTTGGTTAATGGCGTCGATATTGGTCAAGACCGTCGAATTGTAGAAAGGAGACTCAGTGTGGCGCTGTCCTTCGTAGTTGCCAAAGAAGAACGTGCGATCCCTTACAATTGGCCCTCCCAACGTAGTCCCGAACTGGTTCTGGCGTAGCTTGTCGAAGCCCTTCGCGGCCAGCGGGCTGGTGGCATCCATAGCGTCGTTGCGGAAATACTCGTAGAGAGCGCCGTGCAGCTCATTGGTTCCGCTCTTCGTGATGATGTTCACGATGCCGCCCACGGCTCGTCCGAACTCGGTACTGTAGCTGCTGTTGATGACCCTGAATTCCTCCACTGCCTCCTGAGACGGAGTAGTTTTCTGAATGCCGGAAGCGGTCGACATGTTATCGGCTCCGTCGATGGCGACGAAGTTGTAGTGAATGTTTTGCCCAGCAAAGGACAGCTTGGTCACGGGTTCGATTATGACATCTGTACTCCCGGAGGTTGTATCGCCGATGGTGACGCCGGGGGCGAGCAGGGCAAAGTCAATGAACTGGCGCCCATTGACCGGTAAATTTTGAATCTTCTGCTCATCAATTACCGAGCTCACCATGGTGCGCATGGGTTCGGCAACTTCGCCCACGTCCTGTACTGTGACTTGCTCGGTAACCTGGCCAACCGGCAGAGTGAAGTCAAGGTTACCCGCGGTCCCAATATCGAGATGAATTTTTTTCGCGGCCTTCTGGAACCCCGACTTCTCTGCCGTTATCGTGTAGTCTCCCGAGGGAAGCAGCGTGAACTGGTAGTCTCCGGTTACACTGGCAGTTGTGGAGCGGGTCAGGCCCGTAGCGGGATTGACAGCAGTCATTGTCGCCTCCGAAATCGCAGCACCACTGGCGTCATATACCCGTCCTTGGAGGGTCGCGGTCACTACCTGCGCTTGCGCCGGTCGAAGCAAGCCGGCCAGAAGTACGACATTCAGCGCACACGAGAGGACTTTCAACAACACGAGTGGCCGTCCTGCTCGGACATGACCTTCGTGTAGTTTGCCATTATTCCAATTGTCACTTAGACGCCGACGCGCGGAACGATTTTCCCCTGAGTCGCCAAGGCCAGTAATGGACTTCCCTTCAAGTTCTGCAATCCGGTGAGGCTCCATTGTTCCTCCCTGTCGCGCCCGAAGCGAATACCTTTACCACATCCAAATGTCTATGTCACCAATCTCCGGCTCGTTATCGAGATCTCTCATTCATCAGTCGAGGCAGGCGTAATTCTGAACCAGCACCATTCCCACTCCTAATTCTCCAATCACGTTTTTGTTAGAACGTTTCAAGC
>Ga0066679_10000949_pt1 | contig 10963 bp, 11 predicted proteins | sample GraSoiAngelo_128_FD_62298 | JGI IMG/M metagenome (GOLD analysis project Ga0066679, IMG submission 62298) | Grasslands soil microbial communities from the Angelo Coastal Reserve, California, USA - 14_0927_12_20cm | ecosystem: Environmental > Terrestrial > Soil > Grasslands | place: USA... | reverse complement strand
ATGTACTGCTCGTGTCTTTCTCGTGTGTTGCATGGTCAATTTGTCGTATTGGTACAGATGCAGCAAAGACGGTCCATGTGCTTAGTTTTCTCTGCGATCTCTCAGGTTCTCCTGATTACATTCTCTGATAAACCATCCACGCACCGCATCCGTCTTATCCCCACATGTCCAACCTGAAGTTCGCGTTCCGGACGCTGTTCAAGACGCCGTTCGTGACGATCGTCGCCATCGTGTCACTGGCGCTCGGCATCGGCGCGAACGCAGCAATCTTCTCGCTGTTCAACCAGATGCTGCTCCAGCCGCTGCCGGCGGCCGAGCCGAACCGTCTGGTCAACCTGCTCGTGCCAGGCCCGAAGCCGGGCTCGCAGTCGTGCAACCAGGCAAGCACGCGCGGGAACTGTGACGACGTCCTCAGCTATCCGATGTTCCGTGACCTCGAGCGCGAGCAGCAGGTGTTCGCCGGCCTCGCGGCGCACCGCGTCGTCAGCGCGAACATCGCGTACGGCGGGCAGACGGTCAACGGCGACCTCCTGCTCGTCTCCGGCAGCTACTTCGGCGTCCTCGGCATCCAGCCGGCGGTCGGGCGGCTGATCGGTCCGGGCGACGATCGCATCATCGGCGAATCGCCCGTCGTCGTCCTGAGCCACGGCTTCTGGACGACGCGCTTCGCCGCCGACCGCGGCCTGCTGAACCAGACGATGATCGTCAACGGCCAGGCGATGACGATCGTCGGCGTCGCGCCGCGCGGGTTCACGGGCACGACGATCGGCGCCGAACCGAAGGTGTTCGTGCCGCTCACGCTCAGGAAGCCGGTGAACCCGTGGTCCGAGCGGATGGACAACCGGCGCAACTATTTCTTGTACGTGTTCGGCCGGCTGAAGCCGGGCGTGTCGATCGAGCAGGCCAGAGCATCGCTCGATCCGCAGTATCGCGCGATCGTCAACGACGTCGAAGCCACGCTGCAGACCGGGATGAGCCCGCAGACGCTCGCGCGCTTCAAGACCAAACCGATCCTCCTCGAACCGGGCGCGCGCGGGCAGAGCGCCATCCCGAACACCGCACGACCGTCGCTGAGGCTCCTGCTCGGCGTAACGGCGTTCGTCCTCATCATCGCGTGCGCGAACATCGCGAACCTGCTGCTGGCGCGATCGGCGGCCCGCGCCGGCGAAATGGCCGTCCGGCTGTCGATCGGCGCGAGCCGCGGCCGCCTCGTGTTCCAGCTGCTCACCGAGTCGCTCCTGCTCGCCGTGCTCGGCGGCATCGCGGGCATGTTCGTCGCGCAGTGGACGCTCGACCTCATCGCCTCGCTGCTGCCGAACTTCGCGGCGACCACGCTCGACTTCCACGTCGATCGTACGGCGATGCTCTTCGGTGCGGCGCTGACGATCGGCACCGGCCTGCTCTTCGGCCTCTTCCCGGCCATTCACAGCACGCGTCCCGATCTGGTGTCGTCGCTCAAAGGGCAGGCGGGCCAGCCGTCGGGCGCGCGCGCGGCGGCGCGCTTCCGCACGTCGCTCGCGACGGCGCAGATCGCGCTGTCGATGGCGCTGCTCGTTTCGGCGGGGCTGTTCACGAAGAGCCTGATGAACATCAGCCGCGTCGATCTCGGCGTGAAGGTCGACAACGTGATCATGTTCGGCCTGTCGCCGGAGCTGAACGGCTACACGCCCGCGCGCACGAAGCAGCTGTTCGAGCGGCTCGAAGAGGAGCTCGCCGCGCTTCCCGGCGTCAACGGCGTGACCAGCGCTCTCGTGCCGCTGCTCGGAGGGAGCAACTGGGGGAACGACGTCGCCGTCGAAGGATTCCCGGCTGGTCCCGACACCGATACCAACTCGCGCTTCAACGAGGTCGGCCCCGAGTACTTCCGGACGCTCGGCGTTCCGCTCATCGCCGGGCGAGAGTTCAGGCGCGCCGACGGCGCCGGCGCGCCGAAGGTGGCGATCGTCAACGAGGCGTTCGCGAAGAAGTTCAATCTCGGACGCGACGCGGTCGGGAGACGGATCGGCAACCGCGGCGACAAGGAGGGACTCGACACCCAGATCGTCGGCCTCGTGCAGAACGCGAAGTACAGCGAGGTGAAGCGCGAGGTGCCGCCGCTCTTCTTCCGTCCGTATCGTCAGGACGATCGGCTCGGCAACATCACCTTCTACGTCCGCACGTCGCTCGACCCCGAGCAGTTCCTCCCGAACGTGCCGAAGGTCGTGGCGAAGCTCGACGCGAACCTTCCGGTCGAGGATCTGCGGACGATGCCGCAGCAGATCCGGCAGAACGTGTTTCTGGATCGGATGATCAGCGTGCTGTCGGCGGCGTTCGCCGGCCTCGCGACGCTGCTGGCGGCGATCGGCCTCTACGGCGTCCTCGCGTACACCGTCTCGCAGCGGACGCGCGAGATCGGCCTGCGCATGGCGCTCGGCGCCGCGCCGTCGCGCGTGCGCGGCATGGTGCTGCGGCAGGTCGGCGTCATGACGATCGTCGGCGGCGTCATCGGCCTCACCGCGGCCATCTGGCTCGGACGCCTTGCGCAGTCGTTGCTGTTCGAGATGAAAGGGTACGATCCGGTCGTCCTCGTCTCCGCCGCGGCTGCCCTCACCGTCGTCGCGCTCGGCGCTGGCTTCGTCCCCGCGCACCGCGCGTCGCAGGTCGATCCGATGCAGGCGCTCAGATATGAATAGGCAGCCCTAAAGGGCTGCGCTACATCCAGCAACGGAGACGCAGATGCCCCAGTACATGCTCCTGCTCTACGACGATCCGACAGGATCCGTTGTGTTCTATGCGGACCGCGAGATCGCCGAGCGCCGCCGCGATGCGGCGCCGCTCCGCCTCGAAGTCGAGAGGCCACAGCGGATCGTAATCAACGATCATTTACTATCGCGTGCCCAATCTTTCTCAATCGCGGCGGCGACCCCAGCGCACGAATTGATCCGCGCATCGGCGGAGATGGTAACGTATGCCGCACCATGACCGCACCCATCGATCGCCGCCGCTTTCTGATGTCGGTTCCGGCGCTGCTCGCCGCGCCGCACGCGCTCGCGCAGACCGGGCCGCAGCTGAAGATTCGCGGCTTCAACCACGTGACGATTGTCGTTTCCGATCTGAAGCGATCGATCGACTTCTATCAGGGCCTCTTCGGTCTCGCGCAGGAGAAGCACGACCGGACGCTCGATGCGAGCCTGAGGATCGCGCCCGGGACGAATCTGGATTTGACGACCGATCGTCCCGATCGCACGCCGCGGATCGACCATTTCTGTTTCGGCGTCGAGAGCTTCGACGTCGATCGCGTCGTGAAGGCGCTGGCCGATCACGGCGTGGTCCGGAGCGACGAGCGCGGACCGATGAAGGTGCAGGTGAGCGTCCGGGATGGCGCGCAGCTGATCTACGCCGGCGATCCCGACGGCATCGCGTTCCAGCTGCAGGATCCGTCGTATTGCGGCGGCGCCGGCCCGCTCGGCAACCGATGCGCCGCGCCGCAGGCGTCGCCCAAGAAAGGGTTGATCGCGCTGAAGGGCTACAGCCACTGCACCGTGTTCGTGAGCGACGCGCAGCGATCGAATGCGTTTTATCAACAGCTCTTCGGCATGCCGTTCCGGTCGTATCAGGGACCGATCTCGCCGACGCTCGCCATCGGAGCGGGCGTCGAGTTCCTGATGTTCGCGGGCGGCGGAGCGGGCAGAGGCGCCGCGGCCGGCCCGCCGCCGCGCGCCGCGAGCATCAATCATTTCTGCATGAGCCTCGAACGCTTCGACGCGGACGGCATCATCAGGACGCTCGAGAGCTACGGGATCAAGCCGCGCGAGAACCAGACGGGACCCGTCGGTCCGATGCGCCACTACATCAGCATGCGGATGGAGAACCGCGGCGGCGCGAAGGAAGGCACGCCGGAGCTGTACTTCACCGATCCCGACGGGATCCTCGTGCAGCTGCAGGACGTCCGCTACTGCGGCGGATCAGGAGTGTTGGGCAACGTGTGTCCGCCGCTCGGCTGAAAGCCGGCCGCTCCGCTACCGTCATAAGTGATCGGTCCGGGCACATGCTCGTGACCAGGATTGGAACGCCGGCGCCCGCAATCGTGTGCAGCCGCGAGCCGACCGGTGCAGGCAGCGCCCTTGCCTTACGCTGGCCGAGGAGAGCCGATGAACATCAGCGCTGACTGGGCGAGCTTTCTCACGAAGGCTGGGGCGAAACGATGCCCGAAGTGCGGTGAGATGACGGTGATTTCGGCCCACATCCCGGACGACCCGGAAGACGGCGATCGCAGGAAGGCGCCGATGAATCGCGGGCCGCTGTGGTATTGCTTCGAGTGCGGGCACGAAGAGCCACAGGTTCCCTGAGATCGCGCTCAACCGGCGATCGGCAGCTCTCGAGCACGGGTCCGCTCCGTCTTGAAGATCGCGAAGCCGATCGCGTTGGTCACCAACACGAGCGATGAGATCTTGAGCGCGAAGATCGGCCGGCTCTCGACTTGTACGATCGGTACGATCGAGAGCACGACGTCGACGAGCGTCATCAGGAAGCCCGAGAGCGCGGCGACGCGAATCCACGACGGGCTCCGGATACCCACGAGCGGAACCGCGAACATCACCAGATACGTCAGCGCATAGAAGATCGCCGACGAATTCCACAACAGCTGAAACGCTTCCTGGCGGCCGACGCCGATCATGCCGGCGGCGCTCAGCGCCAGCGTCGCGGCGCCGACGAACACGATGGAGTTCACCGGCGTGCGGTGACGCGCGTGCAGCCGCGTGAACCAGCCGGGCAGGAGACCGTCCCACCCCGCCACCATCGGCAGCCGGGTCGTACCGGTGAACATCACGCTCGCCTGCGCCACGCGGACCACCGCGAGCGCGACGATCGTCAGCGTCGGAACGATCGCGATCGCGCTTCCGCCGCCGAACGATCTGAACCCTTCGGCGAGCACCTGCGGGATCGGGGCAATGAGGTCGATCCGATCGATCGGAACCAGCGCGAGCACCGAGCTCGTGCCGAGGATGAACATCAGGCCGATGATCGGCGCCGCGATGGCGACCGATGCGCCGATCGTGCGGATCGGGTTCCTGCACTCGCCCGCGTGAATCGCGACGTACTCGAACCCGCCGAATGCGCCGAACCCCATCTTCCCCAGGAGATTCAGGCTCATCACCGACATCACCGGCATCGTCGTCGCGAGCGGATGAAACCCGCGCAGCGATCCGCGCGCGACCTTCAGCCACGGCAGGGCGAGAAGCGCGGCGAACGTGGCGAGCATCAGCAGGGCGCCGGCGGTGTGGATCCACTTGCCCACGCCGAGCCCGAGAATGGCCACCACGACGAGCGCCGTCATCAACGTCACGCTCACCAGCAGCACGAACCAGTAGCTGCCGGTGAGCCGCTCGCCGCGCGGCCCGAGGATGTAGACGATGTACTGCGTGACCTGCAGTCCCGTGTCGGAGGTATTGAGGATGGCGAACAGCCACAGGTTCCACGCGACGAGGAACCCGGTCAGCTCGTTGAACCCGAGCTTCGCCCATTGGTACAAGCCGCCCTCGAGCGGCATCAGGCGATTCAGGTAGATGACGACGATCGCCGACGGGATGTAGAAGAACACGATCGCCGCGAGCCAGAAGCCGACGTGCGCCGAACCGAGCTTCGCCGCGACACCCACCCACGGGAGCCCGACGATGAAGAGGATCTGCGTGAGGGCGAGATCGGTCAGCCCGAGCTCACGTTTGAGTTCGACGGGCGGATCGCTCACCGGCGGGATTGTCTGCCTACGGCTTCGACACGATGACCGCGGTGCCGTAGCAGAGCACCTCGGTCACGCCCTGCATCACTTCCGTTGCGTATCCCTGCAGCGACCACGCGGTCGTCGTCATGCCGTGCGGAATCACGAGCCGTACACTTTCCGCGCGAGATAGCTCTTTCGCGCGCGGACCAGGGCGCCGGACGCCGACACGCGCAGCGTCAGCGCGTGCATCTTGCCGTCGAGCAGCTGAGGACTGAACCCGATCAAGTACTGATGATGCAGCTCGTCGGCCACGCGCCTGAACGTCGTCGCGATGTCCGCGGTTGACGTCAGCTCGAAGTAGCCGCCGCCGGTCGCCGCCGCGATTTTCGGCAAGCCCTCGTCTGGCTTGTCGTCCATCTGGAAACGGCCGGGTCTGCCGAAACCGCCGCGCCCGAAGCCGCCGCGGCCAAAGCCTCCGCGGCCGAACCCGCCGCCGCCGCCGCGAAATCCCTGCGGCCCGTTCTGGCCGGCGAGGCCGATCGCGTACACCATCACGTCGTATTCGTCGGCGCGCTTCATCACGTCCTTCAGCGAGCTGTTGTTGTTGCTGAAGTTCATCGGCATGTCGACGCCGTCGGTGAAGACGAGGATGACGCGCCGCCCCTGCTCGTGCAGCAGCGACGTGATGCCGACGTTCACGGCGTTCCACAGCGGCGTCGGCCCTTCTTCCTGGAGCTGCGTGCGCAGAATCTTCAGCAGCTCCTCGCGATCCGGCGTGAACTCCTGCGGATCGACCTGAATCCGGTTCGAGAAGCTCCCGATGCGCGCCTTGTCGCCGGGCAGCATCGCGTTGACGAACGCTTCCGCCGCCTTCTCCACCAGCTCGAAGTTCGCGCGCATGCTGCCGCTGCGATCGAGCATCATCACGACCGTGATCGGCTGCGTGTCGTTCGCGAACTGCGTGATCTCCTGTTTCTTCGAGTTGTCCTCGATCTCGAACTTGTCTCGCTCGAGATCGGTCAGGATGCGCCCCTCCGGCGTCGTCACCGTCGCGTAGACGGCAACGGTGCGGTTCCCCGTTGAAAACGTCGGCGGCTGGGTAGGGGCGGAGCTTGCTCCGCCCTGGGCAACCGCGGCGGGCGACGTCATCTCGGTTGCAGCGGGCCGAGCAAGCTCGGCCCCTACGATGTGACCGCCTACGATCGCGGCGACGCTAACGAGCGCGAGCCAGCGCATTGACAATCTCCCAGTTGAAGCGCACGAAGCGGTGCAGTTCGGTTTCGAGGATCCGCTCCTGATCGCTGTGCGCGCCGAAGCCCTTCGGTCCATCCTCGAAGTCGGTGGCCGGGCCGATGCCGAAGCACTGCACGCCGCGGGAGCGCAGCTGCGCCATGTCGGTGGCGCCGGTGCTCATCGTCGGCAGCGTGACGGCGTCGTAGATCTTCTGCACCGCCGCTTCGAGCGCCTTGAAGGCTTCCGAATCGAGCTTCGCCGCCGCGGCCGGCGGGCGCTCGCTCGCGTTCGCGGCGAAGCGCACGTCGACGGCGGGATCGTTGACGATCTTCTTCACCTGATCGAGAAACGCGTTCCGGTCCTCGTCGGGCAGCATGCGCACGTCGAGCGTCGCCCTTGCCTCCGAGGGGATCACGTTCGAGCGATAGCCGCCCTGCATGATGTTGGGCGAAACGGAGGTGCGCAGCATCGAGCTGTAGCGCGGCTCGTGCTCGAGCAGCCAGTCGTCGGCGGGACGCGAGATCTTCGGATCGGGCGACAGCACATCCCGATAGTACTTCGCCTGCTCCGGCGGCGCGATCGCCGCGAGCCGGCGGAAATAGGTGCCGGTCGTCTCGTTCAGCCTGACGTCGGGCCGCCATTCGCCGACGCGCCCGACGGCGGCGGCGAGGTGCACGATGGCGTTCGATTTCAGCGGAATCGATCCGTGTCCGGAGATCCCGTGCGCGACGAGCTCGATGCCGCGCGGAATCTTCTCGCTCGTCTGCACCTCGGCGTAGCGCACCTCTCCCTTCTGACGATTGACGCTGCCGCCTTCGGCGAGACAGTACTCCGGCTCGAACTCGGAGAAGTGCTGCGCGATCATATAGCCGATGCCGACACGCGAGTTGCCCTCTTCGCCCGCTTCGGCCAGATAGATCACGTCGCGGTCGAGCGGCACGCCCCCGCGCTTCAGCATCAACATCGTCATCAGCGCCGCCGTGGCGTTGTCCTTGTCGTCGATCGTACCGCGGCCGTACACCCAGCCGCCGTCGCGCGTCGCGCTGAAGGGCGGGAACTTCCACTTCGCGGCGTCGACGCTTACGGTATCCGTATGGCCCATGATCAGCAGCGGACGCTTCGTGCCGTTTCCTTTCAGACGAGCGAGCACGTTCGGCCGGTCTGGTTCGAGCGAGAGCAGCTGCGCGGCGATGCCGTTGTCATCGAGGACTTTCTTTATGTACTCCGCCGCCAGACGTTCCTTCGCGGTCGTGTCGATGCGAACGAGCGCCTGAAAATGGCGCATCGTCTCGTCCTCGACGTTCTTCCAATCGATCGTGCCACCTTGGACGATCGCCGCCGGACGTGTGATCCCCATCGCTGCGGGCCGAGCGAGCTCGGCCCCTGCGATGCACATGCTAGCGAGCGCGAGCCAACGCATTGACGATCTCCCAGTTGAAGCGGACGAAGCGGTGCAGCTCGCTCTCGAGCAGCCGCTCCTGATCGCTGTGCATGCCGAATCCCTTCGCCTGATCCTCCACGTCGATCGCCGACCCGATGCCGACGCACTGCGTTCCCTTCGTGCGCACCTGCGCCATGTCGGTGGCGCCGGTGCTCATCGACGGCAGCGTCACCGTGTTGTAGATCTTCGTCACCGCCGTTTCGACCGCCCTGAACAGTTCCGAGTCGAGCCGCGCCGCTCCCGGCGCCGGCCGCTCGGCGCCCGCAGTGGCGAAGTGCGCGTCCACGGCCGGATCGTTCACGATCTTCTTCACCTGCTCCAGAAACGCCGGACGGTCCTCGTCGGGAACCATTCGCACGTCGAGCGTCGCCCTGGCTTCCGACGGGATCACGTTCGAGCGATAGCCGCCCTGGATGATGTTCGGCGAGACCGACGTCCGCAGCATCGACGAGTGGCGCGGCTCGTTCTCGAACAGCCAGTCGTCGGCGGCGCGCGCCACTTTCGGATCGGGCGACAGCACGTCGCGGTAGTACTTCGCCTGCTCGGGCGGCGCGATGGTCGCCAGCTTTCGGAAATACGTCGCGGTGGTCTCGTTCAGCTTGATGTCGGGTCGCCACGCGCCGATGCGGCCGACGGCCGCGCCGAGGTGAACGATCGCGTTCGATTTCAGCGGAATCGATCCGTGTCCGGAAATGCCGTGCGCGACGAGCTCGATGCCGTACGGAATCTTTTCGACCGTCTCCACCTCGGCGTACTTCACGGCGCCATTCTCGCGGATCACGTCGCCTCCCTCGGCGATGCAGTACTCCGCGTCGATCTCCGGGAACTGCTGCGCGACCAGGTAGCCGATGCCGACTCGCGAGTTCCCCTCTTCTCCCGATTCGGCGAGATAGATGACGTCGCGATCGAGCGGCACGCTGTTCCGCTTCAGCAACAGCATCGTCATCAGCGCGGCGGTAGCGTTGTCCTTGTCGTCGATGACGCCGCGGCCGTACACGTATCCGCCGTCGCGGGTGGCGCTGAACGGACCGAACTTCCATTTGGACAGATCGACCGTCACCGTGTCGGTGTGCCCCATGATGAGCAGCGGACGTTTCCTGCCGTTGCCCTTGAGCCGCGCGACGACGCTCGGGCGATCGGGCTCGAGCGAATACATCTGCGCGGGTATGCCGTTGTCATCGAGAACCTTCTTGATGTATTCGGCCGCCGGCCGCTCCTTCGCGGTCGTGTCGAACCGGACGATCGCCTGAAAATGACGCATCGTCTCTTCTTCGACCGTCTTCCAGTCAATCGCAGGGGCGGAGCTTGCTCCGCCCTGGGCGATCGCCGTCGCCGTGGGCCGTGCGACCTCAGTCGCTGCGGGCCGAGCAAGCTCGGCCCCTACCATGAACGCGAGCGCGACCCAACGCATCATTTTCTCTTCCCGTTGTATTCCTCGTCGGTGACTTTGTCGAACCACTTCGTCTCGCCGCCGAAGCCGATATTGACCTGCACGAGCTCCTGATCCGGCGCGGCGCCGTGCCAATGGACGACGTTCGGCGCGGTGTAGTCGCTCTCGCCTTCCTTCAGATCGCGAATCGGCTCGCCGCGCCGCTGCACGCGGCCGCGTCCCTTCTCGACGAACAGCAGCTGGCCCTTGTCATGGCTGTGCCATGCGGCGCGTGCAGCGGCTTCGAAACGGCGGCGGCCGGCGCTGATGTCCTTGGCGTCGAGAGCATCCACCTTTCCGGTAAAGATCTGCGCCCCCGTCCGCTGCTGCGCGCCGGTCCAACGTGTCGACACAATCAACGCGAGCGCGAGCCACAGCGCAAGTGCGATGCGTTTCATATCGAACCTCCATCAACCCGCCTTCGCTCGTTTGATCCGGAGCGAGCGTCGGCGCGGCAAGCCCAGCCCCCAGCAACCAGCCCTCACCCCCAGCCGATTTATTTGATCGGCGAATAATCAGTCGGATCCATGAACACCGATTCCACCTTCGATACGATGCGGCCGTTCACCTGCGATTCAGTGCTCACCTTCTGCCACTCGGAATCGGCCTGGAAGTCGGCCCAGTTCTTCTTCGCCGCTTCGCGGCTCGGATGCGCGAGCACGTAGATGAGCGTGTTCTGCGAATTCGGCGCGTCCTGCGGCACCCAATAGCCAATGCTCGTCATGTTGTGCTTGTTGAAGATGCGCATCGTGTGGTTCCTGAACCGCGCCTGCAGCTCGGGCAGCTTGCCTTCCGGCGCCGTGTACGTCCGCAGCTCGAACACGCGACGATCGCCCTGCGCGTGCGCGACTGGTGCCGACGGCAGTACGCGGCCGACCGCGAGACCGGCAAGAAAGACGATCGCCAACCCGCCAAGAGATTTCCTGTTCAGCGACATGGGACCACTCCTTCGAGGACAGCACCGCGTCACGCGATGCGTCGAAGCCATGGAGGGCGCCATCGTAGCGCAAATTTTGGACACAGAGGGGCCAAGAGGACACGGAGTTGATCAGCCACCGAGACACAGAGACGCAGAGTGGCGGTTCGGCGGCCGGCCTGCGCAGCAGGCCGGCTTGTGCGTCGCGGTGCGACGCCGCCGAACCGCTCGGCAACGATTCGT
>Ga0066679_10000945_pt1 | contig 10977 bp, 7 predicted proteins | sample GraSoiAngelo_128_FD_62298 | JGI IMG/M metagenome (GOLD analysis project Ga0066679, IMG submission 62298) | Grasslands soil microbial communities from the Angelo Coastal Reserve, California, USA - 14_0927_12_20cm | ecosystem: Environmental > Terrestrial > Soil > Grasslands | place: USA... | reverse complement strand
GCCATTCGCGCCGGTCATCATGGAAGAGCATATGGCCGAGTATTTCGATATGGACCGGCCCTCTCCGTACATGCTTTTCGTTCCCCGGGTACGCCGCGATAAGCGCTCTGTCATACCGGCGGTTACGCATGTGGACGGTTCCGGCAGGCTGCAGACCGCGAGTCGGGTGCGAAACCCGCTGCTTTATAAGATCATCAGCCTATTCAAGGAAAGAACCGGCGTGCCGGTGCTTTTGAATACATCGTTCAATGACAACAACGAGCCGATCGTGGAGTCGCCCGAGGACGCGCTACGTTGCTTCCTGGGAACGAACATCGACGCGCTATTGATCGGCGGAGACACCTTGCTGCTCAAAGCCGGCCACGGCTGACGCCTGAAGCCCGATAAAACGCCGGCGCAACGCTTCCCGCACGCAAGAGGTTGGCATGCAAGCCAAGCAAACCATCGATGATTACGCTCAAAGCATGTTTCGTTTCGAGCATTTGAACGAAACTTGGATCCATCGATGTGCCGGTTACCTGCAGCGGATTTTCGGGGAGCGCATCAAGGGGCGGGTAGTCCTCGACTATGCCTTCGGCCGAGGCAACTGGTCGTTGGCCTTTCTTGCGGCCGGCGCGGAAAAAGTGATCGCGGTCGACGCTGCCGAGACCAACGTACGCAGGCTGGCGAATTATTCGAAAGAGCGAAATATCGACGCACTGGAAGTGATCGAGGGAGACATCCTGCACGCGCCGCTCGCCTGTCGCGCGGATATCCTGTGGATATACGGCATCCTTCCCTGCGTCTCGCAACCGCAGCTGTTTTTAAGCGCCATTTCCTCATTGGCGCGTGGCGAGGATGCGGCAAGCCTTCTTTATGCCTACAACGCCGGTTCGCTAAGGCAGATCATTGTCGAGCTGGGACGTAAAGGGCACGCCTATCGCAGCTACGACGAATTCTTGACGGATTCGTTCCTGTTCAACCCGGCAGCCCGCCGCCGCGCGAGAGACGACTTGACCGCGCCGGTGGCTCAGTTTCATTCCTCGGCCGAGCTGTGGGAGCTGGCGACTCGGGCGGGACACAGTCCGCTCGAGTTCGTCCCGTCTTTCGAAAGGGCGGAAGGCACCGAAACGCCGGAATTCAGCGCTCATCATTTGCATTGTCGGCCGAGCAAAGTTCCATTTGAGGCAGCGCGATATCAGCAAGCTGCCACCGGACAAAAGGCGGCCCTGCCGATTGACCTGCAAATCATCCAGCAATTCGGTCAAGATTTGATGGACTCGTGCAGTCGCGAAACCGCAAAAAAAATGGCAATCGGTCTTTTCAATACGCATTTCGCGGCATTGCAAAGCGGAAGTTACGAGCGCTGCCTCACGGAGGATTGCCTGTTCCTTCTGTACGCCTACCTCGTACGCGGTTTGTCGCCGCGAACGGAATTGCAGGCGTTGGTTCTGGACATGTCTCACAAAGCGCTGAAGGGAGAGCCGCGACCGCCCGCAACGAAGCACGCGGAGGAGTCTTCGATCATCCGCTTTCTGGCCGAGAACAGAATCAGGTTATGAGGGCAGGGCGCTGCACGAGGGCAGCGCCGCCGCGAGCGCGGCTCGAGCCAAAGACGTGTCCCTGAAAAGAAACGTAGTCGCGAACTATCTGGGTCAGGCTTGGCGGGCCCTGATGGGCTTGGCGTTCGTCCCGCTCTACATCAGATACCTCGGCATTGAAGCCTACGGCCTCATTGGTGTTTTTGCGATCCTGCAGGCTTGGCTGGCGTTGCTCGACATGGGGGTCAGACCTGCCTTGGGCCGGGAGATGGGGCGCTTTAGCGCCGGTGCCCACGACGCGCAGTCCATTCGTGACCTGCTGCGCAGCGTCGAGATCCTCGGGCTCGCCGTTGCCGCGGCGATAGGCATTGCGATCTGGGCCGCCTCCGGCTGGCTCGCCACCGAATGGGTGATCGCGAAAACTCTTCCGGTGTCGGTGGTGGCGCAGGCTTTTGCGGTGATGGGGCTTGTCACCGCCCTGCGGCTCATCGAGAGCATCTATGTCACCAGCATTGCGGGCCTCCAGCGGCAAGTCCTCGAGAACGTCGTGAGTGGCATCATGGCCACCGTAAGAGGCGTGGGTGCGGTGGGCGTGCTCGCTTTGATATCCCCGAGCCTCGAGGCCTTTTTCCTGTGGCAAGCGGTGGTTTCGATGATGGCGGCCGGCGTGTTTGCCGTGGCGCTTTACCGCGCTCTGCCGAGTCCTGCCTGCCCGGCCCGCTTCTCCTGGCCGGCGCTCATTGGCATATGGCGTTTTGCCGCAGGCATGATCGCCATCAATTTTCTCGCTTTGCTGCTAACGCAGCTCGACAAAATGATGTTGTCGCGTCTGTTGCCCTTGGAGAGCTTCGGGTATTACGTTTTGGCGGGCATGGTCGTCGGAGCTTTGTCGATGCTGGCGAGCCCCATCACCACGGCCTTTTTCCCCCGATTCACTGAGCTGGCGACACGGACAGACGAGCTTGCACTGCGCGCGGCTTACCACCAGGCGGCGCAGTCGGTGACCGTGCTCATGGGCGCGGCTGCCGTCGTGTTGATCTTTTTTGGGGACAGATTACTGCTGCTATGGACGGCAGATTCCGCTCTGGTGAAAGAGGTTGCGCCGCTTCTGGCTGTATTGGCGCTGGGGTCTCTTCTGAACGGGCTCATCTGGGTTCCTTACCAGATGCAGCTCGCGCACGGCTGGACCGCACTCACCATGCGGATCAACGCCATCGCTGTGGTCATGCTCGTGCCGGCACTGCTATGGGTGGTTCCGAAATACGGCGCCATAGGCGCCGCGTGGATATGGGTGAGTCTCAACGCAGGGGGTCTGATTTTCAGCGGCCATCTGATGTTTCGGCGATTGCTGCCGACAGAAAAGCGCCGGTGGTACAGCCGGGACCTCACTTTCCCGCTCGCCGCAGCTGCCGCAAGCGCCTGGCTGTGCCGTCAGGCAATACCGCACGATCTTGGCAGGCTGGCGGAGCTCGGCGCCTTGTTCATCAGCTCGGGCCTTGTAGTGATCGCCGCGGCCTTGGCTGCGCCATTGGTCCGCAGTCATCTTTTCGCGCTTGCGCGAGGCGCGCCGGGTGATCTACCCGAGGACCGGCGCAAAGATGCCTAGAGCTCACTGCAGGGACGGGAGCTTGCGATCGCGATCCGAGATGATTGCCGGAGGCACCGGCCACCGAATTGCGAGAGACAAATCATCCCAGCGCACGCCGCGCGCCGATTCAGGGTGATAGAACTGGGACATCTGATAGAAAATCTCCGTTTCGTCCGATAGCGTTAGAAAGCCGTGGGCCACTCCGCGTGGGATGTAGAGCATCGTCCGATTGTCGGCGCTCAGCTCGAATCCGCACCAGCGCCGGTATGACTCCGAGTTCGGCCGGATATCCGCGGCGACGTCGTAAAGAACGCCGCGCGTGCAGCGAACGAGCTTGTCTTCGCCGTGCGGCTCGGATTGGTAATGCAGGCCGCGAAGCGTTCCCTTGCGCTTGCTGAACGAAGCGCTGCATTGCGCGAGCTCGGCGTTCAGGCCGTGAGATTCGAACTCGCGCCGGCAGAACAGGCGCGCAAAGCTGCCGCGCTCGTCCTCCACGGGCTCCGGCACGATAAGCCAAACACCGGCAATTTCGGTCGGCATGAACTTCACTGAACGACCTCGGGCGCGGGCATTGGGATCAGGAATTGCCCGCCCCAGCTGCGAATGTGCCGGTTCTGCTCAATGATCTCGTCCCGGATATTCCAGGGCAACACGAGCAGGTAGTCGGGGCGGGTTTGCGCGATGCGTTCCGGATGAGCGATCGGCAGGTGCGTCCCGGGCAGGAACTTGTCCTGCTTGTGCGGACTGCGGTCCACGACATAGTCGATGAAATCCCGGCCCGCGCCGCAGTAGTTGAGCAAGGTATTGCCCTTGGCGGCCGCGCCGTAACCGACGATGCGCTTGCCGGCCCGGCGAGCGCTGATCAGGCGCTCGAGAAGCGCGTGCTTCGCGTTGTGCACGCGGGCCTGGAATTCCTCGTAAGGCTTTGGCGTATGCAGGCCGGCATCGCGCTCGGCGCGACGGATGCGCTCCGGCGCCTCGCTCGGGCGATAGCTGTCGCTGCCGGCGTGGCAGATGAACAGGCGCAGGGACCCGCCGTGGGTGGGCAGTTCCTCAACGTCGAAGACACGCAGGGCGTGGCGAGCCATGAGCCGCTCGAGCGCGAATAGCGAAAAATAGGAAAAGTGCTCATGGTAGATGGTGTCGAATTGCGTCTGGTCGATCAAGCGCAACAGGTGCGGAACCTCGATGGTCGCGACCCCGTCGCTCGCGAGAAGCAAGCCGATGCCGCCCACGAAGTCGTTAAGAGCCGGAACGTGCGCGAGGACATTGTTCGCGACCAACAGGTTTGCACGTTGGCCGCTGGCAGCCAGGCGCTGCGCGCAGGCTGTTCCAAAGAACTCGGTCAGGGTCGGGATCCCGCGCTGCTCGGCCACCTTTGCGACATTGGCGGCAGGCTCGATGCCCAGAACGGGGATACCGCTCGCCTTGAAGTACTGGAGCAGATAGCCGTCGTTGCTGGCAAGTTCCACGACACGCGTTTGCGCGCCGAAACTGAAGCGCTGAATCACCCGCTCGACATAGGCGCGCGCATGCGCGAGCCATGTGTCCGAATAGGAGGAGAAATAGGCGTAGTCGCTGAACAGATGCGCCGGCGATTCGAACTCCTCCAGCTGGACCAGGAAGCATTTGTCGCACACCCATGCGTGCAAGGGGTAGAAAGGCTCCATCGCATTCAGCTGGTCGGAGTCGAGGAACGCGTTGGATAGCGGCGACATGCCCAGGTCGCAGAAAGACCGGTTCACGGTTGCGCTGCAAAGGCGGCAGGAGCGCGCGGTCACGGAAGCCCCGATGCTAGGTTCCTGCGAGAGACATGTACTTCTGTATCTGCGACAGCGTTTGCGCCCGGGGGTTATTGCCTTTCAGATGCCCGCGGTACCAATCGACGACCCAATCGAGCGCATCGGCGAGCGGGAGGCGGGGAGTCCAATGCAGGTCACGGCGCGCTTGGGAGCTGTCGAGGGCCAGCGCTTCGGCCTCCTTCAACTCGGCGGCTTTGTCGGTCACCCAGCGAACGCCGTCGCCCCATCGCGCGGCGAGTTCATCGGCTACCGATCCCACCGGTTTTGCGTCCTTTAGGTCGGGTCCGAAGTTCCAGGCTCGCGCAGCGCTTTCGACACCGCGCAAAAGCTGCTCGCCGAGCATGAGATATCCGAGCAATGGATCCAACACATGCTGCCAGGGACGCGTCGACGCTGGATTTCGAAGTCGAAGCGGCGCGCCGGAAGAAAAGGCGCGCACCGCGTCGGGGACGAGACGCTCGGCCGCCCAGTCGCCTCCACCGATCGCGTTCCCCGCGCGCGCGCTCGCTACAAGGGCTCGCCGCTCGGAAGATGAAAAAAATGAAGAGCGATAAGCCTCGGTAACGAGCTCCGCGCAAGCCTTGCTGGCCGCGTAAGGGTCCGTCCCGCCCAGCTCGTCGGTCTCGCGGTAGCCTTGTGTCCGTCCGCTGTTTCGGTAGCACTTGTCCGTCGTTACGATCACCACGGCCCGCACTGCGTCGGTATGTCGAGCCACTTCGAGACAATTCACGGTGCCGAGCGTGTTGGTGGCAAAGGTGGTGATGGGATCGCGATAGGACTCCCGCACCAGTGACTGGGCCGCAAGATGAAAGATGATCTCCGGACGGGCTTTGCGACCGAGCTGAGCGAAGGCCTCGAGGTCGCGGACGTCGGCACGGACCGACTCGACGACGTCCGCGACCCGGGCAAGCTCGAATAGATTTGGCGAGCTCGGCGGATCGAGGGACATGCCGGTCACCCGCGCGCCCAGGTGATGAAGCCAAAGCGCCAGCCAGCTGCCCTTGAAGCCACTATGGCCGGTGATTAATACCGGACGGTTTCGCCAGAACTTCGGGTCCACTACCAGACCTTCCATGGCGCCTTGGCCGAGGCCCAGAGCTCCTCGAGCAGAACCTTGTCGCGCAAGGTGTCCATGGGCTGCCAGAAGCCGCTGTGACGGAAAGCCGAGAGCTGGCCGTCCGCCGCCAGCCGCTCGATGGGCTGGCGTTCCCAGACGCTGTCGTCGCTGTCGATGTAATCGATGACGCGGGGAGATAGCACGAAGAAGCCGCCATTGACCCATCCGCCTTCGCCTTGCGGCTTCTCCTTGAACGCCGTGATCCGGTTGCGCTTCACATCGAGAGCCCCGAAGCGGCCGGGGGGCTGCACGGCCGTCACCGTGGCGAGCGTTCCCTGCTCATTGTGAAAGGCAATGAGGTGTTTGACATTCACGTCGCTCAGTCCATCGCCGTAGGTGAAGCAAAACGGTGCGTCGCCGACGTAACTCTTGACCCTGCGCAGGCGTCCGCCGGTGGCGGTCTTATCGCCGGTGTCAATGAGCGTGACGACCCACGGCTCCGCGTGCTGTCGGTGCACCGACATCTTGTTCTCGCCGATATTGAAGGTGACATCGGAAGTGTGCAGAAAGTAGTTCGCGAAGTACTCCTTGATCATGTAACCCTTGAAGCCCAGGCAGATGATGAATTCGTTGATGCCGTGGGCGGAGTAGATCTTCATGATGTGCCAGAGGACCGGCTTGCCGCCGATTTCCACCATGGGTTTTGGGCGCACCAGCGTTTCCTCGCTTATGCGCGTGCCAAGACCTCCAGCAAGAATCACAGCCTTCATCTCTTAGCCGAAATCGCCCTGTGTGGCTTTGATCATAAGCGATTTATTCGTCGCAGCCGCGAGTGGAAGATGCAGCGAGCGTTACCGTGCCGGCCACCGGGGTCTCGGCGCCGCCTGCCACAAATGAGGGATCGGCAACGATCCGTCCGGCCCCCCTTTTGGGGATTGCCACTGAGCGCAATGAGGCGTAGCGTCACGCGCATAACTCGTCGCAGCTCGGTCGGACCGACCAGGAGAGGATATGACCATTTCAAGCGATTCCAACAACGCTGGCCAGGTTCGCGCCGTGGCGCGCGTCGCCCTCATCGTGTCGGCCTGCGTGTTCAGCGCGCGAGCGGCGGCGTTTAGCTCGGCGCCGTATTTTCCGCTTCCCGACGGCGCTACCTGGACCTATCACGTGTCCGACGGCACCACCGAGACCAGAACGGTGGCCGGCACCAAGTCTTTCAATGGAGCGCAGGTCACGATCATCCGCGACCAGGCCGGAAACGAAAATTATTTCACCAACGACAACGCGGGGATTGGCTTCCACGGCGGGTTCTTCGTCGACCCGGTGAATGGAGACGAAACCGATACCTATAATCCGCCGTTCCTCATTTCGTCGCGCGACTCCATCATCGGCACCCAGGTATCCAGCTCGGGTAGCACGACCGCAGTTCAGGCAGGCGCCACGCTGACACTCAGCTACACCAGCGCTTCGACCCCGCTCGCCATCGAGACGATCACCGTGCCGGCGGGCACGTTCACCAACGCAGTGCACCTGCGGGTTACGGTCAACTACTCCGGGGTCATGAACGGCACTGCGGTGAACTTTTCCAAGACGCTCGACGAGTGGCTGGTTCGAGGCGTCGGCTCGGTGCGCGAGGTGTCGACCGACACCATGGGCAGCACGTCCACGACATGGGAATTGCAGTCCTCTAACGTGCCCAATATCGTTCCAAACGCATTCGCGTTTCCGCCGAAAACGGTGCAGGCCGCCGGCGTTCTGGTTGTCTCGGATCCCATCACCGTCGGCGGAATTTCCGCGGCCGCGCCCATCAGCATCGCCGGCGGGGACTATCAGATCAACGGCGGAGCCTTCCGCAGCGATCTGGCAAGCGTGATGAACGGCGACCATGTGTCGGTGAGAGTGGTCTCTCCCTCTCCGGGCCTCTCCGCCAGCGCGACCCTCGACATCGGCGGCGTAACGGCTGCGTTCATGGTCACCACCGCGAGTGACACGAGTCCGAATCCGTTCAGCTTTACGCCTGTCACCGACGCACCGCTCGGCATCGCCCTGGCGTCGAATCCGATCAAGGTGAGCGGCATCAATACTCCCGCTCCGATTTCAGTGAGCGGGGGCGAATACGCCGTTTCGGGCGGCGCGTTCACGAGCGCGCAGGGAACGGTGTGCAACGGTTGCAGCGTCGAGGTGCGCGTAGCGTCTGCCGCAAGCAACGGCGCCACCACTTCGGCAACGCTTACCATCGGTGGCGTAAGCGCGGCATTTTCCGTCACCACGCTCGTTCCGGGCGGCGGTCCTTTGTGGGAGCTCTTCTACGCCAGCGAGAGCGGCGATTTCATCGGTGCAGGGCGCACTCAGCTCATCCAGTTCGGGCCTGCGCACCCGGAAACCTCCTTCGTCATGCCGCAAAGCAATGGCAGAGGCTTCCAAGTCTCCGCGCCCGACAGCTCGTTCTTGTGGAATCTGGATCTCAGCGCACCGGGCATGCGACGACTGACCGCCGGCCGCTACGAGGGCGCAATGCGGATCGCGTCCAACACCGCTCCCGGGCTGGACTTTCATGGCAACGGCCGCGGCTGCAGCGTGCAGACCGGACGCTTCGACATTCTCGATATCGGCTATGACGCAAGCGGCAACGTGCAGCGCCTTGCGGCCAGGTTCGAGCAGCATTGCGAGGGCGCGGTGCCGGCGTTGTTCGGTGAGGTGCGCATCAACTCGATGGTGCCTTTGGGAAGCAACGCCATTCGCCGCACCCTCGCCGACCTTAGCGGCGACGCCCATTCGGATGTCCTGTGGCGCAACGCCTCGACCGGGCAGAACTATCTCTACCCGATGAACGGCACGGCGATCCTGGCGGGCGAAGGCTTTCTGCGCACCGTGGCCGATCCCAACTGGACCGTCGCCGGCATCGGCGACTTCGATGGCGACGGCAAGGCCGACATCCTGTGGCGCAACACAAGCACCGGCCAGAACTACGTCTATTTCATGGACGGCACCACCATCAAGCCGACCGAAGGGTTCATCCGAACAGTGCCGCTTGCCTGGATGGTGGCGGGGGTCGGCGACTTCGACGGCGATGGCAAGGACGACATCCTGTGGAGGAACAGCGTTACCGGAGAGAACTACCTCTATCCGATGGATGGGCTGGCGATCAAAGCCACCGAAGGGAATGTCCGAACGGTGCCTGATCAGGGCTGGCAGGTGGCAGGCATCGGCGACTTCGACGGCGACGGCAAGGCCGACGTCCTGTGGAGGCACGCAACCTCAGGGGAGAACTACGTCTACTTCATGGATGGCACCACCATCAAGCTAAGCGAAGGGTTCATTCGCACGCTCGCCGACCTGAATTGGCAAGTGAAAGGCGTGGGCGACTTCGACGGCGATGGCAAGGCCGACATCGTGTGGCGCAACAGCGCGAACGGCCAGAACTATCTCTATCCGATGGATGGCAAGACGATCAAGCCGACCGAGGGCTTCATCAGGACCGTTGCCGACCTCGCGTGGCAGATCGTCGCGGTGGGCGATTACGACGGTGATGGCAAGAGCGACCTGCTGTGGCGCAACTCATCCACCGGCCAGAACTACCTCTGTCCGATGGATGGGACCACGGTCAAGCCCACGGAGGGCCCGATCAGAACATTGAGCGACCAGAACTGGCAAGCAGTCCGGCCGTGAGCCGGGGTCTGATTGCGCTGATTTTCGTTTTTTGCGAAGGGGCGCTCGGCGCTCCACCTGCCGTGACCTTGCGCCCCGTCGCAAGCGGCTTGACGATGCCCGTCGAGATCGCGCATGCGGGCGACGGCAGCGGTCGCCTCTTCGTCGTCGAGCAGGCGGGGGCGATCAAGATCATCAAGGACGGCGCGGTGCTCGCGACTGCGTTCCTCGATATCACGGCGCAAGTGCTCTCTGGCGGCGAGCGCGGGCTTCTCGGCCTTGCGTTTCATCCGCAATTCCGGACCAACGGCAAGTTCTACGTCTACTACACGCGCCAGACCGACGGCACGATCGTGGTGTCGGAATACCTGCGCAGCGCGGCGAACGCCGATGTGGCGGACGCGACGACGGAACGCCAACTCTTCACGGTGACACACCCGCTCGGCAATCACAACGGCGGCCACATCGTCTTTGGCCCGGACGGCTATCTCTACATCGGCATCGGCGACGGCGGCGGCGGCGGGGATCCCAACAACAACGCACAGAACCTCGGCGTTCGCCTGGGCAAGCTGCTGCGCATCGACGTCAATGCGGCTTCCGGTTTCGCCGTGCCGCCCGGCAATCCGTTTGTCGGCCAGGCGGGCGCCTTGCCGGAGATCTGGGCCTACGGACTGCGCAACCCGTGGAAATTCAACTTCGACCGCGCGAGCGGAGATCTGCTCATCGCGGATGTCGGGCAGGACCTGTGGGAAGAGGTGGACTTCCAGCCGGCGGATGACCCGGGAGGGCGCAACTACGGCTGGCGCGTCACGGAGGGAAATCATTGCTTTAATCCGCCGAGCGGTTGTGATCTCGCGGGCATTACGCTTCCCGTCATCGAGTACGGACACAACTCAACGGGCGGATCCGCGATCATCGGCGGCTATGTCTATCGCGGCAGGAAAAGCGCTGCGCTGCGCGGCTTCTACTTGTACGGCGACGACGGCTCCAATCGCATGTGGGCTGCCGCCGCAAGCGAGGGCTGGACTGCGTTCTCGCTCATCAATGGACCGGGCAGCATCAGCACCTTCGGCGAGGACGAGGCGGGCGAGCTCTATGTCGCGAGCGTCAATGGCGGCACGGTCCACGCCATAGACGGCCCGGCGCCAGCCGTTGCGACGCGCTTCGATTTCAGCAGCAGTGGCCGCGCGGATGTCCTGTGGCGCAACAACGCCACGGGCGAAAACTACCTTTACCCGATGAACGGCACGGCGATTCTGGCCGGCGAAGGGTATCTGCGTACGGTGGCGGATTTGAACTGGACCATCGCAGGTATCGGCGACTTCGACGGTGACGGCAGGGCCGACATCCTGTGGAGAAACA
>Ga0066679_10000942_pt1 | contig 10991 bp, 8 predicted proteins | sample GraSoiAngelo_128_FD_62298 | JGI IMG/M metagenome (GOLD analysis project Ga0066679, IMG submission 62298) | Grasslands soil microbial communities from the Angelo Coastal Reserve, California, USA - 14_0927_12_20cm | ecosystem: Environmental > Terrestrial > Soil > Grasslands | place: USA... | reverse complement strand
GCATCAGGATCGCACATAGGACGTAGTGAAGTTGCCCGGTAAAGACGATAGTCGTCACAAACCTGAAAGGCGTCAATCATGGGGCATCTGCTACGTCAACAACATGATTCGCAAATTCTTTTGTCCAACGCTTAATCTCTGCCTTCTCGCGCGATTGCCGCTCAGCCCCACTTAGTGATCGCGCATCGTCATCCAAATTGACATCCGCGCCCACTTCTATGTCAAAGATGATTTTTCCGCGTCTAAAGTGTGTTTGCCTCAGATCATATCCCCAAGCATAACCTTCATCCCCAGCTTCAACCCATGGTTGTGCCTCTCGGACGTTCCGCGCGAAATTGTTCATCGATTCTTTGGCATCGGCTGCCGACCCTTTTTGTATGGCAACGATTCTCACCTTCCGGTTCTTACTCGACCACACCTGGATCAAAACACCAGCACCGCCTTGCATTGGCTCGACCCGTGAATACGACCATCCGGGCATCTTCTTTTCCAAGTGTTTGCGCAACTTGTCATCAAGCCGATCCAGATCATTTTGCGCATTCGCCGTGTAGGCGAACAGTAACATCAACGCGCACGTGACCGTCCAAAGTAAACGTTTCATGACGAGTTTCCTCCATTCGTTAGAACTTTTCGTACGAAGTTGTAAAGTCTGCTCGACCCCTGTATTCAGTGGAGACGAGGAATGATTTAATCGTATGCAAGTAGTCTCCGTTCGAGTTCAGATCATTAGTCCAGAAATTCCATCCATCAGGATCGTCGGCTGGATCTCGATGAAGATACTTGAGGTAACAGATCTTAACGAAAGCTCGATTATAAACAGGCGGGTTGAAATTCGGACTGCCGGGGGGATTGGCCAGATTAGGATCAGTGTGAACGAACTCACCAGAAAGAAAGAACGAGAGGCCATCGTTTGCCCGGTGAAAGTCGATGCAAGATAAATCGAACGCACATTGTGAGATCTGACTCGTCCAGAACTTCCACCCAGGCAGATCTGTATTTTCGAAATCAAAAGGTTCATTCGGATTTCCGTCCGGGTCGCGTCCCAGGAAATCTTTGTAATGAAACCTGACGAATACTCTGGAAGAATCTATGAGGTTGTTAGTCGGCAGTGGAGCCCCTACGCAGGGTACGAATTGATTGTTTTGCGCCCGGCCGTTCAATGAGACCATCGAGTTCGTCGGAATGCCGGTTTTCGGTCCGGCAATAGTTAGGCTGGACCGAATCCTGTGTTGGCCTGGTGGGTCAAAGACAACAAGTCCGCCCCGGTTCCAAGGCACCTTGCCAAGCGGCCGCTGTGAACCGGCATTAGGTGAGTTTGGATTCCCCGCGAAATACACGACATACATCTCAAACTGGTCGTCAACATACAGCGCATCTCTCATTTCGTTATCCAAGACACGGGTCAACTTGTAGTCGGGGTAATCATGGGTATGCATTGATAGGTCGTTACCCTCTGAGAAGTAATGGACCGGATAGCCCGGAAGAACGTACGGATCAAATGGGTTGTCACTATCCAATTCCCAACCTGGAGCATTATTGGCTGGATCTAGCATATTGCAGAGTAAGTTTCCACCCTTAATTTCCTTGCTAAAAGTCTTTATTGCTTGCACATATTTGATCCCGCTTTTTGAGGGATCAGATATGAAGCCCGGCTGCGCGTGCACGCTGGCGTCAAATGCCATTCCTTCCTGAGCACCACATCCCAAGCGGTAGAGCCAAAACGGAAATACGTCCCCGCATGGATTGGACAAGCCAGGCTGTGGACCCTGCGTAACCTGATCAGCGACTTGATTCCCAGTGAAACTCGTCAGGGTCGGCAAGGCCGAATTAATAGTAAGCGAACTGGACGTTTGCACCCCGCTCCTAGTGTAGGTCACGGTAGCCGTAAATGTGCCGACCTCGTTGAAACGCATCGTCACCGACGAAGAATTGCTCGGGCTGACGATCGAACATTGGTTTACCGGTGCACACGACCATGTGTATGTTCCGCCCGAGAACGCGCCCGGAAGCGGACTCGCGTTCAGTGCGACATCCGCGCCTAGCAAGGCATTCTGCGTCGTTCCATTCAAATAACCATTCACCCTGCCGCTGGTAATTTTCACATCCGCAGGCACATTGAAACTGAAATCATCGAAGCCGATACCAAACGGATCGCTAATACTTCGAATCACGATCTTAGTTATATTGTCCAGCCCTACGAAGTTAATCCCTTTCGTGGTTGTGCCGTTCCCAAAAACGGCCAAAGAGCCGTAAGGTGAATTATTGCGATAAACATCAATGACTGCGAACTGATCAAAAAAGACATCGATGCCGATGATGGAAAAGCTTAAATTGCTTGCCGGCTGCGTGAACTCGACAATTGTTTGGCCAGTGATATTCGGAGCAGTCCAAATGAAGTTTGGCAACGAAGTGGTGGAGCAGAAACCACAACTCTGCGATGTGTGCACGGAGGTAAAAGGATTATCCGAATAGAACCTGACACCATCGGCCGCAAGATACTGATCGGCAATGATCGTGTTATTTGGTACGGCTGTGCCGTCTGGGAACCTGTCGAAATCGATTCTTACTGGAAAAGCAGCTGAATCCACGCTTACAAATGCCTGTGATGAGGCAGAGTTCCCAGTGTTGTCAGTAACGGTTAACGAAACCGGATAGACTCCGGCGGAGTTGTATTGATGATTCACGATTGAACCCGTGCCTGACGTGCCGTCCCCAAAATCCCAGGAGTAGTTGGTGATCGTTCCATTTGGATCGAATGAGCCGCTGCCGTTCAACTGCACGATCTGTCCTGTTTGCGAATTGTATGGCCCCCCAGGATTCGCCACGGGCGTCTCGCGTGTGCCACCGCCAAAGGGTGTGTCAATGACGCCACCCAATGTCCAACTGGCGATGTAATCTCCATTACCGCTATTCGATAAATCTGTTTGGCTCGTGCCGTCAGCATTCATTGTCCAAACTTGAGCGATTGGATCGCAGCAGTCGCGTTCCCGATCACTGCGAAAGACTATTTTCGAACCATCGGGCGACCACGAGGGAGCATCATCATTTGCCAGTTCATCCGTTAGTCTCGTCTGGCCTGAGCCATCGGCATTCATCACATAGACTTCTTTGTTGATGTCCAATTTTGACTTGGTGATGTAATTGCCGTCGTCATCTGTCTCCTGCCACGTCTCAAAAATGCTGTCGCGTGTACTGACAAAAGCGATCCGGGTACCATCGGGCGACCAGGCTGGCTGGCCGTCTTGCACATCTCCACTGCTGAACGTGACGCGTTGTTGATTCGTGCCGTCGCTGTTCATCACATAGATGCTCTTGAAGCCTTCACGATCGCGATCGCTAACAAAAGCCATTTTCATTCCGTCTGGAGACCACGCAGGTTCGCCGTCGTTTGCTGATGAATTGCTAAGGTTAACTTGATTCGAACCGTCTGCGTTCATCACATACACTTGATACTTACTACCATTGCGCAGGCTCTGAAAAACAACTCTCGATCCGTCGGGCGACCACGTCCCCATGCTGTCGTCATTAGGATCTGACGTAAGGCGTGCCACACCGCTCCCGTCGGGATTCATGACATAAATATCCATGTAACCAGTTTCGCGATTGTCACGGTCACTCTGAAAAAGGATCTTCCAGCCATCGTGTGACCAGCGAGGAAAGTCATCATTCGCGCCTGAGTTAGTCAATCGCGCGACACCGCTGCCGTCGCCATTCATTACATAGATTTGCATTGAGCCTTCACGATTACTCGCGAATACAATCTTTGAAACGCCGGATTGCGGCATCGCAGGAACAAAGAAATCGAATGTGGCGTTCGCTTGCTTCCAATCGGAATGAAGAACGGGAGAGCGAAGTAATCCGAGCGCTGAATGATTCCATACGTCGGAACTAGCCGGCTTGATCAAATCGATTAGCAAAAGCGAATAATGGCTCAAGGCGGGCTTAGCAAGCACATCAGAATGTGACGAGAACCATGCAATTGAAACTACAAGGCTGAATCCGAGCAGCAATCTGTGCAAAAGTGGGATGAGTCGCACGAAGCACCGCCTTTTTAGGATTGGACGGTTGCTGGGAGGCTAAACCGCGAGTTTGCGGGGCGTCAGGCTCGTGGGTTAGCCATTTCGTTTTCAAATAACGCGCGCACAATACTCTCGCATTGTTCTCATGTCAAAATATTTTTTGTGATAGCAAGATTCTCCACTAGGTACTCGTTGGGACGCGGCCCGCAACCCTACGATCACCGCTATGGCTGGTGATTTGTCCGCCATTCTTGGGCGAACTATTTGCTTGCATTCTCCGGTTATGCCACTAGATCTTTGACCGTGATCTCTGGCTGTAACTTGATTTCCGCCTTAATCGAATTTGAGATCAAGCAATGCTTCTCAGCCTTCTCTAAGATTCGCGAGGCGCGTTCAGCGTCGCGCGCGCGAGTGATCGTTAAAGTTGGATGCAAGACGATCTCAGTTATCATGAAACCGCCGTTAAGCTTCTCGAGCTTGCCATCCGCGGCGGCTTTGAAGCTGACGAAATCCAATTTCGAATTCTCAGCAATCGCCAGGAACGTAGTCATGAAACATGAATTGACGGCGCCAACGAACAGATGCTCCGGTGTCCACGATCCTTCATGCCCTTTGAATTCCGGCGGCGCATCCACGTGCAAGCACGGCAGCACCGGCGAGCACAAATCGCCTTCGCGCTCTTTCGTCCACTCGACCTCGGTCGAGTAGAAATATTGGTTCTCCATTTTTGCTCCCAGTTTGGAAAGACTCACAGTCAAAGCTTTGCTCAATATGAAAGGCTCTGAGTCTCTGCATTTAGATCGGCGAGACAACTTCACCACAGAGGCACTGAGTTCACACCGAGATACAGATACCCGCACATGATCGAGTTGTTCAGCAATCCTAGATCTTCTGAATCGTGACTGTGACGATCGTGACCGGGCCGGCTGTTCGGTTGTATGAAACCCAAAAGCCCAGCGACGCGTAACGCACAACTTTGTATTGCGAGCCATCCGGCTGCGTGTCGAGACTTGGTCCAACCACATTCTTGAAATCCGGAGCGCCAACGCCTGCCGCAAATCGCTGAACTGGATTGCAATCCATTCGTGGTTAACGCGAACGGCGCAGTGATTCTTGACGCTCGCGTACGCGTGGAAGCCGTCGAGCCGAAACCGTTGTTGGGTGTTAGGGGATAACGGAAAAACGAAACCGATCCAAAAGAAGCAGTCATACGCCGGCGCGCAGCGTTCCTTTGAGCTTCCGGTATTCGTTCGCGGCGCTAATCAACAACCCGGTCGTGTTCGTGACCCAATCGATTCGCGATTTCTTCCACGTTTCCCAACCTTCGGGAAGGCGCTTAGCGACAAACATCGTCTTGAGATCTCTTATGTCCAACGCCGGCTCGCCTGCAACTGTCTTGCTGCCGGGTTTGTGGGCGAAGAAAGCGAACAGCAGACCGAATTCTCCGGACGACCCGACCAGATTGTCTTCGCCACCCAGCTTCGTGAGTTTCTCTTCCAGGTCTCGGTGACTGTCGGCCTGGTTCGGCTTGATCAGATCGCCGATGAATCCAAAGCCGCTCTCGACGATATGAACCAGGTCGCCCGCGAGCAGTGCGACCGTGCGATGATCAAGCACTTTCGATTTTGGATCGCGAATCAAATTTTCCGCGATAAAGCGGCCCACATCAGATCGCTTGAGAAAACCGTCGGTTGCTAGATTAATCAGACGATCAAAATCGGCTTGACTGAATCGGCCCGAGTTCAAACTCTCCGGATCTCCCTGGAGGATGCCGCTGTGACCGGGATGCGAACCTTGCGAACCGGGAAAGTCGAGCGAGAAGAATCCCAATGGCACAGCTGCGTCCAGCTTGCCGGAAGCGCCGCGCATGAACGCGTGATTGCCACTTGCAAAGAAAACCAGCAGGTCTCCGAGATTGCCACCGCCAGTATTTCCTAGTCTGCGTACGTCTTCGATGCCGGCGAGCGGATCGTTCGCGTCGTTTCGGATCGGGAGCGCGTCTTGCGCCACGGCACTGCCGATAAAGGGACACGTCGCCTTCTTTTCGACAACACTGGTTCTTTCATCCGCAGTCGGTTGAATGGGATCGGTATTCATGAGGACAGCCCTTTCGCGCAAACAGGAGTAGCGGTAGAACGCGAGGGAGCAGAGTTTATCACTCGACAAACAAATAGCAAGAATATTTCGCCGCGACTGGCCGGACTGAATTTTGCTGATGAATTACGCAGGTCGAGCAAGCGGCAAGCGAATTCGGAAGGTTGATCCCTCATTAACGGTTGAGGTGGCGGCGACGTCCCCGCCATGCGCGCGCGCGATGCGGCGGACTGCGGGAAGGCCCAAGCCGGTGCCGCCTTTCGTCGTGGTGAAGAAAGGATTGAATATGCGGGTGAGATCTTCTTCGGTGATTCCGTGGCCGGTGTCGGAAACTTCGATCACTGCTTCGTCACCAGTGTCTTCAGTCCGCTCGCGCTTGAGGCTGACCGTGATGCGGCCGTCGTCTTCGATTGCTTCGATGGCATTAAGAATTAGGTTCAACACGGCATCTTCAATCTGCGGAGCATCCACATCAATGCGGACATCTTCCGGCGGTTCGTCAAAGATGACGTGCACGCGACGGCCGCGCGAAAGCGCGCCAATTGCCTGTGAACGCGCGACATTCACAGCTTTCAAGGTCAGCTCGGTCAATGAAACCTGCGTGGGACTGAGCGCGCGCGGACGAGCGCGATCAAGCAAAGCTCGCACGGTTCCATCGATGCGCGCTACTTCGTGACGAACTCCTTCCAGCGCTTCGCGCTCAGGATCGTTTGCGTCGCGGCGGCGAATTAGAATATCAACCGCGCCCTGGATGCCGGCCAGCGGATTCTTGATCTCATGAGCCAGGCCCGCCGCCAATTCACCGACAAACGAAAGTTGCGCCGCGTGCTGAAGCTCAGCCTGTAAACGTTTGGCGTCCGTGATGTTCGTGTTGACGATCAATTTCTGAATTGGTTTGCCCTGCTCGTCACGAACCAGGGTCCAACGACTCTCTACGATTAGCTCGTTGCCGTCCTTGGTAATCTGATTGAATTCGCCGCGCCACTCTCCGCGCTCGAGGACAATCTTCTGTGCTTGCTTGAATTCCGGCGGCTCGGAAAGGAAAAGAAATTCGACGGGATATCTGCCAATCACTTCTTCGGCGGACCAACCATACAAACGCTCCGCGCTCTTGTTCCAGTAGACGATCCGGTCATCCATGTCGCGCACCAGGATCGCGTCCTGTGATTTATCCAGCAGTTCAGCTTGTTGGCGAATCTGACTTTCAGCAAGTTTCAGTTGCGTGATGTCGTGGCGAATCGCGACGTACTGATAAGGCTTGCCTTCGGGATTAAGGAACGGAACGATTGTCGTATCAACCCAGTAGATGCTTCCATCCTTTGCGCGATTTCGTAAATCACCTCTCCACACCTCGCCGCTCGCGATGCTCGTCCATAGCTCGCGGATGAATTCTTTCGAATGGTAACCAGAATTGATGATGCGATGGTCCTGGCCCAGCAACTCTGCGCGCGAGTATTTCGAGATGCGGCAAAACGCGTCGTTCACGTAGTTGATAATGCCGCGCTGATCGGTGATGGCGACGATCGTCGATTGGTCGAGCGCAAACTTGATATCGGCCAGCTCTTTCAGCGACTCTGAAAGCGCTCTTTGGTTGGCGACAGTTTGTTTCAAGATAGCTTCGCGTGATTCAGATGAAGAAGGTTGGCGGCTCACACGCGTAGCTTAGAAAAGGTGAGCCGTGCGGATCAAGTTCTAGGACGGAACAGCCGCGGTTTCTTCCAGTTTCTTCAGCCGATAGCGCAGCTGATCGCGGGAAATACCCAGTAATTCTGCGGCTTTTGTTTGATTTCCACCGCTGCGTTCGATCGCCTGGCGCACCATCGACATCTCGACATCATCGAGCGAAACTCCGCCTGGCGGCAGATGAAACAGCTCATGATGAGCCCAGCCTGTGCCGTGAAAATGCTCTGGCGCCTGCCCACCCGAAACACCACGCGGAATGTACTTCATCGTGATCACGTCTTCGTCTTCCAAAATCATGGCTCGCTCGATCACATTGCGCAGCTCGCGAACGTTCCCCGGCCAATCGTAATGACGGAAAGCTTCGGCAACCTCTGGAACTATCCCATTAATCCGCTTGCGCAATCGCTCGCCAAAAGACTCGACGTAATGATCAGTTAGCAGCAGCACGTCATCGCCGCGCTCGCGCAACGACGGTATGTCGATTTGAATTACGGACAGTCGATAATAAAGATCGAGACGGAAACGACTAGCTTCGCTCTCCCTTTTCAGATCGCGATTCGAAGCAGCAATGATGCGAGCGTCAAACGGAATGTCTTTCAAACCACCGACGCGGCGGAACGCGCCTTCTTCCAACACGCGCAAGAGTTTCGCTTGCAGGCTCAGCTCAAGCTCGCCAATCTCATCCAGCAGCAGCGTGCCGCCTTCGGCCTGCTCGAACATTCCTTCCTTACGCGCTTTCGCGTCAGTGAACGCGCCTTTTTCATAGCCGAACAATTCGCTTTCAATCAGCGTGGCTGGTATAGCAGCGCAGTTGATCGCGACGAATGGACCATCAGCGCGATTCGAATGATAGTGAATAGCTTTGGCGACTAAGTCCTTGCCGGTCCCGGATTCGCCCTGAAGCAACACGGACGACACTTCGCTCTCCGCAACCTTCTGGGCCATGCCCAGCATTTCACGAATGGCGGGCGATTGTCCGATGATTTGCTCGAAGCTGAATTGCTGTGATCGTTCGCGGCGAATTAGATTAACTTCGCGGCGCAGACGACTGGCTTCGATGCCATTACGAATGGCTACGTGCAGCTCTTCCAGATTGATCGGCTTGCCGATGAAATCATAAGCACCGCCGCGCAAAGCTCCGATCGTTTCATCAACCAGCACGTTCGCGGTGATCATGATGATAACTGCATCGGGCTCGCGCTGCCGCATCTTGCGCAGCACGTCCAGCCCCGATCCATCCGGCAGGTTAATGTCTAGCAAAACCGCAGCCGGCGATTCAGCTTCAAACGACCCAAGCGCGGTCGTTGCCGTGGCTGCTTCCACCGGCTCGAAACCCCAGCCGCGCAAGGCTTCGCCCAGCGACCACCGGATCATCTTCTCGTCGTCGACAACGAGGATTCTCTCTTTGTAATTCTTCAGATTCTTGTCCTTCTTCCCGGCCGCCATGCGACCGATTATAGGCGACCAAGCTGCGTCAGAAAACCCTGGAGCACATTGAGTCGGAAGCGTGCAGCTTTCTCGCGAAGACACAGCCCAAAACCATTAGCAATCAGCGTGCTTGCGCGAAAGCGCAGAATTTCGCGCAATTCGACGGCGAAAGTGAGGATTCTTCCTCATTCCGACAGAGCGAATAGCGAGATTTTCCGCGATAACGTTTGTCGAAGAGTACGAAGGGTGAATTGGATTTACGCCTCAACGAAAGTTGGCGATCAATTTATGTGCTGGAAGTTATATGCTAAAGCTTGCCGGGACGAAGCAACCTAAGAATAATAGAGGCATCAGCTAAGGCAGGACACTACCAGGCAGTTCTGAAACACCTGGGCCGCGACCTTCTTGGGATTCGTGCTTGCGTTGTTTACGAAGCAAGAAAGAACGCCCCGCAAGACGCAACCACACATTTCATCAGAATTCATTTAGTCAGCGCGTTTCGGCTTCGAGCTGCTGAATCTTGTCCCGCATCCACTGTTTGAGCGCCTCTTCCATCCTCGCTTGATTGCCTTCGGCATCAAGGTCTTCAACCGTTTCGCCGTTGTCGGTCAGCGGTATGAAATGACATGGCACCAACTCAGCACGCTTCGCTTCAGGAACAAAGTCGATCAGGTGACACTCTGCGCACGGATGCGCCTTTTCGGGCAGCGCATAGTTAACGCAGGTTAGCGAATCGCGGAACGGAGACGTTTCTTTCCACGGCGTGCGCACGGATCGGCCGTAGCCGCCCTTTTCAATAAAGTCTAGTTCAGTTCTTAACAGCTCGAGAAGGTCGCGCTCGTCTTTTGCCATATCGGTCCTCCGATCCGATCGAGGATTTGGGCGTACGACAGCAAACCACGCTCTGGGTTTCTGCTGCTTTCGGAGCAATGATCATGCCGAGCAATACAGCCCACAGCGCGTACAAGGGATTCGAAAACTTGCGGGAATTCACACAACGCAGCGAGCTTTTCCTCAAACAGCCAGATGCCTTCTACGCTTTGTCTGACGAATCCGAATGGCCTCGAAGGTACAAGACTTGCTCTCTTCAGCAGACAAGTCCAACGCAATGCTCCGGTGTTTCGGCGCAGTTTGTCGGTTTCATTTCTGAGTAAAAAGCTATGGGTCAACTTGACGTCGAGCAGAACATCGACGAGCTAAAAGTTCAGGCATTCATGACGGCGTTGCTCGACGATCTGCGCGCGCTCGACTACATGATCGATCATGATTCGATCGAGAGCGGCGTGCATCGCATCGGTGCTGATCAGGAGATGTTTCTGGTCGATCGCAGCCTGCGACCCGCGCCTCTGGCTTTAGAAGTTCTAGACGGCTTGAAGGATTCGCGTTTCACGACTGAGATTGCCCGATTCAACCTCGAAGCCAACCTAACTCCGCGAGTGCTAAACAATTGTTGCTTCACCGATATGGAGCAAGAGCTGAACACGCTGTTGGCGGACGTGCGAGCGGTCGCCGAACAACATGAGGCGGACGTTCTGCTTGCCGGAATTCTGCCGACGCTTTGTCTTTCAGATTTGACGCTTGACAACTTGACACCGATGACGCGGTATCACGAGTTAAATCGGGCGATTACGCGGGCGCGCGGCGGACCATTTTCAATTCACATCAAAGGTCTGGACGAGCTGCAAATCGAGCATGACAACTTGATGATGGAGTCATGCAACACCAGCTTTCAAATTCACGTTCAAGTCAGCCCGCGAGAATTCGCGG
>Ga0066679_10000940_pt1 | contig 11007 bp, 10 predicted proteins | sample GraSoiAngelo_128_FD_62298 | JGI IMG/M metagenome (GOLD analysis project Ga0066679, IMG submission 62298) | Grasslands soil microbial communities from the Angelo Coastal Reserve, California, USA - 14_0927_12_20cm | ecosystem: Environmental > Terrestrial > Soil > Grasslands | place: USA... | reverse complement strand
TAAGGAACTTGTCGAAGCTATGGAGCGCGACTACACCACCGCGAACCTGACTCCGCAGGAGCGCGTGATGGTCGACTACGTCGTGAAGTTGACTAAGGATGCGACGAAAGTGTCGAAGCGCGATCACGACGGACTCCGCAGCGCTGGCTTCGAAGATCAAGCCATCTTACAGATAACGCTAATTGCGTCGTGGTTTAACTACATCAACCGCGTGGCGGACGCGCTGGGAGTTGGAAGGGAACCGTAACCAGTGAAAAGCAGTGCAGAAAAGACGAGCAGATATGGCATTCAAGCTGCTTGATTTGCGCATCTTGCAGCGACATTCCCTATTCGTTGGCCACTCGCCGACGCGGCTTAACAGCGAGGCATCGCGCGAAGATCGCATCAACTTGCGGAATCTCCTCTTCGTTCAGCCGAATCGCACTGCCCAATTTTTTTAATGCCGCGTTCAAGGCTGCGGGCTGTGAGTGCGTCAGTTCCGAGAGTTGTTGCCATTCCCGGGCCACCGGAATGCGCTCCTCGGTTTCGGCGTCGTCGCAAAACTGGTCTGCCGCCTCCGGAGGCGTTCCATACTCGTCGGCCACATCTTCGTGAAAGTATCCGCGCAAAAACGAATGCAGCGCGGGGAAGTTGGTGGTGGTGATTTCCGGCTTTGGATTCGAATTCATGATCGGCACTCCGGATAAGATGTCAAAACGTAGTACTCGTTTGGCCGGGAGTATTTTAGTACGACAAGGACGTGGGCGCACGGGTGCGCCTCGTTCTCACCCCGGTTTATGGTCCGACCTACTGGCGTTGGGCTCTCATAGTCAAGGACGAGGCTAGGATGCCCTCCCGAGCGGTTCAGCCAGCGTTCAATCCGGTCCTTTGACCCAGCGATAGCGGCCCCAACGGCATGTTCAGCGACGGCGCGATCAGTATACGTGGAGGCGCCGGTTATGCGCGGTTCCCGCGCCAGTCGCTCGCGAAGTTGGTCGTCAGTCTGCCCCACGTGCTTACGCAGAATGTGCCCGCCAGCAGCCTCATCTTGGCTCAGGTCACGGATCGCATTGCCTGCCGGATGACTTTCGACCTCTCTTCCCGCGGAGAGAGATGGCTCCTCTGTTCTATTTGTGGAAGTGGGCGGTTGGCAGGAGACCACTGCACACAAACCCAATGCGAAAGCAAAACAGACCACGAGAACTCTAATTTTAGGGAGTCGCATCTTAATCCCAGCATAGCGGATCGGTCCAAAGTGAAGGCAGCAAAGTGCCGCACTTGTGCCACGAAACTGGTGTTACTAGACTCGGTTGTAACATGCGGGCAAATTTGCTGGACTCGCTGGACGATTTTGAGCGCTGGGGCGACGATTGTGCCTACGTGTTTCCGCGAGGGTACCGGCGTGAACGCTGGAGCTACCGGCGCATTGCGGGATCGGCGTATCAGTTCGCCCGCGAACTGCAGGCACGCAATATCGGCAAGGGCGAGGCGATGTTGTTATGGACTTCGAACTGCGCCGAGTGGGTATCGGCATTTCTCGGGTGCGCGCTCTGCGGGGTAATCGCTGTTCCCATTGATGATGGAGCGAGTTCCGATTTCGCTCGCCGCATCAGCACCCAGATATCGACCAAACTTGTGTTGTGTTCCCGTGAGCGGGCACCAGTTTTTGAGACGATGAACGTAAAGACGATGAACGTCGCGCGAGCGCCCTACGTGGAAGAGCACTTTGAAAAGACCGGCGGAATCCCCACCATAGATCCACTCGATCTCACATCCCTAATCGCGAAGCATTCGGCGAAACGCTTTCGCCCAGCTCAGATTGAGCCTTCCGATCCGCTGGAAATAGTTTTTACCTCCGGCACCACTGCCGAGCCCAAGGGAGTCGTGATTACTCATTCCAATGTGATCGGTAACCTCGTCCCTATCGAGAATGAAATCGGCAAATATCTGAAGTATGAGCGATTGGTGCATCCCATTCGGTTCTTGAACCTGCTGCCATTAAGCCACGTGTTCGGTCAATTTCTAGGAATTTTTCTGCCGCCGCTTCTGGGCGGAGTGGTCGTATTCGAAAACACCTTCAACCCTACCGAGGTAATTGCCACGATTTCTCGCGAGCGAGTCTCGGTGCTAGTGGCGGTTCCCCGCATCATCGAGTCGCTGAAGCAGAAAATCGACCGCGACTTGGAAGATACGGATCAACTCGAAGATTTTTCAAGGCGCTACGCTGCCGCCGCGAGCCAGCATTTTCTACGCCGCTGGTGGACCTTTCGTGACCTGCGGCGGCGCTTCGGATGGAAGTTCTGGGCAATAATCAGCGGCGGCGCCGCACTGGACCGCGAGACCGAAGATTTCTGGCACCGCTTGGGATACGCAGTCATCCAGGGATACGGCCTAACTGAAACCACCTCGCTAATCAGTTTGAACCACCCTTTCCACACCAACCGCGGCTCCATCGGCAGGGTGCTGCCGGGACGTGAAATCAAGCTGGCCGACGATGGCGAAATTCTGGTGCGCGGCAGCGGCCTTGCGAGCGACTACTGGAATGGACACGAGCTCCAACAAGTTGCGCGAGCCGAAGATGATGGCTGGTTTCGTACCGGCGACCTGGGTGCGCTCGATGAGCAAGGCAATCTCTTTTTCAAGGGGCGTAAGAAAGAGATGATCGTAACGCCCGCCGGCATGAACGTTTACCCCGTGGACCTCGAGGCAGCATTGCGGCAGCAGAAAGAAGTTCGAGACTGTGTGGTAGTCGGACTTGAGCGCAGCGGAAATGCCGAACCCTGCGCCGTTTTAATTCTTCGCCAACCCACCCTGACCACCGACTTCCCTGGTGTCCAAGAGATTGTTCAGCGCGCTAATGAAGGGTTGGCGGATTATCAGCGCATGCGCGCATGGTTCGTCTGGCCCGACGCCGATTTCCCGCGCAGCGCCACTCAGAAGCCGCGTCGCAGCATAATACGCGATGCGGTCGAGGCCGGCTTGGGCGGACGTGCCTCTGCTGGTGGCGCCAGTCCGCTGTCTGATTTGCTGACTCGGATCACCGGCCGGCCGATACCAAACCTTAACCCGGAGTCAAACCTCGAAAACGGGCTGGCATTAAGCTCCCTGGAACAGGTTGAACTGCTTAGCGCTCTCGAAGACCGATATCAGCTCGACCTGAGTGAAACTACCTTCGCAAAGGCTGCCACCATCGGTGATCTGGAAAAATTGCTTAAAGGCAAGCCCGATTCAATCAGCGAGAGTCACGATTTAGAAACGCCGCGCCGCGAATTGCGGTCCGCATCGTTTCACTACCCGCTCTGGGTTCTGCGCTGGCCAATTACTTGGTTGCGCTTAGCCACACATTATCTGCTGATGCGTCCAGCAGTGGCTCTTCTGGGACGGCCGCGAGTCACAGGACGCGAGAATTTGCGAGAAAGTCGTGGAGCCCTCTTGATCGTCTCGAACCATATTTCCGATGTCGATATTGGACTCATTCAGTTTGCGCTTCCCCCACGCTTCCGCCATAAGCTCGTGACCGCAACCGCCGGCGAAGCGCTGGAAAAGCTGCGCTCACCCACCCGCTCACCCACCAAGGACCGCAGTTTTCTCGCTCGGATCTACGACCGCATCAAGTGGACGCTCGGTGTTGCGCTCTTAAATCTGTTTCCCTTGCCACAACAATCAGGTTTTCGAGAGAGCTTCTCATACGCCGGCGAGGCCGTCGATCGGGGTTACAGCCTGCTCGTCTTCCCGGAGGGAAAACACACTGAAGATGGCAGCGTAGCCGCATTTCGTTCCGGAGTAGGCCTACTCGCTAATAACCTGCGCATCCCCGTGCTACCGATCCGGATCGATGGTCTGTTTGAAATCAAGAAGGCTGGCAAGAAATTTGCAGCGCCTGGAACGATTCGAATTCGCATCGGTAAACCCACCCAATTTGCGCCGGAAACTGGCGAAGAACAAATCGCGCTGTCATTGAAAAAGGTGGTCGACGATCTCCGGCAATGAGCCTCAAAAGCGAGCTTTCACGCAAGCCTTGGAAAGGACGGAAAAAAGTAAACGCCGGACAATGTTTGGATTGCCCGGCGTCCGATATAAAGAAATAACAACCAGTTCACATTACCAGCGCGAGCCCTTCCAGTTCGCGCTCCAGTACTGGCAGAGAACAGCCCGCCATTTCAACTCGTCCCGCAGCGTCAATTGCTTCTTCCTGCGACACCCCATATCCCCGGCCGGCCAGAAACACCTGCAGCAGTTCCGCCGCCTCGCGGGAATCCACCATGCCGCCCTGAATCAGGTCATTTCTCAAGGCGCACAACTCAGTCACCGTGAACCGCTCTTTCATCGCCATTCTCACCTTCGACCTCCTACCCCGTATTCAATTAGATTCATCGGCAGCTGTCTTCGTTACATGCAATCAAAGTACCGTAACTTTGGTACAGAGCTGGGCCCGCCATTACGGACGCTCAACTTGCTTAGAACGCAACATTTTACAAAAGGTTGTGAGGGAGCGACGAGATAGGGAACGGGGGCCTCAGAAACACCGTTCGGCGGCAGATTGACACTAAATGTCGTTTGGAGGACAGTTAGAGCCGAAAGTTGTCGCCTGGCTCAATCCGCATCGATGGTTGCCGCGTCGACTAACATGACCGGAATGTCATCCTGGATCGGGTAAACCCGGCGACACTCGCCGCATTTCAGACCCTTCCCACTGTCATTCAACGCCACTGGTTTCTTGCAAACCGGGCAAACTAGCATGTCAAGTAAGTCCTGCGCGATCATAGGTTCTATATTGTAGCGCGGAGGTGGCGCTCCGACTACTGTGCACGGGACCAAACTACAGCGTAGCCCGTAGCTGACGGTGACCCTTTGCCGTAGCGCGATCATCGCACCCTGAGATGCCGGTGACCATGTACGATAGAATCGCTCTTCATTATTCACTATATTCACTATTATTCACTGCACCACCGAGGTATGATGCCAGCCCGAATTCTCGACGGAACCAAAATAGCCGCTGAAATCCGCGCGGAGGTCGCCGCCCAAGCGAGGACCCTCACCGGAGCCGGGATTCGTCCGGGATTGGCCGTGGTGCTGGCGGGGCGCAATCCCGCCTCTGAGGTCTACGTTCGAGGCAAGGTAAAGAGCTCTCAGGAGGTCGGACTCTATAGCGAACAACATACTCGCGACGAAAGCGTAACGACCGAAGCGCTGCTTGATCTGGTCGCCGAACTCAATCGCCGCGACGAAATCGACGGCATCCTGGTGCAACTGCCCCTCCCAGCGCACGTCGATGCCAAGAAAATTTTGCTTGCGGTCGATCCCGCCAAAGATGTGGATGGCTTTCATCCCATGAATGTCGGCTACCTCTCCACGCAACGGCCCGGCCTGGTACCGTGCACCCCTGCTGGAGTGATGGAAATTTTGCGTCGCAGCCAGATTCCGATCGCTGGTCAGGAAGCAGTAGTCGTCGGACGCAGCGACATTGTTGGAAAACCCGTCGCCATGCTCTTGTTAAATCAGAATGCCACCGTCACCGTCTGCCACTCGAAGACGCGTGACCTCCCCGAAGTTTGCCGCCGCGCCGATATCCTGGTGGCAGCGATCGGGCGCGCAGGCATGATTACTGCTGACTACGTTAAGCCGGGGGCTACCGTGATCGATGTCGGCATCAACAAAATCATCGACCGAAAAGAGTTCGACGAGTTCTTTGCTGGAAATAAAAGCCGCGAAGAAGCATTTCTGGCGAAAGGATCAACCTTGATTGGCGACGTGCACCCAGAGGTAGCCGAGATTGCTGGTGCGATCACGCCAGTCCCGGGAGGGATCGGCCCGCTGACCATCGCCATGCTAATGGCCAACACTGTAAAAGCCGCCATGCTGCGACGAGGAATCAAACAGGCTGAGTTGAGCCGGGTTTAAAACAGCCAAATCTCGTGCGGCGAATGGCTAACATCGGACGGAGACCGACGGTTAGCGAAGCCTGATGCCCGACGACCAAAGACCAGACAAAAGACAAAAGACGCGTTTTATCGTGAGCAACTCTTGTTGAAACTCGGCCTCACCGGCGGCATTGCCAGCGGCAAGTCGGCTGTCGGCGAAATGTTTGTGAAACTCGGAGCGCACCTCATCCAGGCCGATGCCGTAGCTCACGAACTCATGCAGCCCGGGCGATCCGTGTACGAGAAAGTCGTCCGCCGCTTCGGCCGCGCAATCCTGAATGCCGACGGAACCATCAACCGCTCCCTGCTAGCCGAAGCCGCTTTCAGCGCTCATGGAGGCGCGGCTCCGCGCGTCAAGGAACTTAACGAAATTGTCCATCCCGCCGTCATCGAATACGAAAATGAGTGGATGAGGAAAGTCGGCGAGCGCGATCCAAACGCTATCGCTATTGTTGAAGCTGCGTTAATTCTCGAAGCTGGCGCCGCCGCCCGTTTCGACTATCTCATCGTCGTCACCTGCCATCCCGAACAGCGCATTTTGCGATTTGCTGACCGTTTGGGAATCTCCGAAGATGCTGCCCGCGCGGAAGTAAGTCGACGCATGGCGGCGCAGATTCCTGACGAAGAAAAAGTCAAAGCTGCCGATTTCGTAATCGACAACTCCGGCTCGCTTGATGCCACGGAGCGGCAGGTAAAGGGTGTCTTCTCCGCCCTGCAATCTCGGCTGGCTTAGTCGCCGCAACCGGTCGACTAGGGCCAGATTCCTTAGCTTGCTTTACGACCCGGCATGACTAGCCACTGCAAGAGTGAGCTCACAATACTTAAGAGGATGGCTCCAATGAAAGCGGCCACAAAATTTCGCACATAGAACCCGCGTACGAACGCCGCCGCCAATTCGAGCATGAGCGCGTTGATCACAAACCAGAACAATCCAAGCGTCAGCACAGTCAGAGGGAAGGTTAGAATCTTGAGAATGAAACCAATGGTTGCGTTGATCAGGCCGATAACAGCAGCCGCGATCAGCGCCGCAACCGGGCCGTTTACATGTATGCCCGGCACTATATTGGCGACAATCCACACCGCTATCGCGCTGAGGATCCAGTGCAGCAAAATGCGCACGAAATGCCTCCTTCGAAGAAGGATTAGCGATCAATGGGAAACTATACAACGTGAAGCCTGTTTCTAAAACTGTTGGCAAGGCTGTCGGTCAGAAGACAAATGGCGCGCGCCTTCTTGAGGGGATGGGAATCCATTACGAGTTGCGCGATTACGAGGTCGATCCCAACGATCTCGCCGCTGAAACTGTCGCAGCCAAAATCGGCCTGCCGCCGGAGCAGGTTTTCAAGACGCTGGTGGCGCGTGGTGCCCGTAGTGGAATTTTGATGGCTGTCATTCCTGGAGATCAGGAACTCAACTTGAAGGCGCTAGCGGCGGTGGCAGGAGAAAGAAGAATCCAACTCGTCCCGGTCAAAGAACTTCAGGCGTTAACCGGCTACATTCGCGGTGGGGTGACCGCGCTCGCGGCGAAGCGTGACTACCCCGTATACGTGGATGAAACCATCCAACTGTTCGACAGTGTTTCTATTTCGGCTGGCGTGCGCGGGCTACAGATTCTGATCGCCCCCGCCGACTACCTGCGCGCCACCAAGGGCAAGCTCGCACAAATTGCAGAACCGAAAAAGGACATTAAGAATAGCGATTAAAATCTATCGACCTACTGGCCACTGATTCACGGTGGCCTCGGTGTCCCCTGTTCCTTTGTGCCCCCTGTGGTAAGGAGCTCGCAGTCACCCGTGAACCCAAGTTTCCATCCAATCGCCGCCAGTATTAAACTGACAAATTACCCGAGGAAGCCATGCCCACTGCGACACGCACCAATCCGCTCGCGTTTCTGACCGACCAACTCGATGAACTCAAAGCCAAAGGGACGCATTTTAAGCTGCGCGTCCTCGATGACGAGCAAGCTCCGCTTTGCACTTTCGATGGCAAACGAGTTATAAACCTCGCCTCGAACAATTATCTCGGGTTCACGACGCATCCTAAATTGCGCGAAGCGGCGCTTGAAGCCACGCGCAAATACGGCGTCGGTTCAGGCGCGGTGCGCACCATCGCCGGCACCATGAAAATCCACATGGAGCTGGAAGATAAAATCGCGCGCTTCAAGAACGTCGAGGCCTGCGTCGTTTTTCAATCTGGATTCACGGCAAACGCGGGAACCGTGTCTTCCTTTTTAGGTAAAGACGATTTCATCATCTCCGACGAACTCAATCACGCTTCCATCATCGATGGCTGCCGTCTTTCGCGCGCCAAGATTCTTGTCTTCCGGCACAAAGACGTCGCCCACGCCGAGGAACAACTCTCCAGCGTGAAAGACAAGCCCGGCAAGAAATTGCTGATTTCTGACGGAGTCTTTTCCATGGATGGAGACATTGGCCCATTGCCCGGACTGTGCGATGCCGCGGAAAAATACGGCGCGATCATGATGGTCGACGATGCGCACTCCTCCGGCGTTCTCGGCCGCCAGGGTCGCGGCACTATCGATCACTTTTCGATGCACGGACGCGTAGACATTCAGGTGGGCACCTTGTCGAAGGCGATCGGCGCTCTTGGAGGCTATGTTTGTGGAACGCGCGACCTGATCGACTATCTCTATCACCGGGCGCGGCCCTTCTTGTTTTCAACTTCGCATCCGCCGTCGGTCGCGGCGACCTGTATCGCCGCTTTCGACGTTCTCGAAACCGAGCCGCAATGGATGGAGCAGCTCTGGGCAAACACGCGCTTCTGGAAAAAAGAACTCGGCCTGCTCGGTTTTAACATTGGCGGCCAGACAACTCCGGCAAGTGAAACGCCGATCACTCCAATCATCATTGGCGACGGCCGCCTGACGATGGATTTTTCACGCGAGCTGTTTAAAGAAGGCGTGCTCGGAACCGGCATCGCATTCCCCACCGTGCCCGAAGGCAAAGCGCGCGTCCGAACTATCATGACAGCCACTCACACTAAAGAAGAATTACAGCAAGCGCTCGAGGTGTTGCAGCGCGTCGGGAAAAAGATGGGGATACTAGGATAGATTTTTGAGCTGGCCGCGGCATCCCGCCCGATTCTTGCATATAGGCGGAAATGTTATGCGTTTATTAATTCGATATTTTCCTCCTAATTTTTCTTGACACTTTGTCTGACAAGATACAGAATGCCGTCTGCTACCCGTCGTAATGGTCCTTCCTCGGACGGGGATTCAGTTGGGGCAAGCAAGCAAAAGTAGAAGTTAGAGTAAATGGCAGGATGTCGCGGAAGTGTTTGTCGGCGGTATTGGCGACATTCGTTCTTGCGGCACAAGCGCTGAACTTAGTGTGTTCAAAAAACGGCGACACCCCACTGACCACAAAAAACTAGTACGAACACTCTACATAGCAGTCGATTACCGATCCCCAGGGATAGTGAAATCGGGTTCGCCAAATGCCAGGACCTCCGCGCGTGCGGAGCTAACGTAAATTCAAAAACCAGATTTCGGAGATTAAACTATGAAGAGATTTGTTTTTACAGCGACGCTCGTTGCGTGTGCTGCGACCATGACTGCGCCGGCTTCCGCCCAAGCGCGGCCAGATGAGAGCAAGAGGATTCAACCCATTACCGTGCACGTACAGCAAGCCGCTCTTGAACGCACTCCGGAGCAAATGGCGGCGTTCGATGCTACCTTTGCTATGCCATCCCAAGAGAGAGAAGAGCCCGCTCCTCGTCCGACCATCGACGCGGCCCTTTATACCCAACTCAAGCGGGACGCGGAACTAGCTCCGCACTCGGTCAGGCCGGGAAGCTTGGCACCTTCATCGCTGGCCGCTACCAGCTTGAAGTTCACGGGCGCAACGGAATGTGATGGTCCCGGTGGCTGCTGGGCCCCGGCCGACGTCGCTGGCTCGATTGGCAAGGCCCAATTTGTCTCGGTGAGCAACGACGTAATCGAGATTCGCAGCCGGACCGGCGCTCTTCTGAGTATCAACTCGCTGAACGGATTTTTCGGCTATTCCACACAGTCGTTATTTGACCCGCGGGTCCAGTGGGACGAAGAATATCAACGTTGGATTGTGACTGCTGACGCGTTCGCGGAAAGCACCACTGTGCAGTACATCTATATGGCGTTCTCGAAGACCAGCAGCGCCATCGGCAGTTGGTGGATTTACAGAGTTAACACGAATGGATTTACCGGCACAGGAAGCTTCTACGACTACCCCATGCTCGGGCTGACGCAAGATGCCGTCCTTTTCACCTCCAACGTTTTCGGAAGCAGTTCTTTCCTAGGATCCTATTTGTTCTCAGTAGCGAAGGCCCGGGTCTACAATGGATTCGGCTGGAGCGTTCCGGTATGGGGCGGCTTATATGCCACCCTTGAGCCACCCCACCAGTTGTTGACGGATCAGAATGGTTATGCCTGGCTCGCTGCAGCTCCGGGCGGTTCCAGTTCGATCCAGATGTATGCACTGGCCTTTCCCGCTAATCCAACCGATATACATCTTTACGGACCGTACACGGTAAGCGGAGTTAGCGCGTACGGAATTCCACCCGCGGCGCAACAGCCTGCGACCTGCGCACCAGCAGGTGCGAAGCTGGATACCCTCGACAACCGGTTCCAGAATCAGGGAACACAGAGCGGCGACCTCTACTACCAGACCCACACCACCAATGACTTTGGCGTCCCCACCTCGCGGTACTACATCATTAAGGGCTTGCTGGCGTTTGCACCAGCAATATCGGTGCAGAACGATTTCTGGGCGTCGAGTACGTCTAACGATTTCAACCCATCCATCGCGGTTGATCCGGCTGGCCGTTTTGGCATCAACTGGTCGTCCACAGACACCAGTGTCTTGGCGTCCATGCGTTTTACGGACAACAACGGTGCTAACCCGTCCGGTGCAACTGGAATCAACGTGTTCACCAGCGCATCATGCTACGCCAACGTTAAAACCAACCGTTGGGGAGACTACTCTCAGACTACAGTGGACCCGGGGAGTGGGCCGGTCGCGAATACCAATACCAAGGTGTTCTGGATTGACAACGAAACCATTCCGAGCGCGAATTTCTGGTCGACAGAAATTGGCAAGATTAATTACTA
>Ga0066679_10000933_pt1 | contig 11031 bp, 8 predicted proteins | sample GraSoiAngelo_128_FD_62298 | JGI IMG/M metagenome (GOLD analysis project Ga0066679, IMG submission 62298) | Grasslands soil microbial communities from the Angelo Coastal Reserve, California, USA - 14_0927_12_20cm | ecosystem: Environmental > Terrestrial > Soil > Grasslands | place: USA... | reverse complement strand
AGTGTCGCGTCGTACATCTCGGCACCGATCGAGCTCGGAACGGCGCCGTCACCGAATTTTCCCACCAACGCAGCCAACCACGCCTTGGTGGTTGGTGAGGGGTCGGCCGAGTTGAAGTCCTGGGACACCAGCAGCCCAACCGACGTCGGCCCGATGGACCGCGCTACGGCCGCGTCCACCCGGAGGCTCGCCTGCTTGGTGCGTGCTGCTCGCGGATCAGCCCCGAGCTGGCGGTGATAGGCGACCTGGTCGGGCTCGATGATGGCGTCGAGCACGACGTCCGGCTTGCCCGCGGTGATTTTCGCGATGTCCGGACCGAAGTCGGTCGTCTGCGCGGGATGGTAGACGGAACCGAGCAGGACGCCGCCATCACCCTGGATGCTTGCTACCGCCTGGGCGGCTGAGCTGCGGGCGAGCGGATCGTCCGTGGCGACTATGTAGAAGGTCTTCGCGAGCTGCTTGTGAACGAGATAGTCGATGAGCGGCACCACCTGCTGGTTGGGCGTGAAACCGAATACGAACACGTTCGGATAACAGACCACGGTGCCCGATGGAACCCCGGCGAAGTAGGGGACGCCGGCTGGAGCCGCGGCCCGATTGCAGGCGTCCAGCGTCGCCCCCGACTCGAATCCGACGATCGCCACCACGTGATCCTTCAAGACCAGGTCCGAGCACGCCTTCGCAGCAATCTCTGACCTACTGCTGTCGTCCACGCGGACGAACCGGAGCTGCCGGCTGCCGGCGAGGTGGTCGGCGTTCGCCCGGGCGAGCGCGACCGTGGCGCCCTGAACCGCCGGGCCCGCCGTGGCGCTGTTCGCGCCGGTCAGCGAGACCACCAGCCCGACGTCGACATAGGACTGCTCGGTGGGCGCCGGCGACGAGCCGAACGCGCACGCCGATGCCGCCATGACCAATGCCGCGGCCAGCCCGAACCCTAAGCACCTACCGATCACCACCGGCCTCGCGCGGCCGATGATGCACGGCCGGCCGGATCAGACCTCGACCAGGCCCTTCTTGACCGCGTACAGGACGGCCTGCGACCGATCGTAGATGCCGAGCTTCTCGTACGTGTTGCTCACGTGGTTGCGGACCGTCTTCTCACTGATCTTCAGCCGGTAGGCAATCTGCTTGTTGGCCATGCCGTTGGCGAGAAGCTTCAGGATCTCGATCTCGCGGTTGGTGAGCCCGTCGTAGAACTCCTTGGGGGTTGTGGTTCCGGTCAGCATCTCCAGCACGCGGTTCGCGACCGCGCTGGCCATGACCCGCTCGCCTGACATGACGGCCACGATGCTGCTGACGATGGCTTCGGCGGACGAGTCCTTGAGCACGTAGCCGCTCGCGCCGACCTTCAGCGCCTGGATGACGTGGTTGTCCGTCTCGAAGGTGGTGAGGATGAGGACCTTGACCGAGGGGTCGGCCTCCACGATCTGCCGGGTCGCCTCGATCCCGTCGAGGTTCGGCATCTTGAGGTCCATGAGCACAACGTCTGGCTTCAGCTTGGCCGCAAGCTTGGCGGCGTCTACGCCGTCAACGGCCTGGCCAATCACCTCCACTCGAGGGTCCTCGTTGAGGAGGCGGGCGAGTCCCGCCCTGAACAGGGTTTGATCGTCTGCGATTACGACGCGAACTGCTTTGGTGGCGACCGTCATTGGAATGGAGCTCCTTGTCCTATTGATCCGTATCTGGTTTGGGCATCAGCTGTTCTTTCGGGAAGATGGCGCGCACCGTGGTGCCGTCGCCCGTGTGGCTTTCAATGCGCAGCTCGCCCCCGAGGATGACCGCCCTTTCCTTCATCCCCAGGGTCCCCATGCCCGCAAGCCAGGATTCGTCGGTGTCGACGCCGCGGCCGTCGTCGCCTACAGTCACCGCCATGTAATCGTCGAGGTACGGCTGCAGGACGATGCGTACAGCGCGCGCCCCGCTGTGCCGCCGAACGTTGGCGAGGGCCTCCTCGATGATCCGATACAGGTTCACCGAGGCCGGCGTGGTGAGGGATTTCGGCCATCCTGGCAGCACGTCGAACTTGGCCTTGATCGTCGTTCTCTGCTCGAACCGCGCGACCAGGTCGCCCACCGCGTCGACGAAGGTGTCGCTGACGGCTTCCTCGCCCCGCAGGTCGTGGAGCAGCTCGCGGAGGCTTTGGAGAACTTCTCGCGTCGAGTCCTGGACCGTGTCCAGCTGCTTCTTGACGTCGTCCCAGCTGACAGGTTCGGTCTTGAAGTTTTCGAGGTCGACCAACATGCCCGTCAGGGTTTGAGCTACCCGATCGTGGAGCTCACGCGCCACGAGTCGCCGTAACTCTCCCTCGGACTCCCTGGCGCTTTCTTCTGCCCTGGCATCCGCGCGCGCTTTGCGCACAACTGCACCTGCAGGCGGCGAGGCCACCCGGTCCCTATCCTCCCCTCTTAAATTGACTGGTTTGTCCCAGTGATATCCGTTTGAGCAACGGGGCTGTGACTAATAAGTGAGACTATTCGCCCAATCGATTCGGGTCAATGGTCAGAACTAACCATTTCTTCACGAATCCTTGCCCAGGCGCCTCAACGAACTCGGGACGTTTTGCCTACGTCTCGCTGCGGTCGCGGGACGTTTTAGGTGTACGGGCGCCCCGCGGCCTCGGCGTGAAGACGAGCGATCGCCTGGCCGCGACTGGTGACGTGAAGCTTTTTTAGCACGTGCTGCACATGTTTGTTAACGGTCGCGGTCGAAACCCCTAGGCGGGCCGCGATCTCGCGGTTGGTCCGGCCCCGGCGCAGCTCGGCGACCACTTCCTGTTCCCGCCTGGTCAGCCCATGATTCGATGCGGCCAGGGTTCCATTGACCGGGGTTCGGGTGCTGTAGAAATCGGCGAAGGTCATGTCGCCCCTGCGCTTGGCCATGATGGTCTTGATCGCGGCAACGGTCTCTGGCACCGCCAGGTCCTTCGGGATGTAGCCGCTGGCGCCGGCGGCTTTCGCGGCCGACGCGGCCTCCGGCTCCAGGATCGCCGAGATCACGATCACCTTGACTCGTGGATGACCCTGCAGCACGGCCCGGGTCGCCGCGAGGCTGTCCTCGCCAGGACCGAGGTTGAGGTCCATCAAGATCAGGTCCACGGGGGATTTCCGCATCGTCTGGACGACCTGCGTAGCGGTCCCGAGCTCCCAGAGCACCTTCAAATCGGTTTCGTGCTCGAGAGTGCGCTTAAGACCCAACCGGAAAACCGGATGGTCGTCCACGATACCGAGGCGGATCGGTTGGCCTCCGCTGATTGGCAGAACCCCTGACCCCGTCACCCTTTCCCGCGCTTTCTGTTCGCGGGCCCCAAAACAGTGTTGTCACCATACACGGTTTCGGAACGCTGAAAAGGACATGTTCCACCGCTTTCCCACCAAAGCATGCTGGGAAATACAACGCGCGCCGGCCCCTTTCGGTTCTATCCGAAAGAAGTCCCCGGGGTTTTCTAGCGGCGGTCGGCTACGGGAACCGCTTCGTCGAGGGAAGTCTTGAGCTGCGTCAGCGCCTCAGGCGGCAGTGGTGCGTCTTCGAGCCACACAAAGAAGGTATCGGCGATCTTGTGCCAGACCGTGACCTGGCGCTTCATCGCCCGGCTCCAGTACGCCTTCGACCACGCCGCCGCCGCGAGCCAGCCCGCGACGAGGCAGCAAAACGCGCCGGTGATCACCTGCAGCCAATCCGACCAACCCTGCATCGGCCTGAGCCCTGTCAGGATGAGGATGCCTAGAACGAGGTTGACCACCACTCCGACCGGAAGAAAGACCCGGAAGAAAATCGACTCCCATCTGGCCCGCGAGATCCGCGGCCTGCGCGCAGCCGAACGCATGGCGTTGTCCATTGATGCGAGGGTCGCACGAAGGGCTCGGCGGAGCCAATGAGACGAATGTCCCGGGGGACCCTGATTAGGTCTCGCTCAACGGTCTATAGCCGTTTATAACGAAACGGGCGTTCGTGACACGGGCTGCCTGCACGAACTGAGGCGGGGCATGATCATGCAGCCAAACTCGGCGCGGATTCGACCGCGGATTGGCTGAGACTTGGAATTTCGGCGCACCTGACAGTTCGGCTGGAACTTTTGATCTTTCGATAACGTGTCGAATTGGGCGCGGTTGGACTCAAAACTGCTCGGATTTTCAAAGCATGTCCCGATTCGGGCCGAGACACCAAGGACCTGCCTTGCGCGAAATTCAGCCGTCCAGGCACCACGGATTGGTCGAGATTGCGCCAAGTACCGGTTGAGAGGGTTCCGATGGGCAGTCCCGAACCGGGATAGCCGTGTCTCGGGCGTAGTACTACGATCCCATTACGATCGCGAGACTTGCCCCATACAGTTCAAAACGTGGTCGTCGTTCCGTCACAGAGTGTCATTGCAGGGGCAGAGGTTGCACAGCGTCCGCAGGCGATCACGGCCCTGGTCATCGATCGCCAGCCGCTTTTCGTTGCGGCCCTCGGCAGCCTGCTGTCGGGTCCCCCGCTCTTCGCCAACGTCTTCACATCCGGCAGGTCGGATGAGGGACTCGAGCTGGCGCGCTCGGGGGCGGTGAACGTCGTCTTCTGCGATTTGCACGCTGAACCCGTGCCAGGGATTCAGGTTGCCAAGGCGCTGACAGAGGAGAACCCGGCTGTGCCCGTGATCCTCCTCGGCGACCACGATGACCAACCTCAGCTCACGGCTGCGCTCCAAACGAGCGCGGCGGGGTTCTTCACCAAGGATGCCGGGCTGGATGAGTTCCTGGTCGGCGTCCATGCCGTGCTCGCCGGCCACCGGGCGATCGGGGCCAGCCTCATGGACAAGCTCCTCGACCGGCTGGGCCAGCAGCAGGCCATTTCGCCGCGCGGCTCAGCGAGCCAGCTCTCGCCGACGGAGCTGGAGATCCTGGCCATGATCGGGCGCGCCCAGTCGGTGCCATCCATCGCCTCCAGCCGCGGCATCAGCAACAAGACTGTCAGAAATCACCTGGCGAAGATCTATCGAAAGCTGGAGCTCCATGGGCGAACGGAAGCCGTGCTTTGGGCGGCACGCATGGGACTGAACAGGAGCTAGGCGGACAAAATCGCCTTGGTCTATCCTGGTGCTTCGCTTTTCCGGAGTGTCGGTCAGCGCGTAGAGGGCTGCCGGTGGCAGCGACCTCCGCCGCGACGAACACCATCAAACAGGAAGGGGTAGACAGAGATAGGCGGACAAAAGCGTCATCACTCGTTTGCGGCGCATCGCGCTTCACGTCCTCTGCGGACGGCATGTGCGGCAGCGTTAATCGCCGTTTTTTCAGTCGCTCTCGTTCAGCTGACGCCGGGCCGGTCGATCACGACGGCGCGCGCCGCAACCGCGACCCAGGGCGGCATCAACGTGGAGCCGGCGGCGCGTCCATGGAGATACGTGGGCGCGAACCCTGATGGGTGGTGGTGTCCTGTCGGCGCTTGCACGACGTCTAATCCGCTCGGTCGCATCGACACCGAGATGGGACTTGCCGCACAGCTCTACGTGTCCAACATTCGCCTCGAGATTCCCTGGTTCCTCGTCGAGCCCGGCAATGGCTCTTACGACTGGACGAGGGCCGACTACATCTTCAACAGCGCCTCACGTCACGGACTGCTGATCCAGCCGATTCTCGTCTACACGCCATCGTGGGACGGCAGCTACAACTCGTTCCCTCACCCGAGCAGCTTTGGGTCATTCGTAACCGCGTTCATGAATCGTTATGGCAGATCCATCGGCGCCGTCGAGATGTGGAATGAGCCCGATGGTGGCCAGTCGCTCACGGTCAACAACCCCAGCGCCTACGTAGCCGACATCCTGATCCCTGGCTACAACGCGGTGAAGGCGTCTCATCCGTTGGTGCAGGTGATCGAGGGCGGGAGCATCAACGACTCAGGTACGTGCTGTGCGTGGCTGAGCGGAATCTACAACGCGGGCGGTGGATCGTATTTCGACATCGCGGCTTTCCACGATTACGGCGGCAACTACGCACAGATCGCGCAGCAGTACCAGGGCGTGATCAATGCCCACCGTTCACAAGGCAACAAGCCGATCTGGTTGGGCGAGTACGGTGTCAGCGACGCCACCGGATCGCAGCAGAGCTCCCTCATCAACGGCGCGCTCGCCAACACCGCGGCGCTTGCGATGGCGCAGTTCTACACGCTGCGCGACGAGTCCGTATACACGTGCTGCCCGCCGGCCGCGACGGGTGAGCACAAGCAGTACGGAGTCGTTGCCGCGGACGACGTGACCAAGAAGTCGAGCTTCAACACCATGGTGTCGCTCCTGAAAGGATTCACGCCTCCCCGCGCGTCTCCTCCGCCGGCCGCGAAGCCCAGCCCGACACCGACCGTTGCACCCGGCCCGAGTCCCGCTCACCACACGCCCAGTCCGACAGTGGCCGGCGGCCAGAGCGGTTCATCGGGCTCATCGGGCTCATCGGGCTCAGGGTCAGGATTGAGCGGCAGCTCCGACACGGCGCTGCGAACAGCAGCCGTCAATCGCCGCGGCGCTTTCCCGCAAATCCTGTTCCTGGTCATCCTGTTCATCGGACTGCTGCTTTTCGGATTGGGTCTGGTGATCACGACGACCCTGGGAGCGACCTTTACGAAGATTATTCCGGCCGGTATCAATCCAAAACTGCTGCAATCGATCCAGGGCAACAGGTGGTCGCTCGGCATCGGCATCGCCACGGGCGGCGCCGTGTTGTGCCTGGCGGCGGTGCTGCTGGTGATCCTGCCGCAGCATTAGAAGTAGAGCGGGCGACGGAGTGCGCGCGGGCGCCATGGTCCGGCTCGTGCCGGCAGTGGGCTGCTTGCTGCTGGTGCCGTTCGCCCTGGCCGCCGGCGCCCCATATATAGAGGTAGAAGGCGCCCCCACGGCGGCCCATACGGGCTTGCATGTTGGCGGCAACCAACTGATCGACGGCGCCGGGAAGCCGGTCCTCCTGCACGGGATCAACATCTCCGGCACCGAGTTCTCGTGCGCCCAGGGCGGGAAGTCGGGCAATCGCGGCTGGAGCATCTTTGGAGGCCAGCCCGAAGACACGCCGGCCACCATCGGCGCCATGCAGAAGTGGCACATCAACGCGGTTCGCGTGCCGCTCAACGAAGACTGCTGGCTGGGCATCAACGGCATCAATCCCATCTACGGTGGAGCCAGCTATCGGGCAGCGATCGGCAAGTTCGTCCGCGACCTGCGCGCTGCGGGCTGGTATGTGATCGTCGATCTCCACTGGAACGCTCCCGGCGATGCGGTTGCGCTTTCGCAGCAGCCGATGGCGGACGAAGATCACTCGCCTGCGTTCTGGACCTCAGTCGCGAGTGTGTTCGCGGCGGACACGAATGTGGTCTTCGACCTCTACAACGAACCATTCCTTTATGGAAGCTACTTTCAGAGCAAGACTCAGAACGCATGGAGCTGTTGGCTCAACGGATGCGCGCTCAGCCAGTACCTGACCGGAGGCCAGCCCTACACCCAGTCGTACAGCTGGCAGGCGGCGGGCATGCAAGAGCTGATCGATGTGATTCGCACGGCGGGAGCGACCAACCTGCTCATCGCCAATGGGCTCAACTGGGCCAACGACGATTCGGGCTGGCTTGCTCATCGGCCGCATGACCCGATGGGCAATCTCGCCGCGGGATGGCATGAATACCAGGGCGAGCAGTGCGCATCAATCGCATGCTGGACACAAACCATCGAGCCCATAACGCAGCGCGTGCCGGTCGTGACCGGTGAGACCGGCGACCACACCGGCTCCAAGTGCACGCTGGTGAACCTTCCCAATTTCTTGCCATGGGCCGACCTTCATGCGGTCTCTTACGTCGCGTGGACGTTCAACCCCTGGGGCTACAACCACGACGTCCTCATCAAAGATTGGAAGGGCACACCATCTGCATGCGAGGGCGAGTACTACGCGGCACATCTGTCCGAGATCGCAGCGAATCCTCCAACACCAATCGTCTCGCCGGTTGCCGCGAGTCCCGATGCTTCGCCTTTTGTGACGCCGCCTTTGACGATGGCCGCAATCGACGGCGGCGCATCCAAATTCCCGTACTACGTCGTACTGCTAGTGGGTGTTAGTGTCTTCGCGTGGGGTCTGATACTGATGAACAGTGTCAGAACGTTGGCGATGCGAAGTGCTGCGGGATCGACAACAAAAAATAGATCGGTGATGGGCGTCGCGCTCATCGCGTGTGGAGCGATCTTGTCGATGTTCGCGATTCTTCTTATGCATCGCTAAATTTTTCAGACGACCGAACTGAAAACAACGCGTGACTGACCGTTAACGGTCAGCGTTGCGCAAGGTTTTTTGTGCGGTTACGTTGCAGAAAACACAACGTCGACACAGGGGGTAGTCACCTTGCATGCGACTGTATTTACGGCTGCGCGAGAGCGAAGACCATCGGGCCCGAAGATCGGGCACTTTTTAGCGAAACCGGCTCATCTCGGATTCGTCGTCCTCGGCCTGCTGATGCTGAGTGTGATGTTCAACGTGGTTGTGCACACACGAGCATTGGCGGCCGTGCGTCAGGGCGGAGTGAACGTCGAGCCGTCCGCGCGTCCGTGGCGATATGTCGGTGCGAATCCCGGTTCGTGGTGGTGCGTGCAGCCAAACTGCATCGCGGATCCCACCGCAACGATGAACCGCGAGCTCAGCCTCGCGCATCAGGTCGGCGCCGCCGACCTGCGACTCGAGTTTCCGTGGTTTCTGATCGAGCCTCAGAAGTGAGTCTTCGACTGGTCGCGTTCCGACCAGATCATGGCCGCCGCGCAAACCGCAGGCGTCACGATCCAACCGGTCCTCGTGTTCTCGCCGTCATGGGCGGCGAGCAACACCACCATTGCGCCCGCCGGGGCGGACTTCTCCACATTCGTCACTGCATTCACTCAGCGATATGACCACAAGGTTCCGGTCATAGAGATGTGGAACGAGGCCGATCATGGCCATTACTGGAACTCGGGAGAGCAGGCTTATGTGAGCGCGATCCTGAACCCCGGTTACGCGGCGGTGAAGTCCGTCGATCCTTCTATCCAGGTCGAAGTCAGTGGAACCGCCAACGATCCAGTCGGCAGCGGTTGGCTGGCGAACCTCTACGCATTCGGCGCCAAGTACGACATCATGGCGTTTCACAATTACACGGGCAATCCGCTCGGCGAAGCGTCGTCGATCCAGTCGACGATGTCCGCGCACGGCGACAACCGGCCGATCTGGCTCGGCGAGTACAGCGTCGCTTCCGCAACCGGCAATCAGTCGGGACTCATCAGCGCGACGCTGACGGGCAGCGGTCCCTTGGCGATGGCGCAGTGGTACAACCTGCGCGACGACTCGGCCTACAACTGCTGCCCACCGGTGGCGGCGGTAACCGCGACGTGGGGTCTGCTGCAGTCGGACTACACGCCGAAGCCGAGCTTCAACACCATGCAGTCGCTGCTAGGCGGCGCACCGCTTCCGCAGCCGACACCGCCCACCCCTTCGGCGAGCCCGTCACCGTCGACGAGTCCGTCACCATCGCCCTCGCCCTCGCCGACACCGAGCGCGAGCCCGTCACCGTCCACAAGTCCTTCGCCATCCACAAGTCCTTCACCATCGCCTACGCCCATACCCGGTCCGATCAACGCCGGCGGGCTCCACGTGAGCGGCAACCGGATCGTCACCGCGAACGGCGCGCCGATCAGCCTGCGTGGCGTCAACATCTCGGGCACAGAGTTCGTGTGTGCGCAGGGCTGGAGCAACGATCCCTTCGGCGGCCAGCCGGAGGATAGCCCGCAGACAATCGCAGCCATGCGCTCGTGGCACGTGAACTTCGTGCGCGTGCCTCTCAATGAGGACTGCTGGCTGGGCATCAACGGAGCCCACATCGGCGGCGCGACCTACCAGGCCGCGATCGTCAAGCTGGTCACCGATTACCGCGCCGCGGGCTTCTACGTGATCGTCGACCTGCACTGGTCGGCGCCGGGCACGCAGCTGGCGTTGAGCCAGAACCCGGCCCCCGACGAAGATCACTCGCCTGCCTTCTGGAAGTCGGTTGCCGCGACCTTCAAGGGCGACACGGGCGTGATCTACGACCTGTACAACGAACCCTTCTTCTACTGGATCCCAGCCGGCGGTCCGGACCAGTTCACCTGTCTCTTCAACGGCTGCACTATCAGCCAGTTCGAGACCGGCGGCACGCCGTTCGCCATCACGCAGAACTGGCAGTCGGCCGGCATGAACGAGCTCATCGCGGACGTTCGCAGCACCGGCGCGCAGAACGTGGTCATGGTGGCCGGCGCGAACTGGGCCCGCGACCTTTCCGGCTGGCTCGCCCACCGACCTTCGGACCCGAATGTGGCCGCCGCGTGGCACAGTTACCCGAGCGCCAACCCAAGCCTGACCTCTGAGTGCGCGGCCCAATTCTGCTGGGACGCGGTGGTCGCTCCGATTGCACAGCAGGTCCCCGTTGTCGTTGGAGAAACCGGCGACTCGTCCGCCGGACCCGAAACCTATCTCCCGAGCTTCCTACCCTGGGCCATCGCGCACAACCTCAACCTGGTGGCCTGGACCTGGAACGCCTGGGGGTACCCGGACGACGTCCTCGTCACCGACATGCAAGCCGGCACACCGACGGCGGGTGAGGGCGTGATCTACAAGGCGGCGCTGGCGAGCCAGCCCATCCCGACCCCACTGCCTTCACCTTCACCCACACCTTCGGCTTCGCCGAGCCCAAGCCCATCTCCATCTCCTTCGCCGACACCGACGCCGTCTGCGTCTCCTTCCCCATCGCCAAGCCCGTCTCCATCGCCGACCCCGTCACCGGTGCCGGTTCCGGCCAGCTCCGGGGTCATGCTCGCCGACAACTTCGAGGCTGACGCCCTGGGCTCAGCGCCCGCCGGATGGAGCGGCTATCGAACCAACTGCGTGTGGAACGTGCAGATGCAGGGCACCCACGTGCTGACCCACAGCGGCTGGGCAGGATCGCAGCAGATCGGCAGCGCATCGTGGACGAATTACGCGTACAGCGTTGACGTCAAGCCAAGCGGGTGGGCAAGCGAGCAGGACGGCCTCTCGTTCGCAG
>Ga0066679_10000932_pt1 | contig 11034 bp, 12 predicted proteins | sample GraSoiAngelo_128_FD_62298 | JGI IMG/M metagenome (GOLD analysis project Ga0066679, IMG submission 62298) | Grasslands soil microbial communities from the Angelo Coastal Reserve, California, USA - 14_0927_12_20cm | ecosystem: Environmental > Terrestrial > Soil > Grasslands | place: USA... | reverse complement strand
CGCGGAGCGCGGCACGTGATCATCCTGGCGACGGGCGCGGGCAAGGCCGATGCAGTCGCCAAGGCAAAACGCGGCGAGGTGCCATCGGGCATGATTGCGGGCGCGCGATGGCTGATCGACCGCGAGGCCGCCGGGACCCGGTAAGGAAGATCGAGGTAGTTCCCTCGATCCTGTCCGCTGACATCGCTCGGCTCGGCGACCAGGTGCGGGAGGCGGTGGCGGCGGGGGCAGACCGTATCCAGGTCGACGTCATGGACGGCCACTTCGTGCCCAACCTCACCTTCGGCCCGCTGGTCGTCGAGGCCGTGCGCAGAGTCACCGACATTCCAATCGAAGCCCACCTGATGGTCGAGCGCCCCGAGCTGTTCATCGAGGCATTCGCAAAAGCGGGAGCCACCCTGATCGAGGTCCAGGTGGAGGCGACCACGTCGCTGTTCAGGACGGTGGAGTCGATCAAGGAACACGGAGCCGACGCGGGCGTGGCGATCAACCCGGCGACCTCGATCGAAGCGCTGCGCGAGATCCTGCCCTACATCACGCTCATCAACGTGATGACTGTCGAGCCTGGGTTCGGAGGCCAGAAGTTCATCGCTCACAGCCCTGACAAGATCCGCCGCCTGCGGGCTATGGCCCCGGGCATCGAGATCGAGGTCGACGGCGGCATCGACGCGGAGTCGGCGCCACTGGCGGTTAAGGCGGGGGCCACGGTGCTGGTCGCCGGCAGCTCGGTCTTTGGCCACAAGCAAGGGATCGAGGCGGGTATCACCGCCTTACGGAGCGCAATTGGCTGAAAACGCGGACTCTCTGAAGCGGGCGGCTGCGGAGAAAGCCCTGGAGCTGGTTCGGGACGGAATGCTCCTGGGCCTCGGCAGTGGGACGACGATGCGGCATTTCACCGAGGGGGTCGGCCGCCTCGTGGCAGGTGGAATGCGGGTGAGGGGCGTGCCCACGTCACGCGAGACCGCCGAGCTCGCGGCCGCCAACGGCATACCGATCGTCACGGAGCTCGTCGGCGACATCGATCTCGCTGTGGATGGTGCGGACGAGGTGGACCGAGATTTGAACCTGATCAAGGGGCGGGGAGGCGCGCTCTTTCGCGAAAAGATAGTCGCCGCCGCGTCCAGGCGATTCGTCGTGGTCGTGGACGAGTCGAAGCTGGTCAAGCAGCTGGGCGCCGGCGTGCTTCCCGTCGAGGTGCTTCCATTCCTGTGGCGCACGACCGCCGACAGGTTGATATTGCTGGGGGCGTCGCTGACGGTGCGAGGTGGGGAGGAAGCGCCCTACGTCACCGACAACGGCAACCTGATCCTTGACCTCACGTTCGAAGGCGGCATCGCTGATCCGCAGGCCTTGGCGACATCGCTCAAGGTCACCATCGGCGTAGTCGAGCATGGGCTGTTCGTCGGGATGACGGACTCGTGCATCGTCGCCGGCGCCGACGGCCCGCGAATGCTGGGCCGCTCGGGGAGTGCTGGGTAGACCTGAGGATCGCGACCGCGGTTCTGGCTGCGTTCTGCGCCCTGACGGCGTGCAGTGGGGGCGGAGCGGTCGGCAAGGCGTTGCCCACCGGCACCTCGTCGCCGGCGTCCACCGTGCCGTCCCCATCGATCACTGCGGCACCTTCGCCGACGGACGAACCATTCACGACCCAGCTCAGGTGCGGCCGGCCGGTCTCAGCAACGCACGGGCTTGCGCTGTACGCGCCGCCTGCGACACCGCCGCTGCTCGAGGTGCTCGACGTGTCCATTCCTTTGAAACCCGCACTCCTCTGCGTGGTGAGCCCAGCGCAAGGCGGCAGTTTCGCGCAGGCGCCAAACCAGCTGGTGTTCTGGATCGGAGACCAGCTGGGATCAGTCGACCTGAGCACGAGGAAAGTGGTCCAGACGGCGCGATTGCCGGTGGCCGCCTTCGAAGGTAGCTTCAGCCGCGACGGCAGCATGTTCGCTTATCGAGCGGTGGAGGACGCCGCCGGGTCGATCGGCACTCACCTCGACAAAGCCGGTTACGACCGAACGCTCTACACGCAGGATCCCATCGGAGGGCATGGCGGACCTGCACCCGGCCAGGGTCCGGTGGATCAGCTCGAGTTCTCGTCTGATGGAACCGAGCTGCTGGATTACAACGCCTTCAGGCCCCCATCGGGCCCTGAGAAATTCCTTGTCTACCGCATCGCCGGCATACTCGGCTCGTACGCCCCGCCGGACAGCTTCATGATCTTTCATTCCAATGCCGCGTCATCAGGGGTCTGGGCTTCGATAGGAAGCGTCCTCTACTTCTTCGCGTGGCGGGAGCCGGCGGTCAATGGAGAGGTCGACAGCCTCGACGCGATCGGGAAATCGCAAACTGTGGCCGGTTTGAACGCCTTCTATTGGCCGCGCATGATGCCGGGCGGGGGCAGCATCGTCTTTGACGCTTATGCCCATCCAGCCGGTGACGCTTGTGGCGGGATGCCGCATCTGTGGCGTCTGCAGCTTGGGACGCATGCCACAGCACCGACGGCCACTCCGGTCAGCTCGGAGCCTGTGGTGATCGGGCCGGCCGTCATCTGGTCGAACGAAGAACGAAGCACCCAGTGCGGGCCGGGCGGGGAAAGTGCTCCGGATGGCGTAATCATCGCCCACGACCTGGGCACCGGCCGCGACGCGACGGTCGATATGACGGCGACCGTTTCGGGGATCGGACACTCCTTGCCGGCGCCGAACACCGCTTGGGTGGTGGACATATGGATCTGAGGCGGTGATCGCCGGGTAGGGAGCCGGGGGCAGGCTCGAGAGGGCCACCACTAAACTTCTCTCGCGGGACGGGTGGCCGAGTCCGGTCGAAGGCGCAGCACTGGAAATGCTGTACAGCCGCAAGGCTGTCTTGGGTTCAAATCCCAACCCGTCCGCCAAGCGGCTCGGCGCAAACGTCGGCTCGGGCGTCCGTTAAGCCGGAGGAACATGACCATCCTGCCAAGCCGCGTATGCATCGCTGCTCTCATTGCGCTGGCGCCGCTTGTCAATGCGGTGCCCGTGGCGGCTCAGCCTTTGCCCGGGACGACCTGCACGCTGTTCCCAAGCGACAACATCCTCAACACCGACGTATCGGCGCTACCGGTCAACGCTCAAAGTGAAGCGTGGAAGGGCAACATGGCCCAGAACGCGTACCTGCACCCCGACCTCGGTACCTTCGCACAGTGGTATGGGATGCCGGTCAACGTGGCGCCGCCTCCCAGCTCCGGCCTGACCCCCACTTTCAACTACAACTCCGAAAGTGATCACCCGGCGGAGGGCTACCCGATCGACCAGTCGACGCTCATCGAGGGTGGACCTGCCGCCGGATCTGGGACCGACCGTCACGCCCTGATCGTGAACAAGAGCTTGTGCAAGCTCTACGAGATCTACAACCTGCAGAACTTCACGAACGGCCAGCAGCCAGTTGCAGGCTCGGGCGCTGTGTGGGACCTGACGTCGGACGCGATGCGGCCCATCGGCTGGACTTCGGCGGACGCGGCCGGACTTCCGATCACGCCCCTGCTGCTTCGACCCGACGAGATCCTCGCCGGCAGCATCCCTCATGCCATCCGCTTCACGGCCCACTGCACGTACGGCTACATTTGGCCGGGCTCGCACGATGCGGGCTCGTGCACCACCGCATTCCCGCCGATGGGCGCCCGCTTCCGGCTTCGTTCGAGCTTCGACATCTCCGGTTTCGCGCCCAACGCGCAGGTCGTGTTGCGTGCTTTTCAGCACTTCGGCCTCGTCCTCGCCGATAACGGTGCGGACTGGTATTTCGGTGGCAGCACTGACGACTGGTGGGGTACAGCCGCCGGCGACCAGGTTGTGAGCCAGCTGAAGACCATCCCGGCGTCGCAGTTCGACGCGGTCGACGAGTCGAGCCTGCAGGCGGCTGCGGGCTCATATCGTGCGACCGGCATCACTCCGGGCCCTGGCGTGATGGCTGCCGCACCGGCGGTTGCGTCCTGGGGCGTGAACCGGCTGGACATCGTCGGCGTCGCCACCGACCAACAGCCCTGGCACCGCTCTTGGGACGGCACCACGTGGAGCGCGTGGGACGTGCAGGGCGGCCGTCTCAGCGGCGATCCTGCAGCCTCGACCTGGGGAAGCGGGCGTCTCGATGTGTTTGGCCGCGGCGGCGACGGAGCCCTGTGGCACAAGTGGCTGGACGCCGGAACGTGGCACGCGTGGGAGTCTCTGGGTGGCCGGCTTGTCGGCGGTCCCGGAGCAGCCTCATGGTCGTCCGGGCGGATCGACGTCTTCGTCCTCGGGACAGACCGCGCCTTGTGGCACAGGTCGTTCGACGGCATCAGCTGGGCGGCATGGGAGTCCCTGGGGGGCGTGCTTACCAGCAGCCCCAGCGTCGCATCGTGGGGCCCGAACCGTCTCGACGTCTTGGGGCGAGGGCAGGACAACCAGCTCTGGCATAAGGCGTGGACCGGATCGCAGTGGAGCGCTTGGGAGCCTCTGGGTGGAGTGCTCTCCTCGGCCCCGGGGGCTTCCGCTCAAGGGCTCAACCGGCTGGATGTGTTCGTGCGCGGCCAGGACAACCAGCTCTGGCACAAGTCGTGGGACGGAACGGTCTGGAAGGCCTGGGAAGCACTCGGCGGCGGCCTCACCGCGAGCCCGTCGGCGACGTCGTGGGGAGCCAACCGCCTGGACGTGTTCATTCGCGGCAACGACCTGCGGCTCTGGCACAAATGGTGGGACGGCACGCGTTGGAGCGTTTGGGTGCAAGAGCCGGCCTAGAAAGCTGCCACCTTCCTGGTCGATAATCGAGTCCCACCGTGGAGCAGCGGATCAGCCTCGTTACGCTTGGGGTGCGTGACCTTGCCCGAGCTCGCGCCTTCTACGAAGCGCTCGGTTGGCGCGGTGCCCAGCAGCCCGACGATGAGATCGCGTTCTTCCAGGCCGGGGGAATGGTGTTCGGTTTATGGACAGGGCTCGGCGGCCACGGCGCGCCAGGGATCGAGCTCGCTCACAATGTGCGTTCGCCGAGCGAGGTTGACAACGTGCTCGCGGCGGCCGTGCGCGCCGGCGGGACCGTAGTCCGCCCGGCCGCCCACGCTGATTGGGGTGGGTACACCGGCGCCTTCGCGGACCCAGAAGGCTACGTGTGGGAGGTCGCGCACAACCCGGACTGGGCGATCGCGGATGACGGGTCGGTGCGGCTCCCCTAGTCCGATCCACGCTGCGCCGGATCCCGGGTCATTTGCCCGATTGACGCGCATCGCGAACCGTCGAACGATTCTTGAGTCGTACCTCTGCGACTCGACATGCGCAGTCCCCGGTGAAGTTCCCTCCCGCCATTGCACGAGCACCGCGACCCGGTGCCATCGAAACGCGTCGGGAGAACTGGGACCAGCACCGGCTGGCCGGGCCAACGGCGGCTTTCATCATCACCATGGTCGTGGCTGCCTTCTTGCTCGCGGTCTTGCACCGAAGCCCGCCCACCCATGCGCCCGGCCCTCCTGCCTGGCGGGCAACAGCAGGCGACTTCGCGACGCCGGATTGGTTTTCAAACGTGCCGCTCAAATGCCTTGCGGGTATAGGTCTGGGAGTGTCGACGACACCTGCAGTTGCGTATGTCAGCGCTGTGCGCACCGGCTTTCGCGCGGGCCAGGACGTGGTGACGATTCAGTTCGCAAGCGAGCGTCCTGCCGAGACGAGCATCAGCGCCCAGATCGGCGCCACATTCATCGTGGGAACCGGGGGGAAATCCATCACGCTGGAGGGCAAATACGGCGCGTTGGTGACGATGCAAACCGCGGACGGCCACAGCCATTACTCCGGGCCGGTTGACATCAAGACCGGCGATCGTCTCGTGGTCGAGCTGCGCAAGGTACGAGACGACGGCGGGGTGATCCAGTGGGCGATCGGTCTCGGGCAAGTTCCCTGCTTCCGGACCGCCTACCTGGACAATCCCACCAGGCTGGTGATCGACTTCCTGCCAGGGTCCGGCTAGTCGGAGGTTCGCCCTGAAGCGCCCGGCGCGTCGGCTTCAAGCTCAGGGAGGTCGGAATGTGGCTCGCCTGGTTGCAGCGGGTGCTTCCAGGCAATGGCGTGGTGTTCGGCAAGGGCTGCGTTGCGGCAGCGGTCGCAGCACCAGATTCGATCGGAAGGGCCCAAAGACGTGAGTAGCCGGTTGAGTCGGCTCACACCACCTCCAACGCACGAGGATGCCCTTCCGCTCGCACCTCGGATCGGGGTTAGACTCAACTCGATATGGCCGAGACGGACCGGGTCGGGATAACGCCAAGGAGCTGGACGGCGCAGCTCCACCACGGGGTGATGCACCTCGGGAAGCGCTGGTACGTGGTCAGCGCCGAGCTGAACGAAGCCGGCCGCGCCGAGGGAGTTCGGCTGGACGGCCCCTACTCAGATCGTGCGGCTGCCGAAGCGGAAGTAGACCGCCAGGAGCGCGCGCCGGGTTAGTTCGGATTGCCCAGCCCGGCTGGAGCACAAACTCAACACTGAGAGTTATGTTTGTGCCGGGGTAGGTGGTGCGCGCGGAGCGGGAAGATACTGGGCCAACCGTGGCCTCGGACGAGGTCGGCTCCGCGGGTGCCGACTCCGAGATCGATCTGCTGCCTCGAGCCTCTGAGCCTCGTGAACTGCTCCGCACCGACTTTCCAGGCGCCACCGATCCAGTGGTCGATCACATTCCCAAAGGGCGCCGGCCGAACCGCTGGCTGCTGATCGCGATCGGCGTCCTGCTGGCGCTCCTCGCTGTCGATGGGGCGGGCATCGCCGCCAACGCCGCCCTGTCCAGCCTCTACAACCCAGGACGCGCCGTCACCGATTACTTCGCTGCGCAAAGCAGAGGCTCGGTGGGTGGAATGATGGCCAACGCCACCTTCTTGCCAGGTTCCGACCCGGCGTTCTTCAGCAGCTCGGCGGTCGCGGCCATGATGGCGGTGCCACAAAACCGTGATCTGAAGGACGTCCACATCATCTCGACCCAGTCGATCGACTATTCGACGGAGACGGTCAACGTTTCGATGACTTGGGCCGGCACTCCTCGCCGCCAGGCCTATACGGTGCGCACGGACAATTCGCGCGTTCATGAGCTCATCTACCACTCATGGCGGGTTGACATACCCTTCGCGACGGTCCAGCTCGCCCTACCCAACCAGCCTGGCGCAATGGCCGTGGACAACATCAACACCGCCTCCCCTGACCCTGACTCGGTCCAGGTCATCCAGGGCTACCACGAGGTCACCATGATCGCCAATTTCGCGTATGACACGAGCACGCGACTGATCGATGCGGTGGGCTACCCGGGGATGGCGTCGTTCCAATCCACGGTGGGCTCGATCGCGGCCTACCACGCGTCGAAAGCTGTGACGCTTGCCTTCAGTGCGTGCGGATCAGCTGACGACACATGCCTGGAACACACATATAGCGCGAGGCCCGGCTACTCCTGGTCATGGGAGCTCCCGGGGTACGGCCACGTGGAAGGCACGACATACCGGTACGCACTCGTTGGGGATCCAACAGTCGGCATGATCCTGAAGGTCACGACCCAGCCTGGCATCGTGACCGCGATCGGCTCGTGCGCGTCGACGATCACCATCAATGCGAGGGTCTACAAGTTCCGGGGAGACTGGACGGCGAAGCTCACATGGTCAAGCGGCGACTTCACAGCGGAGCTGAGCGACTACTGCTTCGACGTCAGGGATGACTCGGGGACCGGGACCGTTTGATCTAAGGCGAGAGAACCCAGGGGTCAACACGTAGCAGGACCGGCCGGTTTTGCAACCAAACGCTGGTCCGCCGCATCGAACAGACAGAGACGTTACCCCACGTCGCAGAAAGGAAGGAAGGAAGCAAGCGATGCGTCGAACTACCCTCACACTCGCAGTCGTTCTTCTTTGCGGATGCGGTGCCGCCACCGGGACTGGCGGTTCGAACGCCCAGGTCACGTCGAGCCCGGCCGTCCTGGCCTGCACGCCGTCCGGGGCGGCATCGCCATCGTGGACGTCGACATATCCAACCACCGCGCCTGCCATCGCTTCAGCCGTAGCCGACGGGGACACGCTCACTTTCACGTTCATCGCCGGCACACCTCAGTTCGAGGTCGTCCCCGTAGACAGCGCTCAGTTCGCCGCTGATCCCAGCGGTAGGCCCGTGAGCCTCGCCGGGACTTCAGGAGTCGGAATCGTGTTCCGCGGCTTTCGCGGCGACATGAGCAACTACAGCGGAGCTGCCCGGCTCAAGTCGACCGGACCTTTGCTTCTCGAAGCGGCTGCGACGGGCGATTTCGAGGGCGTCGTCAACTTCGGAGCCGGCGTGAGCGCCCCCGCGTGCGCCAACGTGAGCGCCGGCCCGTCCACGCTCACGTTTCATTTCATCGAGCCCGTGCAGGGCAGCTAGCGGCGCCGGGGAGCGAACAGGCACCAAGATGATGTCCGCAGTGACGGAGCAGCGGCCGACAGCGATGCAGCGTGCCACCCAGGGTGATGCGGATGCGTTCGCGATGGTGTTGGATCCGCTTCTCAATCCCGCTTACAGGCTGGCGGCGGTGATGCTCTCGGATCGGATGGCGGCCGAGGACGCCGTCCAGGAGGCCGCCGTCAAGGCATGGCGCAATCTCGGCCAGTTGCGAGGAGACGAAAGCTCACTGCGCGCCTGGTTCCTGTCCATCGTCGCGAACGAATGCCGCATGACACGCCGCCGCCGCTGGTGGTCCGTCGTGAAGCTGGCCGACGTCGAACCGGACCGAGGGCGTGCCGGTTTGAGTCAGGAGGCGACCACCGATCTGCGCCGCGCCATCGCACGGCTCAGCCCGGACGAGCGCTTGCCGCTGGTCCTCTATTTCTATCTCGACCTACCCCTCGACGAAGTGGCGCGCACCCTGCGCGTTTCGCCCGCGGCCGCCAAGTCGCGAATCTATCGGGCCGCCCAGCGTCTACGTTCCGACCTGACCCTCGAGGAGGTGTCCTGAAATGACCCGCGAGAGTTTCCGCCGCGACATCAATCGAGAGTTCGACGCGTTGAGCGGCTCGCCGAGCCCGGCGCTGTCCGCCCGCGTGCGCGCGGCACTGACAGAGAACCGGCCGGCACGGATAGGACCACCTGTGTGGATGGCAGGCGTTGCCGCCGCCATGATTGCCCTGATCATCGTTGGCGTCCTGGTGGCGTCGAACCTCAACCGTCACCAGACCGGCATCGTCCCCGGGACCATCCCGAGCCCAAGCTCGAGCCCCGTTGTTTCCGCGAGACCGAACGCGACCCCGTCCGCGCAGGCTTCACCGACCTCGCCGGCGGGGCGCTATGCCTGCGGCAACTCGGCCGCCAGCGCCACGAACCCGCCGCTGTCGGCGTTCGTCAACGCCGTGCGCACCGGTACGCACGCGGGCTACGACCAGGTGACGATCCAGTTCAGCAACGGCCAGCCGAGCGACGTGAACTTCGACCCACAGTCGACCGCGACTTTTATGGAGTCACCCAAAGGCCAGGCCATAACGCTCGCGGGTCAGGACGGAATCCTCATCACGATCAAGGGCGCCGACGGCCACACCCAGTACAGCGGGCCAACCGACTTCAATACCAACTATCCGGAGCTCAAGGAGATGCGGCAGGTGCAGGACTTCGAAGGCACGGTGCAGTGGGCGCTCGGGCTTGCGCACCCCGGGTGTTACGCCTACACCTTCCTGACCAACCCGACCCGGCTGGTGATCTACATCCAGCAGTAAAGCGCCCTGCGTCGCCGCCTCGCTACATTTGTGCGGACCGACCGAACCGTTCAAGGAGTCCGCAATGTCGAGCCTCGCCTTCGATCCCGAAGAGACCACGCACTGGGAGAAGACCCACCCACGGACCATCTCGCCCGAGAAATGGAAGCAGTTCGAGGGCTATGCGACCGAGATCTTCTCCGCGCTGGGCATGGACCTCAACACGCCGGGCACCAAGGAAACGCCGACCCGTTTCCTTCGGGCGTTGTTCGAGGCGACCAACGGTTACGAGGGCGACCCCAAGCTGCTTACGGCATTTCCGACCGAGTGTCGGGGTGGCCCCGACTGCAGCATCGCGCAGGTGATCGAAGGGCCGATCGAGTTCTTCTCGCTTTGTGAGCACCACGCGCTGCCGTTTCACGGGCACGCGTACATTGGCTACATCGCGCACGAGGAGATCATCGGGATCTCCAAGCTGACTCGATTGGTGCGAGTCTTCGCGCGGCGCTTCACCGTCCAGGAGCGCGTCGGGGTCGAGATCGCCGATGAGCTGGTGCGCGTTCTGCAGCCCCACGGCGTCGCGGTGCACCTGAACGCCATGCACCTGTGCACGCAGATGCGAGGCGTGAGGGAAGGCCACTCACGAACGTGGACGTCGAACTGGCGTGGCAACTACGAAACCGATCCTCAGCTCAGGACAGAGTTCCTCCAGGCCGCGACCGTCGACAACAACCACTGACCGGAGTGCTGGCGCCCTTCGAGGTCCTCTTCGAGACGGAGCTGCCCGCCTACCAGCTGCCCGAGGAGTTGGGCCGGCTCTATGGACGGCTTGGATTCGCCGACCGCGTGGTGTATTCGAACTTCGTGTCCTCCCTGGACGGCGTGGTGGCGCTCGGCACCGGCTTCTCAGCCGGTTCCGTGATCAGCGGCAAGTTCGAGGGCGATCGATTCCTGATGGCTTTATTGCGGGCGTGTGCGGATGCGGTCGTCATCGGTGCGAGCACCATGCGGGCGACGCCTGGCCATCTCTGGACGCCGGCTCATGTGTATCCCGACCTGGCCTCGTCGTTTTCGGCTTTGAGAGAAATGCTCGGGCGCGCACCACAACCGCGCCTGGTGGTGCTCACCGCGGCGGGGGACCTGGACGTCAATCATCCGGCGCTGCAGAAAGGCGCCACCATTCTGACCACGCAACAAGGAGCGGAGCGAATGGGGGGCAGGCAGCCGGCTACTTGCGACGTGGTCATTCTCGGCCGCGGGAAGCGGTTCAAGGTCAAGCGCGCATTCGACGAGCTGCACGAGAGGGGATTCCAGGTCATCCTGACCGAAGGCGGGCCCCATCTGGTCGGCCAGCTGATCGC
>Ga0066679_10000929_pt1 | contig 11052 bp, 9 predicted proteins | sample GraSoiAngelo_128_FD_62298 | JGI IMG/M metagenome (GOLD analysis project Ga0066679, IMG submission 62298) | Grasslands soil microbial communities from the Angelo Coastal Reserve, California, USA - 14_0927_12_20cm | ecosystem: Environmental > Terrestrial > Soil > Grasslands | place: USA... | reverse complement strand
CATCTTCGTATGCTTTATCGCCTACGGCGCGCGAGCTGGCCGTCAACCTCGGCCCGAGTCTGCCGCCCAAGCTGCACACAGTCCCAACCGCGTGGCGACAGACGGACCCGCTTTGCACGCTCGTCTTTTGCGGACGTCGCTTGCACAACTCCAAGACGAATCAACTCCGCAATCATCTTTGACGCTGCCTGTTGCGTGACGTTCACACGTTTTGCCACTTCCGTGAGGGCCGGGCCTCGCGATGGGGTCCGGCTACTCGATCCTGCCGGCACCCCTCGTGCCCGCAGTAGAACGCCAGCCTCGCAGAGTCGCCTCGATGAGAATCATTTCCGAAGTAGCACACGGTCAAATTTGTCAGAGTTGTTAACGCTTGGGCGCGACACACTTGCTCAGCAACGAGCGTCTTGTTACAAGCACGCCCTGCTTATCTGGCCGTCTGTCCCTTTGTTAAGCTTCACCCTCGGCACCAGTCCCAGGGGTTCTCCCAAGAATGCGTAGGCGACGGACAGTGGCGCAATCGCGAGGACCGGACGCACATATCGCAGAGCGCCAGCCCACTTGTGCGTGTCGGCCCAAAAACCGAAAGCACCCATCAGGACTCCTACGAGGAGCGCACCCCACTCGCTACCCGCACCGAACGGTGCCGCACCACGCCGCCCCTCGTCTGACTTACGCGGCACGAGCACGGGGAGCAAGAAACGCATCGGAGCGAAGACCACCAGCGCCCCAAGCACAACAGTGAGGATGTGGACTGTTGTCGAGCTGTTGTCGCTTGGCCACTCCGGACAAAACACGAGGAGCAGTATGGCGAGTGCAGGCGCCAATGCCGCCAGCTTCCAACGCGTGGGGCCGACCCGCGGCAGAGTTCGTTGCGCGGTGAGGGTCAGCAACTGCCCGGCAAACGCAACGGCTGCGAAAATCCCGAGCCATGTGAGCAATTTATTGTGCGACCTAGCACTGATCCACATCAATGGATGCCTTGCCAAAGCGACGGAATCCGCCACGAGCGTGATGAGGACGGCGAGAACAACTGCTTGGTGCGACCTGATTACGTGAAGACGTTGCGCTGCGGAGGCGAGACCTTTCCGGTACGGGCGAAACACTCGCACCATGGAGATCAGCGGGACCAAAATTACGATGGTGAACGCGAACACCCCCACCGCGTCGCACGGATCCTGCTGCAAAGGAGTCATCCTGTGGCGGGCTAAGTTGTGCTTGGCGAATACGAGCACGGCGGCAAGTCCGAACACGACGACAGCATCGCGTTTGAACCGTATTGGCATCAGGAATCCTATTCGCGATAAATCCGGAAGTATAATGCTCCTCACGCCGTATGAAGCATCTCCTCACCTTGGCCTTACTTGTAGCAAGTCTTTTTGCGTACTCTCAGACAATAAATCAAGCAGATGGCGAGATTGGCGGGAACGTCATGATCAGAGTGGAAACCCGGTACCCGGCGTCACTCTGTACGTAGTACTGCAGGGCATCTCGTTGGATGGGATGACGCGCCGGTCAGTTAAGAAGGACAACAACGGGACGGTCGACTTTCGCGGGGGCTTTCGGTTAGGCGCATACCAGCTCTATTCGCGAAAAGATGCCGATGGCTATCCTGACTGTTCGGACAGCTTTTATGCACAGTCGGGCTGGGAGTTTCCTAACTTAAGGCAGATCTCACGGAAGATTATCCTTCAGCAACAATCACAGTTACGATGGGCGAAAAAGCTGTAGTGCTGGTAGGGCGAGCTGTCGATGCTAGAACGCGGGCTCCGGTAAAAGCGAAGCTAGTCTTCTGGGACGAAGATGGAAACGATCATTCCGTATTCGTTGAATGGCAGGGATTTTGTTCGCGTATAATTTTTTCTCGTGTTTCACATGTACGTGAGGGGACGATCAATCTCTGGAATTGAGCGCCCTTTGGTGCGAAACTGCGCCCAATCAAACACCAAATAGAGCGGGAGTCTACATCTGATGGATGGCGAGTGTGAAACTTCGTTTTGCGGCTGCACTCGAATGCATGCACGCACCCGCGGACTCAGACTGTTTGGGCCTAAATTTTGGGACTAACCAGAGTGGGTTTTGACGTGGATTTTTAGGTTAAGCGACGCCGAATCAGTGAGTTTCCACCGTGTCGCGAACCAGGTGCTCTACCAGGCTGAGCCACTCCCTGACGGTGAAAAGACAGCGCACCTTGCCACTCTGCAGCAACCAGGCGCACAAAGGGACTATAGCATCGTGCCGCCAAGCTCCTTGCCGTAATGCGAGGTCTGCCATCGTCGCAATTCGACAGCTTCGCTGTTTCCGATAGAATGATCTTCTTTCCCTTTCCGTCACCATGTTAGCTTGCACTGCGGCCGTACTGTACACGCCACTGGAGCGAATTGATCGACCTCTGGTTCTAGTCGATGACGGCGTGATCGCCGAGGTGACTTCCCGCACTCGACGCCCGGTTCCTTCGAGGGCGCGGGTGGTGGATTTTGGCGATTCTGTCTTGGCACCTGGGTTCATCGACATCCATATTCATGGTGGAGCCGGGCACGATGTGATGGAATCCGATCCCGGAGCGCTGCCCGGCGTCGAAGCGCTCCTGCTCAAGCATGGTGTAACCAGCTATTTTCCAACTACCGTCACCGCTCCTCTCGACGCCACATTGGGCGCCTTGGACCGCCTCGCCGTGGCGATCGAAGCCAGAGTCAATGGAAACGGCCGCCGCGCGCGGCCGCTCGGCATTCATCTTGAGGGCCCTTTCATCAGCCACGCGCGCCGCGGAGTCCATCCTCCGGAATACCTGCTGAAGCCGACCCTCCCTATGTTCGAACGTTTCTGGCAGGCGTCTCGTGGGCACATCAAAGTGATGACCATCGCTCCCGAAGTAGAAGGTGCTCAGGAGATTATTAAGGAGGCGACCAAGCGGGGAGTATGTGTCAGCCTCGGACATTCCGACGCTGACTTGGGCGCCGCTCGTTCGGCGATGGCGGCGGGAGCGCGTCATGCGACTCACACTTTTAATGCAATGCGCCCCCTCAGCCATCGCGACCCCGGCATTCTTGGCCTGGTGTTGGCCAATGCCAATATGACCGCCGACATCATCGCCGACGGTATCCATGTCGATCCGGCGGTAGTAGAGCTTTTCGTCAAGTTGAAGGGCCCCGAGCGGGCGGTCCTGATAACGGATGCTACCTCCGCAACCGGCATGCCCGACGGGCATTATCGTCTTGGTGCTTTCGAGCTCGAAGTGCGGAACGGCAGGTGTATTCTAGGCGACAAGCTGGCGGGCAGCGTTCTGACCATGGATCGCGCGGTGCGCAACATCATGAAATTTGCCAATCTGGATCTGCAACAGGCTTTGCGGACCGCCACTTTGAATCCCGCGAGTGTTGTGGGGATCTCCGGGCGACACGGGGTTCTGGCTTCAGGTGCTGACGCTGATTTCGTGGTGTTGAATCGGCAACATGAAGTCATCCAGACAATTGTGCGTGGGGGGTACCTATATCGAAAAACGAGAGAACCAGAATGAGTAGTGAGCGCCAGTTCCGCCATCACATGATCAAGGAGATCTTCGAGCAGCCTCGCGGCTTGCGCGACACGATTGCTCCTCGTGTGTCCCTTGCCGACGGACTGGTCCGGTTGGAGGACGTTCATCTTAGCGTCGACGACTTGCGTGGGTTGCACCGTATCAATATCGTTGCTTCGGGAACCAGCCGCCATGCTGGCATGGCCGGGCAGTTCATGATCCAGGAATTGAGCGGCGTTCCCGTCGACGTGGACTATGCCAGCGAGTTCGAATACCGCAATCCCCTGACCGGTCCCGGCGAATTGGCTATTCTCATCACGCAGTCGGGTGAGACTGCCGACACTACTGGCGCTTTGCGCGAGGCCAAGGCCAAGGGCGCGCGCACCATTGCCATCTCCAACGTGATCGGGTCCACGATAGCCCGCGAGGCGGACGGCGTTATCTATACTCTGGCGGGGCCGGAGATCAGCATTGCCTCCACCAAGGCCTTCACCGCACAGATGGCTGTCTTATATCTGTTCGCGCTTTATCTCGCCCATGCTCGTGGCTGCTTGAATCAAGAGCAAATACGCCAACACATTCGCGAGCTTCTCGATCTTCCCGCCCAGACCGAGCGGGTGCTGGAAGGAGCGAAGCAGTGTGAAGCTCTCGCGAACAAACACCACAAGATCGAGGACTTTCTCTTCTTAGGACGCGCGGTGCACTATCCGGTAGCGATGGATGGTGCGTTAAAGCTGAAGGAAGTGTCGTACGTTCATGCCGAGGGCTATCCCACGGGAGAGACAAAACACGGCCCGAATGCGCTAATTGACGAGAACCTGCCGGTCGTGACTCTTGCCACCTGCGATCGCAGCGATCCCGGTTCCCTGCTGCGCTATGGAAAGACGGTGGCCAACATACGAGGATTCAAGAAGCAGGGCGGCAAAATTATTGCGATTGCGTCTGAAGGCGACGGCGAGGTGTCCAGCCTCGCGGACCACACCATTTTTGTGCCCGCCGCTCCGGAATTGCTGGCTCCAATTCTGGAGATCGTGCCTTTGCAATTGTTCGCTTACTACATGGCGGTACACCGCGGGCTGGATGTGGATCGGCCGAGAAATCTGACTAAGTCGGTGACAGTGGAATAGAAGTAAAGAGGTGAGCTAGTTCGGCTTGCGAACTTTCCCCTCCGGCAGATACCGCATCATGGCGGCATCTGTAGCCTGCTTGATCCTGTCAAAGAGGCTTAGTTCAGGAGTGGGCGACTTGTCCCCAGACGGACTTTGGCGCAGAGTCCGCCGCAGCTTTTCGTCCATCTCCAATTCGCTGGTAACGATCTGCATGTAGAACCAGAGGAAGTGCCGCATCTGGTCGAGCGCGGACTTCAGAGTTTGAATCGATTCCATCTCACTTAGCTGACTGAGCGATTCCATTAACTCCGGATCGGCCGGGGCCTGCATTGCGGCGCAGTTCAGTTCCCGTTGGATGGCACGCAGATCCTCGGTGACTCGCAGGATTCGCAGATCAATCTCGTCCATGTAGTCGTTCGCGTTCATCGTGCGTGCGATTCTGACATCTGAACATCTCACTCGCAAGAGCGAGCGAACAGATGTCCGCTGTGCATGAGCTTTGGTAATTCTCAGTTACCTTGGTGTGAAAGGTGCGTCCCACGCGAGTTTTCACACGGAATTGGAGCCGGCTGACGCAATGCCGGCAGTGCCGCCACGGATCTCGGGCTCCCCACACACGCACTCCTGAACACGGACTTTCGAGCGCAGCGACGAGCGCGCGAATCATCTGATCAAGCTTCACCGGTCCGAAACGCCGAGCGCCCTCTCGCGTTGACGATATGCTTTCAAGCAGCCAATACATAGGGATCAACGCGTACGGCCAGAAATATCCTGGCCCAAGAACGTACTAAGGTCGCAAGATCGAAGCGCTCAGGCCACAGTCCCAGATGATGCTTTTCACACTCAGCTCTGACCCGAACATAAGCCTTCATGACCGGCGCGAGCTGCGCCACGCTGACGTGAACGAAATGCTCGATTCTGGCGTGCACAGCGGCTGACACTGCTTCACGCGCCGCTACTAAGTCGACAGCTCGAAAGTCGGCTGCCTTGGATGGGTTGGGATGAGAGACACCAACGATTGTATGAAGGTACCAGCAGGCGCAATCTGGTCTTGGTACGAATTTCTGTCGAGCGGATTGCCAGAGATGCTGGTGCAACCCTTCGGAAGTTTCGACTCACACCCAGGGCGCACCAGGGCTCGAACCTGATGACCTGGTTCCAGTAACTGCGGAATCAATCGCCGACCCCATGTAGCCGGTGCCGCCTGCCATGAAGATTCTGTGCGGGTTCAGCAAAATGTCTTCCGCTACCTTTGTGTATAGTCCACCGATATCTCTGCCCCTTCCACCGGATTGGGAATCGTCGCAACCACTTGCTCCATTGCTGGCTCGTAGCTCCAGCCGGTAAGTGCAGTACCGGCGGTCAAAACCTGCTTGGGCTGTCTTGCGATCCCGAAGATTTCCAGCTTCACTTGATTCCACCAGGGAGAAAACGATCCCTGGGCCGGCGAAATCTTCACGCGAACCGAATCGGGCGATGCATCACAGGTATAGTTCACGCGCAAGTACTCGCCTTTCTGATAGGCGAAACTGATGCCGTCGTCCAGGTAGAGCGAGCCACGACAGTCTTCTCCGGGATAGACCTGCAGCGTCAATGGGCCATCGGGCTTTTGTGCCGTGTACTGCACCAATGGCTGCTGCGCAAGGATGGCGCCTCCACGAACATAGACCGGAAGCACATCAAGCAGAGGTTCTAAGCGGATGTCGGTTCCGCCTTGCAGCTTCTGCCCAGTCCAGAAGTCGTACCAGGTACCGTGCGGCAACTCGACTTGCAGCGGATCCAACATCTCCACGACTTTCGGAGCAATCAATAGATCTGGCCCGAACAGGTACTCAGGGAGAAAACCGCTATCCACCTCTTCGTAGAATCTCTCGTCGTTCGGATACTCAAGAAATAACGGCCGTTCGAGCGGCAACCCGGTCCGCGTGGTCTCTTCCACGCCGGTGTAAATGTAAGGCAGAAGCCGGTAGCGCAGTTCAATGTAACGACGGCGAATCGCTTCCTGCTCCGGACCATGCACCCAGGGCTCCTGGTCGGCGGTTCCCTTCGCGGTGTGATCGCGAAAAATTGGCGTGAAGGTTCCAACTTCGATCCAGCGCGTGAGCAGATCTGGCGTTGGCGTTCCAGCGAAACCGCCGATATCAGCGCCCACCAACGGGTAACCCGACAGGCCAAGATTCTCCAAATTGGGCGTCATCATGCGCAGGTGATTCCATGAACTGGTGTTGTCGCCGGTCCATGATGCGGCATAACGTTGTGCGCCCGCATAGGCCGCGCGCGTCAAAACAAAGGGCCGCTCATTGGGACGTAGACGCAGCAGCCCTTCGTAGGTGGCGCGAGCGTTTTGCATGCCGTAGACATTGTGGATGGCGCGATGACTCTCAGTTCCACCCCAGTCCACACGATGAACGACGTCCAGCGGCATAGTCTTATCGGGCCGCAAGAAAACAGACGGTTCATTCATGTCGTTCCAGAAACCGGCCACGCCCACATCGACAAAATCCTTGTAGAGAGTGCCCCACCAGCGCCGAACTCTTTCCAGCGTGAAGTCTGGGAAAACGCTGTCGCCGGGCCACACCTTTCCCACGTAGACTGAGCCATCCGGATTCTTGACGAAATTGTCGCCGGCAATTCCTTCATCATAGGGCTTGTAGCCAGCTTGCTTCTTGATGTGTAAATCCGTGATGAGAATAACCTTGAAACCTTCCTTGCCGAGGTCGCGAATCATACCCTCAAAGTTCGGGAATTTCTGGCGATCCACTGTGAAAGGAGCGTTGCCCAGCTGGTAATCGATATCCAGGTAAATCACATCGCAGGGAATCTTGTGCTCGCGGAAGATGCGGGCAATCTCGCGAACCCGCGCTTCCGGATAGTAGCTGTAGCGGGATTGCTGAAATCCCAGCGCCCACAGCGGCGGCAACGGACTACGCCCAACCAGTGTGGTGTAGGACTGCAGCACCTTCTTAGGATCGGGACCAAAGAAGAAGTAATAGTTCAGTTCGCCGCCTTCCGCCCCAAACGAGTATACATTGCGATCCGCCCGTCCCAGGTCGAAGCTGCTGCGATAGGTATTGTCGAGAAAAACGCCATAAGACACGCCATGGCGTAGCGCGAGAAAGAATGGAATGTCTTTATAAAGAGGATCGGTAGACTCCTGCCATCCATAAGCGTCGGTATTCCACATGCTGTAGGCCTGGCCGCGATGATCAACCGATCCGGGCTTATCACCCAAGCCGTAATAATGTTCGTCTTCGGGCATCACCTTCCAGACTCGGAAAGAGCTCCCACTGAATGCCATCGGACGCGCGTCAGCCAACAGAACCTTTCCTTTGGTGTCCAGGAACACGATCTGAAGCGGCGATTTCTGCACGCGCACTCGCCCCGTGCTGGTCGCGAATTCCACTGCACTTGACGAGTCGGAGACCTGTAGGTTGGGCACAGACTGAGCTGCTTCTGGCACAACTGCCCAGGAATGATCAGCCGGGAAAGTCCCCTCTGTTGCCACCCGGACTCGCACGGTCGAGTGGTTGATTGCAACCACGCGCACTGCCGACGTTCCTGCCTTCAACTCAACGCCATTGGGTAGCTTTTGAACTCTCGTGACCGCCGCGAGCGGCTGCCACGATGCTTCGGCAACCTGCGCCGACGTACCAAGAGGAAAAAAAATGGCAAGAACAACCAATATGCCAGCAATCCGTTTCATCTCAATTCCTGTAATACTGAATTGCACGCCGAGTAGAGGCTTCATTCTATAATTTCGGGTCCGCCCGGGAGGTCCCCAGGCGAATTTGCTTCTGGTGGTCGGTCGGGGCAACCGGACTCGTCGGCAAGAAAGGTTGCGCTGTGGCCACGCAAGAACGGGGCAGCGGTACTCGCGCTGGTTCGCGGCGGTGCCCAATCGCGGAGAAGCAAAAGCGCTTCTCGATGCCGGATCCGAGGTGGTGGATGGAGATCTGACCCAACCGGAAACTCTGGCCCCGCCCCTGCGCCGGAAGTCACACGATCGTGTGTACCGCCACCTCGATGCCGCAGGGGTAGGATGACGGATTGAGGCGGGTCGATCACGACGGCGTGCTGAGCCTGATCGATGCTGCCGAGCAGGAGTCAAGAAACTCGTGTACGTGTCTTAATTCAGGAAATATTAAGTTTGACTCTCCCCTGGAGACCGCGGAGAGGGACTGCGAGCGGCGCCTCCTGGCCAGCCAGATGCAAGCGATAATTCTCTGTCCAACGTGGCTTTATGGAAGTGCGGCTTAGCACAATATTGGGCTTTGATCCGGCCAATGCGACGGCGCGAATCTATGGTTCAGGAGAAGCGCCTGCCAGCTACATCTCCGCCTTTGATGTCGCCGATTCTGCCGTGGCTACAGGGTTAGGGAGCGACACCGGCAACCAGGTTGTCGAACTCGGGGGGCCGAGCCGGTTTCGCAGCTGCAAGCGGTTTGCATCTTCGAAAACGAGCTCCACAGGAAATTTACTCTGCAGCATGTCTCGGTGGAAGCTTTGCAGGAGCAGCATCGCTCGGCGAACCTTTGCAGAAGACCGTTGGCACGCTGCTGTTGGGATACGTCGCCGGCGATGTCATCCCCACGGGCCGGGATAACGCGACGCGTTATAGGGTGCGCCTGCATTCGGTAGACGACTATGCAGCTCAGTCTGCTGCTAAGCATTGACCTTATTTCCGCACCTGCGGCCTTCTCTTTGTGAACAATCTCCTCATCTGTTACAAGCATCTCTGTGACTGAAGCGAACTCAACCGCCCTGGTGCGGGCCATCGGACGCTGGAGCATGGTGGCGCTGGTGGTGAACTCCATCATCGGCAGCGGAATTTTCGGCCTGCCCTCCCAGCTCGCCGGACTAGTCGGACAATACAGCCCATTGGCCGTATTGTTGGCGGGTGCGGTGATTGGCGTCATCATGTGCTGCTTTGCTGAGGTGGCTTCTTATTTCACCGAAGCAGGAGGTCCGTATCTTTACGCGCGCGCCGCTTTCGGCCGCCTGATGGGTATCGAGATGGGGTGGATGCTCTGGCTCTCCCAGTTAAGCGCGCCCGCGGCTAACGCGAATCTTTTCGTTATTTATCTCGCAGAATTCTGGCCTTGCGCCAATGATCCCCTTCCGCGTTTCCTGATACTCGCGATTCTTGTGGGTATACTGGCTATCATCAATTACCGCGGCGTACGCAGCGGCACGCAGGTCAGTAACTTCTTCACCATCGCGAAGCTGTTGCCGATCGGCATCGTCATTATCGCGGGTGCGGTCTACATGTTCACCGGACATCGCGTGGCAGGCGCGGCGGGAACCCCGGGCGGTGCTGGAGCCTGGCTAAAAACAATTTTGCTGCTGGTCTTTGCCTACGGCGGTTTTGAAAGCGCACTCACGCCTATGAGCGAAGCGACAAATCCTCAGCGCGACGCGGCTTTTGGTCTACTCGCAGCCCTGGTGATCTGCACCCTGGTCTACACCTTGATTCAGTGGGTCTCGGTCGCTGTGCTCTCTAATGCCGGCAACACGCAACGCCCGCTGGCTGACGTCGCTCGGCTTGCGCTTGGCGAGAAGGGAGCTGTCCTCGTAACCATTGGCGCGCTGATTTCGTTCTATGGGTATCTCAGCGCAAAAATTGTCGGTGTTCCTCGCGTGACCTATGCCCTCGCCGAACGAGGAGACTTTCCAAAAATATTTGCTGCAGTCCACTCCCGGTACCGCACTCCCTATTTCTCAATCCTGGTCTTTGCCTTGCTGACCTGGTTGCTGGCTCTCTTGGGAAGCTTCGCGTGGAACCTGACACTCTCGGCGGTAGCGCGGCTCGTCTACTACGGCGTCGGATGCGCAGCCCTCCCGGTGCTTCGCAGACAGCGGCCCCGGTTAGCCCTGTTTCACCTGCCCGGTGGTCAACTCCTTTCAGGAGCCGGCGTTGTCCTTTGCGGGGTGCTGTTAACACAGGTGGACTTCAGAAAATCCCTCATCCTCATTGCTACTGTGGTGCTTGCCTTCCTCAACTGGCTGTTCGTGCGACGTAAACCAGCCGCATAGCGAGTCAGTCAAGCCGCGAAGCAGCGCAAGAATGAAGCCCAGGGGGTAAGCCGTAGTTATCGGCGGGAACCGGATTAGCCCCCGGAGGATCGAAATAATAGCTACAACACAGACTCCGTAATGAAACACCGGATGTCTCACGCACACACGTCAACGTTCGGAAAAGCAGGAAGCTGAGCGAGCCCCAGCCAGGGGCAGCACAGAACCACCGGTTCGGTATAATTCCCGCCTGGCGAAAGCGGCGAAACCTACTTGGGAGGTGCGTTTGCGAACGCATCGTCGGCTATGCGCAGGTCTAGGGGTACTGTTTTCGACCTTATCCTTATTCGCTCAGCGCAAACCCGTGCTCCAGCAGATCGACGCACCCCATCCTTATTACTATCGCGAGATGTATCTGCC
>Ga0066679_10000923_pt1 | contig 11078 bp, 8 predicted proteins | sample GraSoiAngelo_128_FD_62298 | JGI IMG/M metagenome (GOLD analysis project Ga0066679, IMG submission 62298) | Grasslands soil microbial communities from the Angelo Coastal Reserve, California, USA - 14_0927_12_20cm | ecosystem: Environmental > Terrestrial > Soil > Grasslands | place: USA... | reverse complement strand
CTTTGAGCGCTGGGTCGTGCGTTGCCATGAATATAACAGCGCGCTTCAGCGTGCTTCGGATCGAGGACTCTGGCATGACGGCGAAGGCTTCAAGATAAAGCCCGTTGAAACGTGGTACAAAAAAGAAAGCGCCGTAGGCGCTAAATGTTTATAGAACAATCATTCAGACTATTGAAAAAAACCGAGCCGTCTTCAGACGGCTTTCCCGGAGGGTTCTTAGACCAGCGCTTTGAGCGCTGGGTCGTGCGTTGCCATGAATATAACAGCGCGCTTCAGCGTGCTTCGGATCGAGGACTCTGGCATGACGGCGAAGGCTTCAAGGTAAAGCCCGTTGAAACGGGCTGAGCGATTCTCGTTTCCCAGCTAACCCAGCCGTATAACAGCTGGTCCTAAGGATCCTGCGGGCAAGCCGCGTTAACGCGGCTGTCCAGAAGGAGCCCGTCGAGCTGCCATTGCGTCTGCGATGAGTTGTTCGGTTGTCATGGTCAAAACAATATCAACTGGCATTTTTTGCAAGTCAAGAAACCCCGCGAGACGACTTGAGCGAAATGCTGCGCATTTCGCTCAAGTCGGAAGAAAGAAAATGGACGCGTTCGGTTCCATAAACATTTCGCCGCTACGCGGCGAGGTCCTATTTCTTATCCGCCCCGGCAGCCGCGGCTTTCTTCGGTTCAGTTGCTTCGACGACTTCTGCCGGCGCCGGCAGACCCAGCGCGCGTTTCACTTCGTTCTTGATCTTCTCCAATATGACTGGTTGATCTTTCAGAGTTTGCTTCGCGTTCTCGCGCCCCTGGCCGAGCCGTTCGCCTTTGTAAGAAAACCACGCGCCGCTTTTTTCGACGACCCGATTATTCGTGGCGAGATCCAGCAGATCGCCCTCGCGCGAGATTCCTTCGCCGTACATGATGTCGAATTCGGCTTCACGAAATGGCGGCGCGACTTTGTTTTTGGCGACTTTAACTTTCGTGCGATTGCCAACGACGCGGTCGCCGTCTTTGATGGCGCCGATGCGCCGAATGTCCAGACGAAGCGACGAATAAAACTTCAGCGCGCGGCCGCCGCTGGTCGTCTCCGGATTGCCAAACATGACGCCAATCTTTTCGCGAATCTGATTGATGAAGATGAAGCAGGTGTTCGATTGCGCCACAATCGCCGTCAGCTTGCGCAGCGCCTGCGACATCAGACGCGCCTGTAATCCCGGCAGCGAATCACCCATCTCACCGTCTAGTTCCGCACGCGGCACCAGCGCCGCGACTGAATCGACGACAATCACATCGACACCATTCGATCGCACCAGCGCTTCGGCAATCTCCAAAGCCTGTTCGCCCGAATCAGGTTGCGAGATCAGCATGTCATCGACGTTCACGCCCAGCTTGGCAGAATAGTCGGCATCCATCGCGTGTTCGGCATCGATATACGCTGCCACGCCGCCAGCTTTCTGCGCTTCGGCCACGATGTGCAAGGCGAGTGTCGTCTTGCCGGAACTTTCCGGTCCATAGATTTCAACGATGCGGCCGCGCGGAACGCCGCCGACGCCGATCGCCGCGTCCAACGACAAAGAAGTCGTGGAGATCGCCGGGATATCGGAAATCTCACGCTCGCCTAAGCGCATGATCGATCCTTTGCCAAAACGCTTTTCAATATTGAGCAGCGCGGCTTCGATGGCGCGACTGCGGTCTGCAATTCGGTCTTCAGGCATAAGAGGCATCTCTTTCTTCTGCTCCTAGTTTGATCAAGTTATGATTTCGTTCCTGCCATAGCTCACTGCGGCCGAGGATAACACAACTCACGCGAGAATGGAACAGCATTTCACGGATGAAACGCGTAATTCTAATCAAAAAGACGGGTAAGGATACTCTAAGACTACGAGTTGGTCGAGAAACTTTTAAGATGGCCGAGAAGTTATTAACTCGATAGTCTTAAGCGCGGTTGCAAGAAACACCTGATGGCAGCGTTAGCTGAGAAGCTGCCGGACAAACTGTCCCACGTTTGAGATCGCCACCGAACCGGACGGTGAGTCTTCAACTACTTTAACAATTGCCGATCCAACCACAGCAGCATCCGCGTAGCGCCAGACGTCACGCACGTGCTCCGGTTTTGAAATGCCGAAGCCTACCGCTACCGGCAAGTCAGAATATTCGCGCACACGGCTGACGAGCTTCTCAGCCTCTGCACTCATCTGATCACGCGCGCCAGTGATGCCCGCGCGTGATACGGCATAAATGAAACCGCCAGCCTGCGCCGCGATCATCTTCAGCCGCTCGTCTGTTGACGTCGGCGCAACCAGAAAGATCATGTCGAGGTCGTGCGATCGTAAAATCGACGCAAACTCGGCCGCTTCTTCGGGAACTAGATCAGTTACGAGCACGCCGTCGACACCGGCGCTTTGCGCTTCACGCGCGAGTTTTTCAATTCCGAATTGCATCAATGGATTGAAGTAGCTGAAGAGAATGATCGGCACGCCGATTTTTTTGCGCGCGTGGGAAACGACTTGCAAGACGTCACCGATGCCGAAGCCGTGACGCAACGCCCGCTCAGATGCGCGCTGAATCACTGGCCCGTCCGCCATCGGATCGCTGAATGGAATTCCGAGTTCGATAATCGTAGCGCCCGCTCGAGCGAGTTCGATGACTAATTCAAGTGTGGTTTGCAGATCAGGATCGCCGGCGGTGATGAAAGGGATGAAGCCGCGGCGGTGCTCGCGTTTTAGATTAGCAAACGTGTCGGCGATCGTGGACATTCATGGCTCCGTCAGGAGCCAAATGTGCATAGCCCCCGCTACAAATTGAAGTGGCTTAGCTCCAGAGGAGCGAAATAAATATTTCGCCCCTACGAGGCTAAACAAACTCTGGTCTCATTCGATTCTATAAATATTTCGTCCCTAACGGGACGAGGAACCATCCAATTTTTCTCTTACGCTGTCGATGTCCTTATCGCCCCGGCCGGATAGGTTAACGATTGCGACTTCATCACTCTTCATCTCGCGCGCGACTTTCAAAGCGTGCGCGACGGCGTGTGCCGATTCGAGCGCCGGAATTATTCCTTCCAGCTTCGACAAGGTCTGGAAGCCATCGAGCGCTTCGTCATCTGACACGGCGGTGTATTCGACTCGACCTTCATCATGAAGAAAAGCGTGCTCTGGTCCAATCGAAGGATAATCGAGACCTGCTGAGATTGAATGCGTCGATGCGATCTGTCCGCGTTCGTCCTGCAACACGTAACTCATGGTGCCTTGCAGAACTCCCGGCCGGCCGCCGCCATCGGAATTAAATCGCGCGGCGTGTTGACCCAATTCACTTCCCCGACCGCCGGCCTCAACGCCAATCATCCGAACAGAGCTATCAGCCAGGAATGGATGAAACAATCCAATCGAATTCGATCCACCGCCGACGCACGCAATCAAACAATCGGGCAAGCGATTTTCTTTCTCAAGAACCTGTTCGCGTGCCTCGCGTCCAATCACGCTTTGAAAATCGCGCACCATCAGTGGGTAAGGATGCGGGCCCAACGCGCTCCCCAACAAGTAATACGTGTCCGCGACGTTTGTAACCCAGTCGCGCAATGCTTCGTTGATGGCGTCTTTCAACGTGCGCGATCCGGCATCAACCTCACGGACTTCCGCGCCGAGTAACTGCATACGAAAAACATTCAACGCCTGGCGTCGCATGTCTTCAGCGCCCATGTACACAACGCACTCCAGACCGAACAACGCGCAAACCGTCGCCGTCGCGACGCCGTGTTGTCCCGCGCCGGTTTCAGCGATGATGCGTCGCTTGCCCAAGCGCTGCGCGACCAGAATTTGACCGAGCGTGTTGTTGATTTTGTGAGCGCCGGTGTGAAGAAGATCTTCGCGCTTGAGATAGATACGCGCGCCGCCGCAATGCTCGGTCAAACGCTCCGCGAAAAAAAGCGGGGTAGGACGTCCTGCGTAATCTCGCAGCAACTGATCGAGTTCTTTCCGAAAATTTTGATCGACGCGCGCGGCTTCATAGGCCGCCGTCAATTCCTCCAGCGGCGCCATCAAAGTTTCAGGCACGAAGCGACCGCCGTAGCGGCCCCAGTGTCCGAGTGAATCAGGTTGTGTGATCTGTTTTGACATGGAGCTGCGGCAGAGATTAGACGCTAGAGATTAGAGACTAGAGGTTTGAGACTAGAGACCAGAACCCAATGACTCCTCATCTGAGTTGTCGCAGCTGGGCGCCGCGATGAACTCCGCCTGACCTAATCCTCTAGCTTCTAGCCTCTAGCTTCTAGCCTCTAGCTTCTAGCCTCTAGCCTCTAGCTTCTAGCCTCTAGCTTCTAACCTCTAGCTTCTAGCCTCTAGCTTCTAATATCTAACCTCTAACCTCTAATCTCTAATCTCTAATCTCTAGCCTCTACGGATTCTTATTAATCTTGTGCGTCGAGCGCACGCGTCCGGGCGATTGCGAGCCGCGGGTATCGTCGGCCACTACGCGATTCTCGCGACGATACATCGTCACCCGATTGCCGTCCGTGGTTCCCTGCTCGACGTCTTCAACGTGCGCGGGATTTCCGGTCAGCACCGCAACCTCGTCGGCGGTCGTGTACTGACACCAATCGCCGGTGCCGCGGCGTCCGGGCTGCACGATAGTGACGTTCTTCTGCGCGATGGTGCGTTCGACTTCGTTAACATCTTTCTGCAGGTAAACATCGGCGACGCTTGAAGTCATGCGATCGGTTCCCTGCTTGATATCAACATTATTTTCGTAGTGAAGCAGTCGCTCGGTATCTGAGTAACGCATGAATTCTGCTGTCGCGAAGGCCGGAACAGCCGCGGTCGAGTTCCCGGTCTTTTGTTTAGCTTGATACAGCGCGCTCTGCACGTGTCCCCAGCTCTCCATCTTCTTCTCTTCGCGATAAAGCGTGATCGAGTCGCCGCGAACATAATTGTCGTCTTGCCACATTCGCGCCGAGCCGGAATAAACCGCGCGACCCGAATCGTGATCGATGTCGGCGCGATCGCCGGAGATGTAGACCGGGCTCTTCACTTTGCGAAAAGGAGTCGCGCCGTTCGTCTGCTCCTGGCTGTAATAGGTTGTCGCAACTTTGCCGCGACACACCGAAACATGGGTCGCGTTGTTTGAATCGATCTCGACCGCTTTCGTTCGCGCGCGCGAATCCCAAACCGTCGGATCGCCGCCGCGCAGCCGCACCATTTCGTCTGACGCCGTGTAAGCGATCGCATTAGCCGTACCGTTGCGATCCAACTCGTTGAACTTCGCCTCGCCCATGGCATCTACGCGATCGATGTCCTGAGTTTCACGCACGAACATGGCCTTAATAGTTTGCGCGGTGATTGTGCGCGCGCCGCGCTTATCAGTTGTTTGCCATGGATCAAGAACGGCTTTTGATCCACCCGTCGCGGTGCAGTTCTTCGTGATGTTTCCACTTTCAAAAAAGTCACAGTCAAAGCGCGATGCGGTCAGTGTCTTCTTCTCATTCTTCGGAGTCTTCTGAACGGGCTCGACGTACAACTCGGCGTTGCCAATCGCTTCGGCCTTTTCCAGATCCTTTCCGTTTACACGCCAGTTCATGCGAATAAAGTCCGCGGTCAAACGCTTGCTCGCAGAGCGCGGATCGTTGGCATGCGATTTCGGCGCGGACATCGTCGCGACCGACCGGCCGCCGGTGCGCATCTCTTTCAATAGGCTTTGATCGCCCTGCGCCTGAAAATCGAGCGTCAGATCATTGCCGCCACTCAACTGCACATCCGAATCAGCGTTCAGAGTTTGCGCCCGGACGTCGCGCGCGCCATAGGCTTTTACCAGACGCTGATCGCCGTCCATGAAAAAATCCATGTCGACTGAATGAGCTTCGGCTGCATGCCCCGGTTCCATTGTCCGCAAGTAGGAATTGCCGCGCACTTCGATCTTCTGCACCTTCTTCTGGCCGCTGAGAATCGCCGTCATCGTGTCGCCGCTCATGATGTCCTGCTCTTGTTCAGCGGTCGCGCCGCCGGAAAAAGTCAGATGCATCGTCGATTGCTCGAACACGGCTTGCGCTGAATGAATGTTGATTGGCTTGGCGCGCGCGCCTTTCAAAGGCTTGGCCTCTTTCTTTTTTGGATCGCTGAATTGTTCGGGAGCAACGGTGATTGCCACCGCGCTGCGCAATTCGAGCCGCTTCTTTTCGTTATCAACCAGCGCTCCCGTCGATTGACCGGAAACGTTTTCACGCTCGAACGTAACCGGCGACGGTGTTTCACCAACCTTCGTGTCTTGATTAAACTGCAGTGCGTCGGTCTTCACTTTTAAAGCATCGTGCGTTTCGATCTGGACGTTGCCGTTGAATTGCAGCAAGCCCGTCTTTTCGTCATAGATCGAACGATCGGAAGTAATCTGATCCGGCTTGTCGCTGTTTGCCGGAAAGACCTGCAGATTGATCTGCTCCAACTCGTGATGACCATCGGCGTAGGTCACATCACGCGCGGCGCGCAACCATAGCGACAGGCGCCCGTCTTTCGTAATCTTTCGTTCGTAACCGTTGATGATGCCGGTGATCTCTTTTGACAACGCGGGATTTTCTGAACGTAGCCGAAACCTCGTGTTGTTGCGCATCTTGTAGTAAGACACGCCGACGAAGATCGTGCCCGCGAGAAACAGCAACAACGCGAGCGCACGCGCAATCGCCGGCACGCGCGCGCGCAAATCAACTGCGGTGATTCGTTTTTTCCGGGTTACAGCCTGCATGGATCTTCAGCCACAGGTAAACACGGATTCACACAGATAGGGCAAACGAAAATTCAAATCTGTGAACAGCTGTGTTCATCTTTGGCTCAATTCATTTGCATCGCGCATATCACGAACATTCAACTGCAACTTTATGTCGCCTTGCCAACGATTCATTTCGAATTCGTACGCCAGATCGATTCGCTGATTCGCTGGCGGAATCGTGTCAACCTCTTCGACCCCGCGCCACCAAATTGCTTCCATCGGCCGATTGTCCACGCCGGCGACTCGCAGCTTTAGATGCTGCTCCTTAATGATTTGCGGCTCGCTCATCACGCGAAATCCGCGCGTGAGAAAAACCGGCCGGGGATTTCCGGCGCCAAACGGCTCAAGCGCACGCAAATCCTGAGAAAGTTGAAAGCCCAGGTCGTTTGTCGTGACTTCCGCGTCGATGGACAGCGCCGGAGTCAAGTCATTTTCAGTCAAACATGACGCGGCATGCTCGTTCAAACGCCGCCGAAATTCTTCGATGTGCTCACGCTTGATCGATAAGCCAGCCGCATGCGAATGGCCGCCAAACTTGTCCAGCAGATCGCGGCATGAAGTCAGCCCGTCAAACAGATGATACGCCTCGATGCTACGAGCCGAGCCGTGACCGATGTCACCCTCGAGCGAGATCACGACGCACGGTCGATTCAGACGCTCAGCGATCTTTGATGCTGCAAGTCCGATCACTCCGCGATGCCAACCATCACCGGCAATCACCGCGGCGTGCGTTTGCGATTCGCGATCTGCGCCGCTCTCGAACTCTTCGATCGCGCGGTTGAAAATCTCGCGCTGCGCTTCCATGCGTTCGCGATTGCGCGTGTCCAGGTGTTCTGCCAAATGCCGCGCCTCTTCCTTGTCGGTCGCATTGAACAAATCGACCACGGCTTTCGCCGCATCCATGCGGCCGGCGGCGTTGATACGCGGTCCGATGCGAAATCCAAGATCGTAAGCAGTCATCTCGCCATCATCGCCACAACCCGCGATGTCGATCAAAGCTCGCAATCCGTGGTTCACCGCGCGCGGCAGATCGGAAAGTCCCAGCGCGACGATCGCGCGATTCTCTCCGACGAGCTTTGCGACGTCAGCGACCGTGCCGATCGCAACCATCTTTAGAAAACCCGGGACTTGCTTTTCGCGATCGCGCTCGCGGAACAAAGCATGGACCAACTTGAATGCTACGCCGACGCCCGCGAGGTTCTTATCCGGATAATCGCATCCGTGTTGATTCGGATTCAGCACGGCCAGCGCCGGCGGTGCACCCTCATCGGCATCCGGCAGGTGATGATCTGTGACGATGATGTCGAGTCTGTTTGCGCGCGCCCAATGCAAAGGTTCGTGCGCGGTAATACCGCAATCGACGCTGACGACGAGTTTGTAGCCTTCGCTGGCGGCTTGCTCAAGTGCTTCCTGTCGAATCCCATAGCCTTCAGTGAAACGATGCGGCACGTGATAGCCGGCCGTTGCGCCCAACATCCTCAGCGCGCGCAGAAGCACCGCCGTGCCGGTCGTCCCGTCAACATCGTAATCGCCATAAATCAAAATCGGTTCTTGATTGTCGATCGCCTGGAGCAGGCGCTGGACCGCGTCGGACATGCCGCGCATCAAGTAAGGATCATGAAGCTGTTCGAGTGAAGGATTGAGAAAAGAATGAGCCGATTCTTGATTGCCGTAGCCCCGCGCGATCAGCAGACTCGCGACAATCGGCGCCACGCCCAGCACTGCGGCTAACTCAGACGCACGCGCGTGATTGGATTCTCGGACAATCCACTTCTTCGTTTGTCTTTTGAGAGCAGGCGCGGCACTCATGCACGAGAGTTTACTTGTTGCGAGTCAGAACCGCGAGCTATAGCGAGCTGATCGCTGATTCACTCTGGAGACAACTCGTAAATAATGTGGAGGACGCGGTCGATCCGGTCGCTACCGCTTTAGGTTCTGACACCTTCGCTAGAGCGCGCTCAATCGCCCACTGAACAACATGATCAGAATCGCGCCGCCGACCAAAAGACGATAACCGATGAAGACCGCGGTCGTATGCGTACGCAGAAAACGCAGCAGAAACCAAATAGACGCGTAGCCGATGATTCCGGAAACGATCGTGCCGACGGCCAGCGTGGTCAGACTTCCCGAGGGCAGTCTGTGCAATGCCTCCTTCAATTCAAGCAGACCACTCGCGGCAACTGCGGGGATTGAAAGCAGAAAAGAAAAACGTGCTGCGGTTTCGCGGGTTTCGCCGGCAAACAACCCCGCCATGATCGTAGAACCTGAGCGGCTCGATCCGGGGATTAAGGCAAGGCATTGCGCAAATCCGACGGCGAGTGCGTCGCCAATGCCAAGCGTCTCGATGCCGCGAAACTTTTTACCGACGACTTCCGCAATTGCGAGCAACACCGCGATCACCACCATCATCGTGGCAATCACCAACAAATTTTTTGTGAACGTGCCCTCAATCTGTTTCTTGAAAAGCAGGCCCACCACGGCGACCGGAATTGACCCGATCACGATCAACCATCCCAGCCAGGCTTCACGCGACAGACGCGATCCCGTGGAGTTCTTACCACGACCGGTCAACAATGCAAGGTGATCGCGAATGAAAGCGATCGAGATATTCCAAATGTCTCCGGCGAAATAGAAGAAGACGGCGATCAAGGTGCCCAATTGAATCACCGCAATCGAGGACGTTAGTTGTTCCGGCGTGAGCGCCAGATTCATGACGCGACTGGCGAGCACCAAATGCGCCGTCGAGCTAATTGGAATGAATTCAGTGAGACCTTGAATGATGCCGAGCAGGATCGCCTGAAGCAAACTCATTTTTGATTTTTGATCTTAGATTGCCGATTCGAAATGAACTCAACGGAACGACGCAGTATCGCCTGCTCGATCGCAAATCGCAAATCTAAAATTCATTATTCTCGAAACGAGTTTCTGCTCGAAATCCAATCGTACATGAAATTGGGCATGACCATGGTGGCGCGAACAATTGTCGCGAGCGGCCAAGGAAAAGCATACGACTTCTTCTTCTTCTCGATGGCCCAAACTATTTTGTTGACGGCATAGTCCAGTTCCATCAAAAAGGGCATGTTGGCTTTACGGCCAGATGTCAAAGGCGTCTTAATAAATCCGGGATGGATAATAGTCACATCCACGCCGGAGCCGATCAGATCGATTCGCAAGCTTTCAAAGAATGACGACAATGAAGCTTTACTCGCGCAGTAGGCGGCCGACTTACGAAGTCCGCGATAGGCGGAAAGACTGGATATCGCTACCAGTTGACCCGATCCACGGGCAGCCATTTCCGGCAATACTGCGGCGACACTGTTTACGGCTCCAATGACGTTAATGTTTATGAGTTGGGCTACCTCGTCAGGATCGAGTTTGGTGGCCTCGGTTGTAGCGCCAACGCCCGCGTTCGCGATCAAAACGTCGATCGTCCCGAACTCTTCTCGCAGACGATTGGCGGAGGCCCGAACAGCTTTCGCATCACGAACGTCGGCTGGCAAAAGGAGCGTGCGCGTCGCGGCTGTTCCACTTTGAGAGTCAGTTTTCTCTTCGATCTCCTTAACGACTTCCAACAGAGCGGGAGATGGCACGACCGGAACCGGTAGATCGGTTGAACGCCGGCCCCCGACTGAAGCGCCAAAGGCCTTCTGCGCGGCTGCACCGCGGGCCAACAAACCCAGCCTCGCGCCGCGCCGAGCCAGCTCAAGCGCCAGACCGCGCCCGATACCGGAAGACGCCCCAGTTATTAGAACTACTTTGTTGGACCAATCCGTCACAGTAACTGCTGAAACGATTTGCATCGTCCGAATGTATTGCTGAGTGTCTCAGTTTCAGCTGCGCGCGCAGAGTACACTGTTAAGTATACAAATAAAAGCTAGAAGAATTTACGATTAGAGCGGAAAAGTCGGAAAAAAGATCCGTTGAGGTAGAATTGAATCCGGGCTATCTGACGAGAATCGAGGTTAAAGGGCGTCATCCGCGAAAGGAATTCCGTGTGGCGAACCAGTCATACATTGGAACGGGAAGCAAATTGCAGACGCGCGCCATGGTTGCCAGCTGCCACGGAAATGAATATCGCTTCTTGCGTTTCTCGATCGCGCGAATGATTTTTTTTACAGCCGGATCTATTTCCATCACGTACGGAGTGCGATGGATATTTGCGATCAGAGACGTTTTTACAAAACCCGGATGAACGATTGTTACGTTAACTCCCGTACCCCGCAAGTCGATCCTTATTGCCTCGAAGAAACTTGAGACGGCTGCTTTGCTCGCGCAGTAAGCGGCGGTTTTTGGTAATCCACGATACGCAGCCAGACTCGAGTTCACTACTAGATGACCGCTGCC
>Ga0066679_10000921_pt1 | contig 11085 bp, 11 predicted proteins | sample GraSoiAngelo_128_FD_62298 | JGI IMG/M metagenome (GOLD analysis project Ga0066679, IMG submission 62298) | Grasslands soil microbial communities from the Angelo Coastal Reserve, California, USA - 14_0927_12_20cm | ecosystem: Environmental > Terrestrial > Soil > Grasslands | place: USA... | reverse complement strand
CTTGATGTAGCTGGCCGCACCGCGCAGTACCAGCACGGTGGCCACGCCGATGAGGAAGGAGGGAACCACGCCCAGGTTCCAGATCACCATCGACCAGGCAAACACGGACAAGCCGCAGAGGACGAAGAGGATCCAGAAAGCTAGCAACTGAGGTTTGCCCCGGCGACCACTATACGCGTGCCTTGCCGGATGGCGAGGCGATGGAGCGCGTTCGGTTCTGAATACGCGAGGACGTTACGGGGCCAGCCTGAAGGCTCGATTAAGGTTGGCTGGGAACCTCCGCCGAAGGCAGGAAATCGCGTTCGGCCAGGCGTACCGCCGAGCCCGCCAGCACCCTCACGCCGGTCGCGAAGGCGGCTTCGTCGATGCGGAAGAAGGGCGAGTGGTGGGCTGTCGGCTGCTCCAGCTCGGCCGGCTTGGCCCCAAGCTGGAAGTAGCAGCCCGGGATGTGGGTCAGGAACTCGGCGACATCGTCGCTGACCGTCAGCGGCCGGCCCTGGATGGACGCCTTCTCGCCGATCAGCTCGCGCGCCGTCTCCAGCACGATCTCGGTCGGGGTCGGGTGGTTCAAGAGCGGGATGGTGCCGTGCACCAGCTTCAGCTCGGACTCGACGCTGAACTCGGTCCGGGTCTCCAGGAGCAGGTCGTCCAACCTCTGCAGGGCCTGGGTTCGCAGGTTCGCGTTGAAGGTGCGCAGGCTGCCCTTGACGAGGGCGTGGCGCGGCACGATGTTCCAGGCGCCGTCGGTCCTGACGTCCCCGATGGTGGTGTGGCAGGGCGTTCCGTCCTCCCACTCCAGGCCTTCCACGATGGTCATCAGGCGCTCGATCAGGAAGGCCTGGGCGTTGATGACGTTCCCGGTCCTGCCCATCATCCCGCCATGGCCGCCCGGGCCCCTGAAGGTGATCTCGAATGCGTCCGAGCCGCCCCAGAGCAGGCCCGGTTTGGTGATGACGGTGCCGCTCTCGGCCCAGGCGGCCAGGTGGAGCCCGATGGCGAAGTCGGCGTGGTGCTGCTCGAGGAGGCCGTTGGCGATCATCAGGCGCGCGCCGCTGACGATCTCTTCGGCAGGCTGGAAGACGAACAGGTAGCGGCCGGGCAAGCTTTCAGCCATCCGGGCCAGGGTCCGGGCGACGCCGAGCAGGATCGCCGTGTGGCCGTCGTGGCCGCAGGCGTGCATGCTGCCCTCGGCAGTGGAGGGAAAGTCGACGCCCGACTCCTCCAGGATGGGCAGGGCGTCGATGTCGGCCCGGAGCAGGATCGTCCTGCCGGGCTTGCCGCCGTCGAGGGTGGCGACCGCGCCCGTCTCGGTCGGGCAGGGATGAACGGTCAGGCCGTACTCGCGCAGCCGGCCCTCGATCAGCCGGGAGGTCTCACGCTCCTCGAAGCTCACCTCCGGGTGGCGGTGCAGGTGGCGGCGGAGGTCGACCACCTCGTCCAGCACCGCAGCCGGGGGCTCGGGGAGCGGGATCACGCCAATTAGCGTATCCAGTCAGAGATGCGAGTTCGGCGCGTGGTCGCGGACAACCCGAGCCCCTACACGGGGCCGGGCACCAACACCTGGATCGTGGAGGGCGACCCGGTGGCGGTCGTGATCGATCCCGGCCCCGACGACGACCGGCACCTGGCCGCGATCGAGGAGCGGCTGGCCGGGGCCGCGGTGGGGGCGATCCTGGTCACGCATTCGCATCCCGACCACCTGCCCCTGGCGGCGCGACTGGGCGACCGCCACCACGCCAACGTCCTCCGCTACCCGGAGCTGGGCGAGGGCGACCTTGTGCAGCTGGGCAAGGTTCGCCTACGTGCCCTGCACACGCCCGGGCACGCCAGCGATCACCTCTGCTTCCTTCAGGAGGAGGACCGCGCGGTCTTCACCGGCGATCTCGTGCTCGGCAAGGGCAGCACCATGATCACCTACCCCGACGGGGACATGGCGGCCTACCTCCACTCGCTCGACCGCCTCCTCGAGGTCCGCCCGTCGATCCTCTTCCCGGGTCACTGGGACCCGGTCGAAGACCCGCTCCCGAAGCTCGAGGAGTACAAGCGTCACCGCCTGGACCGCGAGGAGCAGGTACTCCGGGCATTGGCAGAAGGCCCGAGCGACAGCGCCGAGCTGACGCGGCGGGTCTACGCCTCGGAGATCAGCGGCGAGCAGCTGCTGAGAGCCGCCGAGATGACGCTCCAGGCTCACCTCCGGAAGCTGGTGGAGGAGGGCCGGGTCAGGAGCGAGGGGTCGCTGTACTCACTTCCGTGACCGGTGACGCCGGCTTCGGCTCGCCGCTGCGCCGCGGGCGGAGCGGCCGTGCCGGCTCCTGCGGCCGGAGGTGGGTGCGCAGGATCGGGATCAGCTCCCGCATGTGGTCCTCGACCCAGTCGTAGGCGACGACCCGGTCGCTGACCTCGTAGAAGACGCGCTCGGTGGTGACCTCCATGCGCTTGAGCGCGTTCTCGAGCACCTTCGGCTGGACCGCGTTCAGGCCCTGCGCGATCCGGCTCAAGATCTGGTGCTGCTCTTCGGCGATCGCCCAGAGCGCGAGCTTGACGTTTGCCTTGAGGATGCCGTTGAGGCTCACCGCCTGCGCCATCGACGCCATCTCGGTCAGCGTGTCCGAGAGCTGGCGCGCGAGCAGCAGGGCGCGATCGAGATCGTGCTTCGCCATCTCCACGATGAGGTCGGAGACGTCCTCGGCAGCGGTTCCGATGATGAAGGGCATGCCGGCCGCGTCGAACGCGCGGCCGTAGCGGAGCAGGTGCTCGGCGACACGGATCGGCAGGTCCGGGCGGCCGGCCGAGACGTCGACCGCCAGCCGGCGGTATTCGTTCATCACCGAGTAGGCGAAGGTGGGCGCGCGCTGGTTGAGCGCGGCTCGGAAGTAGGTGTTGAAGAAGCGCACGACCAGCTCCTCGAGCTCGCGGTCACCGTGGTGCACGGCGCGGCGGCCGAAGTCCCTGGTCGTGCTGGCGATGGCGTGGATGATCTCCTTGCGGAAGGCCGGAGTCTCGCCCATCAGGTCGACGAAGGTTGCCAGCACCAGGTGCTCGAGCCAGGTCCGGGTTCGGTCGACCTGGACGATGGTCTGCTCGGAGGCCCCGGGCATGTCGTCGTGCGAGATCGTGAACCAGCGCTCCGGGAGCTCGTCCTTGACCGGCACGTAGTCGTCGCAGACGAGCCCGCGCAGGGTGTGGATCGCCGCCAGCGCGACCTCGGTGTCGCCCTCCTGGATGGAGCCGAGCGCGATGTCGGCGACCTGGTTCAGCGACTCCCGCACCGCCGCCCGCTGCTGAGCCTGGGTCGCCGGTGACGCGATGGCGCGGGCGATGGCGCGCGCCGCGTGCCGGCGGATGCCGACGATGATCGTCTCGCCACGCATGACCTGGAACAGGTAGCGGACGTAGGGCAGCAGGATCGTGAAGTCGAGGATCGCCAGCCCCATCGCGGTGTAGACCGTCGCGTAGGGCACGTAGTCCGGCTTGATCTCCGCGCTCGCCCCGATGGTGAAGATGATCGAGCCCAGGAAGAGGGCCAGCACGGCTCCGTTCAGGCGGTCGCGGATGAAGATGTCGATGACGCGCGGTGAGTAGCGGTCGGCGGTCAGCTGCACGCCCAGCACCACGACCACGATCACAATCGCGATGGCCACGCCCTCGGCGGTGCCGAGGAGGCCCATCGTCAAGCCTGCGGCCGTCGGGTCCGGCGTCAGCAGCGAGGCAAAGGAGCGGTGGCGATCCGACCTCAGCGCGTCAATCGCGGCGACGACCACGACCAGCGCCAGCGCCGCCGCGGCGAGGCCGAGACCGGGCGCGAAGAGCTGCTGGAGGGCGCGTCGCCGCTCGCGGCTGGTGCTCATCGGGAAGCGCCACTCTAAACGTCCCCGCGGTAAACGACCAGTGTCTTCGGTGAAGTTTCAGTTAAGCCCGAGGACGTCGTCGGGGGGCATCCCGGGCCAGCCGGCAGGAAGCGGGAACGGTTCCAGCGGGCTGCCGTCGAGATAGGGCAGGGGGTCGACGGGCACACCCGCGAAGCGCACCTCGAAGTGCAGGTGAGGCCCGGTCGAATTGCCTGTCGAGCCCACCCAGCCGATCACCTCGCCCGCCTTGACCGCCTGGCCCCAGGCCACATTCATTCGGACCATGTGTCCGTAGACGGTGGAGAGCCCGCCCTGGTGCTGGATCAGGACGTGGTTGCCGTAGAACTCGTAGTCCGGCAGGGGATAGGCGATGCCGTCGGCTGCGGCCCAGATCGGCGTTCCCTGGGGATCGGCGAGGTCGATGCCGGAGTGGAAGCCGCCCTGGCAGCCGCTGGCCGAGGGCTCGAGCCCGAAGTTGGTGCAGCCGAAGGGCTGGGTCTGGATCCCGCGGGTGGGGTAGTCGATGCGGACGGTCTGACCCGGCACAAAGTCGGCCGGGGTCGGCGGCGCCTCCAGCAGGGACAGCCAGTAGCCGGGCGCGATGCTGTCATGGTGCGCGGGGTCGGCCGAGGGGCCGTCCGAGGCGGCCGCCGGCGGGGCGGACTGGGTGGTGTCGACCTGGGAGCGGCCGGCGGCCAGCAGGAGCGGCGCCGCCAGCAGCACGACCAGGGCGGCGGTTCCGGGCCGGTGCACGCTGGGTATGGTAGCCAGGTGGTCTCCACCGTCCAGCTCCTGCCGCCGATCACCTCCCTGGCCGCCGAGCAGCTTCAGGAATGGCTCTCCAGGCGCGGCCAGCCGGCCTTCCGCGCCCGCCAGCTCCGGGCCTGGCTGGCACGCGGCGCCGGCTCCTTCGAGGAGATGCACGACCTGCCGGCGGGCCTGCGCTCGGAGCTGGCGGGCGCTTTCCGGCTCAGCTCGCTGGAGCCGGTCCTGGAGTCGGTGGCCGACCGCGGCCTGACGACCAAGCTGCTCTACGGGCTGGACGGTGGCTACACGGTCGAGGCAGTGACCATGCGCTACCCCCGCCGGACCACGCTCTGCATCTCCTCCCAGGTCGGCTGCCCCATCGGCTGCCCCTTCTGCGCCACCGGCCAGGGCCCCTTCGGCCGCAGCCTGCGCGCCCACGAGATCCTCGACCAGGCGCTGGACGCCGCCCGCCGGCTGAGCGCGGAAGGCCGCCGTCTCTCGCACGTAGTCTTCATGGGAATGGGAGAGCCGATGGCCAATTACTCGGCGGTGGTCGAGTCCGTCCGCCTCATCGCCGAGGAGGAGCTGCTCGGCATCAGCCCGCGCCGGATCGTCGTCTCCACGGCCGGGCTGGTCCCGCGGATCGCCCAGCTCGCCACCGAGAAGCTGTCGGTGACCCTGGCGATCTCCCTGCACGCGGCCCGTGACGAACTGCGCGACGAGCTGGTCCCGATCAACCGCCGCTACCCTCTCGCGGAGCTGATCGCGGCCTCGGGCGACTTCGCCCGCCAGACCCGCCGCCGGGTGTCGTACGAGTGGGTGGTGCTGGCCGGCGTCAACGACAGCGACCGCGACGCCGATGAGCTGGGCCGGCTCCTCGACCCCTACCTCTCGCACGTGAACCTGATCCCCTGGAACCCCGTCGAGGACTCGCCGTTCCAGGGACCGACGCCAGACTCCCTGGCCCGCTTCGCCAAGCGGATCCAGGAGCGGGGCCTGAACGTGACTGTGCGCGACACGCGGGGGCGGGAAGCCGACGCCGCCTGCGGGCAGCTTCGGGCGCGCGTGCAGAAGGCGACGGCCTAGTTGCTCGACTTCGGCCCCGTCCTGCGGCGTGAGAAGGCAATCCAGGAGCTGGCGGCCGGGCTCGGCCCCAGCGACCTCGCCGGCCTGACCGAGGAGATGTGCACCCTGCAGCTGGATGCCATCCAGGGCGCGATCGATGAGGACTTCAGCTTCGTCCCCGACGACCCGGACGCCAATGACACCTTCGCGGCGCGAAGCGAGGACGTCGGGCTCAGCTGGACGCTCGGCCACGTCGTGGTCCACACCACGGCCTCGTCCGAGGAATCGGCCGCCCTGGCTCTCACGCTGGCCCGCGGGTTGGCCATCGACGGGCGTTCGCGCTACGAGGTGCCCTGGGAGCGGGCGACCAGCGCCGACTTCGCCAGGCGCCGGATCGAGGAGAGCCGGCGGATGCGCTTGTCCATGCTGGCCGCCTGGCCGGAGCAACCGCACCTGGAGAACTTCTACTCGCCGTTCGAGGACCGGCCGGCGATGAACGCGGTCGGGCGCTTCCTCTCCGGGCTCGCCCACGACACCTCGCACCTGGAGCAGATGCGCAAGATCATGGTCCAGGCGCGGCGGCGGAGATCCGCGGCTTAGCGATCCGGCTTCGGGCGCTCCCTGCGTGGTGCGAGGGACGGGCTCTGGCGCGAGCGGAGGACGAGCGCGGCCCAGTCCTTCAGGACGCGCGTCGGCTTGCGCTTCTTTTTGACTTCCGGGTCGGGCTTTGTTTGCTTGGCGGGCATACCCATCCTCCTTCCTTGGCGCAACTATGCCCTAAGAAGGCAAGGCCCACACTTGCCAAATGACCCTCTTTGCGGGTACGAGTGGGTTCAGCTACGCCGAGTGGGTCGGTGACTTCTACCCGCCGAAGACCCCCGCCGGGCGTTTCCTGGGCGAATACGCCAAGCGGCTGAACGCGGTCGAGATCAACAACACCTTCCAGCGCCTGCCGCGGGAGGAGGCGCTGGCCAAGTGGATCGCCGACACCCCGGCCGGCTTCAAGCTCTGCCTGAAGGCCCAGCGCGCGCTCACCTACTCCGGGACCGCGTTTCCCAAGGAGGAGGTGGCCCGGCAGTTCGGGGCCCGGATCGAGCCCCTGGGCGAGCGGGCGGGCCCGGTGCTGCTGCAGTTCCCGCCCACCCAGAAACGGAACCCGGAGCTGCTCGAAGGCCTGCTCGAAAACCTGGGCCGGCCGGCGGCGGTCGAGTTCCGCGACCCGGGCTGGCTCGACCCCGAGGTCTACTCCGTGGTCATCCGCCACGGCGGCGCGGTGGTCGTCACGGATCAGGAGGACTGGCCGTTGGCGGAGGCCGCCGGCGAGTTCGGGTACTTCCGCCTGCGGCGCGAGTACTCCGACGAGGAGCTGGAGCGCTGGATCCGTCGCCTGGCGGAGGAGGCGGCGCGGCGGGACGTCTACGCGTTCTTCCGGCACTCGCCGCAGGCACCGGGACGGGCGCTGCGACTGCTGGACGCGGCCGGCTGAGCAGGTAGGCGCCGAACACGATTCCCAGGACCACCATCAGCAGCGACGCCCACTGGGCCTGCCGGAGGCCGAACTCGATCTGGTCCGCCCGGAAGTAGCTCAGGTAGAAGCGGCCGACCGCGTATAGGCTCAGGAAGAGCAGCCCAGTGACCCCGTCCGGGAAGCGAGCCCGGAGCCGCCCGTAGAACGGCAGCAGGAGGGCGACCAGGGCCAGGGAGAGGATCATCTCGTAGGCCACCTCCGGGTGGACGACCGAGCCCGGCTGCCCGAGCGTGTGGGGGTTGATGTAGCGCACGCCCCAGGGCAGCGTCGTAGGGGTGCCGTGGTGCTCGCCGTTGATCACGTCGCCGATCCGGCCGACGGCCAGGCCGACCAGGGCCGGCGGCCCGACGGCGTCGACCAGCTTCCAGTAGGAGATGGCGTTGCGCCGGGACCAGATCCAGATCCCGATCAGGCCGCCGAAGATGCCGCCCCACTGGCTGATGCCGCCCTTGTTGACGGCGAGGACGTCCAGCCAGTGGCCGGCGAAGAGCTTGTAGTTCTCGAGCACGTAGTGGATCCGGGCTCCGAGGAGGCCGACCACGACGGCCCAGAAGGCCGCGTCGTAGATCTTGTCGGAGGGGATCTTGTCGCTCCTCCAGGCCAGCCACTGGGACATCCGGATGGTGGCCAGGATCCCGAGCACGCTGAAGATCCCGTGCCAGGTCAGGGTGAAAGGCCCGATCGCGAACAGGTTGGGGTCGAGGTCGACCTGGATCTCGAGGAACATCACAGCGCGCGCTCCATTCTGGCGAGCGCGGCGTCCTTGGGGAGCAGGGCAAGGGTGTGGTGGATGGGCGGCGAGTCACTCCCGGCCACCGCGGTGCGGATGGGCTTGATGAGCTGGGTGCGCGACCAGCCGCGGCTCTCCCGAAGCTGCTCCAGCGCCCGCTCGATCGGCTCCGGCGCCCATTCCGTCTCCGCCAGGACGTCCCGCGCCGCTTGGAGCCGCTCCCGGCTCCCCGGGTCGAGCTCGCTCGGGGCCGGCTCCGTCCAGAGGTAGGAGAGCAGCTTGCGCCCGTCGACCAGCGTCCGCATCCGCTCCTGCAGGGCGGGGGCGGCGCGCTCGACGACCTCCCCGCCGAGCTCGGGTAGGAAGGGCTGCAGCCGGGCCGCCAGCTCAGGGAGCGGCAGGCGCCGAATGTGCTCGCCGTTGATCCAGTCCAGCTTCTCCCGGTCGAAGATGGCCCCGCCCTGCTGGACGCGGGAGAGATCGAACCGCTCCACCAGCTGGGCCATGCCGAAGATCTCCTCCTCGGTCCCCGGGTTCCAGCCCAGCAGGGCGAGATAGTTGACCATCGCCTCGGGTAGGTAGCCCCATTCCCGGAACTGCGTGATCAGGGCCGGGTGACGGCGCTTGCTGAGCTTGGTCCGATCCGGTGCGAGGATCAGCGGGATGTGGGCGGTGGCCTGGGGCCGCGCGTAGCCGAGGGCGTCCACGACCATCAGCTGCACCGGCGTGTTGGAGAGGTGCTCCTCGCCGCGGATCACGTGGCTGATCTCCAGCAGCGCGTCGTCGATCGGGCTGGCGAAGTTGTAGGTCGGATAGGCGTCGCTCTTTACCAGCACCGGGTCGCCGATCAGGTCGCTGTCGAAGCTCATGTGGCCGCGGATGAGGTCCTCGAACTCGATCTTCTGGCCGGCCGGCACCAGGAAGCGGATGACGTGGGTGGGACGGTGGCTGGGCGGGTCGGTGAGGCAGCGGCGCGAGTACTTGTAGGGCCGCTTCTCGCGCTGGGCGGCCTCCCGCTCGGCGGCCAGCTCCTCGGGCGTGCAGTAGCAGCGGTAGGCGTGGCCCGCCGCGACCAGGCGCGCTGCCTGCTCGCGGTAGAGGTCCAGGCGCTCGGACTGCCGGACCGGCCCCTCGTCCCAGTTCAGGCCGAGCCACTCCAGGCCCTCGTAGATGTAGCGCTCGTCCTCCGCCGTCGAGCGCTCGAGGTCGGTGTCGTCGATGCGCAGCAGGAAGCGGCCGCCCTGGCGGCGGGCGAAGAGGACGTTGAAGAGGGCGGTGCGGGCGCTGCCCACGTGGATCGGCCCGGTGGGGCTGGGAGCCATCCGCACCCTCACCGGGCGGTCGGCCATCGTCGCCATATGCTACCCAGCGAAGTGACGGGCCTATTGGCGCTGGTGGGTGGCGACGAGTTCAAGCCCGGCAACGAGGACCAGGACCGGCTGCTGGTCGCGGCCGCGCGGGAGCGCGGCGGGCCTGCCTACGTGGTGCCCACCGCCGCCGCCCGCGGCGGCCCCGAGCAGGCCGTCGCGAACGCGACTCGCTGGTTCGCCGGCCTCGGCCTCCGGCTCGAGGAGCTGCACGTGCTGACACGCACCCACGCCAACAGCGAGGAGGTGGCGGCACAGGCGGAGCGCGGTTCCCTCTTCTACCTGGTCGGCGGCGACCCCGGGCACACGGCCTCGACCCTGCGCGACAGCCGGGTCTGGCGGGCGATGGAGGGGGCCTGGCGCGCCGGCGCGGCGCTGGCCGGGTCGAGCGCCGGGGCCATGGCCCTTGGCGAGTGGACCCTGATCCGGGACCGCTTCAAGGGCGACCACCGCCGCCAGTTTCGGCCCGCCCTGGCCGCCGTGCCGAAGGTCGCCGTGCTGCCCCACTTCAATGCCTTCGGCCAGCGCTGGGTGGAGTCGGCGGCGGAACGGGCGCCGGTGCCGGACGCGGTCCTGCTGGGCATCGACGAGCGCTCGGCGGCGGTCTGGGACGGACGCGGTTGGAGCGCCCGCGGCCCCGGTTCGGTGACCGTCATCCGGGAGAGCGGACGGGCCAGCAGCCGCGCGGGTGAAGAAGTGTTGGGATTGCCCGAACCGCGGGCAGACTGAACCTGAAAGATGGCGCTGCGCGATGGCTACCTGAAGCTCGGGGACCTGACGATCCACCATACCTACGGCGGGTCGGGCAGCCCGGTCGTCTTCATCCACGGCCTCGGTTCCTCGGGCTACATCGAGTGGCGGTTCAACCTCACCCGGAGCAGCCGCGAGCATCGGGTCTTCGCGCCCGACCTCCCCGGCTATGGCCGCAGCGACAAGCCGCGGGCGGCGCGCTACGGCATCCCTTACTTCGCCAAGACCATCGACCGCTACATGCAGAACCGGCGCCTGCGCGACGCCGCGGTGGTCGGCACCTCGATGGGCGGCCGGATCGCGCTCGAGCTGGCGCTGCACTATCCGCGGCGGGTGGGCAAGCTCGTCCTGGTCAACTCGCTGGGCCTGGGCCGCCCGCGGATCCAGCCCTACTACCCGGTGATGCTCCTGCCGCGGCTGGGCGAGAGCCTGCTCCACGGCCTGAGGCACGGTCTGAGGCTCGCCCCCAGCCACCTGATCCGCCGCGTCTCGGCGCGCTTCACCGGGGCGAGCGGCGACCTCGAGAAGACGATGAGCGACGAGTACCTGGATCATCTGCGCGAGATGTACGAGGCGGAGGGCTACGCCGACGCCTACCTGGCGACGGTGCGCTCGCTTGGCAGCCCGCGCAGCCTCATCGGCATGGACGTGAGCCGGCGGCTCGATCGCCTGGAGGTCCCCGTGCTGCTGATTTGGGGCGCCAACGACCCGCTCTTCCCGGTCGAGCAAGCACGCAGGGCGCTGGACCTGATCCCCCGTTCGCGCCTGGCGGTCATCGAGGGCGCCGGCCACACTCCCCAGGCCGAGCGGCCCGAGGAATTCAATAAGCAGCTCGCCGCCTTCCTCCGCCGCTGAGCCTGGCGGGTCTCGCCAAGAGACCTACACCGGACCCGACTACCGGGCGGCGGTCAGTGGCGCCTGGGGACCGCCCGACCCGCTCCTCCACCCCGACCCCTTCCATCCGCCCCGGCTCTACCGGTTCGCGGTCGCCGTGCTTCGCCGGCTGCTGCCCAGGCTCTTCCGCTTCGAGGTGGAGGGTGTCGAGAACCT
>Ga0066679_10000920_pt1 | contig 11087 bp, 8 predicted proteins | sample GraSoiAngelo_128_FD_62298 | JGI IMG/M metagenome (GOLD analysis project Ga0066679, IMG submission 62298) | Grasslands soil microbial communities from the Angelo Coastal Reserve, California, USA - 14_0927_12_20cm | ecosystem: Environmental > Terrestrial > Soil > Grasslands | place: USA... | reverse complement strand
CGAAGGGTCAGGTGATCGGCTACGTCGGCACATCGGGGAACGCGCCGCCCAACACACCGCATCTGCACTTCGCGGTCTTCGAGCTCGACGCCGATCGCAAGTGGTGGAAGGGGCGGGCCATCGATCCGTATCCGTTATTTAAAGGCGCGTCGGGCCCCACCCCCACGCGCTGACGCCCTCGCGCATTTCCACGCAACATCCACGTTCTTTCCGTCATTCCCGCCGAAACGCCGCGTACATCGTGTCGAACAGGTTTGTCGGCAGGTACCACGCGTCGAACCGGTTTGCCCACCCAGGCGCCTCGCGGCCGCCGATGAACTCCGCCACGTACCGGATCATGTAGCCAACCGATCGCAGCCGGCCGCGGTGCCGGCAGTCGAGCATCCGCAACCCGTGCTTCGCCGCGGCGGCGGCGAGCGTCCGCGGTCCGAAGTACGACAGATGATACGGATAGTAGAAATGCCAGCGATGGCCGAATACCCGCGCCGTCGGGCTGTCGACGTCGGGCGTCGACGCGAAGAAGACACCGCCCGGCTCGAGCGCCGCCGCGATCCCCCGCAGGAACGCGACCGGATCCGCCACGTGCTCGATCACGTCGAACGCCGTCACGACCGGGAACGCGCCGCCGGATGCGACGGCCTCATCGATCGTCGCGCAGGCAAACGCCGGATCGTCCGAGAGAAACCGATCGAACAGCGTGCGCGACGGCTCGATGCCGCGCGCGTCCACTCCGCGCCGCCGCAGGTACCGCACCAGCTTGCCGCCGCCCGCACCGACGTCGAGCAATCGCCTTCCCTCGAGCGGCGTCGTCTTCGCGATCCACCGGTACAGCGCATCGAGGTTCGCTTCGTCCGCGCGATCCGGCGCCAGGTACTGCAGGTACGCGTCCTCGTACTCGTCGATCGCGTTGACAAGATTCGGATTGCGCGGCGGCGTCGCGAAGCGAAAGCCGCAGTCCGGGCACTCCCAGTAATCGGTCCCTTGTATCTTGCTATGTGGCGCGGGCCTTTCGGGTCCGCGATCCTGTTTGGAGAAAATCCGCATTGGCCGCGGCGATCCACAGAGCGGACAGCTCCGCTCAGGCATCGCGATCGTCCGGAGCCTGCTTGAAGAAGTACAGCGGGCGCCGCTTCGACTCCTCGAAGATGCGCGCGAGGTACTCGCCGATGATGCCGATGAACATCAGCTGGATGCCGCCGATGATCATCAGCGTGCAGATGAGCGATCCCCATCCGCGGACGAAATCGTTCATCGTCACGTACCGCGTGATGATGTAGCCGAAGTACAGGAGACCCGGCACGAAGAGCGCCATGCCGAGCCGCGTGGCGAGCCGCATCGGCGCGGCGGAGAACGAAAACACCGCGTCGAGCGCGAGGCCGATCATCTTGATCGTCGTGTACTTCGACTCGCCCGCGGATCGGCGCGGCGCCTGGAACGGGACGTACGCGCGCTCGAATCCGATCCACGACACCATGCCGCGAAGGAACCGGTGGCGTTCCGGCATCGCGCACAGCGCCGCGTGGGCGCGCGCCGACAGCAGGCAGAAATCGGCGGCGCCTGGAACGATCTCCGTCTCGCCGAGCCGGTTGATCAGCCGGTAGAACGCATCGGCCGTCGCGCGCTTGAACCAGCTCGCCCCTTCGGTGTCCTGCCGGACGGCGGAGACGACGTCGTGCCCGCGCCGCCACTCCGCGATCATCGCCGGGACGACCGACGGCGAGTGCTGCAGATCGGCGTCCATCATGACGACCGCCGATCCGAGCGTCACGTCGAGGCCCGCCGACAGCGCGATCTGGTGTCCGAAGTTGCGCGAGAGCGAGTAGACGCGGACGTTCGCGTGGGCGCGGGCGATCGCGTTCAGACGCTCGAGCGTCGAATCGGTGCTGCCGTCGTCCACGAAGCACACGCTCCAGTCGACGCCGGTGGGACCGACCTCGCGCGCGAGCTCGTCGTAAAAGCGATCGACGACCGCCGCTTCGTTGCAGCAGGGCACGACGATCGCGAGGCGCTCTCTCACGGCGTGGACCTCGCCGGCGCCGGGACGACCTGGAACAGGTAGTCCTGATCGAAGCGCGCCAGCAGCTGAAAATCGCCGCTCGCTCGTGCCGGTTCGACGAGCCCTTCGGCTTCGCGCCGGGCGCCGTGCACGACCACGTACTTCAGGCCGATGTCGCGCATCGTCGTCGCCGCGGCCGGCTCGGGAAATGTTTTCAAGCGTGCCGTGAGCTCGAGAAAGTGCGGCGGCCACTCGCGCGAATCGCCGTTGACCGTCGGCTGCCAGTGCGCCGTCGAGAAATACTGATAGTCGGCCTCGTCGAACCAGAGCGGCGTGTTGGCGTAGTCGGGCAGCGACAGCACCGGCCCCGGTGGAAGCGTCGCGATGTATTTGTACACGGCCGGCACCGCGAACGGCTGCGGCTGGCCGCCGGGAAAATTCACGACGTACGACTCGGCGAGCAGCAGCAGCATCGCCGCAACCGAGGCCACGCGGCCCGCGCGGCCGAAGCGCCGGTGCATCGCCGCCGCCGCGATTGCGGCCAGCACGGCGAGCGCGAGGTTCATGAGCTCCGTGTAGCGCGCCGGAATCCGGAACAAGCTCAATCCCGGCACGCGCGCCAGCACGCCGAACGGGCTCCACCCGAACGAGCCCGACGCCACTTCCCGGGACGTGGGTCCGAGCGCGAGCACGGCTGCGATCGCGCAGAGGACGATGAAGAATCGTGCGCGGCGGAACGACCGATCGGCGCTGCGCAGCGCGACAATCGCGCCGGCGCAGCCGAGCGCCAGCGTCATCCATCCGAGGTACACCGTGAGCTCGCCCCAGATCCACCGCGGTCCCTTGACGCCGTGGCCCAGCAGCCACTGACCCGCAAAGGTGTTTTCGGGCGGCACGAGCCAGCCGGCGAGATCGGCCGCGGCCGCCGCGATGAACGCCGGGCTCTCGCTGTGCAGGATGAAGTAGTGGCGCGCGAACGGCCAGACGAGCGCGAACGCCGCGGCGGCGCCGGCGGCGCCCTGGGCCGCGAATCGCGCGACCGATATGGTCCGCCGTTCGACGCCGATCAGCCACGCGAGGAACAGGAGGTCGGCGACGGTGATCAACACCGCCTGATACCACGCGGCGAGCGCCTGGAGCACGACGATCGCCACCCACGCGGCCAATCGCATCCACGTGGGCCGGGCCAGCCAGCGTTCGATCGCGACCAGCGACAGCGGAATCCAGAAGCACCAGATCAGGTTCAGGTGTCCGTGCCCGTGGTGCATGCGGAAGAAACAGAACGCGAACGCCATGCCCGCGACGAGCGACGCGAGCTGATCGCGCGTGTACCGCCACGCGACCCAGTGCACGGCCGCTGCCGCCGCGAGGTAGGCGAAGATCCAGACGACGTTGTACGCGAGAACGGGATTTCGAGTCGCCGCGTAGACGGGCAACGTGAAGAGCGAGATGCCGAACAGGTGCTCGCCGTACGCCAGCGCGTTCGGCAGCGGATAGAGCTTGTTCGCGTCGAACAGCGACGGCACGCGATCGAGCACGGCGTGGTTGTCCCACGCGAGCACCCAGATGAACGCGCGCGCGTCGCCGCCGTAGCTGGCGGTCGCGAGGCGGCCGAAATTGCAGATGGGCGCCAGCATGACGCGGCAGGCGGCCACATACGCAAGAGCGATCGCGGCGGAAATGGTGTACCTTCGCCAGCGGGATGTCAGGTCACGCTCGTGCAACGGCATTCGAGACGACCGGACAGTGTACGCGACTTGTCGTTCGCCCACAGGATGTTGCCGTCCCTCACGCGTAGGAAGCCGCGGCGATGAACGTCGACGCGGCGCCGGCGGCCGATCGCGAGACGGCTGTCGACGTCCGCCTGCGGGAGCTCATGATCGCGTTCGTCGGCTTCGCGATCGCGGCGATCGTCATGACGCTGCCGCTGTGGCAGCATCCGACTCGCCGGCTGCCCTCCGATCTCGTCGATACGCTCCTGAACACGTGGATTATCGGCTGGGATGCCGACCGTCTGCGCCACGGGCTGGTCGGCCTGTGGGACGCACCGATCTATTATCCGTACCGCAATACGCTGGCGTTCTCCGAGAACCTCCTGGGCATCGCCGTCCTCGTCGCGCCCGTGTACTGGATCACCGGCAATCCGATTCTGACGTACAACGTCGCGTTGATCCTTTCGTTTGCGATCGCCGGCGTGGGCATGTACCTCCTCGCGACCTCGCTCACGCGCAGCCGCCGTTCCGGCGTCATCGCTGCTGCGTTCTACGCGTTCTGTTCGTTTCGATTCATCGAGCTCTCGCACATTCAGTTCATCGCGACGGGATGGCTGCCGATCGCCTTGTACGGGCTGCATCGATACTTCTCGACGGGCCGTCGCGGATATCTTGGAACTTTCGGCGTCGGCTGCGCGCTCCAGGCGCTGTCGAACAGCTATGTCGCGTACTTCATGGCGCTCCCGATCGCGTCCGTGGCGCTCGACGGGCTGCGGCGCGAGCGCACGCGGCGAGCGCGCCGGCTGGCGGAGCTGGCCGTGGCGGCCGCGATGATCGTCGTGGCGCTCGCACCGGTCGGTCTGAGATACAGTCGCGTGAGATCCGATTACGGACACGTACGGAGGCTCGCGGAACTGGAGGAGGGATCGGCGGATGTTCGTTCGTACTTCATCGGGCGCAGCTCGATGGGTGTGTGGCGCTGGCTGCGTGCCGGCGAACCGGGTGAGGCCGAGAAGGATCTCTTTCCCGGCGTTGTCGCGATCGTGCTCGCGGCGATCGCACTCGGCCACCTGCGCGGGCGCCGCGACGACATCGCCCGATGGGTATCGGTGTATGGGCTGATCGCAGTCGCCGCGCTCGTCCTGTCGCTGGGCCCGCACGTACGGGTGTGGGGGCATCTCGTGACGACTCACGGGCCGTACGACTGGCTGCTGCGGGTCGTTCCCGGCATGAACGGCATGCGCGTGCCCGCGCGGTTTGCGATCATCTTCTTCCTCGGCCTTTCCGTGCTCGTGGGGTTCGGCGCCCGGCTTTCGGCGATTCACGTTCCCGCCCGTGCCCGCTCGCTCGCCACGGCGATCTCGGTCCTCGCAATTCTCGCCGAGAGCTGCGCCGTTCCACTGCCGGTCCATTCGTACGGTGCGCGCGGCCGTCCGGCGGATCGCGCCGTGGCCGAGCGGCTCGGCGGCCGCCTGCCAGGCGCGGTGCTGCACCTTCCCGTTCGGACGTCGAGCATTCAGGAGCTGAATTACCAGTTCGCCACGTTGTTCCATTCGCATCCGATCGTCAACGGCATGAGCGGATATGACAGCCCGCTGCAGCTGCTCTTCCGCGAGCGCGACAGCGTGCTGTACGACAACGATCGCCCGTCGGCGGTCGTCCGCATGCTGCGATCGCTCGGCGTCCGCTACGTCGTGATCAACGAGGAGGACTACAACGTCACGCAGCTCGCGAACGACGAGCACCGCCTCGCGCTCGGTCTGCTGCGAAGCTCCGGACAGGTCGTACGGGAAGAGCGGGTGCTCGACGCGTACGTGTTCGAGCTCGAACGACCGATCGCGCCGCCGGCGGCGGAACCGGTCGTACCGATCGATCGACGCGAACTGTCCGTGTCGGTCTCCGAAGCAGAAGATCGCGTCGCGTATTTGACGGACGGCGATCGCGATACGCGCTGGATTGGCGGACAGCGGGGCACGAGCTGGATTGCGGCGACGCTCGCCCGGCCGGCAAACGTCGCGCGCGTCGACATGCGGCTGGCGGAACGATCCCTTTCCGACCACCCGCGCGAGCTGGAGGTCGACGCCGTCGATGCCGGCGGGGCCACGCGCGTGCTGTATCGCGCGACGCCGTACTCGGAGTTCGTCGCGGCCTTCGTGCGCGACCCGAGTTATCCGCGGATCGCCATCGCCCTGCCCGACAACCAGACCGCGACGCTCGTGATTCGCGAGACCGGCCAGGCGGCCGGGCGATGGTGGTCCGTCCACGAGCTGCAGCTATGGCGGCGAACATCGCGGTGAGCGTCGGCGAGCCGAACCGGACTCTGCGTTCCATTCGCGAGCCCGCCGGAGCGATGCTGGTCGCTCTCGTATTCGCCGCGCTCGTGACGTCGCACTTCGATTTCATCCCGTTCTGGGACGCGAAAGCCTATTTGTATTGCGTGGAGGAGGCGGTACAGAAGCCGTTCGACATCCTGAACTTCCGCTGCGGCGGCCATCCGTCGATCGCCTATGCGTTGCTGCTCTCGCTGGGCCAGTACGTGTCGCCATGGAATCCACCGTTGTTGTACGCGACGAATGCGGTTCTGGGAATCGCCTCGATCGCTGCGTTCCACGGGCTGCTGCGGCGGCTCTTTCCGGGCAGGCCCGCCATCGAGTACGCGCTCGTCACCGCCCTGTACGCCCTCGCGCCGCTGTTCGTCGCGCACGCGATCTTCCTGAACGTCGACTACGGCGCGACCGCCTTCTTCGTCTTGTTCCTCTATTTCCTGTTCGCTGCGCGCTTTTGGCTGGCAGCCGCGTTTGCCGTCGCGCTGATCTTCTCGAAAGAAACCGGCGGCGCGGCCTGGGCCGTGACGATGACGGCTTACGGCGTCGCGTTCGTTCCGGCAACGCGAATGGCGCGTGAGCAGCGGATCGCGGCGCTTCGCGCGCACGCTCCGCTCGTCACCGCGCCGATCGTGCTCGTGGGCTACCTCGTATTGTTCCACGTCCTGCGAGGCGATCCCCGCGGCTGGATGAACTCCTACGCGCCGGTAGGCCTCATCCACGATCGGCTCGACGCGCTGTTGAACACGAATCTCGCCGACGGCAGCATCCGCTCCTTCCTCGTCGATATTTTCATCTTGAATTTTCAGTGGCTGTACACCGGAGTCATCGTCTGCGCGTTGATCGCGGCGCTGGTACGAGTCGAGCGGCGCATCGGCGAACCGATGTGGTCGCAGCGGCAGGACGTGTTCCTCTGCCTTTCACTGATCGGACTGGTGTACGTGGTCACACGCTTTCGTCCCACGAACGCCGCGCGCTACCCACGCCTCCCCCGTATTGATTGTGAGCTTCTATCGGGCGCTCCTTTCGCTGTGCGCGGCGCACATCATTCGCGTCGCCTATCTCGCCGTGTGTGTCGCGCTCGTGCTCCTGTCGAACTTCAGAACCCTCGATTTCGTGTCCAAATCGATCTTCGGAACGTTCGACTTCGGTTCCCACGCGCTTCTGGACATGCCCTCTCTCACGGGCGGATTGAAGCTCGACACCCTGGTGTACAACCTCGAGTTCGTCCAGCTGCAGTACCTGTTCGGCGACATGGTCCGCGATGTCCGTCCCCGTCCCGGAAGCGTCCTGCTGATGGGCAATGCGATCTACAACTTTCCCCCGGAGGTCGACGGGCGGAGCTACCGTCTCACCGCGGATCCGTCGCATGCGGTCCCGTTGTTCGTGGCGATCGGCGACGTCAAACGGGACGTGCTGCAGCTGCACGTGAGGCGGGCGGGCGAGCTGTTCTTCTACGTGGCGTTCGCGAACGCGGACAACGATCAGCTCCGGAATCTGCTGAAGGAGTACGCGCTGGTCGCAACGAGGCAGTATCAGCGGAATGGTTACACCCTGGACCTGTACACCTTCCGTTTCGCGTTCGCGCCGTGAGCGCATCGACGGCCGTCCACACATGTCCCGCAACTGCACCCCCGGAACGCAAGCGATCTTGGCGCTTGCCGTTCTGATATTCGCCTGGCCCGACCTGTCGGTTGCGTATCGTGGCACGCCGGCGTCGTATCCGCTCGTCACCGTGCTCTTCACCTGCGCCATCGTGGCGATGGTCGTCGCCTGGCCTCGCGCCGACAGCACAGCGCCGGCGGCGCCGATGCCGCGCATGTCGGCGGCGGCGATCGCTTCCGCGTGCATTGGAGCGGTGGCGATCGCCATCGCGCTCTATCGCTGGACGCGGCTGATGGCGTGGCTGCCGTACGGCGCGGACATGCTGATCGTCATCCGCGAAGCGACGCGGCGGTTTCTCAACGGCCACAGCCCGTACACGATCTATCGCTCCTACGACACCACGTGGGAAATGGCGATGCCGTACGGTCCCGCGCTGTGGGGGCCGTTCGTCGTCCCGCAACTGCTCCGCCTCGATTTCAGGACCGTCACGATCGCCGGCGAGTTGTTCGTGCCCATGTGGTGCGCCGTTGCGGCGTCCGTCAACGCCTCGCGCCGCAGAATCGCCGACGCCGTCGCGTGGCTCGCGCTCCTCGCCGCGCTCGCGCTGGCCCTCGACGTCCAGCGATTCACGCTCATCGGGCACACTCCGGCGTACTGGCCGCTCATCCTGCTGTTCGCACTGATGACGTCGAGATCGCGGCCGGTCGCGGCCGCGTGTCTGCTCGGCGTCCTCATCGCCGCCCGCACGACCATGGTCGCGGTCGTGCCGGTTTTTCTGATGGGCGTGTGGCGAACCGACCGCCGGCGGCTGCCGGCAGTCCTAATCGCGTTGGCGGGCGCAGCGGCGATCATGCTCGGGCCGTTCGTCGCGTGGGATTCCCGCGGCATTTGGGACTCGATGGTGTTGTCGTATCCGCGCGTGATGGCGGCGGCGGTCTGGCCGGTGCTGGCGCGGCCCGGCCAGGAGACGATTGGGCTGACCGAATGGCTGCTGGAACACCACCGCGAGTCGCTCGTCGTGCCGGTGCAGGCAATCGCGATGCTCGGCGTCTACGCCGCCGCGTGGGCCGCCCTCGCGCGCCGACAGCGCGCTCTGCCGTGGATGGCGCTGGCGCTGTTCGCGTTCAGCATGACGACGCTTTATCCGGTGCACTACCTGTACTACGACGTGCTGCTGCTGCTGGCCTCGGCGGCGATCGCCGACGCGCTCGATGCGGCGTCTCTCGGGGCCGAGCTGGCAGCATGGAGTCTGTCGCTGGCAATCGTCGCTGCCCTCGTTCCGATCGCCGTGCGTGTCGTCGCGCCGCCGTTCCCGCACGTCTCGCCCGGCGCGCTCGCGGTCGACCGGCCGCTGCGGTCCGGCTTCGCGACGACCGAGCACGACGGCCTGCGCGAGTTCGCATGGGTCGTCGGCAAGGAAGCGCGCATCGTCCTGCCGCGCAGCTCAGCCGCCGGCGCGGACATCGTCATCACGGCGCGTTCGCCGTTCGAACGCCATCAGCCGCCGCAGCAGATGACGGCGATTCTGAACGGCACGCTGCTCACCGAGGCGGCAATTCCACCAGGATGGCAGGAGATTCGCATCGCGGCGCCTTCATCCGCGTGGTGGATCGGGTTCAACGAGCTGCGGCTGGTGTTTTCGGCGACCGTGTCGCCGCGTGATGTCGGATCCGGAGACGATCCGCGTCCGCTGGCGTTGGCTGTCAGTCGCGTGGATGTCGTGGAACGACGCTGATGATCTGCGAACGGTATAGAAGGCAGAGATCGCAAAGCTCGCAGAGCCGAATATTTCAGAGCAAGAATTTTCTCTGCGCTCTCTGCGTTCCATTCGTGCTCTGCGCATCGGCATTTGCCGCACCGTGCGCGTCCGACGATCCGCCGCCTCGCGACGCCGCCATCGAGTCACTGATTCGGGACGCGGCAGGCCTCCCTCCCGAGTTCAACGCCGACGTCCTCATCCGGATAGCGGGGTCGACGCGCGTCGCGGACCTCGCCTGGAAGCGCGAGATGCTCGAAGAGGCGTTCTTCCGCGCGTACGCGGCGCCGGTCGCGTACCGCCGCACGTCGGTCCGCGTGCCGCCCGACAGCCTGCAGGGCGCGCTGACGCAGGCGTACGACACGCAGATCGCGCGCGTGCCGCTGCAGGTGCGCGCCGCCCAGCTGATGGCCTTCGTCGCGCCGCTGCGCGCGCGCGAGCTCTTCGAATGGATCGATCTGAATCTCGCGCCGGCGGTGTGCAGCGACGTGCTCGTGCCGGCCGTCGACGAATACTACGGCGCATTGAGCACGCTCGCGCGGACGACGTTCGCGGCGTCGGAACGGGGCGACGCGGTGCGGTTCCTCGAGCTGTATCTCTGGCGTGCGCATCTGCCGACCGAGATGCCGGCGGTGGCGCGCGCGCTGCTCCGCTTCCGCCCCAGCGCGATCGAAGCGACGTACCTCGAGACGTTCTACGGCCAGCTGCTGAATGCGGGCACGAGCGATCCGCGTGGCTTCTCGGTCGCCGACATCGACATCGTCGGGCGCAGCGCCGATCTGCAGGGCGCCGATCGCGAGCGCAGCGTGCCGGGCTGGTTCGTCATGGACTCGCTGAAGGCGTACCTGCTGAAGCACCTGAACGGTCCACGATGCGCCGACAGCGCGACCGAGAGCTTCGTCCCCTCGGCGTTCAACGCCGCGGCGCGCCTGCTGCGCGCCGATCCGATTGCCGAAGTGACGCCGATCAACGCGGACGCGATCCGGCCGTCACGGCTGCTCGGCGGGGCGCGGATCGATTTGTACTGGCAGACGTTCGCGGCGCGACGCCTCTACGAGATGTGGATGGGGCTGCGCGGCACCGGACAGAATCCGGTGCCCGAGCGCGTGCGGCGGACCGACGAGTGGCGCGACAACGCGGATCGGTTCATCACGGAGCTCGATCAGTGGACGGGCCGCAGCGAAGCGAGCGAGCGCGACTACTTCTATCAGAAGGCGACGCTGTTCGCGAACCTGCTCGATCTGATGCCGTCGAGCGCCGTGCGCACCCGCGGTCTGCGCGACTTCATCGACTTCATGCGCCATGCCGACACCGATCGCGATCAGCGCGCGCTGTGGTTCGTGTTCGTCAATCGCCTGCTCGAGCTGTCGCGCGGCAACAACCGCCGCCAGACGCTGACGCTGATGGAACAGTCAGGCCAGCCCACGCTGTCGACGTACGCGCGCCTCGAGCGGATCATGCCGCCGCAGCGGCGCGTGGGGAGCGGAGCGTCGACCGTTCCCGCCGCCACGCGATGAACCTTTCCGGCAAATCCGTCGAATCGCTCTGCCCCGCGAAGCGCTCGAGACGAACTCGAACGAGCACGGTCATCGTCGCGACGCCATCGTCGCACGCTGACGAACTGTGACGCGCAATCGCACGCGAAAAATTTCTTCGTGCGTCACCGCTCACGGTAGTCCACTCCTCACGTCCTC
>Ga0066679_10000918_pt1 | contig 11105 bp, 8 predicted proteins | sample GraSoiAngelo_128_FD_62298 | JGI IMG/M metagenome (GOLD analysis project Ga0066679, IMG submission 62298) | Grasslands soil microbial communities from the Angelo Coastal Reserve, California, USA - 14_0927_12_20cm | ecosystem: Environmental > Terrestrial > Soil > Grasslands | place: USA... | reverse complement strand
TTCGATCAAATGCTCGTCACGAACGACCGCAATTTCGTGCCGGACACCATTTCAAATACTGCACCCGCCATCTCCGGCATTCCCAATCAGGTCATAACCGCTAACACGGCAACCTCGCCAATCCCCTTCGTGATCGGTGATGCGGAAACGCCAGCGACGAGTCTGGTTCTGTCCAAGTCGTCCTCCAACCCTACCTTGGTACCAAGCAATAATATTGTTCTCGGAGGCACGGGAACCAATCGAACCGTTAGCGTGACACCCGCCGCCAACCAATCCGGCACCGCAACTATCACTGTCACGGTTAGCGACGGTATTACCAGCACGAGCAAAAGCTTTTTATTGACGGTTGTTAGCGCTCTCGGAGTACCGACGTTCGTTTACCTGCCAATTGAAGCCGAGTCCGCCACCATTGCTTCCCCAATGGCGGTTGCCTCAGACCCGAACGCAGGCCAAGGCCAATTCATCCAGTCGTCCACCGACGAACTAGGTGCCGCTACATTTACCGTGAACGTTCCGCTCTCCGGCGTTTATTCCATCTGGTGCCGGGTACTCTCGGCTGACAGCGGTCACGATTCACTTTACGTCTCCGTGGACGGCGGAGCCGAAGACGTCTTCGATACTGCTGAAGGTACTTGGACGAATGCCTGGCAGTGGACGGTCCTCAACGGACGCGGAGGAACTAATTCGGCCAACCCGTTAGCGATCAACCCTCGGACATTTCTGTTAAGCGCAGGACCGCACAACATTACTTTCCGAGGGCGCGAGGCTGGCACCGGGTTCGATCAAATGCTCCTCACGAACGATCGCAATTTCGTTCCGAACGCCATTTATTCGAGCGCCGCACCGCCCTTCAGGATCTCCTCAATCGCATTTGATCCAGCCGGCTTTGTCACCCTCACGTGGCCAACCCAGCCAGGCAAAACGTATCGAGTCGTCTATAAGACCAATCTCGCGAATTCAGCATGGATATCGCTAGGCAATGACATCACGGCCACCGGTACAATCACATCCCAGTCCGACTACCTTGTTGGGAACCGATTTTATGGCATCCTGCAATTGCCTTGAATTGAGGGCTTCCTTGCGTGCCGCTCGGATTTGCGGCCGTCAGAATCCTACGCCTTCCAAACCCTGCCCGGTGCGGTCTTGACCCGTGCCATCGCGTTGCGAGTGTCAACAATGCAATGCGCCCACTCCGCTAATTCCTCGTAGTTCACAGTCGCGTGATTCGTCGCGACCAGCACGAGGTCAAAACCCTCGATGATCGCACGGTTCCACGCCACTGACCGGGTTCCCGCCCAGTGAGGATGCTCACGGGTCAGCTTGATGACCGGCACGTAAGGATCGTAGTATGCTACTTGGGCGCCTTGCTGCTTCAGCATGTCCATCAAGACGTAACTGGGTGACTCGCGGTCATCATCCACATTCGGCTTATACGCCAAGCCGATCACCAGGATCCGGCTGCCGTTCACTGCCTTGCTACCTGCATTCAACGCCTCGGCGACGCGGTGCACGGCGTATTGGGGCATGGCTGTGTTGACCTCACCGGCCAGTTCGATGAACCGCGTGTGCTGTCCATACTCCCGCGCCTTCCACGTGAGATAAAACGGATCGATCGGGATGCAATGCCCTCCCAGACCCGGACCGGGATAAAATGCCATGAACCCAAAAGGCTTGGTTTTGGCAGCCTCAATCACCTCCCAAACATCGATCCCCATCGCGGCATAGACCCGTTTGAGTTCGTTGACCAGCGCGATGTTGACACCGCGAAACGTGTTTTCAAGCAGCTTGGTCGCCTCGGCCACGCGACAAGAAGAGACAGGGACCACAGTTTTGATCGCCCTCGAGTAGAGCGCTTTGGCTCGTTCCAGGCACGCCGGAGTATAACCTCCCACTACTTTCGGTATCACCGCTACCTTGCTGTCCGGATTGCCTGGGTCCTCCCGCTCCGGCGAGAACGCCAAGTGAAAATCCACACCCGCTTTGAGACCGGATCCGGCTTCGAGCACTCCGCGCAGGTCTTCGTCTGTCGTGCCCGGATAAGTGGTGGACTCCAACACCACCAGCGTGCCTTTCTGGAGATGAGGCGCGATAGCCTCGCCTGTCTTGGTGATGAAAGAAATGTCCGGTTCCCGGTTCTTGTTCAGCGGCGTGGGCACACAAATGATCACGGCTTCGACCTCTTTGACTCGACTGAAGTCGCTCGAAGCGGAAAATCTCTTTGCCTCGACCGCGGCCATGACCGCTTCCGACGAGATATGTTTGATATAACTTCGTCCTTGGTTCAACGATTCCACCTTCGTGCGATCAATGTCCAATCCCAGCACTCTTACTCCTGAATGAGCAAATTGAAGTGACAAAGGCAGACCCACATAGCCCAACCCGACAACCGCTGCATTGATTGGTTTTTTATCCATAATTAAACAACTGCAAATTCACCTTTTAACCACCCGAAGTTGCTTCTAACTCTCCGAGGTTTCTTCGCTTTAGACGCATCAGTCAACGCAGGCCATCGGTTCTTCTTCAATGATTTCGTGGCCGCCGGGCCTGACTGCCGGCTAATAGCACCGCTCGAACGCCGACACCGACTGGTGGCGCAAAGGCTTTTTCAGCTTTTGGAAAGAGCGATTCTGAACAAACCAGCGGCGAATGCTCGGATGTCGGTTAATCAAGGAATGGGGACGTGCCTCAGGACGGCGCGGGTGTGGTCCTGGGCATGCGCACATCGAAACGCCAACCCCCGGACATGCCGCGCGCCCGGTTTGCGGCCAACAGATCTTTGGCTGTTTCCTTAATGATTGCTTCGCAGTGGACGACCTCACGCTGGCGTTGCTTCAGGCACTCATCAGCGATGGCCTTCAGGTCATCAATATCGTAGAGGTAGATGTTTTTCAGACGAGCGACTGCCGGCTCGATGTCCCGCGGCACGGCAATATCAACCAGCAACAACGGACGATTCTTGCGGAGTTTTATCATCGGCGCCAGTTTCGTCCGGTCCAGAATGTAGTGGGGCGCGGCAGTGCTGCTAATGACGATATCGATTCTCTCAAATTCCTTCGCCCATTCGTCAAAATGAATGGCACGTCCATCGAGCTCTCGGGCCAGCGCTTCGGCCCGCTCGTAAGACCGGTTGGAAACGATGATGCTGTGTGCGCCACGGCTGAGCAACGCTCGAGCGGTCTTTTCGCTCGTATCTCCTGCGCCGATGACCATGATGTGCCGGCCTTCGAGTGTGCCGAAAATCCTCTCTGCGAGTTCCACGGCCACCGAACCGACCGACACGCTGCCGCGCTGGATTTTGGTCTCAGTGCGAATCTTCTTGGCCACGTTGAACGCCTTTTGAAACGCCCTGTTCAACTCGTTGCCGGTGTGTTTGTGCTGCAGCGCGAGGTCGTAGGCTTTCTTGAGTTGCCCGAGAATTTCTGTTTCCCCGATCACCATCGAGTCCAGACCACACGCAACCCTGAACAAATGCTCGATGCTATCCGGTTCACCCAGGGTGTAAATCTTCCCATTGAGCGGCTCCCGATAAGCGCAGGATTCCGTTAAAAAATGACGCAAGACCGCGAAGGCAGCATGGTCCGCCTCGTCCGTGGCAACATAGAGCTCAACCCGGTTGCAGGTCGAGAGAATGACCGCTTCGCTAATCGCCTTGTTTGACCTCAGTTGCTGCAAGACATCCGGAATTTTCGCTTCGGCGAAAGCGAACCGTTCCCGCACCTCGACGGGCGACGTGTGGTGACTAAGTCCAATGACGACGGTGGGCATTGTTACGAGCTGCGGAGCGTCGAATCCGTCAGGAGGTTCGCAGCAGGATTGAGATTGGCCAACAGGATCTCCGTGAGATCAACGCAGACTCCAGAGGCGCCTTGGCTTCGCCTGTTTTGAAGAACAGAACTTCCTTGTAGGGACGCTTTACCTCGCCAAAGAACGTTACTCGACATACTTAAATTAAACAGTTTAGCAGTCCGCGTTCCGCTTGCTTGATCATCGCTTATACTTTTACATCATATTACAAAACAACATCTTATGTAATAATCATCTCCCAGCGACGGTATTTAATCGTTATAACCGCATTGGAACTGCAATGCCTTTGCAGAAGCTTAAAGATGCTTTCGAGACTTTCGAGAACTGAAAATAAATCATGAAACGAACCGGAGCCAGCAATGGGCAAAACATGAATATTCCCTTAACCAAGCGACCAGCGTTGAAAAATGCTATCGCCCGCTCGCTCGACGCCATCTGGGCTTCAGAAATCCGAGTCGCCCGGTCCATTGAAAGAGCCGGTACAAGCGCCATCGGAGCAGGGCCGTCTGCATTGCCTGGCGAACGCGTGACCCGTGGAAATCCACTAACCCGAGGTCGGCCAGCAGGGCATAAACCTGATGGTCTTCCGCGCCGGGCCGTCCGACTGCCGCTCCGCGAAAGATCGGCTTATCCCGTTGCGTGATGGCGCTGACCTCAAAAAGGTATGCCTTTGGATTTACGCTGGGAATGCCGGCGTAGTCGACGTAAGGGCCATCCCGCACCCGCACCCCGGGGCGAATCACGCCCTCCAGCACGATCTCGGAATTCGCGGGCACGTCCAAAGGGATGGTGCGGCAATTCACCATCTCGACCGCTTGTCCCATCAATCCGCCGGCCACGGCCAACTCGTCGGTCCCGTACGGAAACGCGGCCCCTGCAGCCACGACGATCGGTTCGGCAACGCCAATGGCGACCGCCATTTCCAACGGCCGCTGCGCCCGCTCAGCTTTCTGCATTTGCAGGGCAAGGTGGCTTTTGGGTGAAACACTGACCGTTGTCTGGTTGGCTCCGATGACCTGCATCCGGTAAACGCCGGCATTGCGCTCTCCCGTCTCGGGGTCCTTTGTGAGATTCGCGTGCCACGTGCCGATATATCGCCCGCCATCGGTTTCGTTCCACCAGGGAGCCGGAAGACTGTGGAGATCGACTTCACGGCCGACCGTGATCCTCTCCGCAGCGGGTCCGGACGCCACCATGACTGGAGTCCGAGGCTGCTGCATCCGCTCGCGCAAGGTGCGGATGACGACGGCGTGGGGCGTGTCCTGGGCCATTCCCAAAGCCAGCGCGACGAAAGGGATACGCAGAAAGCCGCCGGTGAAAACCTGGTGGTTCGGGTACCCCTTGATGTTCTGGAAAAGCAACGGCCTTTTTGTATCACTTGAAATCCGGCCGATTTCATACCGCCAATCCACCGAATCGTTGACACGGACGAGGAATCCTGCCTGGTCGAGAGAGCGGATGAAGTCGCGAAGGTCCACGGTGATTCTGTGCTAGAGTTGGTAGCCGGTCCCATGACCCCGCTAATCCCGCTGGCGGCTACGAAGCTCGACCATCGTCATCGCCATCATAAACCACAGTTCGACGCAGCTAATACTCGAATTCAATCCTCAGTTTTCTCTTGTATCCATCGATACACGCGATCCATTGCTGCTCCTGAAGTTCGTAGGGGTCGATGTGGTGCATTCCGTGCATGTTCCACCCGCTCTTCCCTGGCGAAAGCACAGGTTTTTGTGAAAAAGAATGCTCCTGATAATCCATTTTCGAAAGAGTAACGATTTCGAACGCGTTCAGCGCACGTCCGTACGTAGGAAAGCAGTCTTGCGCGTAACGTATCACCGTTTCACCCAAAACGAGCATTCTTCCACCGGGCCGCGCTATGCGTGCGTCCCCCCTGACAATCGGACTTTTGGGATGTTCGGTCCATGGCCCTGTCAATTCATCCGCAAAGAACAGTCGTAAGCCGTCGTGTGATTGTGGTTGTGCTCCAGCAAAAAGCCACCATGTGTCACGGCGTCGGAACAATGCGTGATCAGCGAGCGGTTCCTCGACAAGTGGTTTAATGTATTCCCACGAATGAGGAAAATCTCGCGCGCGATAGAGTGCGATGCGATTTGCCGCAGCGCTCTCAGGGACAAGAAAAAACTCTTCGCCGCATTTGAATACAAAGGGATAGGAGAGATGGAACGGCTCGCGGAGAACAATCCGATCGTATTTCCAATTGTAACAATCACGGCTCGTTGCGAGACCAATCTCGCCACGACCCACGGCGGAGTTCATTACCTCAAAGAACATGTACCAGGTTGGACCGTCTTTGATCCAAAATGGGTCCGCGACGAACTCCGCCCTTACATCCGTTACGTGACCGGCGGTCAGGACGGGATTGAGAATATCCGGAGACTGAAAAAAATTCCAAGCCGAGGTTCCCTTATAGATACCGATAGACCAATCATTCGTTGCCGAAACCGACATAAAACGACGCCCGGTAAGGCAATTCGTTGCAACAGACGCCGCCACGGATACTGCTCGCAATGCGGCACCGATAAACCGTCCTTTTGCCGTCACAACTTATTTCTGCTCCGAAACCTCTCCACGAGTTACTTATACACGCTCGATTTGCCCGATGCCTTTACGCTTCGCATTTCTTACACCATCAAAGGAAGCAGCGGCGGGACGATAATCCGGGCCTTCTTGCCTCCCGTCGGCGCAAGCAATCCGGAGGCGTTCAGCGCGAAAACAACACTCAAGAATGAGTAGACACCTCCAAATCAGTCCTTACCTCATTCTCCACCTTCGCCTTTAGAACCGCCTCGGCACACGACCTACGCAGGCCCTCCGCTAAGGGAACGTACAAATCCGAGTTAGGTTCTGGCCTTTCCCAGTTAATCAAGGCGGGAGCATTATTGGTATCAGAACAATGGCGGACCAGCTGATATAACCCATCGAACCGTCTGTCACGGTCCACTCCTTCTTTCAGTAATACGACTGGCGTCCCAAGTGCCAAACATGGCATCGCACAGTGCAACTTACCTGTTACAACCAGCTTGGCTCTGGAATAGAGAGCCAGAAGGTCCCTCGCTCTCTGCAATTTGGCCTTATGCCATGCCTCGAAATAGTGCTCTCTCAATTTCGACAGAACTCTCCTTTTGGGATCTTTGCCTTCGACTTCTTTCATCAGTCTGAATAGCATCCGCGCCACTCGAAACCCAATTAGTCCTTGATAAGGACGCTCTAATTGGTGAGTTACATAGATCGCCTTATGCCTCACAGACGAAGGCACCAGACGGGAAAGCATATTCTCGTCAACATCGACGATATAAACGTCATCGCTTCTTTCAGAGAACCTGTTTTTCAGAGTCAACGTTAAACAGCCGGAGAAGTACGCACTCACACCGGCCCTTTCAAACTCCCGCAGAGTGTCCATGCTTCGGCATCCGATTGGACGAATGCTCTGATAAAACTCGACCAGATCTTCTCGAATCAAGTGCCCGGATTGGTAGGCATAGAATGAAATGAGTAATGGCTTCAGATTTTCGGGCGGCGGCCATCCCTCACGCGGGCGGAATTTGAACCATCCATTACAGATGAGAAATACCTTTCCGAGTTCGCGGTACCGTTCAAGGAGATCCCGATCCAGCCAATGGTCAACTTGAGGGAGATACTGCAAAGCTGCCAGGGTCTGGACTTCGTCACCAACGTTGCGAGATAATCCGTAGGAAAGTGCTCCAAACTTCACGATTCGTTCCTTCCTTCCATGCTAAAAGCCTCGGTCCCGAAGCACGCCCTGTACGTCTTCGTGGACCGGCCCACTATTTCCTTGTGTTTGTTGTCCACGCTCAGGATGCGCAACCAACGGCCCCCGTCTGCAAAAACCGCAATTACCGCTATCTTTGAGGGAAAGATGGGAAATCTCACGCTGAATCTCAGTTCTTCTGACTTAGCATTCGATACAACTGTTCGTGTTTTCGCGTGAACTGTTCCGGGTGAAATTCATTCAACGCCCGTTCTCTCCCGGCTTTTCCCATCGCGTTTCTTTTCGCTGGATCCGTGAGTAAATCAATGATCGCACCAGCCAGTTGAGCAGGTTGTCGGGGAGTCACCAGGATTCCAGTTGTGCCTTCAATCACTGCCTCAGGGATTCCTCCCACCCGGGTGGCCACGACCGGCAGCCCCATAACCATCGCTTCAATGATCGAGATCGGTACGCCTTCGCTACGTGAAGGCAGAACAAACAGGTCCATTCTCTGGAGTTCTTCAAAAACCTTCTCACTGTGACCCGCAAACTTGACCGCGCGGGTGATATTCAATCGAGAAGTGAGATCCTGGAGAGCTGCTTCGAGCGGCCCGCTACCTACAATCCGTAGCTGAAGTCCTGGGAATTGTTCCAGTATTGATGGCATGGCAAAGAGTAAGTCCTCATGCCGCTTCTCCTCGCTCAGGCGGGCAACAATTCCGATCACGAATCTGCCATCAGACGGAGGGCGCAAGTCCTGCCTTGTCTCCAACTTGGCGTATTTTGCGTAATTGAATGGCGGATAGATGACCGTTGTCTTCGGTGAAGGTCCCTTGCCCACCCAGCCCTCGCGCACGTTATTGGACACATATACTGCGGCATCGGCCAAATGACCGAGTAGGGCGTCGAGTGGATACAATAAATGGTCCCGGAAGCGCCTCAATCTCGTGGGAGCCTGATCTCGTTGGGTGAGTTCGGTTTTAATCAGCACCGGAACGCCGGAGAAGCGCGCGGCGATCGTTCCAATTGTGTTGGCATAAAGGCAGTAGGTCTGAAACACACGCGGTCGTTCGCGTCGAAGCAGTTTCACCAAACGAATCACGTTCAAAGGACTTTTTTGTGAAGGGGCTTTGAGGTTGTGAATCGTTACGCCAAGTCGGTCGAATTCGTTCTTTAGCTTGAGTCTAGTGTAACCCAGCACACAGACTGAAAGGTCGAACTCCTTCCGATCAATGTATCGCACCAAAGTCAATAGCTGGTCATGAACCCCGTAATAGGTATCCAAATCCTTCCAGAAATGAATGACCTTTATTCTTTCCATGTTCAGGAGTCACAAGCTGCGAAGGTTTACGGCGTCTTACCCCGCCGACGCTCTCGACCATTCGCGTAAGAATACGACCATTGGCACCAATGCGTCGCCAAAGGCTCCAATTCAATGAAAGCACTCAACAGATTGCGAGCCTGCAAGATCCACATTTGAGCGCCGTCCGGTTTGTTCAGGAATCATTTCAACGCCGATGCGACCTCTTTGGCGAGGTATGTGATAATCAGATCCGCCCCGGCACGCTTGAAGGCGGTCAGCATTTCCATCCGCACACTCGCCTCGTCCAGGCGGCCTGCTTCAGCAGCGGCCTTAAGCATAACATATTCGCCACTCACGTTGTACACGGCCAGCGGCATTTTGAACTCCGACTTGGCGCGGGCCACGATGTCCAGATAGAACAGCGCCGGCTTCACCATAATGATATCCGCCCCTTCTTCGATATCCAGGGCAATCTCGCGCATGGCCTCGTCCGAATTGCCGAAATCCATCTGGTGGGTCCGCTTGTCACCAAAGGCGACCGCCGAGTGCGTGCACTGTTTGAAAAACGGATCGTACAGTTTCGAGGCGAATTTTGCTGAATACCCCATGATGGCGGTGTCGATGAGCCGTTCCTTGTCGAGGGCCGATCTCATCGTTCGAATCTGTCCGTCCAACATCGCTGCGGGAGCAACGATATCGGCGCCGGCCGTTGCGTGGGACACGGTGACTTTGGCCAGAAGCTCGAGCGAACGGTCGTTGACCAGATAGCCGTTTTCAATGATCCCACAGTGGCCGTGTTCGGTGTACTCGCACAAACAGACGTCGGTAATTACCGTCAAGCCCTCCACCTCCCGCTTCAATGCGCGCACGGCCTGTTGGACGATACCGTTTTCCGCATAGGCCTCGGAGGCGTTGGCATCCTTCTTTTCAGGGATGCCGAAGATCAGCACCGCGAGAATGCCGAGGTCCCTGATCTGTTTGGCTTCCTCGACGAGCAGGTCAACCGAGTGGTGGTAGTTTCCCGCCAGACCCTTGATTTCCTGCTTGATGCCTCGGCCATGAACGACAAACAGAGGATAAATCAGATCGTCGCGACGCACATCGCATTCTCGCACCATGCTGCGCAGCGTTTGATTTCGTCGGAGCCGCCGCAATCGTTGTGTGGGAAATCCCATGTGATAATCTTCGTGGATTCTAGCGTTTAACCACGTGAAACGGCAGAATCTTGCCGCTACGCGTGGGCATCGGATACTCCCGACTCACCCGCACCGTGCCCGCCTGCTTCCACATGACTGAGCCGGATTGCGCCCAGGACTCCGGACTCTGTTCTGAGCGGCGCAGCAACTCGATGAAGGCGCGCACAATCCCCTCTTCCTCGAGCGGGCCAAGGCGCGGGCTGACCAGAAGCCGCAAACGATTCAACCCTTTCCCGTCCTCTTCTTCAATGAGCTGGTAATCGGTGCTCTGCCCGCCGAATCTTCCGGGCAGCTCCTTTTCGATGATGCGAATGAAATCGGTATCCACAAATGTCACGCCTTCGCCGGTCAGCTTTTCATAACTCCGGATATTCGAGATGTGCGTGTCAAACCCCGACTGGCTGAAGGCGCAGGTCCCGGAACGGGTACAAACGGTTCCGTGGTCGCCCATGCCCACATTCAACAACAGCTTCGGCGATTCGAACAGCACGGTCGTGAACAAAAAGGAATTCACTGTGATGTCGAAGTGCGGAACATGGTACGGGTGGGCAATGATCGCTGTGGTGTCTTTGTACACATGGCAGTGATCGCTGGCGGAAGGATCATGCACCTGATCGCACCCGGCCGCGATGACTCCGGCTTCCGAAATGCCATAGACCGGAACGGCGATGGCGCCGACCTGCTCAATCTCCCGTTTCCTTTGCTCGGTCAATGGTTCGCCGGTCACCAGGAAACGCACACCTTTGAGATTGAGCCCGTGTTCCTGCCCGGCGATGCACACGCGCACGGCCGAACTCGCAAACGTATAGATGACACAGTTCGGGTGCTGGTCCAGCGCCGCGGCGGCCCATTGGGCGACCTTGAGCGCATTGTTCAAATCGGCGTACTCCGGTTCGGCAAAACGGATGCCGTGCAGTTTGGCCATTAAAAAGATCAGCCGGGTTCCCCAGACTTTTTCCCAGTTCACTTTCACCTGCGCCTTGGCCACCTGGGAAAACCAGCGTTGCGGCGGATTGCCGATGCGGGAGAATCGGAGCGAGGAATTGATCCCCGGCGCACCCGGGAACAACGG
>Ga0066679_10000917_pt1 | contig 11111 bp, 11 predicted proteins | sample GraSoiAngelo_128_FD_62298 | JGI IMG/M metagenome (GOLD analysis project Ga0066679, IMG submission 62298) | Grasslands soil microbial communities from the Angelo Coastal Reserve, California, USA - 14_0927_12_20cm | ecosystem: Environmental > Terrestrial > Soil > Grasslands | place: USA... | reverse complement strand
TTGGTCATCAGCGCGCGGCCGATGGCCAGCATCTGCTGCTCGCCGCCGGAGAGCGTGCCCGCCATGCCGCGCGCGCGTGCCGCCAGCGGTGGGAACAGCTCGAAGACGCGCTCGACGGTCCACGGCTCGACGGCGCCGCGGCGGTTGGCGGCCGTGGCGAGCAGGTTCTCGCGGACGGTGAGGTTCGGGAAGACTTGCCGGCCTTCGGGCACCAAGCCCAGGCCCGCCTGCGCGATGCGGTACGGCGGCAGGCCGTGCAGCGCCCGGCCCTCGAACTGCACGCGCCCGGCGCGGGGCGGCAGCAGGCCCATCACGGCGCGCACGGTGGTCGTCTTGCCCATGCCGTTGCGACCGAGCAGCGTGACGAGCCGGCCGCGCTCGACCGCGAGATCGATGCCGAACAGCACCTGGCTGACGCCGTAGGCGGCCTCCAGGCGCTCGATCGTCAGCATCAGGCCGGGAGCTCCTCGCCGAGGTAGGCCCGGCGCACCTCGGCGTTCTCGCGGATGGCGCCGGGAACGCCGGTGGCGATCACGCGGCCGTAGACCATCACGCTGATGCGATCGGCCAGCGCGAAGACGGCGTCCATGTCGTGCTCGACGAGCACGATCGTGTGGCGTCCGCGTAGCGTGCGCAGGAGCTGCACCATGCGCTGGGACTCGTCCGTTCCCATGCCGGCCACCGGCTCGTCGAGCAGGAGCAGCCGCGGGCGCGTGGCCAGCGCCATGGCGATCTCCAGCTGGCGCTGCTCGCCGTGGGCGAGAGCGCCGGCCGGCACGTCGGCTCGCGCGGCGAGACCGACCTGCTCCAGCGCCGCCCGGGCGGGCTCGCGCAGCCCGCGCTCGCGGGCGGCCGGGCGCCAGAAGCGGAAGCTGTGCCCGGCGTGGGCCTGGACGGCCAGCGCGACGTTGTCCAGGGCGGTGAACTCGCGAAAGATGCTGGTGACCTGGAACGAGCGCGCGATTCCGCGCAGCGAGCGGGCGGGGGCCGGCAGCATGGTGACGTCCTCGCCGGCGAAGCGGATGAGGCCGGCGTCGGCCCTCAGCTCGCCGGAGAGCTGCGCGATGAGCGTCGTCTTGCCGGCGCCGTTGGGGCCGATGAGCGCCAGCGTCTCGCTCTCGGCGACGTCGAGGTCGACGCCGTCGGTGGCGACCAGCCCGCCGAACCGCTTGCACAGTCCGCGGACGGCCAGTAGCGGCTCAGCCATCGCGGGGGGCGGAGCCGGGCAACAGCCCGTAGAGCCCGCGCCGTGCATAGAGAACGACGAGGACCAGCAGCGGCCCCAGGACGATCTGCCAGTGCACCGTCCACGCCGACAGGACGTCCTCGAGCAGCAGGTAGGCGGCGGCGCCGAGCACGGGGCCGACGAGCGTCCCCATGCCGCCGAGGATGACCATCACCATGATCTCGCCCGAGCGCGTCCAGTGCATGTAGCTCGGCGTCACGTAGTCGGTCTGGTTGGTGAGCAGCGCCCCGGCCAGCCCGCACCCCGCGCCGGCCAGCACGAACGCCGCCAGCTTGTAGCGGAACGTCGAGAAGCCGATCGCGCGCATGCGGGCCTCGTTCGACCGGGTCGCGCGGATCACGATGCCGAAGCGCGCGTGAACGAGCCGGTGACCGAGCCAGAGCAGGCCGACGAGGATGGCCAGCACGACGTAGTAGAAGACGGTGGCGTCGGCCAGATCGAGCGCCGGCAGCCGGCTGCGGCGGGCCAGCCGCATGCCGTCGTCGCCGCCCCACGCGTTGATGGAGATGCCGAGGTAGTAGAACATCTGGGCGAACGCCAGCGTGATCATGATGAAGGACATGCCGCTGGTGCGCAGCGACACGGCGCCGATGACGAGGGCCGCCGCCGCCGAGGCCAGCACGGCCAGCGTCCACTGCACGAGCCCGCTCTCGATCCCGTAGAACGCCGGCACCGCGACGGCGTAGGCCCCGATGCCGAGGTAGGCGGCGTGGCCGAAGCTCACCATGCCGCCGTAGCCCAGGATGAGATCGAGGCTCACGGCGGCGATGGCGAAGATCATGATCCGGCGGAAGAGGTCGAGGTAGAACGGCTCGTTCAGCGTCGCCGCCGCCGCCGGCACGAGGGCGAGGACGAGGAACCCGGCGACGAGCACGACGGCCTGCCCGCGCGAGATCATCGCTCAGCTCCTGACGGCCGGGAACAGTCCCCGGGGCCGGAAGAACAGCACCGCCGCCATCAGGAGATAGATCAGCATCGAGGCCAGCGCGGGACCGGCGCTCTGGGCCGCGACCGGGCCCAGCGTCGTGCTCAGCAGCGGCTTCAGGAACGCCCGCCCGAGCGTGTCCACCATGCCGACCACCACCGCGCCGACGAGCGCGCCCCGGATCGAGCCGATGCCGCCGATCACGATGACCACGAGCACCTGGATGAGGATCTCCTCGCCCATGCCGGGCTGGACGTTGTAGATCGGGCCCGCCATGAGACCGCCCAGCGCGGCCAGCGCGGCGCCGAAGCCGAAGACCAGCGTATAGAGCAGCCGGATGTTCACGCCGAGCGCGGCCACCATCGTGCGGTTGCTGGCGCCGGCACGGATGAGCATGCCCAGGCGGGTGCGGTTCACCAGCACGTACAGCACGAGCGCGACCGCCAGGCCCACCAGGATGATCACGGCGCGGTAGGCCGGGTAGCGGACGCCGGGCAGCACCATGATGTGACCGGCCAGCGCGCGCGGCACCCGCGTGAAGAGCGCCGTGCGGCCCCACACGATCGCTACCGCCTCGTTGAAGAAGAGGATCAGGCCGAAGGTCGCCAGCACCTGGTCGAGATGGTCACGCTCGTAGAGCCGTCGGAGCGCGATCACCTCCACCAGCATGCCGATCGCCAGCGTCGCCGGCAGCGCGAAGAGGACGCCCAGCAGGAACGACCCGCTCCAGTTGAAGACCGCGGTGGCCAGGTAGGCGCCGACCATGTACAGCGAGCCGTGCGCCAGGTTGACGAGGTTCATGATGCCGAACACGAGCGTGAGCCCGGCCGCCATCAGGAACAGCATCACGCCGAGCTGCAGGCCGTTCAGGCACTGCTCGGCGACGAGGAGCGCCGTCAATGCTGGCCCGCGCCGGCGCTCACTTCATCGGACATTCCTGGTAGTAGGCGTCCTTGTGGTTCTCGAAGACCGTCTTCTGGATCTGCATCTCGACCTCGCCGCCGCCGCCCTTGACGGCCTTGAGCAGGTAGAAGTTCTGGATGGGGAAGTGGTTCGTGTTGTAGGTGAACTTGCCGCGGGTCGACCGGAAGTCGGCCCGGCTCATGGCGGCGATCATGCCCTTCTTGTTCGAGAGATCGCCCTTCACGGCCCTGACCGCCGAGTCGATCAGCAGGATGCCGTCGTAGCTCTGGGCGCCGTAGTAGGACGGCGTGTAGCCGAACTTCTTGCGGAAGTCGCCCACGTACTTCGCGTTCGCCTCGTTCTTGAGATCGGGGCTCCAGTAGCGCGTCTCCCAGCTGCCCAGCGCGGCGTCACCGAGCGCGGGCAGCGTGACTTCGTCCACCGTGTAGACGGAGTAGAGCGGGTATTGCTCGCGCAGGCCCGCCTGCACGTACTGCTTCACGAACTGGATGCCCATGCCGCCCGGGTAGAACACGAAGACGGCCTTGGGATTGGCGGCGCGGATCTGGCTGATCTCGGCCTGGTAGTCCTGCTGGCCGAACTTCGTGTAGACCTCGTCGACGATCTTGTTCTTGAAGAAGCGCTTGAAGCCCGTGACCATGTCCTTGCCGGCGGCGTAATTGGGCGCCAGGACGTAGACGTCGGTGATGCCCTGGTCCTGCATGTACTTGCCCATGGCTTCCGGCGTCTGGTCGTTCTGCCACGAGGTGGCGAAGAAGAGCTCGTGGCACTGCTTGCCGGCGAATTCGTGGGCGCCGGCGTTGGTGTCGATCATGAACGTGCCGCTGCCGGTGACCGTCGGCGCCACCGCCAGCAGGACGTTGGACCAGATCACGCCGGCCACGAAGTTGACCCGGTGCTTCTTGAGCATCTCGTCGGCCACCTGCTTGCCGACGTCGGGCTTGGCCTGGTCGTCGCCGTAGGTCACTTCCGTCTCCAGCCCCCCGACCTTGCGGCCGAGGTGATCCAGCGCCAGCTCGACGGAGTCCTTCATGTGCTTGCCGATGACGCCCTGCGGGCCCGACAGCGTCGTGATGAAGCCGATCTTCAGCGTCTCGGCCGCGCGGGCCTGGCTCGCGAGCAATCCGGCAACGAGGACCAGGACGGCGGCGCTTCGGGGTGTGCGCACGATGGCCTCCTTCGCTTGGCGCGCGATTCTATCGCAATTCACGGCACCTTGCGCCGACGATCGGCCGGTGGCACCGCCAGACCCAGGGCGTCGATAGGATGCTCCCGCCTCCTCGCGACGCTCACTCTAGCGCGGGATCCAGGCGATCGCGTCGATCTCGACGTTGACGCCGGCGCGCGGCGCGGCGGCCTCGACGGTGGTCCGCGCGGGCTGCACGCCCTTGAAGTAGTCGCGGAACACGCGGTTGAAGACGTCGAAGTCCTTCATGTCGCGCAGGAACACGCCCACCTTGACGACGTGCTGCAGCGACGTGCCGGCCGCCTCCAGCACCTGGACGATGTTGTCGAGCGTGACGCGCGTCTGCTCGGCCAGGTCCGTCGAGACGACCTGTTTGGTGGCGGGATCGAGCGGACCCTGCCCGGAGACGAAGACGAACTCGCCGCACTTCACGCCCTGGGCGATCGGCGACTCCATGCCCGGCGAGAAGCCGGTGGTCGGCGCCGCCCTGGTGTAGACGACTTCCGGTTTCACGTGACGTCCTCCTTGCCTCAGCGCGAATAGACGATGCGGCCGCCGCGCAGGGCGTAGCGGACGCGAGCCAGGGCGCGGATGTCGCGCTCGGGGTCGCCGTCGACCACGGTGAGATCGGCCGCCAGCCCCGGCGCGACGCGCCCGGTGAGCGCCGCCACGCCGAAGCGCTCGGCCGGCGCCGTCGTCAGCGCGGCGAGAATCCGGGCATACGAGAGACCGGCCCCGGCGAGATGCACGTACTCGTCGGTCGGGTCGTACTCCGTCATGTATCCCACATCCGTCCCGAACAGCACCTGCCCGCCGGCGTCGGCAAAGGCCCGCACCTGCGCCTGACCATTGCCGAGCACACGCTGGACGACCTCGGCCGGCAAGCCGACCTTCCGCAGCTCGTAGGGCCAGAGCTTGAGCGTCGGGATCAGCGCCATCCCACGCTCGCGCATGCCGCCCGGCAGCGAGCGATCCCACGGTCCGTCGAGCTCCGTCGGAAACGTGTGGGCCAGGATGTCGACACCGCCCTCGAGCGCGGCGCGCGCGCCGGCGCTGTTGGAAGGATGCGCGAACACCAGCTTGCCGCGCCGATGGGCCGCTGCCACGGCGGCGCGAACGACGTCGACCGGCATGACGACGATCACGCCCCGCTCGGCGAAGGAGCCGGTGAAGAGCTTGATCGCGTCGGCCCCGGCGTCGACGGCCTGCGGCACCAGGCGCTCGGCGTCGGCGGGCGCGCTCAGCTCGGGGAGCCGCATCGGCCGCAGGTAGTAGGGACTGCCGCCGGGCGGGACGAAGCTTCCGCTCGCCATCCTGATCGACGGTCCGGCGATCTCGCCCGACTCGAGGCGGCGACGCAGCGCGGCGGTGTTGCCAGGCAACGAGCCGGTGTCGAAGACGTGAACGAAGCCGTAGGAGGTCAGCATTGCCCGGAGCCCGCCGGCCAGCCGCTCGGGCGGCGCGAAGGCGGCGTCGTTCCAGACCGGCTCCGTGAAGTGCACGTGGCTGTTCCAGAATCCCGCGCTGACGGTCGCCCCTGCGCAGTCGAGCGTCACCGCGCCGTCCGGCAGGCGGACGTCGCCCCGCCGGCCGACCGCGCTGATGACGCCGCGCTCGATGACGACGACGGCGTCGGCGACGGACGGCGCGCCCGGCGCCGGCTGCACGCGCCCCCCGACGAGCGCGAGCGGCGGCGGGCCGGCGGCCGTCGGCGTCACGCGCTCGCCGCTCCCGCAGGCGGCGACCAGCACCAGCAGGACGAGGGCGACGCGGACATTCACACGACGTCGCCCTTGATCCGGCGCGCGACCTCGTCGGGAATGGGGATCGCCTGCAGGCGCTCGTCGGCTGACGTCGGCCGCTTCACCCACGCGCGGACCTCGAAGCCGGTGGCGCAGAGGCGGCCGGCCACGGAGATCTCGTACTCCATCCGGAACGTCTTGTCCTTCACCCAGGCGACGACGGCGCGGACGTGCAGGGTGTCGCCGTAGCGGACGGGCGCCAGAAAGCGCGCGCCCGACTCCAGGATGGGCACGCCGACGATGCCGTACTTCGGAAACGCCTCCGGCCACGGCAGGCCCAGCGAGGCGAAGAGCGCCTCGCAGCCGAGGTCGTACCACTCGTAGAAGCGCGGATAGAACACGATGCCGGCGGCGTCGACGTCGCCCCAGCGCACCTGGACCGTGGTGGTGTGGGTGGTCACAGGGTGCGCTCGGCCCACTCGCGCAGGACGTAGCGCTGCAGCTTGCCGGTCACCGTGCGCGGCAATTCGCCGACCACGGCGATGCGGCGCGGACGCTGGTGGGGCGGCAGCTTGGCGTCGACGTGCGCGGTCAGCGCCTCGGCCAGCGCCTCCGGCTCGTCGCCGCCGCGCCCGATCACGAACGCGACCGGCTTGAGCAGCCCGCCCTCGGCGGGCACGCCGACCACCGCGGCGTCGGCCACGCCTGGATGAGCCAGCAGCGCCGCCTCGACCTCGCTCGGCGCCACCCACATGCCGGCGACCTTGAAGAGGTCGTCGTCACGCCCGACGTGCTGGAAGAAGCCGTCCCCGTCGCGCGTCATCACGTCGCCGGTGCGGAACCACTCGCCGACGAACGCCCGACGTGAAGCGTCCAGCCGATTCCAGTAGGCGGGGCTGAGCGACGGCGTCCGGACGTGCAGCACGCCCGGCTCGCCGTCACCGACGGCGCGCCCGTCGGGGTCGAGCAGGCGCACCTCGCTGCCCGGCACCGGCACCCCGGCCGAGCCCGGGCGACTCCGCCCCGGCCGGTTCGAGAGCACCATGAAGATCGTCTCGGTCGCGCCGAGGCCGTCGAGGATCTCGACGCCGAAGCGCTCGCGCCACGCCGTGTAGATCTCCGCCGGCAGCCGCTCCCCGGCCGACACGCAGGCGCGCGCCGAGCGGAACGCGTCGGCCGGCAGTCCGGCGCGCAGCAGACGGCCGTAGAACGTCGGCACCGAGAAGAACAGTGTCGGCGCGAACTCGCGCAGGGCGTCCGCCACGGCCTGCGGCTCCGGCCACGCCGGATCGAGGTACGTGCGGGCGCCGGCGTAGAACGGGATCAGCAGCCCATTGCCGAGGGCATAGGCGAAGAAGAGCCGGGAGGTCGCCAGGATCCGGTCCTCGTCGCCGATCTGCAGCACGTCGAGGCCGTAGTGCCGGCACGCCAGGAGGTCGCGGTGCAGGTGGACGACCGCCTTGGGCCCGCCGGTCGTGCCCGACGTGTAGAGCCAGAAGGCCATGTCGTCGCTGCTCACCGCCTCCGGCGCGCAGGCCGGGTCGGCCGCCGCCAGCAGACCGTCCAGCGTGCCGGCGCCCGCGCCGGTCGCCACGATCGCGCGCAGGTGAGGCACCTCGCTCAGCGCCGGCTGCAGGGCGCTCAGCAGGGTGGGCTCGGCGACGAGCACCCGCGCCCGGCTGTCGCGCAGCAACACGAGCCACTCGGCCGGCGGCAGGCGCGTGTTGAGGGGCACGGCCACCGCGCCGATGCGCAGCGCTCCGAAGAAGGTCGCCACCCACTCGACGCCATCGGGCAGCAGGATCGCCACCCGCTGCTCCGGCTCGACGCCGAGTCCGCGCAGCATGTTGCCGGCACGGCTGACCAGGCCGAGCAGCTCGCGATACGTCGTCGCGCCGCCCCGCGTGACGATCGCCACGCGCGCGCCGCCGCGCCCGGCGGCCGTGTCGTCGATGAAGGCGCTGACGGCGTTCGCCATCGGGCCCCCAGTGTACGGCCGGTCGCTCAGAGGATCAGCAGCAACTCGGTGAGGTCGGCGATCTCGAAGTCTGGCGCGGGCACGTCGGGACGTCGCCGCCGACCGGCGCGGTTGACCCACGCGACGGGCAGCCCGGCGGCCTTCGCGCCGCTCACGTCGTCGACATCGCTGTCGCCGACGTGCAGCACCTCGTGCGGCTCCAGACCGAACCGCTCGACCGCCCGCTGGAAGACGCGCCGATCCGGCTTGTAGGCGCCGACGTCTTCCGAGACGAGGACGAACTCGACGGGCAGGGGGAACGTCCAGGCGGCGACGTGCTCGTGGTCGGCATTCGACACGATGGCGGCGCGGCGGCCGCCGAGCGCGCCCAGCACGCCGGGGACCTCGGGATAGAGCTCGACCTTCGTCGTGAGCTCGAAGAAGAGATCGACGTAGGGGCCGGCGGCGGCATCGACTCCGAGTCGATGCAGGACGTGCGAGAGGATGGTGTGCTGGATCTCCCGGAGCCGTCGGAAGGGGGTCTGCTGCGTCGCCTCGAGGTAGAGGTCGATCCACGTTTCGAAGACGTCGGCGATGCGGACCGGGAGCCGATGGTCGGCGACGATGCGCTGGGCGATCAGCCGGAGGCTCTCGTTGCGGATCAGCGTGCCATAGGCATCGAAGGTGATCGCTCTGACGGCCATCCCTGCACTTCCGCTACGCGAGATCTCTGAACCGATTCGCCTTCCAGTCGAAGTCGGCCCAGGCGATGTCCATGCGGTCGCTGACGCCGTGGAACTTGTGGTGGCCGTCGGCGTGGGCGGCCCAGAGCTCGTCGAGCGAGGCGAACTGCGCCAGGTAGCCGAGGCCGTACTCGGCGGGCTCGGCCATCGCCATCTCGCCGGCCATGAACCGTCGGTAGCCCTCGCCTGGGTGGATCCAGAACGCTTCCGAGCTCTCCTCGGTGAAGAGCGCCGGGGCCTGATCGTCGGGGACGCGGCAGAGGAAGAAGCGCGCCGTGAAGCGGATGGGACTCGACGCCGGGGTGATGAAGTGGGAGAGATAGCGGAGCCCGCGCAGGTCGCAGCGCCACCCCTCGCGCGCGAGCAGCGCCGGCAACGACGCCGCCCCGGCCATGAGGTCCTTGCGAAGACGCACCAGCGCCTCGAGCGTGGCCGGCCGGCGCGCGTCGATCGGGCGGCCTCCCGCGTCGCACGCCAGGAGCAACCCGCTCTCCTCCAGCAGCTCGCGCACCGCCGTCACCCAGAACGCCAGGGCCGGCAGCCCGTCGTGCCCCGGCAGGATCCGCTCGGCGCTGTCCGCGCTCAGTCCCTCGCACGCCGCGAGCGCCTCCGGGGCGCCGTCGCCTGCATCGACCCGCCCGCCCGGAAACGCGTAGTAGCCGCCCAGGAATCGCATGGCCTTCTTCCGCCGGATCATCCAGACCTCGAGCGGCTCCGCCCCGCCGGGCGGCGCCCCGCGAACGATCACGACGGAGGCGGCCGGCCGGGGAATCGCAGGAGTGGACGCGGTGCTCATACCGCTTCGTTGTAACACGTGGCCCGGACCGGATGAGCGCGTCGGCGCGGGAGCGACGGAGGGGGGAGCTCGAGGGGGCGCGTTCGACGCGCCCCCTCGTCTACAGATTGATCAGCTGGGCGACACGCTCGCGGTGATAGCTCGCGTCCCCGAACGTGAACTCCGACGACTTGGCGCGCTTGAAGTACAGGTGCAGGTCGTGCTCCCACGTGAAGCCGATGCCGCCGTGCAGCTGGATGCCGGCGCCGGCCGTGCGGCGATAGGCGTCGGAGACGTAGGCCTTGGCCATCGACGCGGCCAGCGGCGCCTCCGGCACGTTCTCGTCCACCGCCCACGCGGCGTAATAGGTCAGCGACTTCGCGTTCTCGACCTCCACCAGCATGTCGGCGGCCCGGTGCTTCACGCCCTGGTAGGAGCCGATCGGCTTGCCGAAGGCGACGCGGATCTTGGCGTAGTCGGTCGTCATGTCGAGCACCCGCTGGGCGCCGCCGCACATCTCGGCGCAGAGGGCGACCGTCGCCCGGTCGAGCACGCGCGCGAGGGGCGCCCACGCCCCGTCCTTCGTGCCCAGCAGCGCGTCGGCGCCGACGGCGACGTCGTGCAGCGTCACCTCGCAGAGCTTGCGGGTCTGGTCCATCGTCGGCAGCAGCTTCACCTCGAGGCCCCGGGCACCCCTGGGCACGAGGAACAGGCTCAGCCCTTCCTCGGGCCGCTTGCCCTCACGCGTGCGCGCCGCCACGACGATCACGTCGGCCACGTGCGCGTCGAGGACGAAGAGCTTGGTGCCGTTCAGCGTGAACTTGCCGCCGCTCTCGCGGGCGGCCGCGGTGACGGCGCCGGCGTCCCAGCGGGCGTTGGGCTCGGTGAAGGCGAGCGTGGCCTTGGCCTGGCCCTCGGCGATCTTCGTCAGCCACTCCTTCTTCTGCCCGGCCGAGCCCGCCTCGAAGATCGCGAGCCCGCCGAGCAGCACCGTCGAGAAGAACGGGCCCGGCATGACCGCGCGGCCCATCTCTTCCATCAGCACGGTGAGGTCGACGAAGCCCAGCCCGGTGCCGCCGTACTCCTCGGGATAGATGAGGCCGAGCCAGCCCTGCTCGGCCAGCTTGGTCCAGAAGGCATCGGTCACGCCGGCCGGCTCCGCCATGCGCGCCCGCACGAACTCCGACGTGCACTCGTTCTCGAGGAACTTCCGGGCGGTGTTCCGGAGAAGCTCCTGCTCTTGATTGAATCCGAAGTCCATGGCCTATCCCCTACCCTCTACCCTTTCGGCAGGCCCAGCACGCGCTCGCCGATGATGTTCTTCTGGATCTCCGTCGTGCCGCCCTCGATCGAGTTGGCGCGCGAGCGAAGGAAGCCATACTGCCACACGCCGCCATCGATCGCGCGCTCGGAGCCCTTCATGAGCTGGGAGTACGCGCCCTCGATCTCCATGGCCAGCTCCTGCAGCTTCTGGTGCGTCTCCACCCAGCCCATCTTGCCCGCGGACGCCTCGGGACCCGGCATCTCGCCCTTGAGCAGCTTGGTGATGGCCCGCGCCCCCATGTACTTGAGACACTCCGTGTCGATCCAGAGCTGGGCGATCTTCTGCCGCA
>Ga0066679_10000912_pt1 | contig 11145 bp, 9 predicted proteins | sample GraSoiAngelo_128_FD_62298 | JGI IMG/M metagenome (GOLD analysis project Ga0066679, IMG submission 62298) | Grasslands soil microbial communities from the Angelo Coastal Reserve, California, USA - 14_0927_12_20cm | ecosystem: Environmental > Terrestrial > Soil > Grasslands | place: USA... | reverse complement strand
CAGGGGCTGGAGACGCTGCACGTGCGCATGGACCGCCACGTCGCCAACGCCCAGAAGGTGGCCGAGTTCCTCGAGCAGCACCCGGCGGTCGAGTACGTCAACTACCCGGGGCTGAGGTCGAACCGCTACCACGAGCTGGCCAAGAAGTACCTGCCCAAGGGCGCCGGCTCGATCTTCACATTCGGCATCAAGGGCGGTCGGGAGGCGGGGAAGAGGTGCATCGAGGCGGTGCAGCTCTTCTCGCACGTAGCCAACGTGGGCGACGCGAAGTCGCTGATCATCCATCCAGGCTCGACGACGCACCAGCAGCTCAACGACGAGGAGCTGCGCGCGGCCGGGATCGGGCCCGAGCTGATCCGGGTCTCGATCGGGATCGAGGACCTCGAGGACATCCTCTGGGACCTCGAGCAGGCGCTGGCCAAGTCGCAGGCCGGCGCGCCCGAGCCGGCCGCCGTGTCGCCAAACGGCGACGCGCAAGCAGGCCATTCAATCCTCAGCAAGGCGTTTGGGGCGCCCTACCAGAAATGAGTGCCGTTGGCGAGCGCAACGACCTCGGGCTGACGGCCTGGGACCGCTACCGGATCCTGACCAGCTACCGGACCATCGCCATGGTCGGGCTCTCGACCAACTACTACAACGCCTCCTCCTTCGCGGCCATCTACCTCGACGCCAACGGCTACGAGATCATCCCGGTCAACCCGGTCCAGGCCGGCAAGGCGGAGATCCTCGGCAAGAAGGTGCACGCCAGCCTCGAGGAGGCTGCCCAGGACCACCACATCGAGATCGTGGACGTCTTCCGGCCGGCGGCCGAGGCGCCGGAGCTGGCGCGACAGGCGGTGGCGATCGGCGCCAAGGTCTTCTGGTGCCAGCTCGGAGTGATCTCCGAGGAGGCGGCGGAGATCGCCCGCGCCGGCGGGCTGGAGGTGGTCATGGACCGCTGCTGCAAGATCGAGCACGCGCGCTTCTTCGGCGGCCTGCGAACGATCGGCCTCAACACCGGCGTCGTCACCAGCCGGCTGGCGATGAAGCTGCCCGAGCGATAGCCCGAGCACGTCCTGGACTCGCGCAGTGAAGCGGAGGGTGCGGGCCGAGGCCGTTGATCGAGCAGTCCGTCGTGGTTCCTGGGCCGGCGACCGAGCGGCTCGGCAAGGCCGCACGGGCGGCCACCAGGCGCCGGGGTAACCCCCTCCCGTATCTCCGGCTGAGGATGCCTGGCTGTTTCCGCCGGGCGGCGTCCACAGTTGGAAAAGGAGATGCCTCCATGAGCAGACCCTGGAGATTCGTTCTGACGGCGGCAGGCGCCCTGCTGCTGGCGGCGGCCGGCGCGGTTCCGGCCGGAGCCCACGACGGCGGCGGCAGCCTGCTCGAGTTCGAGTCGATGACGGCGATCTCAGGGGCGGCGGTGGGGGTGGCCAACGACCGCCAGATCATCGGCGGCAAGCTGCCCTGGGCGATCAGGTCGGGAACTGGATCGGTCGACCGCCAGGGCGAGGTGGAGGTCCAGGTCCGCGGCCTGGTGATCCCCAAGCTGGGCAACACCAACCCGTCGCCCACCTTCGGGGTGACGCTCAGCTGCATGACACCGGATGGAATCGTCAACAGGACCAGCGCGCAGTTCCCCGCCACCGCTTCCGGCGACGCGGACATCGAGACGACGATCGCCTTGCCGCACCCGTGCAAGAGCCCGGAACTGTTCGTGGTGGGGGCGGCCGGCCAGTGGTTCGCGATGTCGAACCTCCAGTCGGACGACTGAAGAGCTCCGGCCTGAACCGCCTGCTTCACCGCGAAGAAGCTCGCCCGGGGCGTGGAAAAGATTCATGTCCGCGGCGTTATGCCACGCGTCTGAGGCCTTTCAGGCGATTGACGTGCAGATCGCCGAGGCGTCGTAGCCGGCAACCCCCGCCCCTCCGCAAGCCCAGAGCCGGTCGCGAAAGCCGGCCAGCTGAATCCCGTGCCGTGGGTCGAGCATCGCGTCCTCAGTCCAGGCGCCCGCCCGGAAGCGCGCCACGACGCTGATGATCACCGCCTCGCCGGCGTCCTCGCCCCCGGCCACGACCACCTGGTCGCCGATCACCTCGGCGCCCGCACCGCTGGTCGCGTGAGGAAGGTCGGGAAGCCGGGTCCAGACGCCTGTCGCCGGGTCCAGGCAGTCGACCCGGGCGCTGTTGGGCGAGCGGCCGCCGGCCGCGCACGCGCTCTCCAGCCAGTTGAAGGCGGCGACGTGATCGCGGGGCGCCGGAAGAGCCCCGACGTCGGTCCAGCTGCCGGCGCCGGGGTCGAAGGATTCGACGGCGGCGACCTCGACGCCGGCGGCCGTCCCGCCGAGGACGATGATCCGGCCGGCCACCTCCGCGGCGCCGGCCGCACCGCGCGGGTGGTGGAGCGCCGCGACCGCCTCCCAGCGCCCGGCCTCGACGTTCAGCCGGTAGACGTCAGCGCGCGCCCGTCCGTTGCTGTTGCCGCCGATCACGAAGAGGCTTCCTGCCGTGACGGCCGCGACCCCGTGGTCGACCGGGAAGGGATACGCCGGTCCCACGTGCCAGGCGCCGTCGAACACCTGCACGTCGGCCGTCGAGCGGCGGTTGGGGTCGAACCCCCCGACGACGTAGAGGGCCTGGTCGCCCAGGGCGCCGGAGGCCACCTCCTGGCGGGGGAGCGGCATCGAGCCCTCCTCGCGCTGGGCCACCGGCGGGCTGGGGGCGGGCGTGGCCGTCGGCCGGGGCGCCAGGGTGCTGGGCGAGGCGTGGGGCGCGGGCGAGGAGCGTGAGACCGGCGCGGAACCGCTGCAGGCAGCAGCCAGGGCGAGCGCGAGCAGCGCGCCGGCGGCGCGCTTCAGGCGAGGCGCTCCGCGACCAGCTCCAGGACGTGGGCGACGCGGGTGGCGCGGCCCCGCTTGCGCGCCCCGCCGGCGATGTGCATGAGGCAGCCGGGGTTGTCCGACGCGAGGACCTCGCAGCCGGTCTGGTCGAGCGCCTCGAGCTTCCAGTCCAGGATCCGAGCCGCGACCTCCGGCCACTCGATCGAGAAGGTGCCACCGAACCCGCAGCAGCCGGCGCTGTCGGGCAGGTCCACGACCTCGTAGCCGGCCAGCTGCAGCACGCGCCGCGGCTCCGCCCGCAGGCCCAGCGCGCGCAGCGACTGGCAGGAGTCGTGGTAGGCGACGCGCGTATGAGGAAGGTCCGAACCGAGGAGCTCGGGCCGCGACTCCAACAGCTCCAGCACGAAGCGCGTCGAATCGCGCATCCGGGCGGCGACCGCCTGCCGCTCCTGGGTGCTCACGCCCCACTCCTCGGCGTCCATGGTGAAGGCGCCGAAGCATGACGCCGAAGGCGTGACGATCGGCCCCGTCGATCCCGCCAGCGCCTCGTTCAACTGCCGGCTGAGCTTCGCGCCGAGCTCGAACTTGCCGGCGTTGGAGCAGATCAGCCCGCAGCACCACTGGCGCTCGGGGAACTGGACCCGGTAGCCGGCCGCCCTTAGGATCGCCTGCAGCGCCTCGCCCTCGCCGGGCAGCACGCGGTCCACCAGGCAGGACGCGAAGATGGTCGCGGTCTTCGCGCCTCCCTCCGCGGTGTCCCCCCGGACCCGGTCGCGGAAGGGAGGGGTGGCCAGCGCCGCCGGCGCGCCGGGCACCAGCTTGCTGAAGGGTGCCGCCAGCCGCAGGGCCGGGTCAGCGAGCGTCGACGACCAGAGCTCGAGCATGGCGGTCTTCCAGGCCGGCTTCCGCGAGGAGCGGCGGTGCTCGAGGAGCTGGCGCGGCAGTGGGATGCCGACCGGGCAGACCTCCTCGCAGGCGTTGCACTGCACGCAGAGCGAGTTCGGCAGGTCGTCGAGCCTCTCGCCGTGGTGAAAGGGTGTCAGCACGAGGCCGATGGGCCCGTTGTAGATGTGCCCGAACTGGTGGCCGCTGACGGCCATGAAGGGCGGGCAAACGTTGGAGCAGGCGCCGCAGCGAACGCAGGTCAGCGCCTCCCGCATCAGCGGGTCCTCGCGCATCTCGCCGCGGCCGTTGTCGAGCACCACGCAGTGCATCTCCCGCGGGCCGTGCACGCCGATCGTCAGCGACTGCTCGATGTCGCCCGAGCGCGAGGGCCCGGTGATCCAGTTGACGTAGGCGGACATGCGCTGGCCGGTCGCGGAGCGCGGGAGCATCCGCAGCATCGCGACAGTGTCGTCCAGGGTCGCGACCACCTTGTCGATGCCGAACACCGCGATGTGGACCTCCGGCAGCGTCACCGTCAGGTCGGCGTTGCCCTCGTTGGTGACGATCATCACGGTGCCCGTCTCGGCGATCGCCGCGTTGGCCCCGGAGATGCCGACCTTGGCCGCGATGAACTTCTCGCGGAGCGAGCGCCGGGCCTCGGCCTGGATCGCCTCGATGGTCGGCTCGACGCCGAAGACGCGAGCGGCGTCCTCCTTGGTCAGGTGGATGGCGGGGGCGATCAGGTGGGAGGGATGGCTGTGGGTCAGCTGCACCATCCGCTCGCCCAGGTCGGTCTCGACGACCTCCATTCCCAGCGATTCGAGGTAGGGGTTGAGCAGGATCTCCTCGGTCGCCATCGACTTGGACTTGGTGACGATGCCGGCGCCGGCACGGGTGCAGATCTCGCCGATGATCTGCCTCGCCTCCTCGGCGTCGCGGGCGTAGTGGAACTGCCCGTCCACCTCCTCGAGGCGCGTCTTGAACTGCTCGACCAGCTCGGGCAGGCGGTCGAGGTTGGCCAGCCGCCGCTGCTTCAGCTCCGCCCGGCCGGCAGCGAAGTCGAAGCCCTCGAAGGCCCGGCCGCGGCGGCCGCGAAGCCCGACCATCGCCTGTTTGAGAGCGCGCTGGAGGTCGGGATCGTCGAGCGCCTTGCGGACCCGCTTCCGAAAATGCCGGCGGCTCTCATTTGCCCGGGACGTGCCGGCGTGGTCGGCCATGTAAGCGGATGTGGTAACACATCGGGAGGAGATGGGATCGCGGCTCGCTTTCATCGGCGCCGGCAAGATGGGCGGCCGGATGAGCCGCCGGCTGCTCGCCGCCGGCCATCGGCTGGTCGTCCACGACACCGACCGTCAGCTGGTCGAGGCGCTCGTCGCTGAGGGAGCGCTCGCCGCCGGCTCGCCGGCGGAAGCGGCCCGCGACGCCGAGCTGGTGATCCTGAGCCTGCCCACCCCGGCCATCGTGGAAGCGGTCATCGCCGGCGAGGACGGCGTCCTCCAAACCGCGCAGCCGGGCACCACGGTCATCGACATGAGCACGGCCGACCCCGGCACGGCGCAGAGGGTGGAAGCGGCCTGCCGCGCGGCCGGCGTCAACTTTCTGGACGCCCCGGTCAGCCGGGGCGTGGCCGGCGCCGAGCAGGGGACCCTCTTGATCATGGTCGGCGGCGACGCGGAGGTCCTGGAAGCCGCCCGGCCGGTCCTCTCGGTGCTGGGCAGCGAGATCATCCACGTCGGCGGTCCCGGCAGCGGCCAGGTCGCCAAGCTCTGCAACAACATGCTGGCGGCGATCAACATGCAGGCCCTGGGCGAGGTGCTGGTGACCGGCGTCAAGGCGGGCGTCGACCTGCGCGTGCTGGCCGGCGTGCTGACCGCGGGCACCGGCGGCAGCTGGGTGCTCAGCAACCACCTGCCGGCCACCGTCTTCGCGGGCGACGAGGGCACCCGCTTCGCGCTGGAGCTGATGCACAAGGACGTCTGGCTGTTCATGCGCTCGGCGGAGGAGCAGGGACTTTCGACGCCGCTGGCGGCGACGGCTGCGCAGACGCTGCGGATGGCCAAGGGTGAGGGCTACGGGCCCCGCGACTACAGCGCGATCATCAACTACTTCGAGAGGCTCGCAGGCATGCGGTTGCTGCCCAACAAGGTGGCGGAGGAGGCATAGCGGAATGGCGGTCGAGGTCGAGCGCACGGTCGGGAGGATGCTGATCGGCGGGGAGTGGGTGGAGAGCGCCGACGGGCGGACGATCGAGATCGAGAACCCCGCCCAGCGGACGGTCCTGGGAGTGGTGCCGCGGGGCGGCGCCGAGGACGTCGACCGCGCGGTTCGCGCCGCGCGGGACGCGTTCCCGGCCTGGCGCCGGACCCCTCCCCGCGAGCGCGGCAAGCTCGTCTCGCGCATCGCGGAGGAGCTGCAGGCGGACGTCGAGGAGCTGGCCCGCACCGTCGCGGCCGAGACCGGCAACGCCATCCGCACCCAGTCGCGGCCGGAGGCCCTTGGCAGCGCCGATGTCTTCCGGTACTTCGGCGGCCTGGCATCCGAGCTGAAGGGCGAGACCATCCCGCTGGGCGACAACCTCCTCAACTACAACCTGCGAGAGCCGATCGGTGTGGTTGGCGCGATCATCCCCTGGAACTCGCCGATCCTGCTCGCCTCGCTGAAGATCGCGATGTCCCTGATCACCGGCAACACGCTGGTGCTGAAGGCGGCCGAGGACGCGCCCCTGGGCGTGCTGCGGATCGCGACCGCCTGCAGCAAGCACCTGCCCGCCGGAGTCCTCAACGTCGTCACCGGCTACGGCGAGGAGGCAGGGGCGGCGCTCGCCCGCCACCCGCTGGTGGGCAAGCTCTCCTTCACCGGCTCGACCGAGGTCGGCAAAAGGGTGATGAGCGTCGCCGGGAGCCGGATCGTACCCATCTCGCTCGAGCTGGGCGGCAAGTCGCCCGCCATCGTCTTCCCGGACTCGGACAGCGACAAGGTCGCCGAGGGCGTGATCAGCGGCATGCGGTTCACCCGCCAGGGCCAGTCTTGCACGGCCGGCTCGCGGCTCTTCCTGCACGCGGCGATCTTCGATTCCTTCCTCGACCGGCTGACCGGCAAGCTGGCCCAGATGAAGGTCGGCGACCCCCTGGAGGAGGCGACCGACATGGGCGCGATCATCAACCGCAAGCAGTTCGACCGGGTCTGCTCGTACATCGAGGATGGGCTGAAGACCGGGGCCACGGCGCTGATCGGCGGACCGCCCGAGAAGGAGGGCCCGCTGGCCGGCGGTTATTTCGTCAAGCCAACGGTCTTCACCCAGGCCGACAACGGCTGGAGGATCGCGCGCGAGGAGATCTTCGGGCCCGTGCTGGTCGCCATCCCCTGGACGGAGGAGGAGGACGTGCTTCGGATGGCGAACGACAGCCACTACGGACTGGCGGCCTACGTCTGGTGCCGCGACATCTCCAAGGCGCTGCGCACGGCCCACGCCATCGAGTCGGGCTGGGTGCAGGTCAACCGCGGCCTCGGCCAGCTGCCCGGGATGTCCTACGGCGGTATCAAGCAGAGTGGGATCGGGCGCGAGTTCTCCCTGGAGGGCGCGCTCGACGATTTCACGCACCGCAAGAGCGTCACCGTCGCCCTGGACTTCTGAGGAGGGATCTGGAAGTGGTTGAAGGAACCAAAGAGAACCCGTGGCAGCTGAAGACGCCGAGTGGGACCTCCGACTACCTGATGTATCGCGATGAGCAGGCCGACCCGCCGGCGATCGTCTGCCAGGTGGGAAGCACCCAGCTCCGCTACGACTTGCGCGCGATCGACGACCTCCACGCGATGTTGAAGAAGCACGGGGGCTGGGTGCCGCTGGGCAGCGCCGACGAGCAGAAGCCGGCCGCGGAGGGGACGGTGGAGGCTTGGGGGCGCTCCGCCGACAATCCCGTCGGGGGCTGGTACGGGCTCCGCAAGGGTTACCGGGGCCGGTTCGGGATGTACATGCCGCCCCTGCTCGAGAAGCTGGGGCTGGCCGAGGTGGAGCACAACCCAAAGAACAACCGGATGCGGGCGAAGTAGCTCTTAGACCTGAGGGAGCTTGATGTCCTGCACCAGCGGGCGGCTGTTCAATGCCCTGCGCAGGCTCTCGACATCGCTGACCGGCGCCAGGCAGAGCGTCCCGAGGCAGACGATCGCCCGCCCGGGTGGGCCCGGCTCGATGACCGCATAGGGATTGATCGCCAGGGCTGCCCGGGCAAGCTCCGCTTCCCCCGTGGTCACCTTGACGGCGTCATGCAGGTAGCGGTCGTAGGCCCGTGCCCAGCCGGCCGCCATCAGGCCGTAGCGGGCCGGCAGCTGCGCCACCGACTCCAGCGCCCTCCGGCCTCGGTCGAGGTGGGGGCCTCCCGCCAGGGTGTGAAGCTCGAAGAGCCCGACCGCGACCAGGGCGTTCTCCCCGATCGGCTTCAGCCGCTCCTCGAGGCGCCCCAGCCCGTCGCCCGCGGCGCGGTCGAAATAGCCGCCCAGCTCGGGATCGGCATAGCCCGCCTCGAGTCGAGCCCCCACCTGCTCTGCCACCTGCAGCCAGCCTTCGCCGGCGCCCGCCTGGAACGCCCTGACCGCTGCCAGCAGCGCCCAGGCCTGGTCGGCGAGCTGGTCGCGGACGTCCTCGGTGTGGGCCATGCCCCCGTCGATCGAGAAGCGGTCGGCGAAGAGCCGCTCGAGCAAGGTGAGCGCGCTCGCGCGCAGCCCTGGCCGGCCTAACCGGGCGTCGGCCTCCAGGTAGGCCACGGCCAGCATGCAGTTCCAGTTCGAGTAGACACGGCGGTCGACATAGGGCGGCTCCAGGCCCCGCCGGCCCACCTCGTCCAGCGCGTAGTAGTGCTCGTCCGCGTCCTGGCTGCCGGCGTAGAGACCCGACTCGGGGTCGCGGAGGACCCGCTCGAGGTAGCCCGTGGCAGAGTCCAGGATCTCGCCCTCCCCGGCCAGGGCCAGCCCGGTGACGAGTCCGGCGTGGTCCTCGAGCATCTTCTCGAAGTGCGGAACGCTCCAGTCCTGCGTCGTCGAGTAGCGGAAGAAGCCGCCTTCAACGTGGTCGTAGGTGCCGCCCCCGGCCATCTGCTCAAGCGTGAAGCGCGCCATCTCCAGCAGCTCCGGACGGGAGCGGAGGACGGACTGCTCGGCCAGGAAAGCGACCGCTTCGGTCTGCGGGAACTTGGGCGAGCCGCCGAAGCCTCCGTAGCTCGCGTCGTAGGCGTTCTCACAGGCGGCGAGGACGGCGTCCACCAGTGGCGGCTCGAGCGAGCCCGCGCTGGAGGCGATCGCTGAGCGCGAGCGCTTGCGGTTCTCCAGCACCTGGGCCACCACCTGCGGCTTGTTTCCCCGGTAGAAGCTGCCGACACGCTTCAGCGCACCCTGCATCTGCTCGGGAGGCAGGTAGGTGGCGCCGGTCAGGATGTCGCCCCGAGGCGTCAGGAAGACCGTGCTCGGCCAGCCGCCCATGTTGTAGCGGCTGTTGATGTCCGGCCGGAGGTCGTTGTCGACCCGGATCGGCAGGTAGTCGCGGTTGATGAGGTCGATGACACCCTGATCGGAATAGGTCGTCTCGTCCATCACGTGGCACCAGTGGCACCAGACGGCGGAGATGCTGAGCAGGATCGGGCGATCTCCGGCCTCGGCCTGCTCGAAGGCCTCTGCGTTCCACTCCCGCCAGTTGATCTCGGCAGCACGGTTCGGCCGCGGTGAGAAGTGGAACCGGCTCACTCGCCAAGCCTATACATCGGGTTCACGGGCCCGTGGCCTCTGCCGATCTCGAGTGAATGGTGGATGGCGCCGGTGATGAACTCCTTGGCGTCGCGGACGGCAGAGAAGGGGTCCTTTCCCCTGGCCAGGCCGGCTGCGATGGCGGCGGAGAAGACGCAGCCGCTGCCGTGGGTGTTGCGGGTCGGGGTTCGCGGTGCGACCAGCTCCTCCTCTCGCTCGCCGTCGAAGTAGGCGTCGATGGCCAGCTCCTCGTCGGCGTGGCCCCCTTTGACGACGACGGCCCGCGCCCCCAGCTCGAAGATGTCCCTCGCCGCCTGCCTCCGCTCCTCGGGGGTTCGGATGGGGCGGCCGAGCAGGACCTGGGCCTCGGGCAGGTTCGGCGTCGCGACAGCAGCGAGCGGCAGCAATCGCGAGCGGAGGGCGGTCACCGCCTCCTCGTGGAGGAGCCTGGCGCCACCCTTGGCGACCATCACCGGGTCGACCACCAGCAGCGCGATCCCCAACTCCTCGATCGCACCGGCGACGACCTCGATGATCTGGGCGCTGGCCAGCATGCCGGTCTTGGCGGCGTCCGCGCCGAGGTCCGAGACGACGGCGTCGATCTGCGCCCGGACCAGCGCGACGGGCAGCGCCAGGATCTCAGTGACGCCGAGGGTGTTCTGGGCGGTGATGGCCGTGATCGCCGAGGTGCCGTGGACTCCCAGCGCGGCGAAGGTCTTGAGGTCGGCCTGGATGCCGGCTCCACCCCCGGAGTCGGAGCCCGCGATGGTCAGCGCGACCGGGAGCTTCACGCGGTCCGCAGCCGGCGCAGTCCGAGGTAGACGAGCGCCGCGACCGCGATGCTGACCAGCCCGCTCAGGTCGGCCCCGTGCAGGCCGCCGATCAACCTGTCGTTGAAGAAGCTGGGCTTGCTGACCAGGTTGCTGAAGAGGTTGTCGTAGTTGACGAAGACAAGGCTTGCCAGCGTCCCCGCCAGCCAGGCCACCACCGCTGCCGCCGGCCGGGCCCGGCCCTCGAACACGAAGAAGCTCAGCAGCACCACCGCGGCCCAGGCGGGTGCCCAGAGGTAGGTCAGGATCAAGAAGTCCTCGTAGGCGAGGTGGAAGTCGCTGACCAGGACCGCGTAAGCGGCGAGCGCGGTGCCGAGGAGCCCGCAGCCCAGCGCGGTCTGCCAGCGCTGAAGCCGGATGCCCATCGCCAGCGTGACCAGCCCGGCCGTGTACACGTCGAGGTAGTTCGCCCAGATCTCGCCGACCACCACGAAGATGAAAAACGGCGCCGCGACCCACACGGGCGCGTGGGCGCTGATCACCGCGAGCACGCCCTGGCTGCCGGCGAGCTTGGCGTCGATGGTCGGGAGGAGCAGCCCGAAGAGCCCGAGCAGCGCCATCGGAAGCACGACGCCGAAGATCGGCCACCAGGTGACGGCTCGGACCGGGCTCCCGGCCGGGAGGTAGCGCGAGTAGTCGCTGGCGAAGGGATACCAGGACGCGACCAGCGCGAAGCAGGTCATGAAGCCGAGCACGATGGCGCCCGGGTAGTCGGCCCCGGCGGCGGTGGGCCCCTGGGTCCAGTGGAACTGCGGCGCCAGGGCCAGGAAGAGGGTCGCCGAGAGCACGGCGAAGGCGACCGCGCCGTACGCCTCCAGGACCTTGATCGTCTGGTGGCCGTAGACGGCGACGGCGACGCTGACGGCCGCGACCAGGATC
>Ga0066679_10000904_pt1 | contig 11210 bp, 10 predicted proteins | sample GraSoiAngelo_128_FD_62298 | JGI IMG/M metagenome (GOLD analysis project Ga0066679, IMG submission 62298) | Grasslands soil microbial communities from the Angelo Coastal Reserve, California, USA - 14_0927_12_20cm | ecosystem: Environmental > Terrestrial > Soil > Grasslands | place: USA... | reverse complement strand
CCTGATCCCTGCTACTGAACGTTCACGATCACCGGCGCGAACCGCAGACCCATCGCCGCGCCGCCGGGTCCGGTCGCCGCGCCGCTCACCGTCAGCGTGACGCTGCCGGGCGCGATCGCGTCGAACAGGACCGCCGCCAGCAGACCGGTTCCCGTCGCGCCGGTCGCGTCCGCTGCGCGCGCCAGCGTGATGTCGACGCGGTTCCCGTTCACCTGCTGCGTGAAGGTGACGTTGACGCCGCCCGCGCGCATGAACGTTCCCTCGTTCACGCTGCGGACGCGGAGCTTCGTCGCGTCGAATGTCAGCGTCAGCGTGAGCGTCGAGAGGCGCGTCGCGTCGGTGATCGAAATCGGTACCGTGTATGGGCCGCCGCCGACACGGAACGTCGGTCCCGGCGGCGACAGGATGATTTGCGCCGACCCGATGCCCGGCGTCGTCGTCGGACCAGGAGCCGCTGGCTCCGCGGCCGGAGGCGTCGCCGTCGTGGGCGCCGGCGTCGCAGGCGCCGTTGTCGGAGCCGCAGGCGCAGCGCCGGGCGGCGCTGGAGTCGGCGCCGGCTGCGCGGCCGGCTCCGCCGGGACGGCCACCACATTCGGCGGCGTCTGTTGCTGCGGCTGCGGCACTGGGACAGTGCCCGGTACGGGCGTCGATCCGGGTGGCAGCGCCACAGGCTGCCCGCTCGGTCCCCGAATGGTGCCCGGTGTCGTCGAGCCGCCGTACGCCGGCTGCGCTCCTGCCGGAGGCGCCGCGGGCGTCCCGGGCTGCTGCGCCGCGACTTCAGCGGCTGCCGCCGGCGGCTGAATGAGCGGCGGCGGTCCGCCGACACCGAGGTTCTGCTGCGAGCCGATGTAGATCGGTTTCAGATCGTCCTCGGTAATCTCGTGCGAGCGGACGATGTGAGGCGTCAGCAGCATGACGATGTCGGTTTGATCGTTCGTCACCTGATTGCGCGAGAACAGCTGGCGGAAGATCGGCAGGCGAATCGCGCCGGGAAACCCGCTGACCTGATTCTGTTCCTGCTCGAGCAACAGCCCGGCGAGTAGGTTCGACTCGCCGTCGCGCAGCCGCAGGCGCGTCGTGACCTTGCGTTGCACGAACGACGGCACCGTGACGCCGGCGACGGTCTTGTCGGCGCCGACCTGGCTGTCGTCGATCGTGATGTCGAGCCGAATGTCGCCTTCGAGCGTGACTATCGGCGTCATATCGAGATTCACGCCGACGTCCTGGTACTGATACGAGCTGAGCGGGTTGACGCCGGCGCCGCCGGTCGCAATCGGCGTATAGCTCGTGGAGATGACCGGGATCCGCTGACCGAGGTTCAGCGAGAGCTTCATCCCTTCGGCGCCGCGCAGCTGCGGCTTCGCCACGACCTTCGTGCGATTGTCGGACTCGAGAAACCGCACGATCGCCGTCGGCACGGCGAGGTAGAAGTCGGCGGTGCTGAACCCTCGCGAAATCGTGTTCAGGTTGAACGCCGGCGGCGAGGCGACCTGCGTCGGCGAGGTCGACCGGCCGGTATTCGTCGACGTCGTGCCTCCGGTCGTACCACCCGCGGTGCCGACACCGGCCGTGACGCCTCCGGTGGCGCCGGGCGTCGTCGTGGTCGTCTGCGTCGTCGTTCCGCTCGGCGAGACCTCCGGCGAGAAAATGGCGCCGACCGCGTAATCGGTCAGGTTCAGCCCGTAGTCCTTCGCGCGCGAGCGGTCGACCTCGAGAATCTCGACGTCGATGACGATCTCGGCCCGCGGCTTGTCGTTCTGCTGGATGATCCGCTCGATGATCTGCACGACCGAGCTCGTCGCGCGGACGGTGATCGTGTTCGACGTCTTGTTGGCGACGATCGCGGGCTGCACGGCAATGCCGGGGAGCCGGATGATCGTGCTGAGAATCTGCGTGAGCTCGGTCGCGTCCGCGTGCGAGACGTAGAAGGTGCGCACGACCTGCTCGTCGTACTGCGCGTGCTTGGGCGGCGTATCCGGAAAGACGAAGATCGACCGATCGTTGATCACTTTGTACGACAGCTGGTTCATCGTCATGATCTGATTGAGCGCCTGCTCGAGCGTCGCGCCGTCGAGCTGCACGGTGATCTGACGATCGGTGACTTCGCGGTCGTACGTGATGTTGATGCCGGTCACATCCGCGATCGAGTTGAGGACGTCCTTCAGGCTCGTGTTGTTGTAGCGGATGCGCGGCAGCGGAGTCGTGAGGCTGATCAGCGCCGGCGGCTGCGACGCGGCGCGGGCGCGTTCGCGCATCTGTTCGATCTGCGGCCGCGGGCGCGCCGCCTCGACGCGCTGGCGGATCGTTCGATCGAGCTCGGCCACCTTGGCGGTCGCCTGCCGATTGCTGGGATCGTACTCGCTCGCCTGACGGTACTCGCCGAGCGCCGCCTCGAGCTGATCCTTCTGCTCGAAGTCGCGCGCCTTGTCGAGATGCGATCTGGACGCGGCGATCATCGCGCGCTGCAGCGCGATCTTGTAGTTCGCGTTGTCGGGCGCCGCCTGCACCGCCTTGCGGTACGCGGCGACGGCTTCGTCGAGGTTGCCCGCCTGCGAGGCGGCTTCGCCCTGGCGGAACGCCTTGCCGGCCACGCATCCGGTCCCGAGGAGCGCAATCGTCAGCAGCGCCGCAATCGGCAATCTGCTGTCGGTCCCCCGGAGAGCTCGGGGCACCGTGAGCGTGTCGAAGCGTGCAATCAGCGATTTCAGCAAAATCATGATCCTGATAGTCGAATCGTCTGACGGCCGCGACCGTCGAGATATGCCATCTCAACGGATTCTGCGCCGATGCGCAAGATGCGATACCGGCCCGCGACCGGCTGGCCTTCGACGCCGTACATCGGCGGTCCGGCGCCGTCGGTCAGAATCGCGACCTTCGGCTTGCCCTCGCCCTGATCGATCACGCCGATGAATTTCAGCGTGATCGGCGGCGGTGGGGGCGGACCGGCGGGCGCGACGGGCGTCGGCGGCGGCATCACCACCGGAACCGGCGGCGGCGGCGGCGGTGGTGGTGCTTTCGGTTTGTACCGGAACAGATTGCGTTCCCCGTTCACCGGCTTCGGCCGATCCCCGCTGAGCGCGTAAAGATGGACGTCGGGCGCCGACGGCCCGGCCGGCTTCTCGCCCGCCGACCCGACCGGCGCCACGCCTCGCGCGGCGGGTCCGCTCCTCTGGTTAGACGCCGAGGTCGGAGCGGCAGACGTCTGCGTCCACGTGCGATAGACGATGAACGCGAGCGCAATGGCGAGAAGGCCAAGGAGAATCTGACGGCGGCGCTCAGTTGCCATTGGCCCCCAGTCGGTAGTACGTCGACAACTGGACGGTCAGCGTGAGCGGCTTGCCCGGCTCCGCCTGTGACAGCGCGATGTCGTCGATGATCACGAATTCAGGCGCGCTCTCGAGATCGTAGATGAAGTTGCGGAAATTCTCGTACTCGCCCTGGAGCAGCACGTGCGAGACCATGCGTCCGAGGCCGGAGCTCTTCGACGCGTTTTCGTCGACCTCGGTGTGGCGCTCGGCGAACTTCACGTTCGCCTTCTTCGCGAGATTGGGCAGCGCGCCGTCCGTCAGCCGCCGCGCGGACGACATGTCGTTCGGCAGCACCTTGCCGTAGAACGTCGCGAGCTCCTCGTCGGCGCGCGTCGTGCCGGCGACGAGGCCTCGCGCCGCGGCGAGATCGGTTTCGGCCGCCTTCAGCGTGGAGGCGGCGCGCTCGGCGCGCGTCGCGGCGCCCGCGGACTTGACGCCCAGCGGATACACGACGAACGCGTAGACGGCGACGTTGACGAGGATCGCGGCGACGAGCGGCACGATCGTCGCGCGCTTCTCGACGAGAATCCGGCGTCCCAGCGTCATGGCTGCGCCGCGCCTCCGCCGCGCGCGGCCGCCGGACCGGGCAGGTAATTGCCTTCGATCTGCGCCTCGAACTCTCCCCGCTCGTTATAGCGCTCCTGGAGCGAGCGCACGCGCGTGAAGACGCCCGTCTGCTCGAGATTGTTGTTGAACGTGTTGACGTCGTCGACGCCGCGCGCCACGACGGTGATGCCGATGATGGTGGCATGGCTGCGATCGGTCCGCGGCCGGACGGACACGATGCGCACCTCGTCGGGCAGCGTCGTTTCGAGACGGTTGAACAGCTCGGTCCAGGAAAAGGTCCGTCGATCGATCAATTCGTTGGCGACGCGCGCCTCGGTCGACTTGGATTCGATCTGTTTCGGATCGACCGTCGCGCGCAATCGGTTCGCCTGCTGGCGCAGGTCGGCCGCGCGCGCTTCGTCGCGCGACGCCTGCGTGGCGAGCTGCGTGTCGCTGCGCGAGTAGCGGAGCACGCGGCTGACGTTGAACGCCGTTGCCGCCAGGACGAGGAGCAGCGCGCCGAACAGCCACACGCGTACCGCGCGCTCGTTGTAGAACGGCCGGGTAGCGAGGTTGGTCTTAATCATTTCTTACTTTGTGCGTGGGGCCCCACCCCCACGCACCTGTCGCGGCTCGCCTCTCGGCTCGCCGCGGTAATTCGTGGCATTGCGTGCTCATACAACGGCTTGGTCCCGATCCCGCAGGAGTAGCCCCACGAGCGGCGCGAGCGTGTCGAGCAGCGTCGGCGCCGCGGTGATCCGATCGGTGAGCGCGGCTGCCGCGCGCGGGTCGACCATCTCGACGGCCGTCGTCAACCGTTCTCCGATGCTTCGTCGCACCTCGTCGATGTCGGCCGCCGGCTGTGCACCGGTTCCAGCCGCGCCGGCCAGGATGACGCGGGCGAAGCCGGCGCCGCTCAGACGATCTTCGTAGTACATCGCCGTCTGGTGCACGAGGTCCGCGAGCGTGCCGTCGGCGTCGGCGCCGCGATTGCGAAAGAAGATCATCGAGCGGCCGCGCATGATCGCGATCGACGCGTAATCGACCGCCACGTTCACGAGCAGCCAGTCGGCGTCCGGCACTCTCGGCGCGGCCAGCACGCTGTTGATCACGTTGAACGTCGCGAGATCGACGAGCCCGGCGTACGCGCCGGCCTCGGCGCAAATCGCTTCGTACTCTTCGATGACGCTCCGCCGCGCGAGGGCGACGATGAACTCGTGCCCGCCGCCGGCCTGCAGGCCGCGGACGTAGCTGATTTGCGCTTCCTCGATCGTGAACGGAGCGGTCTTCTTCACCTGCCAGCGGATCAACTGCTCGAGGTCCTGCGCGCGCGTCGGCACCTGCTCGAAGCGGACCAGCGACACTTTGGCCACGACGTCCGGCACCACGAGGCCGATGCGGCGAGGCGCCCCGACGCGCTCGAGCACGCGCGCGAGCGCGCCGGCGACCGCGGCGCGATCGTGCAGGTTGGCGGCCGTCAGCGACGGCACGAGCGCGAGGTCGGGCAGCGGCTCGGCGGCGTGCGCCGCCACCACCGGCTGGCCGCCGCGCGTTTCGAGGCTCGCCGCCGAGACGCGGTTCGAGGCGAATTCGACCGCGACGTCGGGCGCAGGGGCTTCGCGCAGTGAGGCAAACAGGCTCATTCGACGAACGTGACCTTGTTGATCTCTCGCAGCGTCGTGATGCCGGACATCACACGCTCCACGGCCGACTCGCGGAGGAAGCGCATGCCTTCATCGCGCGCCGCTTTCTTGATTTCGGACGTCGGCTTCTTTTCGAGAATCATCTCGCGGATGCGGTCGCTGAGGTCGAGCAGCTCGCAAATCGCCATACGGCCCTTGTATCCGGTGCCGCCGCACTCGATGCAGCCGATCCCTTCGTAGAAGGTGTGCGTGTGCTCGAGCGCGAGGTCGAGTCCCGATTCCTCGAGCAGCGCCGGCGTCACCTTAGCGGGCCGCTTGCAGTGGTGACAGGTGGTCCGCACCAGCCGCTGCGCCAGCACGCAGTTGAGCGCCGAGACGAACTGGTAGGCCTCGACGCCCATGTTCAGGAAGCGGCCGAGCACGTCGAGGACGTTGTTCGCGTGGACGGTCGTGAACACCAGGTGCCCGGTGAGCGCCGAGTTGATGGCGATTTGCGCCGTCTCGGTATCGCGGATCTCGCCGACCATGATCTTGTCGGGGTCGTGCCGCAGAATCGATCGCAGCCCGCGGGCGAACGTCAGCCCCTTCTTCTCGTTGATCGGAATCTGCGTGATGCCGCGCAGCTGGTATTCGACCGGGTCCTCGATGGTGACGATCTTGTCCTCGATCGATTTGATCTCCGACAGGGCCGCATACAGCGTCGTCGTCTTGCCGCTGCCGGTCGGCCCGGTGACGAGCACCATGCCGTAGGGCTCGCGGATGTACTTCCGGAAACGCCGCAGCTCGTCCTCCGGGAAACCGAGGATGTCGAGCCGCAGCTCCGTGAACTGCTCGCTGATCGATTCCTTGTCCAGAATTCGGATGACGACGTCTTCCCCGTGCACGCTCGGCATCACCGAGACGCGGAAGTCGATCGTCTTGCCCGGCATCCGCATCTTGAAGCGGCCGTCCTGCGGTACCCGCTTCTCGGCGATGTCGAGCTCCGCCATCACCTTGATGCGCGAGATGATCGAGCTGTGGAACTGCTTGGCGATGGGACGCATCGCCGGCTGCAGCACGCCGTCGATGCGGTACTTCACGTGCACCGCGTCGTCCTGCGTCTCGATGTGGATGTCGCTCGCGCGCCGCTGAATCGCGGTGAAGATCGTCGAGTCGACGAGCCGGATGATCGGGCTCGCGTCGCTCGTCAGCTTCTCGACGGTCAGCGCCTCGTCGCCGCTCTCGTCTTCCTTGAGAATCTGCAGCTGGAAGCTTTCGGTCGCCTCTTCGAGCACCCGCTGCGAGCTCTCGCTTTTCTTGAGGATCGACTCGATCGCGCTCTTCGGTCCGACGGCGACCTTGATCGGCGTCGAGAGCAGAACGCCGAGCTCGTCGATCATCGGCAGATCGGTCGGATCCGAGACCACGATCTCGAGCGTCTTCCCCACGCGGCGATGTGGCACGAACCCGTAACGCAGCATCAGATCGGCTGGAATCGATCGGAACAGATCCTGATCGATGCGGAACGTATCCATGTCGACGAACTCCAGCCGGTACCGCTCGGCGAGCCGCCGCGCCTGTTCGAGCTCCGCACGCTGCTCGGCGTCGGTGACCGCCGGAATCAGTTCCGGATGAAGTTCGGTATTCGGTGTGGCCATCCTCTATGTATCCGTTCAGGAAGAATTATCTATTCAGGAAGAATTATCCGTTCAGGACCGAGCTCAACTGGAACAGCGGCATGTAGAGCGCGAGCAGCAGTCCCGCGATCACCATCCCCATGATGACGAGCAATATCGGTTCGACGAGCGTGACGAATCGCTCCATGTTGGTGGCGATTTCCTCGTCGTAGAAATCGGCCACGGTGTTCAGCATGTCCTGCAGCGCGCCGGTCGATTCGCCGACTTCGGCCATCTTCACGGCGACTTCCGGAAAGACGCGGCGCGCTTCGAGCGCGCGCGCGAACGACTCGCCTTCCCGCACGCGGTTGCTGACGATCTCGAGCTGCGCCGCCATGTACTGGTTGCCGATCGACTTCGCGGCGATGTCGAGCGCATTCACCAGCGGCAGTCCGCCGCCGAGGAGCGTCGACAGCGTCCGCGCCATCTGCGACGTCCCGAACTTCCCCGCCACCTGCCCGAGCATCGGGACGGCGAGTATCAAGTGGTCGAACTTCGCCTTCTGTCCCGGCTGCCGAATCCACCCCAGGAACGTCACGACGGTAATGACGACGATGAGGACGAGCAGGAGGAATTGGGCCCGGACGAAATCGGAGACGCTGACGATGATTCTCGTGAGCAGCGGCAGCTCGGCGCCGAACGACGCGTAGAAGTCCGAGAACTGCGGGACGACTTTCAACACGATGATCGACACGAGGCCAAAGGCGAGCGTCACCAAAATGGCCGGATACACGAGCGCCGAGATCGTCTTCCGCTTGAGCGTGGCGATGATCTTCGTGTACTCGACGTAGCGCCGGAGCACGGCGTCGAGGTTGCCGCTGCGCTCCCCCGCCAGCAGCGACGCCGTGTAGACGCTCGGGAACAGTTCGCCGTGTGACCCGAATGCGTCCGACAACGCGCTTCCCGCCCGCACTTTCTCGTGGACGTCGTCGAGCACGCCGCGAAAGGTCGGCGTCGTGACGCGCCGCCTGAGCAGGTCGAGCGACTGGACGAGCGGCATGCCCGCTTTCAGCAGCGTCGCCAGCTCCTGGTTGAACACCAGGAATTCGCGCGTGTTGATCGCGGACCGTCGAGGCAGCCGCACCGAGACCCCGGCAATCGCCCCCTTGGGCTGAAGCGAAAGGACGAACAGCCCCTTCTCTTCGAGCTCGTGGCGCAGCTTGGCTTCGTTGTCGGCGACGTACACGCCTTCGACGATTTCGCCGTTAGGTGACGCGAGTCTGCAGCGGAACTCCACTGTCCTGAATTGTATCAACGATTGCTACGGTCCCCTTGACAGTTAAGACCGTGCATCGATGCGAAAGGCTGGGCGCGACTGCGCAGATTTTCAGCGACCGACGAGGTCGAGGATGCGGTTGACGTAGTTTCGCGTCTCCGGATACGGCGGGATCCCGCCGAATCGCCGGACCGCCGCCTCGCCGGCGTTGTACGCCGCCAGCGCGAGCTTCGGCTCGAACTGCTCCAGCAGCGACTTCAGATACCTGATGCCGCCCTCGATGTTCGACTGGGCATCGTACGGATCGCTGACGCCGTACTGCCGCGCAGTCGCCGGCATCAATTGCATCAGCCCCATCGCGCCTTTTCGAGATCGCGCATGCTCCTGATACGCCGATTCGACCTTGATCACCGCTCGAACGAGGTTCGCGTCCACGCCGTGCTTCGCCGAGATTTGATCGATGATGGGCGCGAAGCGCGCGCCGTAGTCCGGCACCAGGACGCCGCCAGTACCGTTGCCAGTCGCTCCGCCATCGGTGGCCTCCGGCTTCGGTGCGTCTGTCTCCGGCTCCGGATACGGCACTTCGTCCGGCGCGATGTACGCCACCACGGACGGCTCGGTCGCCATCTCGCCGCCGGTTCGAAGCGTCAGCACGAGCATGTCGCCTTCGATGCGATGCGATTTCACCGACATCGTCCGCCCGGTTCCGAAATACACGAGCTCGGCGCGCGCAGGCACCGCGAACATCAATACGCCGATCACGGCCGCCAGGAGTGCTTTCATCGGGGATCGATGTAGGCGTGGAACACACGGACGCCGAGCTCGCGCGGATCCTTGCTGGCCGCCGCGTTCAGCAGCGCTGGCACGAATGTCTTGTCGACGATGATGTGGAGCTCGGCCATCTCGCCCGATCCCAGCCGAGTGGCGCTCAACGGGATTTTCCGCAAGCGCGATTGCCCAGCGTCGAGCGTGAACTCATCAACGATATTATTGCTCAGTCCGACCTGGACGTGCTGCGATTCATGAAAGACGCTGCCGGGATTATCGACGTCGAAATAGAAGACGCAGTCTTTTTTTGGATTCTTGAAGGCGAGCAGCGCGTCCTTCTTCGTCCACTGCCACTCCACCGTCGCGTTGTGCTCGGCGACCTCTGCCGGGTGCCAGCCTTCCTTGAAGACCGTGAACACATTTTCGGTTTGCGGCTGAAGCTGCAGCCGCGAAACCTTGTACGCCCTCTGCCCGATGTCCTCGCCCGCCAGCGTCAGCCGTTTCTGATTGGTAACTGAATAGAGCCCGAGCTGAATCGACGCTTCGCCGACGTACGGATATACCGGGATGAATTCGGTCCGGGTGTACTCAATCGTCTGGCCCGGCTTCCACTGCGACGTCGGCACCGCCGGGTTGTGATCGAAGTTGAAGATCATCTCCTCATCGGTGTCGACGACGTGGACCATGACGCGATAGTCCTGATCGAAGCGCGCGTCGTTAGCGACAACGAAGCGGTACGTGACGTCGACCGGGCTGCCGAGCGGCGCCTTGTCATGATTCAGCGTCAAACCGGGGGTCGCCACCGGCGGCGTCGACGGTTCCTTCCGGCGGCACGCGCCAACGGCCGAGACGACCGCCACGACGACGACGACAGCAATCCACCGAGCGGCCTCAACCGGACGATCTCGCATATGAAATTGTGGTGTGCCTCCGATGATAGTCGATTGCTGCATCCCACGCAATCTGCTAGAGTTCGCGCGCGCAGGAGAAAAATGGCGGCTGAAGCGTTGGGAATGGTCGAGACTCGGGGCCTCATCGGGTCGGTTGAAGCCGCAGACGCCATGGTCAAGGCCGCCAACGTGACGCTGATCGGCAAGGAATACATCGGCGCCGGCTACGTGACCGTGATGGTGCGCGGCGATGTGGGAGCGGTCAAGGCCGCAACCGACGCCGGCGCCGCGGCGGCTCGCCGCGTCGGTGAGCTCGTCTCGGTTCACGTCATTCCCCGCCCGCACAGCGAAGTCGAACGAATTCTGCCTAAAGGATCAACCTAGCCACCGCTGAGGAGAGGCAAGAGCCCTCCGTGTCCTCAGTGGTGGCGAGTTCTCCCCCATGGCCGAGCCCGCCGTTTCCCCTCAGTCCGATCGCGATCTCGCGTCGATTGCCGAGGCACGTGCGCTCGCCCGCCGAGCGAAGCAGGCGTGGCTCGAGCTCGCCGAGTTCGATCAGACGCGCATCGACGCGATCGTCGATGCGATGGCCGCCGCCGCCACGGCGCAGGCGGAGTCGTTCGCGCGCCTCGCCGTCGAGGAAACCACCTACGGCGTCGTCGAAGACAAGATTCAGAAGAACCTGTTCAGCTCGCAGAAGGTCTACAACTTCATCCGCGCGATGAAGACCGTCGGGGTCGTCGCACGGTACGACGACCGCCGAGTGGTCGAGATCGCCGAACCCTTCGGCGTCGTCGCCGCCGTTGTCCCGTCGACCAACCCGACATCGACGGCGATTTACAAGATCCTCATCGCGCTGAAGGCGCGCTGCGCGATCGTCCTCAGTCCGCATCCCTCAGCCGTCAGGTGCATCACGCGGGTCGCCGAAGTCATGGAGGAGGCGGCGCGCAGGGCCGGCGCGCCCGCCGGAGCGATCAACTGGATGTCGACGGTCACCCTCGAGGGGACGCAGGAGCTGATGAAGCACCGCGACGTTGCCGTCATCCTCGCGACCGGCGGCATGGGCCTCGTACGCGCGGCGTACAGCGCCGGCAAACCCGCGTACGGCGTCGGACCGGGGAACGCTCCCGCGTTCATCGAACGGACGGCAAACGTGAAGAAGGCGGTCCACGACATCATCGCCG
>Ga0066679_10000903_pt1 | contig 11211 bp, 9 predicted proteins | sample GraSoiAngelo_128_FD_62298 | JGI IMG/M metagenome (GOLD analysis project Ga0066679, IMG submission 62298) | Grasslands soil microbial communities from the Angelo Coastal Reserve, California, USA - 14_0927_12_20cm | ecosystem: Environmental > Terrestrial > Soil > Grasslands | place: USA... | reverse complement strand
GGGATGCACCTCGCTGACCGGGGTCGTCGACGCGTGCTGCGCGGTCGCCGCCGGCGCCGTCGAGGGATGCGACGCGGAGCGCACCCTGCTCCGCCTGCACCTCTCCGGTGAGCTGGCGCCGGAGGTCGCGGTCGACATCCCCACCGTGGAGACCTGCGTTCGCGAGGCGACCGGGGCGGCCCTGGTGCGCGCCCGCGACCTGACCCTGCCGGGACTGGACCTCGAGGCATCGCTCGCCGATCCCACTGCCCGCGGCCTGTTCACCCGCGAGCTGCTGGGCGCCATCGAGGCCGCCGGCGTCGACGACCCGGAGCGGGCGGTGCTCGCCGACGCGCTCCGCTACGGCCTCGAAGCCCTGGCCGGAGTGGAGGTGGGGCTGCGATGAGGCTCGAGGTTCTCGAGGTGCCGGGCTTCGGCCGCGTCCGCGACCGGCGCATCGACCTCGCCCCCCGCCTCACCGTGGTGCTCGGCGACAACGAGGCCGGGAAGTCAACCCTGCACAGGGCGGTGCGCACCGCCCTGTACGGGCTCGACGCCGGCGGCCAGGGCCGGGCGGTGGAACGCAGCGACTGGAGCCGGTGGCGCCCCTGGGACGGTGGGGCGTATGGGGTCGCGCTCACCTACCTGCTCGCGGGAGGACGCCGCTTCCGGGTGAGCCGGCGGCTGGAGCAGCGCGAGCAGGTCGTGCAGGTCCAGGAGCTGGGGGGTCGGGACCTCACCGACGAGATGCGGGTGGGGCGGGTCGTCTCGCCTGGCCGGATCCAGCTCGGCATCGACGAGGCGGTGTTCTGCGCCACCGCCTGCCTGGGCGAGGAGAGCCTGCGACTCGACGCTCCCGACGGCACCGCCCAGCGCGCCGACCGGCTGCAGGAGGCGATCGAGCGGCTGGCCGACAGCGCCAGCCGGGCCACCGCGGCGGAGGCGGTGATGCGACTGCGGGACGCCGAGGCGCGGATCGGCACCGAGCGCCGCACCTCGAGTCCGCTGGGGGCGGCGACGCTGGCGCTGCGGCGGCTCGACCTCGAGCTCGAGCAGGCTCGCCACCGCGCCGAGATCCTGGGACGCGAGCAGGACCGGCTCCATCAGCTGGAGCAGGCGGCGGCCGCCGCCGACGAGCAGCGGCTCACCTGCGAGCGCGACTGGCTGGTCGGCCGCCTCGCCGCCCTCTGGGCGCAGCGGCGGGAGCTGGCCGCGGCGGTGGCGGAGGCGGAGCACCTCGAGTCGGTGATCGCAGCCTGGAGCCCGTTCACGACGTTCCCGATCGAGCTGGAGGAGCGGGTGGTCTCCCTGGGTGCGGAGCTCAGCGTCGCCGTGGCCGCCTCCGACGAGGCCGCCGCGCGCTGGCAGCAGACCGCCGAGCGGCTCCGCGAGATCGAGGCGCGACGGCTGGAGATCACCACCTCGCTGCGCGCCCTGGGACGCGTGCCCCGCGTGCAGCCGGGCGATGTCGATCACGCCGCCCGGCTCGCCGTCGAGGTCGCCGCCGAGTCCGGCACCGAGCGGCGCGCCGAGGCGGTGCAGGCAGCCGAGGCGCGGGTCGCCGCGCTGCGGCAGGAGGTGGCCGCGACCGGACTGTCGGCGGTGCCGGTCGGCGGTGGCGAGGCGGTGGCCGGACTGCTCGAGACCGCCTGCGAGGATGCCGCAGGTCACCGCCTGAGCCGGCTCGCCTACGTCGCCGGCGGCGCCGGCGTCCTCGGCACCGGGCTGCTGGCCGCACTGGGACAGGCGAGCTCGGCGGCGGTGCCGCTGGTGATCGCGGGACTGGTGGTGGCGGTGCTCGTCGCGGTGCGCCGGCTCGGCGAGGGACCGGCAGCGCGGGCCCGCCGCGAGCTGGGTCAGCGCTGGCCCGGCCTCGAGCTCAGCCACGCCGCGGTGATGCGCGCCCGTGACCGGCTGCCGGCGCTGCGTGCCCTGCACGCCGATCTGCAGCGCCAGCAGGTGGTCGCCGAGACGGGTCGCGCCGAGATCGAGGAGTCGCGTCAGCGCGTCGCCGAGCTGGCCCAGCGGTGCCTGGTTCTCGCGGCCCGCATCCCGGTGGAGGTTCCCGAGCCGCCCGCCTCACCCGTCACCCAGGGCTCGGTCGAGGGTCTGCTGACTCGCGCCCGCGCCGCCCTCGCCGCCGTCGACGCCGCCGCCGAGGCTCGCGCCCGCACCGCCGAGCTCGAGGACGAGGACGCCCGGCTGCTGGCCGAGGAGAGTGCTGCCGAGGCGACCCGGTCCCAGGCCGAGCATCGCGCCGAGGCGCGCCGCCAACTGGAGGGTGAGCTGGCGCGGCATCTCGAGTCGGCCGGTCTCGCCGCCGAGGCGGACGTGTCGCACGCGGTGGCAGCCTTCCGCCAGGCCGCGTCCACCCGCCGTCAACTGGAGGCGACCCGCGACCGCCTCACCGAGGTCCGCCGCCGCATCGCGTCGCTCGGCCACCACGACGAGACGCTGGCTCGCCAGCTCGAGCAGCTCGGCCAGCAGCTGCGGCGGCGTGACGGCGATCCCGAGACCGCGGCCGGGGCGATTCCGCTGGACGCGACGGCGCTCCAGGCCCTGGAGATGGAGGTGGAACGCTCCCGCCACGCGGCGGCGGCGGCCGGCGGCGAGGCGGCGGCTCTGCGCGAACGGCTGGCGGGGATGACCCAGTCGCTTCCCGACATCGCCGATCTCGACGACGAGCGGGCAGCCTGCCTCGCCGCCCGCGAGCGAGCCCTTCACCAGCTGGCCGCGCTACGCCGCGCCCGCGAGTACATCGAGGAGACGGCACGGCGCGTGCACCGCAATGTCGCCCCCCGCCTCGCGGCCTCGGTGGGCAGCCGGCTGTCGCTGCTCACCGACGAGCGCTACGACGCGGTCAACGTCGACTCCGACAGCTTCGCGGTCAGCCTGCGCGGCCGCGAGCGGCCCGACTTCCTTCCCCTGGAGCTCGTCTCCCACGGCACTCGCGACCAGGTGTCGCTGCTGCTCCGCCTCGCCCTCACCGAGGTGCTCAGTGAGGCCGGCGAGCCGGTGCCGCTGCTGCTCGACGACCCCCTGCTCTCGGCCGACCCGCACCGCCGCCAGCGAGCCGTCGAGTTTCTGCTTCGACTGTCGGAAACGGCCCAGGTGGTGCTCACCACCTCCGATCCCGCGGTGGCCGAGCAGGTCGCCACCAGCGGCATCGCCGATTGCAGCGTGCTCGCGCTCACTCCCCTCGGCGCCGCCTCGCCAGCCGCGGCGGCCTCGTCGCTGTAGCCGGCGCGACGCTGCGGTCCCCGCCCCTCGCCGACCCCGGACCGCCTACTGCTCGCCCCGCCCTCGCAGGTGCTGAGCGAGCATCGCCAGGCTGTCGATGTCGGAGACGTCGCGTGATGCCTGCGGCAGCTGGATCGCCGGCGCCCGGCCCAGCCGCGACAGCCGGGACACCTGGCGGGCATGGCCCTGAGCCAGCCGGTGCAGCACCATGTATGCCTCGGCGATGTGCCGCGGGGCGTCGCGGGCGACCCGCTCGTCGAGGGCGTCGGCCAGCCACTCGGCGGCCGCCGGCTCGGCGATCATCGTGCTCGCCGCTGCTGCCCCCTCCTCGTCGAGGAGGGCCGGCGGCAACACCCGGTTGACCACCAGCGCCCGCATCGGCATCGAGAACTCGCGCAGCTTGCTGCTGAAGAACTCCGCCTCGGCAAACGGCGCCGGCTCCAGGGTGGTGACCACGGTGAAGGCGGTGCGGTACGACCGCAGCAGCGAGTACACGTCGGCGGCGCGCTTCTGCACCCCTCCATACAGTCTCTGGATGTCGGCCACGAAGCTGGCCAGGTCCTCGAGCAGGTCGGCTCCCAGCAGCCGGTCGGCCATCCGCAGAAACGGGGCGGCGGCGAAGTTCATCGCCCGCCACCCGAACAGCGAGGGTCGAGCCAGCCACGACAACAGCCGGCCACCGACGAAGTCGCTGAAGCGGGTGGGGGCCTCGAGAAAGTCGAGAGCGCTGCGCGACGGCGGTGTGTCCACCACCAGGCAGTCGTACTCACCGGCATGGTGCAGCTCGTAGAGCGTCTCCATGGCGATGAACTCGTGCGACCCGGTGAAGGCGCCGCTGATGCCCTGGTAGAAGGGGTTGGCCAGGATGCGGGCGGCCGTCCGCCGATCGGGGGCATTGCGCTCAACCAGGCGATCCCATGTCGACTTCGTGTCGATCATGGCGGCAACCAACTGGTCGCGAGGCGGCACACCGGCGCGGCGGAGCCGGTCGGCGGGCACGATCACGGGATCCACCGTCATCCGGTGCAGGCCGAGGGCGGTGGCGAGCCGCCGGGCCGGGTCGACGGTGATGACCATGACCCGCTTGTCGTGCTCGGCGGCGATGGCCATGGCCAGCGCGGCGCTGACGGTGGTCTTGCCCACCCCGCCGGCGCCGACGCAGATCACGACCTCGTGCTCGCCCAGCGAGGCGGCGAGGTTGCTCCGGCCGTTGCCGCGCACGCTCACGCGGCGGCGCCCTCGAGCGCGGCGGCGACGGCGCGGGTGGTGGCCAGACCGGGACGCGGGGCGACCAGCAGCGGCACCTCGATCAGCGGGACGCTCATCCCCGCCCGCAACCGTCGGGCGTGTTCCAGGCCGTTGTGGTGGAACCGCTGGGCCAGCAGGGCGCCCTCGGCCACCGGTCGCGGGTCACCGCCGAGCTGACGCGCGAGCGCCGTGCGCTCACCGTCGCCGGCCAGCCGTTCGGTGAGATGCTCCTCGCGTGGGCTGAGCGACACCGGCATCATCCGGTTGAGGAAGCAGGCGCCGACACCGATCTTCGTCTCCGCCCGGGCGCGGTCGTGGAGCTCGATCGCCTCCACCACCGGCATCTCCTCGGGAAGCGCGCAGATGGTCAGCAGGGTGCGCGTGGGATCGGTGAGCATGGCGTCGATCCACTCGACCTGGCCGCGGATGATGCCGCCACGGACCAGCTCGAGCATGGCGCGAGCCGCACGCAGCTGGGGCAGCACCTCGCCGGTGGCTGCGGCGTCGACGATGATCATGTCCCACATCGGGCTGCCGTTCGCCTCGCGCCGCTTCTCCTCGTAGGCGATCTTGCCGATGACCAGCATGTCCTTGGCGCCGGGGACTCCGGTGGCGACGAAGTCGAAGACGCGCGCCAGCGGGGTCATGCGCGCCAGCCGTGGCACCTTGAAATAGATGTGCAGGTATTCCTGCAGTGAGTCCTCGACCTTGAGCTGGAGCACGCTGATGTTGGGCTGCACCACGCGCGGTTGAAAGCCCGGCGGATCAGCACCCAGCTGGTGGGAGAGATCGCCCTTGGCATCGACCTCGATGCAGAGCACACGCTTGTCCTCGCGCGCCGCGAGCAGCGCCAGGGCGGCCGCGATGGTGCTCTTTCCGGTCCCGCCCTTTCCCGCGACCAGGAGCAGCCGCCGCGACAGCAGCACGGGCAGGGTGCCCTCGGCCCGCCGGGAGCGGCTCGGCGCCGGCTTCCTGGTCAGCGGCGTGTCGCGTACTCGCGTCGCGCGACGCCGAAGTTGTCGGCGTAGAGCTCGTCGACGCGGCGAAGCTCTGCACCGCTGAGTGGCGGCAGGTCGGCGGCGGCGGTGAACTCGTCCAGCTGGGCGGCCTCGGTCATGGTGGGCAGGACGCTGCTGATCCGCGGCTGGGCAAGCAGAAACTGGATGGCGACCTGGGCCACCGTGTGAGTGCCGTCCGCGTGGAGGAAACGCAGCTGCTCTGCCTTGTCGAGTAGGTCGTGCAGCATCTCGCGGTTGCGGAAGGAGCGGTGGTCGCCGGGGGGGAACACGGTGTCGCGGGTGATCTTTCCCTCCAGCGCTCCCGAGGCATGCGGGACGCGCGCCAGCACCCCGGCTCCGGCCGACTCGGCTTCGGCGAGAAAGCGCCGGCCCGGATCCTGTTCGAGCACGTTGTAGACGGTCTGCACGCAGTCGACGCGGCGGCGGCGCAGCGCCGCGACGCCCTCCTCCTCCCAGCCGATGGCGGGACCGAGGGCGACACCGAAGGCACGGATCTTGCCCTCGCGCCGCAGCGTCTCCAGCATGGCGAAGCAGCCGTCGTCGTCGATCGCGTCCAGACGCGGGTTGTGCAGCTCGTAGACGTCGATCACGTCGGTGCGCAGCCGGCGCAGGCTGGCCTCGCACGAGGCGCGGATAAAGTCGCCGTCCCAGCGCTGCGGCCGTTCCCCGTGGGCGTGCTGCCGCGGCGCCTCGATGTCGTACCCGGCCTTGCTCCCCAACACGTAGTGGGAACGCGGCACGCCGTCCAGGGCGGCGGCGAGCAGGGTCTCGCTGATACCGCCTTCGCCGTAGGAGTTGGAGGTGTCGAAGAAGGTGACGCCCCGCTCCAGTGCCTGCCGCACCAGGTCAGGTCCCTGGCGCTCATCGAGGGTGCCGTACCAGTTGGTGCCGAGCACCCAGCCACCGAACCCGACCCCCGAGAGGACGACGCCGGTGGACCCGAGCGAGCGGTACTGCATGTGCCGATTATGCGGAGTCGGCCACGCCGACCGTGGTCTCCTATACTGCCGCCGCCATGCCCGCGGCCACGGCAGCCCGGCTCAGACCGACCGCCATCCTGCTGCGTTTCGTCTCCTGCGGACTGCTCTCCATCGCCGGCGGCCTGACCTGGAAGTTCACCCTGGCTCCCCATCGTGTCGGAGTCGCCAGCGCCCTGCTGGGCATCCTCTTCCTGCTCAGCGGCTTCATCGCCGGTGGCGTCGGCTGGTATGTCCGCGACGCACGCCTGCGACTGCGATCGCCCGACCTGGTCAACGACGAGCGCCTCATCTTCTCCTTCGTGGTCTTCGCGGTCATGCCCTTCCTGGCGCTGGTGCTCGTCGGGCTCGTCTATCTGCTGGCGCTGCTCATCGGCAGCTGATCACCGGATCAGTCGCGCCAGGATCACGACGAGCAGGCCGATCACCACCAGGCCCCAGGCGGCAGCGCGGTTGGCGGTATCCAGCGGGCGGCGTACGCCCAGCAAGCGCAGCAGCGAGGCGGTCCATCGCGGGGCGGTGAGCAGTCCGGCACCGATGAGAGCGAGCCCCAGACCGCCGAAGGCGAGGATGCGCATCGGCACTCAGTTGAGAAACGCGCGCAACCGGCTGCGCGCCTCGCTGATCGCCTCATGGTCCGGGGCATCGGGCACCACGTCCAGGTACCAGGAGAGGTCGTCGAGGGCCAGGGCGGCGCGTCCGCATCGCCAGGCGAGCAGCCCGCGGTCGCGGCGCTCCGGTGGGCTGTCGGGAAGCAGCGCGACACAGCGGTCGGCGGCTCGGAGCGCCAGCGTCCAGTTGCTCAGGGCGGCGTGACAGCTGCGCAGATTTCGCGACATGCGCGCCAGCATCTCGCGGGTGGACGCTGCCTCGAGCCACTCGGGCTCGAGGCGTGGAGGCTCGCTGCCGAACGCGGCCGCGACCAGGCGGGTGGCCTCGCTGTCGTCGAGAAGCGCGCCGCCGCCGAAGGCGTCGACCAGGGCGCCGGCGACGCGCACCACGAAATGGCCAGGCAGGCCGACGCCCTCGACCTCGATGCCGGCGCGCCGGCCCACCGCGATCCACACCGCACTGCAGGCGATGGGGATGCCGCCTCCGCGTTCCAGCACCGTGTGCAGGTAGTGGGTCCGCGGGTCGGCGGCGGCCGCGCCGTGCAGCCCGAGCCGGTCGCGGAGCAGCCCGGCGATCACCGGCGCCGCCAGCACCGGCGGCTGCCGACCCGAACGGGTCCGCAGCTCCTCGGCCAGCGCGTCGACCACCTCGAGCCAGCGCGGACGATCGACTCCGTGGCAGTCCTCGGTGGCGAGCCAGAGAGCACCCTCGGCGATGTCGCCGTTGCGCGCGGCACAGGCGAGCAGCTCTGCTCGCGCGTCGTCGTCGCTCACCGCTGCTGGAGCGGCTTCGGCAGGACAGGGGTGGTCGTGGACACCGCATCTATCATCCCCCGGCGCAGGCGTCGAGATCGACGCCGGTCCGGCGCCGAGGGCGTTGCTAGAATCGCCAGGTGCTTCTCGAGGAGATCGCAGGACCGGCCGACCTCCGCGACCTCGGTTATGCCGACCTCGAGAGGCTCTGCGCCGAGATCCGGCAGTTTCTCGTCGACGCCGTGGCGCGCACCGGTGGCCACCTGGGCCCGAACCTTGGCGTGGTGGAGCTCACCGTGGCCCTGCACCGCATCTTCGACAGCCCGCGTGATCGCATCGTCTTCGACACCGGCCATCAGGCCTACGTGCACAAGATGCTCACCGGCCGCCTTCACCTGTTTCCAACCCTGCGACAGCAGGGCGGCCTCTCCGGCTATCCCTCTCGCGCCGAGTCGGATCACGACCTGGTGGAGAACTCACACGCGTCGACCGGACTGTCCTATGCCCTTGCGGTCGCCACCGCCCGAGAGCTGCGGGGCGAGCCTGGCAAGACCATCTGCATCGTCGGCGACGGCGCGCTCACCGGAGGGATGGCGTACGAGGCGCTCAACAACATCGGGGCTCTCAAACCCAACCTGATCATCATCCTCAACGACAATGGGCGCTCCTACGCACCCACCATCGGCGGCATCGCCGAGAACCTCGCCCGCCTGCGGCTGTCGCCGCGCTACGAGGCGGCCAAGGACGCCGCGGGGACGGTGCTGCAGCGACTGCCGGTGGTCGGCGGTTCCGCCTATGACACGGCCCGGCGGATGAAGAACTCCCTCAAGCAGCTGGTGACGACGCCCTCGATCTTCGAGACCCTCGGGCTCAAGTACGGCGGTCCCATCGACGGTCACGACCTGCGCGCGGTGGAGCGAGCGCTCCGCGACGCGGCTCGCTACAACGGTCCGGTGGTGGTCCATTTCGTCACCGAGAAGGGTCACGGCTACGCACCGGCCGAGGAGGACGAGATCGACCGTTTCCACGGCGTCTCGACCTTCGACCCGAGCACCGGCTCCTCCAAGCCCGCGCCGGCCTCGTGGACCGACCTCTTCGGTGAGGCGCTGATCGAAGCCGCGGAGAAGGATCCTCGCATCGTCGCCATCACCGCGGCGATGGCGTCGTCGACCGGCCTGCTCGGCTTCGCCGCCCGCTTCCCCGAGCGCTTCTTCGACGTCGGCATCGCCGAGCAGCATGCCGTCACCTTCGCCACCGGGCTCGCCCTCCAGGGTCTGCGGCCGGTGGTGTGCATCTACTCGACCTTCTTGCAACGCGCCTTCGACCAGGTCGCCTGCGACACCTCGCTGCACTACGCCCCGGTCACCTTCGTGCTCGACCGCGCGGGGGTCACCGGTCCCGACGGTGCCTCCCATCACGGCGCACTCGATCTCGCCTACCTGCGGACGGTCCCCGGGATGACCGTCTCCGCGCCGAGCACTCCCGACGAGATGCGGCGGCTGCTGGCGACGGCACTGGCGCACGACGGTCCCTTCGCCCTGCGATTCCCGCGCGGCAACGCTCCGTCGGAAGCCTCGGCGCCGCTGGAGCCGGTGCCGATCGGCCGTGCGTGCACCGTGCGCAACGGCCGTGATGTCGCCCTGCTGGCGGTCGGCAAGATGGTCGCCGTCGCCGAGAACGCGGCCGACCGGCTCGCCGCCACCGGCATCTCGGCGACGGTCGTCGACGCCCGATTCGTCAAGCCGCTCGACCCCGAGCTGGCAGCGATGGCAGCACTCCATGCCGCGGTGGTGACCGTCGAGGACGGCACCGTCGCCGGCGGCTTCGGCAGCGCCCTGCTGCAGCTGCTGGCCGCGGCGGGAGTCACCACTCCGGTGCGCATCCTGGGACTGCCCGATCGCTTCCTCGAGCACGGCGCCCAGCAACTGCTGCTGGCGGGTTTCGGTCTCGACGCCGAGAGCGTCGCCACCGCCGCGCGCGGGATGCTGCCCGCCCGGGCTCACACCATCCTGGCTGGGTAACCCCGGACCGGACGGCTAGCGGGAAGCGCCCACCGGAACGGGCGCGGCGGCGGTGTCGACCGACCGCTTCAGCTCGTGGCGCGCCAGGCTCTGCTTGTGCACCTCGTCGGGCCCGTCGGCGAGCCGCAGGGTGCGCGCCCCGGCGTACATCTGCGCCAGGGGGAAGTCGCCGGAGACCCCGGCACCGCCGTGGATCTGGATCGCTCGGTCGATCACGTTGCAGGCGACGCGGGGAGCCACCACCTTGATGGCCGAGATCTCGATCCGCGCACCCTTCGCTCCCACGGTGTCCATCAACCAGGCCGCCTTGAGCACCAGCAGCCTGGCCTGCTCGATCTCCATCCGCGACTCGGCGATCTGGTCCTGGACCACGCCCTGCTCCGCCAGCGGCTTGCCGAAGGCGACCCGGCTGCGGGCCCGCTCGATCATCAGCTCGAAGGCGCGCTCCGCCATCCCGATGGCGCGCATGCAATGGTGGATGCGGCCGGGTCCCAACCGCGCCTGGGCGATGGCGAAGCCGGAGCCCTCGTCGCCGAGCCGGTTGGTCACCGGGACACGGACGTTCTCGAAGAAGACCTCGCAGTGGCCGTGCCCCTCGTCGTAGCCGAACACTGGCAGGGTGCGGGCGATGCGCACTCCCGGGGTGTCCAGCGGCACCAGCACCATCGTCTGCTGGAGGTGCCGCGGACCATCGGGATCGGTCTTGCCCATGAAGATGCAGACCTTGCAGCGGGGATCGGCGGCGCCACTGGTCCACCACTTGTGGCCGTTGATGACATATTCGTCGCGGTCGCGGACGATGCGGCTCTGGATGTTGGTGGCGTCGGAGCTGGCCACCTCCGGCTCGGTCATCCCGAAGCAGGAGCGGATCTCGCCGTCGAGCAGCGGGCGCAGCCAGCTCTCCTGCTGCTCGGGGGTGCCGAAGAGGGCGAGGATCTCCATGTTGCCGGTGTCGGGGGCCGCGCAGTTGAGCGCCTCGGGAGCGATGAAGCTGCGCCCGGTGATCTCCGCCAGCGGCGCGTACTCGAGGTTGCTCAGACCGGCTCCCCAGCGTGATTCCGGAAGGAAGAGATTCCACAGTCCACGCCGGCGCGCCTCCGCCTTGAGCTGCTCCATCACCGGCGGGCTGACGTGGTGCTTGCCGGATGCCGCGACCTGCTCGCGGTACACCGGCTCGGCGGGGTAGACGTGGCCGCTCATGAAGTCGAACAGCTCGGCGCGCAGCTGCTCGACGCGAGTGCTGAAGCTGAAGTCCACAGCGTTCTCCTAGCGCGGCGATTGCCTGACGACCGCCGACGAATCATGGCGCGGAGCGGCCCCCGGCTGCAGGGGCCCGAGGTCCGCCGACCCGAGGCCACGCGAC
>Ga0066679_10000901_pt1 | contig 11213 bp, 6 predicted proteins | sample GraSoiAngelo_128_FD_62298 | JGI IMG/M metagenome (GOLD analysis project Ga0066679, IMG submission 62298) | Grasslands soil microbial communities from the Angelo Coastal Reserve, California, USA - 14_0927_12_20cm | ecosystem: Environmental > Terrestrial > Soil > Grasslands | place: USA... | reverse complement strand
ATCTGACTCTTTTCATCTACGCATAACACGATCGCCTTTTGCGGCGGATTCAGGTACAAACCCACCACATCGGTCAACTTCTCGATAAACTTGGGATCGCGCGACAACTTGAAGGTGCGGCTCAGGTGCGGCTTGAGAGGCTTGAGATTGTGCAATTGCCAAAGCCGATTCACGGTGTAAGCTTATCCGCCGACGATCTGGCGCAAGTGGCCGCAGCAGGTGGCCTTGCGGGCGGCCGCCGGCAAGCAGGATCTGGTCCCGGCGGCGCGCACGCGCTGGCGCCACAAGGCAGCGGTATGGCGATTGACGTCATAGGTGGAAGAACTTTTGTCTATCTATTTATGATACACACGACTGGTCTTCTCTCTTTTTTGAGGAGCCTTGCGGTCGATTCCCTCTTCATTGCTTGGGATAGAGCCACACTCTAAGAAGCGAAAGGAGTCTGGCCGGATCGACAGGCTTAGGGATATAGTCGGAAGCACCTGCCTCAATGCACCTCTCCCGGTCTCCTGGCATAGCCTTGGCCGTCAATGCTATAATCGGCAATGAATTGAAGTGCTCCATCTTTCGAATCTCCCGCAGCGCTTGGTAACCGTCCATTTCCGGCATCATGATGTCCATGAGAACCAAGTCGATCTTTGGATTCGAAGCAATCTCCTCTAAGGCCTTCTTCCCATCTTGCGCGCAAACCACGTTCATCTGGCTCATCTCCAGCACGCTGGAGATAGCGTAAATATTCCGCATGTCGTCGTCCACCACCAACACCGTTTTGCCAGGCAACCCGGGCCCTTTCTCGGAGGTGCTCTCCAGCATTTTGCGCAGCGGCGCTGCGAGTAGTGCAACCGGACGGTGCAAAAACAGCGTAATAGCCTCCACAACATGCTCCGGCGATGTGGCATCCTTGACGACAATAGCACTAGTGATCGTGGAAAGATGCGCTTCCTCTTCCGCAGAAAGGTCCTTTCCCGTGTGGACGATAACCGGTAGCTGGAGAAGTCCGACCTCGGACTTTATTCTTTCCAACAGCTCGATGCCGCTCATATCCGGAAGCATCAGATCGAGGACAAGGCAATCGAAGGGCTTCGATTTGAGCATCTCCAGGGCCTCGGCTCCTGTCCCTGCTGACTTTGTAGCAACGTCTTCGCCGGCAAGCAGTTCGATCAGGTTCTGCCGCTGGATGTCGTTATCTTCCACAATGAGCAGGTTCTTCGGTTGTCGGCTGAGGAAGACTTGAACCTTTAATAGAGCCTGAACGAGGTCTTCTCTCTCCGCGGGCTTTTTCATGTAAGCGAAGGCTCCGGCACGCAGGGCGCGCTCGGGATCGTCACCCCCCGAGAGAACCAGCACGGGAATATGACGTAACTCAGAATTGTGCTTCAGGTAGTCGAGGAGTGCATAACCCTCCATATCCGGCAACCGAAGGTCCAGCCAAATGGCCTGCGGACGGAATTTCCGCGCCATAGCGATGGCGGCCTCACCCGTAAAAACGAGCAAGCCTTTCAGGCTCTGCTCCCGCGCAAGCTCGAGCAACAAGTTCGCAAAGGAGATATCGTCCTCCACAATAAGCAAAGTTTGGTCTCCGGGCTTTAGGTTTTCACGATCATCCTGGACGTCCGTCGGGAGCAGCTCAAGGATGGCCTCTCCCACGACGGCTGGTTTGGACACCGCAAGGGTCTCTTCCTGTTTGGCAGACGAGGCCGCCTCTTTGAGAGCCTTGGCCCTTACCGGGACGTAGCGGTCGGGCAGGTAAAGCGTGAAAGTGCTTCCCTGACCGGGTGTGCTCTCGAGTTTGATTTCACCGCCGAGAAGTTTGGCCACTTCTCTGGAGATCGAAAGCCCTAAGCCAGTTCCCCCGTATTTTCGGCTGGTCGACGTGTCAGCCTGCTGGAAGGGCTCGAAGATGATCTGGTATTTGGCTGGGGAAATACCAATTCCCGTGTCCTTCACCGAGAAAGAGATAACTTTGTCGGCCCGGCTCAAGATTTCATGGTCCCCGGTCCACCCATGTTTGGCCACTCCGATATGAAGCTGTACGCTGCCCTCGGTCGTAAACTTCATGGCATTCGAAAGCAGGTTCCGGAGTACCTGCTGCACGCGCTTCGCGTCGCTTTCAAAGGTAGCCGGCAGCTCTGCATCGGTTTCAATTTCAAATTCCAGCTTCTTCGAGAGGGCGATGGGCCGGAAGTTGGCCTCCACCTCGTCCTGGATGTCTTTGAACCGGACTTGCGCTGCGTCAACAGACATGGTTCCAGATTCAATTTTGGAGAGATCGAGGATGTCATTAATAAGGGATAAAAGGTCGCTGCCTGCTAAATGAATCGTTTTAGCGTGTTCTACTTGTTTGGGCGTAAGGTTGCCCTCGGCGTTCTGATACAGCATCTTCGAGAGAATCAGCAGGCTATTCAAAGGCGTCCGAAGCTCGTGAGACATGTTGGCTAAAAAGTCGCTCTTGTATTTGGAAGTTAACTGGAGCTGTTCTGCCTTTTCGTTGAGTTCCGCGTTCGTCTGTTGCAGTTCTGTGGTGAGCGCCTGGGACCGTTTGAGCAGGTCCTCCGTGCGCATGGTGGCCGCAATGGTGTTGAGCACGATTCCGAATAGTTCGGTCAACTGATCGAAGAATGTCTGGTGCACCTCGCCGAAAGGCTTGAAGGACGAGAGCGCGATCACTGCTTTTACTTGCTTCTCGAAGAGTACCGGCAGGACGACCGCATGAGATGGTTTGGCCTCGGATAGCCCTGCGTTAATACGCCACCCGTCTTCCGGGAACTCATCGACCACAACTTTTCTGCGGTCCAGCGCACATTGACCGACCAGAGTTTCTGCCAACTTTACCCGGACTGGCAGATCGCGGCTTCCTGCATAAGAAGTCACCAGCAACAGGGGCTCTTCGGGATTCTCTCTATCGTCATACGTATAGAAAACTCCCTGATGTGCATTCACAAGAGATGCCAGCTCAGAGAGAATCTGCTGCGCGACAGTCTGCAAGTCCCGCTGCCCTTGAAGCATTCGGCTGAACTTGGCCAGGTTGGTCTTGAGCCAATCCTGCTCCGCGTTTTTCTGCGTTGTATCGCGAAGGTTGCGGATCATTTCGTTGATGTTGTCCTTAAGGACCTCGACCTCGCCCCGCGCCTCGACGGCGATCGACCGCGTCAGGTCGCCTTTGGTCACGGCCGTGGCCACGTCTTTGATTGCGCGCACCTGAGTCGTAAGGTTGGCGGCGAGCTGGTTTACGTTGTCCGTCAGGTCCTTCCAAGTGCCGGCTACGTCCTTTACCTGCGCCTGCCCCCCTAGTTTGCCTTCGGTACCCACTTCGCGCGCCACGCGCGTCACTTCGGAAGCAAAAGCGTTGAGTTGGTCCACCATGGCGTTGATGGTCTCTTTCAGTTCGAGCAATTCGCCCTTCACCTCGACGGTGATCTTCTTCGCCAGGTCGCCGCGCGCGATGGCCGTGGTCACGTCCGCGATGTTGCGCACCTGGTTTGTCAGGTTCGAGGCCATGAAGTTGACGTTGTCGGTCAAATCTTTCCAGACGCCACCGACGCCTTCGACTTGCGCCTGTCCGCCGAGTTTTCCTTCCGTACCCACTTCACGAGCCACGCGCGTCACTTCCGAAGCAAAGGCTTTAAGCTGATCCACCATCGTGTTGATCGTATCTTTAAGCTGGCGAATCTCGCCCTTCGCATCCACTGTGATTTTTCTAGAGAGATCACCCTTGGCCACCGCAGTCGTGACGTCCGCGATGTTGCGCACTTGGTTGGTTAGGTTCGAGCCCATCGAGTTCACATGGTCGGTCAGGTCTTTCCAGGCGCCTGCGACGCCCTTCACCTGAGCCTGGCCGCCGAGTTTGCCGTCCGTGCCGACTTCACGCGCCACGCGCGTCACTTCCGACGCGAAGGAATTCAGCTGGTCCACCATCGTGTTGATGGTCTCCTTGAGCTGCAGCAGTTCGCCTTTCACTTCCACTGTGATTTTCTTGGAGAGGTCTCCCTTGGCCACGGCCGTGGTCACCTCGGCGATATTGCGCACCTGGTTGGTGAGATTCGAGGCCATCAAGTTGACGTTGTCGGTCAGGTCCTTCCAAGTGCCCGCCACGCCTTTCACTTTGGCTTGGCCTCCAAGCTTGCCCTCCGTGCCCACCTCGCGGGCCACGCGCGTCACTTCTGATCCGAAAGCGTTGAGCTGATCCACCATGGTGTTGATCGTTTGCTTGAGCTGCAGCAATTCACCCTTCACACGGACGGTGATCTTTCGGGAGAGGTCGCCGCGTGCCACTGCTGTCGTGACCTCCGCGATGTTGCGGACCTGGTTGGTCAGGTTCGAGGCCATCGAGTTCACGTTGTCCGTTAAATCCTTCCAGGTACCCGCCACGCCCTTGACCTGAGCCTGGCCACCGAGCTTGCCCTCTGTGCCCACCTCACGCGCTACGCGCGTGACCTCCGAGGCAAATGCGTTCAGCTGGTCCACCATGGTGTTGATGGTGTTTTTCAGCTCTAGAATTTCACCCTTCGCCTCCACGGTGATCTCTTTGGAGAGGTCGCCCTTGGCAACCGCCGTGGTCACCTCCGCGATATTGCGGACCTGGTTGGTCAGGTTCGAGGCCATCGAGTTCACGTTGTCCGTCAAATCCTTCCAGACGCCGCCCACGCCTTCGACCTCCGCCTGGCCACCCAGCTTGCCTTCGGTGCCCACCTCGCGCGCCACGCGCGTCACTTCCGAGGCGAACGAATTCAGCTGGTCCACCATCGTGTTGATGGTCTGTTTGAGCTGCAGGAGTTCTCCTTTGACTTCCACAGTGATCTTCTTCGAAAGGTCCCCTCTGGCTACGGCCGTGGTCACCTCGGCGATGTTGCGCACTTGGTTGGTCAGGTTCGAAGCCATCGAGTTCACATTGTCGGTCAGGTCTTTCCAGGCCCCGGCTACGCCTTCGACCTCCGCTTGCCCCCCGAGCTTGCCCTGAGTGCCCACCTCGCGAGCGACACGAGCCACTTCCGAGGCGAACGCATTGAGCTGGTCCACCATGGTGTTGATCGTGTCCTTGAGCTGACGAATTTCTCCTTTGGCCTCGACCGTGATTTTCTTCGAGAGGTCCCCTTTGGCCACCGCCGTCGTCACGTCAGCGATGTTGCGCACCTGATTCGTCAGGTTGCGGGCCATCGAATTCACGTTGTCTGTAAGATCCTTCCAGGCGCCCGCAACACCTTTTACTTGCGCTTGACCGCCCAGCTTCCCGTCGGTACCCACTTCGCGAGCTACGCGTGTCACCTCGGACGCGAAGGCCTTAAGCTGACCAACCATCGTGTTGATCGTGTTGGCCATTTGGAGGAAAGCACCCTTCACCGGACGGCCTTCGATCTCCAGCGGCATAGTGCGAGAAAGGTTTCCTTCCGCAACCTCGTCGATGACGCGCGCCACCTCAATCGTTGGTTGAACCAAGTCGCCGATCAGAGTATTGACCGCAGCAATGGACGTCCCCCACGCACCGCGGGCATTCTTCAATGAGGCTCGTTCGAGAAGCTTCCCTTCCTTGCCGACTACCCGGCTGACCCGTTCCAATTCACCTGCGACCCTCTCGTTCATACCGATGACGTTGTTCAGAGCGCGGACAACTTGACTCCGCGATTGGCCGACAGGAGCGCGGGCCGCAAAGTCACCCTCCTCGAATGCCTGAAGCGCCTCAAGAAGGTCTTTCCGTTCCCGGCGGAGTTCCTCCAATTCACGGGCCATTTTCTGATTGGCCGCAAATACCTCGTTCAAGCCTGCCGCCACTTCCCGAGGAATTGCAGCATTCTTCGCGGGAATCCGGACCTTAAAGTTCCCCTTTCGGGCCGCGTTCAGAACTTTCAATAGATCCGGCGACTCGTAGGCAAACTGCGCCACTCCATTACCGCCCATTTGACCCCTCCTTGCACAAACCTCAACTCTTCCGTTGCCGAATAAACTCTCGTTTCTTGGCCTCTGAGAAGGCTGGCTCCCACGGTCGTGTCCATCAAAAAAACACGCCCCTGCGCGTTGTAACGCTGCACCCGCGGTCAACCAAGCTTAACTGTCATTCTATGCAAGCTTACGTGCCACTTAAGCTTTAGCGAAATTTCAGTCTAGGCCTCCCTTGTAGGGTAAGGTCTTGAGGCCGACAATCGGGTAAACACCCTATAGGCTAGGAGTGAGTTAACTGGCTCCGTGTGCATCGAGGCGCGCGGCGATTGATAGAAGTCAATCACATGCTGCTGTCCGGCTCTCGGTTAGCGCAGTAACGAGGATAGGGCTCGGAAGAACTCCGCAGGGGTCCGCGATCCGGAGCACGGTCCGCGCTTTGCGACCGCTTGCGCAAAATACTTGGTGTTGTGCGTCAACAGCCAGTCCGGCTTGCTGCTCATAGCAGAGCTATTATAGCAGAGAGAAGGATTGTGACATCCGCAGCATGGCGGATCCGGTGACGACTCGACCTCACAAGCGCCTCCGCGGGATCGCCCGCAACGGAAACTGTCTAACTTTTCGAGATCGGAATCGTTGGCATCTTATCTGAGATTCCCGAAATTTTGGGACAGATGAGTCTCGCCTTTCTTTGTGCTGACGGAAGCGCCGCTCGTTTTATCACCTCTGGCGACCCGGTGACGTTGTTCAATCCCGATTTGCAGTGGCAGCGCTTCTACGGCCCAGGTCTTGCTCAATCGGGGGTCGAGCTCACGATGCCGATTTCCCCGGAGATCGCGCTATGTATGACATGGTTGAATCTCAAAGGGTATATCCGAATACCAAGATGGAGAATCGAGGAACTGAATCGATTCACGCGCGGCCACTGTTACGAGCAATTCATTTCACATTCGCCGAAGAAGAAGTTCATTTGGTTTAGCCGCCTTCCACTGCACGATCCCTTCTTCATGATGATGTTTGTGCGGCGCTGGCTCGGCACTCAGATTCAAAAGCTCAAGCTTGGAAAGCCATGATGGGCCCAACTGATGAGGAACAATTCGCGGCCGCGGAAACATTGTGGGCGTCCGGTCGCGTCAAAGCAGCGGCGGCCGCGCACGTCGATTTGAGTCGAAAGGCGGCTCAATCCAGCCTGGAACGCGGAAGTCATTCTGGAAGCGTGTTCGACTGGTCTGGCAATAGCGATGAAACTCGGTGAGAACGGCACCAAGGCTTATCTCATGGGAATGCGTGCAAAAAATCTGGCGATCCTTGCGGCCTCACTGACCGAGGCGAGAAAAAGCCTACGGCTAGCGCCGGGTTGGTTTCGGTCCTCTCTGGAGCGTGATGAGGAAAAATACAAATCCCTTAGCACGCAAATTGACAATCGACGAAGAAATTGATCAGCTGGCGAACAGCGCTCAACGGGAAAGCCCCGACCAGGCGACACTTGGGCAGGTGCTCATGTCTGTTGCAAACGTCTCCATCCAACGGTACATGGGCCTTAAATCTGACCGTCTTCAAATGACATTCCGCCTGCCATCGTTCATTCGCGAGGCGCTGCGAACGTCGGCGCTGGACGAATATGTTTGGTATAGCTCTCCTGGCAGACAGGCCATGAGAAATCACCTTAAGCAATGTGAGCAACGCTATTGCGAAGCAAACGGACTGCCGCGACCTGAAAGACGTGACCGTGGTCTATGAAGCAAGACGATTTGGCGTGCGGTCGGCAATGCCAGTAGTTCGCGCGGAACATCTCTGTCCAAGCGCCGTGTTCCTGCCCCCAGATTTTCCACGCTACCGTGCTGTCTCGCGTCAGGTGCGCGAAATCTGCAGGCGCCACACGGATCTCATCGAACCTTTATCCCTCACGCTTTTTGGTTTTACAACAACTTACAAGACTGCGGGGACTGTCGAAATGCCCGTAAGTCGCACAAGACATGAAGATTTGTGGGTAGGTTGTGGGTTGGATCTTGCTCCCAAACGGAGAGGGTTTAATTGCCTAGTATATTAGGCAAAAGACTTGCCAAATCCACGGTTGCCTAATATATTGAGCATATGTTGGACCTGACCTCCATAGGGCAAGAAATCGCCGAGCACCGGAAGAAACTGAAGCTCAGCCAGGCTGAGCTTGCCCGTAAGGCGGGCATCAGCCGCGCCACGCTTGAGGCGCTTGAAAACGGACGCGCCGGCGAGCTGGGCTTCTCGAAACTCACCAAATTGCTCGCAGCTCTCGGACTTGAGCTGAAGCTGCAGGCCGCCAGCTCACGCCGCCCCACCCTGGACGAACTCCTGAACGAGGATCGCGATGATCAAAGTCTGGACCGACGCCGCTGAGGCGGGGCTGCTCGATCGCCACGGCGAGCGCGGCAGCACGTTCGCCTATATGCCCGGCGCGGCGCCCGCGCGCGCGGTCTCCGTCACAATGCCGGTTAGGCTTGAGTCGTGGACTGTGCCCTTTGGCCTGCTTCCGATTTTCGAGATGAACCTGCCCGAAGGCGTCCTGCGGGAGCGGCTCCGCCTAGCCTTTGCGAAGGCCACAGGTACCTTTGACGAATTCGACCTGCTGTCCATTGTCGGCCGCTCGCAGGTCGGACGCATCCGCTACACCGGCGACAAGGAGCAGCTGAACGAGGACGTTCCCTTCCAGTCGGTGGACGAAATCCTGGAACGCAGCCGCGGCGGCGACTTGTTCCGCTACCTGCTTGAGAAATTCGCATCCTTCTCCGGAATCAGCGGCGTGCAGCCCAAAATCCTCGTGCGCGATGAAAAAGCCTTCGCCGAGATGGAGCATACGGGACACCGCCTGTCGCAAAGCTACAAGGGCGCGACCCACATCGTGAAGTTCTGGGAGCCTAACGAATATCCGCAGCTGGCGGCGAATGAATATTTCTGTCTTGGGGTTGCGCGCAAATGCGGCCTCGACGTGCCCCCGTACCGGCTGGCCGATGACGGCATGGCACTGGTGATAGACCGCTTCGATCTGCGCATGGACGGGACCTACCGCGGATTTGAGGATTTCTGCGTGCTGAACGGCCGCAGGACGGATGAAAAATATCGCGGCAGCTACGAGACCTCGGTCATGAAGCGATTCGGGCAGTTCGCAAACTCGACGCATGTCAACGAGGACATGGAAAAGCTGTTCACCCTAATTGCCCTCAACTGCGCGCTGCGCAACGGCGACGCGCATCTGAAGAATTTCGGGATTGTCTATGAAGACGTGCAGGGCGAAGCCCGTCTCGCGCCCGTCTATGATCTTGTGACCACCTCCGTCTATTTGCCCAAGGACAGCATGGCGCTTACTCTCAACGGTACGACAAAATGGGCGAGCACAAAGGAATTGCAGCGCTTGGGTGAGACGCGCATGGGAGCCACTCCTGCCCGTGTCAGAGAGATACTCGAACGCATTGCCGCCGCGACTCAGGACACTTCCGCGGAACTTCACGCCTACATCAAAGACCACCAGGAGTTCGAGAACATCGGCAACCGTATGCTCCATGAATGGGAGCAAGGGGTTGCGCTTTCGCTTAAGGCCGCGTGAACGGAGTCTTTGTCAAGGAGCGGCCGATATTGGATGCCCCCGAGATTCCTCCCCGAGAGAATACATGTAATGTAAGATGTCGGCCTTAGGTTAACGAAGAAACACCTAACCTGTCGGAATTTATTAGCCCTCCCGCTCCTCATTTCATAAAGTAATTATCTTTAGGAAGAATATGAATCGAAGGGTTGAATTTCGCTTGAATAAAGTAAGTCCGACTCCGCACAGTCTGCGTGCGAACCCGCAATTAGATACACCGGCTAAGCAAATCGAAGTAAACCTCGGACAACTGTTCCTGCATTATTACTTCGACAGCTACCTCCCAGTCTTGATCCCAGTCGCTTCGAATACTTGGAATTGGTTAGTTCTGCAACTGATTTCAGATTCCACGCCCATGTCGCCCACGCTAGCTTAGTGAAACGGCGGGCCCTGTCGACAGAGATGGGAACACAGGCCTTTTGTCGGTTGATGCTCGCCGATCATTTGAAATTTCTCACTTTGCCCACATGAGTGATGTGCTTGGCAAATCGACTCACGCCGCGTTCGGAGGCATGCGGGTGGAGCGCGTCTGTCGAGGAGATGTTCCCGATTATCTCTGCGCTCGTGGAGTGGTGGAGCCGCTGCTCGCAGAAGCAAAGGGGCGCTTTTCTTCAATTGGATTCGGTACAGCGGCGTTTAAAGGCTGGAGATCGCAATTCACTCGTATTCGGGTTGTAGATGCCGCGAACGTCCCTCGAAACACAAAAGGCTACATCGTCGCCACCCAATTCGTTACGGAGAGTCAGCCTGCCCAAACCCGAACCACAAGCTTTGTCGAAGATCCCAACACGGAAGGTCAGCGCCTTTCTGAGGAGCAAAGCACGTTGCTTGGAAGAGGCGTTCGGCCCTGCACTATGCCCGAGTATTCAATAAACTTGGCCTCGTGCCCTTCGCGTCAGCACTCAATCTGGGCTACGCGCTGACGCGGCAACTGACCTTCCAGGCCCCAGTGTGGACCTGTGCTTCGCCGCCTTTCCAGGGCAAAACATACATCGGCTACTACCGAACGCTTGCAGGGCAACTTCCGAGCCTCTCGGATCGCGGTTGGCAGCTTTCGCCCGAATTAGGCGCCGGCCACGCGGTGTTTGTAGGACTCGAGGTTTCGGTTGCTTCGAAAGTTGTGGCAGCAGCCCGTGGAGAGTGGCAAGCTCTTGACGATATTTTGTCGGCTGCGCCAGAAGGTCTGTGGTCGAGTGAATTCCTCTTCCCGCTCATCGCACTGGACGTGCGGATTTCCCGCATCAAATGTCGTTAACAACATTTTGCGCAATGTGGCGAAGTCAAAGATGTGGCCAAGTAGTTTTAACCCCTTGGCCCTTAACACGCCGGCTCTCAACTTGGCCACATAATTCTGTTCCCGCAAGTGGTGTCATCCTTCCCCCAGGAGGTGCACACCATGTTCGAAGAAATCTTATCCGGCTGCTCTGCGACGTCATCGCGAAGGACCGCTGGCCTCGGAACGACGGGAAGCGCCCAGGAGATCCAGCAATGGCCCCGAGAACATTGCTTCAAAGCTACAGAGATCGAGGCCATCGCCGCTTCTTGGGCTGCGCGACGAGTGACACAGGGGCGAGCCGCTGCTCCTCGCTGGCCGAAGGAGAATTTCCGTTCCGACGAACTCTTCTTCGAACCCCGCCTCCAGCAGGCGCTTCCGCACGGTCGATTCTTCCTTTTTGAGCTTGGGCGGAACAGCAACATCTCCATCGAGTGTCGTCAGCGGAAGATAGTC
>Ga0066679_10000898_pt1 | contig 11219 bp, 8 predicted proteins | sample GraSoiAngelo_128_FD_62298 | JGI IMG/M metagenome (GOLD analysis project Ga0066679, IMG submission 62298) | Grasslands soil microbial communities from the Angelo Coastal Reserve, California, USA - 14_0927_12_20cm | ecosystem: Environmental > Terrestrial > Soil > Grasslands | place: USA... | reverse complement strand
GACCAATAAAGTAGGAAGGTCAGCAGAGCCAGGCGGATCGCCAGCTGTATGAGCTCGTCGCCGGATTTGCTTTGCCGAAACACCCGCAGGGCCATCGCTTCAACATTCCGCCCGCCGCATTACGCGCGCAACGACTACGCGCGGAACGATGCAGCATGTGAGAACCTCCAGTCGCGTCCCAAGCCTATTGTCGCCTGCGCAAACCCGGGCTTGATCCAGATCAAGCATCGCCAGGGCGGGATTGTTCTCCCTTGCGAGGGCATAATGCCGGCACAACGCCTTGCTGTTTCGAGCAGACCGGGAAGCATTTCTCATGTCCGGAGCCGCCGACTATTCGGCCGTCGAGCATCTTCGCGACGGGCGTCCGATTGAAATTCGCGCACTTCGTCCCGATGACAGAGCCGAGATGCTCGCGGCCGTCGGACGAACCAGCACGCAATCGCTGCGACGACGCTTTTTCGTACCAAAAAAGGTTTTCTCGGAGCAGGAATTGGCGTTTTTTCTCAACATCGATTTCGAAAACCATGTCGCGCTCGTCGCGCAGATCGATGAAGACGGATCTCCGACGATCGTCGCTGGTGGACGCTATATCGTTGTCCAGCCCGGCCAGGCTGAGATAGCTTTCGTCGTGGTCGATGCCTATCAAGGTCAAGGTATTGGCACGATCCTCATGCGCCATCTTGCCGTTCTGGCGTGCGATGCCGGCCTCAACGAGCTGATTGCGGAGGTGTTACCCGAGAACACCGCGATGCTGAAAGTGTTCGGCAAATTCGGCTTTCGACCAAGCTCAAAACGGGAGCCCCAGGTCAGACATCTGACCATGCGGCTTAACTGAGCAGGAGGGCGCGCTGCTTTTTGGTCAGAGACTTGTCGCAGCGCTTAGGTGCGTTCCCTTGTGAGGGCACCATATGCCCCGCCCTCCAGCCTCGTTGTCCGGCCAACGAAACATTCTGGAGGGCATATTTTGTGGCGCGATCAGGTTAAGCCTCAGCGGCAGACATACGACCCATTTACCAGTACGCGGACACAGCGCGTGGCGGCTGCACCAACAGTCGCTCCGCCTACTACCGCGCGCCGTGTCGTTCGTCGCGCAACGCCTGCAACGCTCACCGGGGTTCCCGGCCGTCCCACCCTGGCCTGCGCGCTTTCAATTGACAGCGAAAGACCGTTCCTTGCTGACCAGTCTGCGGACCCTAGAGCTCCACATGCGACAACGGCGACAACCAAACATACCTTCTTAACGCTGATTTGCCTCATAGCAACCTCCTCTGCTTGTCGAAACAACGATAGTCATCGGGGACTGGCATGATTGATCTAGGTCAAGGAACCTCGTTGGCTTGACGTGGAGTCGCGGCAAGCCATGGCCGGGGAGCAGGACCTACCTTAGTCGCATTCCGAGAGCGAACGGCGTAGAGGTCAGGCCCACTTTCACTTCACTATGCAGTGCGGGCCTACTACTACGAGGGCGGCCCCTAGTGTGGATACAGCGGGTGGGATGACTACACGGCGCGCAACTCCCTCAAGTGCACGCCCGGCACGATGGTCAAGCTTGACGACGGCCTGACGCACGTCTGTCAGTAAGCATCGGGAGGTAAAACAAGGCGGCTCAAAAGCCGCCTCGGAAGCCCTCCTCACGATCATGGTTTCCAAAAATCGAGATCACATCATCTGCTCAGCCGAGTGATGCTCGCCCACGGGAATAGCGAGCTCGAAAATGGAGCCACCAGAGTCCGACTTAACAAGCCGCAATTTGCCTCCGTGGCTTTCGGCCACAGTAATACAAATAGCGAGCCCCAATCCCGTGCCGCCAGATTTCGTCGTAAAGAACGGATCAAATATGCGCTCTCGATCCTGGACAGGAATTCCGGGTCCGGAGTCTTGAACCGTCAGCAATACGGTCGAGCGGCCGTCGAAGCTCGTCGTGAGCCGCAGACGTCGTGCTTCAGGGATCACCGAGCTCATTGCGTCGATAGCGTTTTTGACGAGGTTCAAAAGCACTTGCTGGAGTTGCGTGCCATCCAGATGCACCTTCGGAAGGTTGCCTTGGAACTCTGTAGCGATAGATATCTCGTTGATTTGAAGATCGTATTGCAGCAATCTTAGTACTACCCGAACAACATCCTCTACGTGTGCTAGCGCCCTTCGGTCGGTCGTCTTTTTCGTCAGTTCGCGCATGCTCGAAATGATTGCACCCGCGCGATAGCTTTCGGCTTCTATGTCACCAAGGATGTCGTCCATTTCTTCCAGATCTGGAGGGTTCGAGCGCAGCTTGCTGATGGCTGTACTGGCATTAAGTGCGATAGCACCCAATGGCGTCCTTAGCTCATGGGCGACAACAGCCGTGACCGCGTCTACGCTCAAAAGCCGGTTAGCGCGTTCGCGTCGTTGCAAGATGATGGCGCTGGCGAGGCGCGAATAGAGAAACATTGTTTCGATGAGCAACACGCTCAGCAACATGCAACTGCCGATTAGAACGAAGCAACGAGCCGCGTACCAACCGATGGAAAATCGTACCGAACTGGCGATGGCAGCAACCAGGAAGTTTGGCATCCAGGCGAGCAAAGTCACCATCAACCATAAATCGAGGATCGTGCGCCTGCGAGACAATAACACGGCGAGCGCCGTACCGCCCCAGACCCAAAGCGCAACGTTGATCTGGTTGGCGAACCGCGTTTGCAACGTCTGGTTGGCGCTGTAGAGGCTCGGGAGATAGTCCGCTTTCGTTATCACGATCCAGGCCAGTCCAGCGGTCACCCCAAGTACGCAGACAACAGTGATTCCAATAGTGGTCATCGTCGATCTGCCCGGCAGCGTGGCCGCTCCAATCGGATCTTTGGCGAGCGCATAGACGAGGATCGCGGTCGGAAACGTCGTGTGCCAAAGCACGAAGAACCAAGCTGGAGTGTTCAATTCATCACCGATCAGACCAGCTGGCGCGTACGCCCCCGGAAACGCCAGCGTCTGCAACAGCGCAAACGAGCCGCTGAACATGTAACCGCTTGCGAGCGCGAGAAGGGCGCGCAGAGGCTGTATCGAGAATTGAGCAAACAGAAGGGTTGCCGTGATAAAATCGACAACGCTCAAGACAGTCTGCAAAACCGGAATGAAGGCATCAACGCGAGCCACCTGTATGCTCGCGAACGGTGCGATAACAGCCGCCGCGACGGTCAAAAGGACAATGATGCCGACCGCTATCGCCTGTTGTCGTCCGGTTGCCGGCATCGTTGCGATAACTAATGGGAAATCTTGCCCCTCTTTTCGAGCAGCGTCGACTGCGGCCTCCGGCAAAACGGCCTTTCCAGAATCCGCTTGGTGAACTTGCGCCGATTTCATTGCTGCGCGGTCCTGAGCGTTAGACGGTTCTATCCGTCAGGCTGGCCGAATGGAAGGGCACAGTTAGCCTCGAACAGCAGTTAGGCCAGTCGCTTGCGTCACAGTCGGACCAGCTGAACTATCGTACTTGCCAGTTAGGCTCCGGCCTCGTAGCGCCATGGCCAAGCGATCACGGCGCCGCCATGCGCACCCTCGCAAGCCCATGCTTGATCTAGCTAGATCAAGCATGACCACTGCGGGTTGATCGAGGGACCTGGGCCGGGTAGCGCGGCCTTGCTATCTCCTCTGTTTGTCAAGCAAACGGTAGACATCCGGGACGAGTACCCTTGATCTAGGTCAAGGGACAGCATTGGGCGGTTAACGCGACAGCGGCAGGTAGCGCTCGAACCATCCGAGCGTTCATTCGGACATGTCCTCAAGGACAATGTCCTTTGATGCAATTGAGAACGCAGACCCGATGGCATAGTCAGGATAAACGATCCAGGAAACGGCTGCTGCTGTTCGGGCTGGCGCACTTTCGAAAAATGGATCAGCAGCTTCGTGACTGCGAATATTTCGTCACTAGAACTTCGGCATGGGGGACACATGTATTATGACCCAAGTCTATTATGACCCAAGTCGTCATCACGGCAAGCAGCAAGCGCGACCACGCGAGCCGAGATTCTTGCGTTGCACGGAGAACAAAACGAAACTTCCAGTTTGATTCTATGGAGGCCGTGGCACATTCCCGGTTCGAACGCGAAACCCAACGGGTAATGGACGGATTGCTGCGCGAATGTCTTGAGAGGCCAGATGCCACAGACCCCTGTGAGCGCCTCAGGCTATTGAATTCCAGGTCACTGCGGCGCCCATGCACCTGACACTCACCCCAACACCGCGGTGGGGATTAGGGCCCAGCTTTGCCGCCTGCACCGGAACAAGACAGGCGCAGTGTCCACCCTCGTTCGCTGGGCAATTCATAATCTTGCTGGTGAAGACGCTGGTAAAAACCGGCTCTCGGCTATCTTCATCAATAAAATCAACGTGAGCGAATCCAGCCCGGGGAGCCAGACGCCTCTTCCGCCCCCATTCGCGGCTGTTCACGCCCCTCCTCAAATCCGTCAAAAAGCCCTGTAAAACAAGCACTTCTTGCAGTCGCTGCGGGCCGCGCCGGTTCGTGACTATTCGCTGGCAGCCGCAAGGTTTCAGGGCATCAAAACAGAGTATCGCCAAAAAACAGGGCATGTATTTGCGCAGGGATAGACCGCAGATCGCGCAATTTTACGACAGAAGAAAACCCGACGACCGGTCAGATTTAAATTCAGCGAAACGCACCCGACAGGCGTCGATCACGAGTTGAAGGGCTGCCAACAATCTCAAGAGTGTAGCGCCCGCTTTGCGCCTGCCCGAACGATGATCCGTCATCGCACACGTGCTTTGATTAACGGCAGCGTAAAGCAGAACACCGCACCGCGCAGGCGGTTTTCGGCCCAGATGGTTCCTCCGTAGCTTTCGATGATGGTCCGCGCAATCGGCAATCCCAGCCCGGTGCCTTGTGGCTTCGTCGTGACAAACGGATCGAAGATTTGCGTCAGGTTTTCCTGGCGAATCCCTGTTCCCGAGTCCGATATTCTTACCTCGGCGAAATCCGATTCCGCATTACGGCGGGTCCGAATGGTCAAATTGTGCGGTGCTGGCGCGCCTTCCATAGCGTCCATCCCGTTCATCACGAGGTTGATGATCACTTGTTGCATGTGGATCGGGTCAGCGCGCACCGACAACGCTTCAGGCGCAAGTACGGTCCGCAGTGTAATTTCCCGTTTGACGGCCTCGGGCATGACGATTTTGACCAGATCCGGAACTGTGTCGTTCAGATCCAACGCTTGCAGCTCGGCCTTTGTTCGATCGTTCAGTAGATTGCGCAAGCCACCGATGATTTCGCTCGCGCGCTGCTCGTCCCGAATAATGTCGGAAAGGATTTCGCCAATCTGAGTGAGATCGGGCGGACTGGCCTTGAGCAATATTTGCGCGGCTTCGGTATTGCTCAGAATAGCTCCCAAGGGCTGGTTAAGCTCGTGGGCGATGGATGACGACAGCACGTTTGCGGTCGTCACTCGATTCAAGCGCACGACCTGCCGGCGGCGACTTATTGCTTCAGTTTCAGCGAAATGGCGCCCGCGGTGCTCGATGACCAGCCATGCAATGATGGCGGTCTGGAGCAGCAGAGCCGCTAAGCCCACAGTAATTTGCCAGCGGTACTGATCCCACGGGCTCGGGGGGCGAAAGTAGATCTCGCTGCCCGCCTGCAGGCGGCTTTCACTGATGTTCCAGCGCTTCAGCTCCCGCCAGTCGTATTTTGGCGCCCCGTATTCGATCGGAGGCATTTTGATCGCGCCCGGCGACTCTCCGCTCAGGATGCGGACTGCGACGCTCGCGGCCTGTCGTCCCACATCCGCGGTATTGGTGAGCGGTCCACCAACAATCCCCCGACCAAAAAAGGTATCGGTATGGCTAAACATCGGCACGTTGGCAACCGCGTTGAGGCGGGCAAATACTTTTCCTTCTTCATGCGTAACACCCGCCGCGTCAACCGACAGCAACCCAAAGAAGATGGCGGAGCGCGGTGGCAGCACGGCAGCCCGCTGAAGCATGTCTTCAAACGACAATTCGTTGAACCATGTAAAGGATACGCGGCTCGTTAATGTTTGCATAGCTTCGCGCAATCGCGCTTGCCAATACCTCTCGATGGGCGAGTTACCAATCACGATCACAATATTGGTCGTCTCTGGAAGTAGCTTCAGCATGCTCTCGACTGCACTTGCGAAATCTTTCGAGACCGCAACGACACTGTCGTTGGCAGTAAACGCGCTAAGGAGCGCTTGCCGCTGTTCGACGCCCGTGTGCACTGCCGGCACGGAGGGAAAAAGCCTCTGTCGGTTTCGCTGGAAGAAGTCTACCGCCGGCGCGCCGATGGTGATGACCAAGTCAAGCCGTCGCTTGACAAAGAGAGCGTGCAAATAATCGACAAACGGGCCCTCCTCGTCCTCGGCGAAACGCGCGGTTGCGAGCGACGTCTCAGAAATGTCGAGGGGCTCCTTCGATTGCTGCCCCAGCTCTTCGCGGATGATTCTTGCGTATTCGCTCCAGGGCGCAAAATCGCGACCGAAGGAATGCAGAAGCATGACCCGCTTTGGCTCGGAGGACGCCTCGCCGGTCATCGCGAAGAGTAAGACGACTGCACTGAGGAGTATCCGAACTCTCATGCTTTTTTGAAACTATTGAGAGACTTTAGAGCAATGTCAGGTGGCCGACTCTACTCGAATTGCCGGCATCGCGGGGGGATTAGTTGCGGGAATGCGATAACGCACTCTCTCACAGGTTGTAGACCAACAATGTAAACAGCCCTGTCATTTTTGGGCCATTTCAAATAGCTCCCGATCACGGGACAGTATTGATCGCGTCAATGAGCAATTTCGCCAGAAACGGCTTTCTCAGATAGGCCACGCAGCCCACTTCAAATGCCTCCTGGCGAGTGGCCTCATTGTGGATCGCGGTCATGAATATGACGGGCATACATCGGCCTGATGACTTCAGTCGCCGTTTTAGGTCGATTCCCGACATTCCCCCGAGATGAATGTCGAGGAGGAGGCAGTCCGCTTCGCAATTGGCAATGTCGTCAAGAAACGATTCCGCCGACGGAAACGCTTGAACGCGAAAGCCGTGCGCTGACAAAAGGCGATCAAGACCCTGCAGCATGCTTGGATGGTCATCAATGACTGCAATGGTGCGCATGCGATTGCCAATCCGAATAACGCAATGGATACGTGTACGGCCGATCGCAACGTTGGCGGTCCGGGGATACGACCTCGAAACCGGATGCATCACTCTACATGTCGCATGCCGTCGCAAAAGATAACTCGGCGATTAGCCTGCTCTGCAAACCATAGTCTTGCACAACGGTTCTTCGACGCTATGCAAAAAACAGCATTGAGTCAGTAATCGTAAGACAGCGGAGCGGGGCCTGCTCGGATATCCCTTCGTTCGCCTCGAAACCCGGCCGCTGTTAGGGATTTGCCAACCCTTTGTGCGTCAGTTCGGCGATCTTGCTTTTGTCTGATTTTGCATAGTGCTCTGCAGGCAGAGTGCTTAGCATCGTCAACAATCTAGTGCCGAGCCGCCGTTTTTTGGCTCGTTAGATGTGTGCGCAATGGTGGAATGCAGGATGGCCGTATGGGGTGACCTGGCTGGCAAAATGATCAGGATTTTATCAGTCTTGGCGCTGGCGATGATCTGCGCCTCCTGCAAAACCGACTCGAGCCTATTCGGGATGGCGTGAGCCGAGACTCGCTGCGGGCTGGGTATGTCCGGAAATGCGACGGCTTGCCGAAAATGCAGGCGTTATCGGTCTCCTGGCCTCTATTCTTATCTGGATCAGCGCCTACACCGCTTACCTCTAGCCATCATCAACAATGCCGTGGCTGCTCCCGATATCGCCAGAGCATGGCGAGAAATCTTTGTCACATTTGTCATAATCGTTGCGGCGCCGGGACGAGCCGTTCCCGTTGACCGTCGGCACAACCCTGAGTTATTGTCCTGACATCGGTGCGCTATTCGTAGCGCCGACCTATTGACCAGCGACGGTTTTGACGCGGCGCGGCGGCGCCGGCTTTTTGAAGTTGCTTTATGTGGCTCTCTCCTGGCCGAGGGCGAAAACCTGTGACCGACGCTCCTGTGATTCACGTCGTGGACGACGATCCGGCATTTCGCTCGGCTGTTTCGCGCCTGCTGAAATTGTCTGGCTATGAGGTTGCGGGCTACGAGTCCGCAGGCTGTTTCCTGCGCGCCATCGAGAATACCAGACCCGGCTGCATCCTACTCGATGTTCAAATGCCGGCCCTTGGCGGGCTGCAGCTTCAGGACGAGCTTGCCAGGCTCTCCCACAGTTGGCCGATTATTTTCATGACCGGCTACGGGGATATTCCAACCAGCGTGCGTGCAATTAAGGCCGGCGCCGAGGACTTTCTCTCCAAGCCAGTCTCAAAGGAGACATTGCTGAAGGCGATCGAACGCGCACTCGTCCACTATGCAGCGACACGGCAGAGCCAGGACGAGCTAAATTCGCTCAGATCCCTGATTTCGACGTTGACGTCGCGCGAAGCGGAGGTTTTTGCATTAATGGTCCGCGGCAGGCCGAACAAGCAGATTGCGCATCAGCTTGGTACGTCCGAACGAACCGTCAAGGCTCATCGGCATATGGTGATGCATAAGCTGCAGGTTCAATCCTTTGCCGAGGCGGTCTCCATCGCGGAGCGCGTGGGCTATTGACGCCACCGTCCTCCGACGCAAAGGGCGCCTGATAGGGTTCCTTGCGCTCAACCGTTGTCATCTTCGTATTTCGCGGCAGGGTTGAAAAATCGCCAATTTGCCCCAAAGGGCAATATCGCGCCAAGGCGCGCCGTGGTGTGCTGCGGCCGGCTGGAACCGTCCCATTGTGCAGTTTCGGGGGGTTTCCAATGGATATTGATCAGTGGCTCGCAGCCGTCGAGGAAACGCCGTTCAATCAGCGAGGTAACCCGTGCAGCGATCTTGTCGAACAGGCGGAGAGATTGGCTCTCGCGCACATCGACGAGCCGCTGCACATTTCCACCTTGTGCCGTACCCTTGAGGTAAGCGAGCGAACGCTGCGCAAGGCCTTCCATAAAGCTTGCGGCCTTGCGCCGTGCCGGCGTCTTCGAATATTGCGCCTATCGCGGGCGAGGCGCGCGCTTTTGTGCGCGGATGCCGAGCTCGTAACTGTAACGGAGATTGCAACCTGCTTCGGCTTCGGCGAATTAGGACGCTTCTCTGTCGAGTACCGCAAAGTGTTTGGCGAAAGTCCTTCGCAGACGCTGCATCGCGCCTCACAGGGCAATACTTTTCCCGCCAGCCGTGCTGTCCAAAACATTCTCCCTTTCGGAATTTGAGGGCATCGGTTTCCACGATCCCTCCTAAGAGCGGCAGTTTTTTGCGTGACTTTGGAGCAAACGGCCGAGGCGAGTTTCGCGGGCACCACCTTGGAGCGAGACATCCGATTGCTCATTGCTACAGTGTGATTCCAGACAAGAGGACAAGCAGATGACGAGCTGCGTATCCGAATGGAAGTCTGGTTGTCGGCTGATTCGACCAGCGAAACCTTTCGAGCTGAGTTCTTGGCGAATGGCCTCTTGCCTAACAAAAGCCGGACGCTCTTGAAGTTTGTCCGATTTTGCATAGTCGCCCCGGGGGGTGCGCGTTACCCTCCCAGAGCAATTTCGGGGACGGAGCCTCCTGAGCGCCCTAGCGCAACAAAAGGAATATTCACATGTTGACGAAACGCGATCTGCTTCGGTCCGCCGCCTTGGCTGCCATTACCGCCACAACGGCGAAGTCCATCCCGGCGCTAGCGCAGACGAGCGCGGATCGCCCTGGCTTCCTCAAGGCCAAGGACATTGCCGAGGCAGGTTTCATCTTCGGCCTTCCGATCGTGATGAACTATGGTGTGATGTACGAGTACGCCGTCGATCGCAATTCGGGTCAGTTCAAGGCCCCGTTCAATCAGATCAAGAACGAATCCAGCGTATTCACCTACAAAGACACGGCCATTCCCACACCGAACAGCGACACGCCGTATTCGCTTGTCTGGATGGACTTGCGGGCGGAGCCTGTCGTTCTTTCCGTTCCGGCGGTGGATCCGAAGCGCTACTACTCGGTCCAGCTCTGCGACGGCAATACCTATAACTACGGCTATATCGGCAGCCGTGCCAGCGGAAGCGAGGCCGGCGATTACATGGTTGTCGGCCCCGAGTGGAAGGGCACGACCCCGCCCGGGATCAAGAAGGTCTTCAAGTCGGGCACACAGCTGTCGCTGGCGATCTATCGCACCCAGCTTTTCAATCCGGACGACATCGAAAACGTGAAGAAGGTGCAGGCCGGCTACAAGGTACAGACGCTATCCGCCTATCTGAACCAGCCGGCGACGGTGGCTGCCACTGCCATCGACTTCCCGAAAATCGACAAGGAGCTCGTGAAGACGAATTTCTTCGAATATCTGGACTTCGCGCTGCAATTGGCGCCCCCACAGGAAAATGAGAAGGAGATACGCGCACAGCTTGCACGCATCGGCGTCGGGCCGGACAAGACCTTCAATTTCAAGGATCTCCCGCTGGAGCAAAAGCTGGAGATCGGCCTGGGTATGAAAGAAGGTGAGAAGAAGATTGACGAGGGCGTGGCCAATGCCGGCAAGGCGATCAATGGCTGGCGGGTCAGCGGCCTGCCAGGCGATAGCGCCTACTACAGTGGCGACTGGTTGAAGCGCGCTGTCGCCGCAAAGGCCGGCATATACGGCAATAGCCCACAGGAGGCGATGTATCCATTCACCCGCGTCGACAGCGACAGTCAGACGCTCGACGGTAGCAAGAGTAACTATACGCTGACATTCCCTCCCGGTCAGCAGCCGCCGGTGAATGCCTTCTGGTCGCTCACGATGTACGACGGGAAGATGCAGCTTCTGATCGAAAATCCAATCAACCGCTATCTCATCAACTCGCCAATGCTGCCGGGCATGAAGAAGGACTCCGATGGCTCCCTTACACTTTACATCCAGAACAAATCACCGGGCGCGGACAGGGAATCCAACTGGCTGCCTGCTCCGAACGGTCCGATCTATCTGGTGATCCGCCTCTACTGGCCGAAGGCCGAACCACCGTCGATCTTGCCGGCGGGCGAAGGCACGTGGAAACCGCCAGGAGTGATGCGGGTTTCGTAGGAGCACGAGATAGCAGCCTCGGCATCGGGGATTCCGAGCGATTGCCGAACCCAAGGGATCGGCGTCGCGTCGCAATGATGGCCACTAACGCCGGCAGCGGTGGCGATCGGCCCAGCGTTTGGAG